>Ga0137412_10003222_pt1 | contig 13011 bp, 13 predicted proteins | sample CZODoug2_1_16fun_FD_122160 | JGI IMG/M metagenome (GOLD analysis project Ga0137412, IMG submission 122160) | Vadose zone soil fungal communities from Angelo Coast Range Reserve, California, USA - CZODoug2_1_16fungal (Hybrid Assembly) | ecosystem: Environmental > Terrestrial > Soil > Vadose zone... | reverse complement strand
GCGACGCCGCCCGGGCCGGCGATCGGCCCAAGGCGTCGACCGCCTTCACCGCTGCCGCCGCTGCGGGCACGGCCGGCGTCGACACGTCCCTGCTGCGCACGCAAGCGCTGAACACCTGCGCCACCTTGTTCACGCCGTCCGCGCCGACCCTCGACTGGTAGCACCGTGTGAGCAACCGCACCGGAAACCGGCACCAGCGCTGCCCGCGCGGGCATGACGGGCCTTGGGTGCCCGGCGTAATCTGAGAGTCCGAAGTACTTCGACATCCGACCTCTCGACATCGAGAGATCGAACCGACTACCACCAGGGCGGCCGAACAGACGTGGCGACGACGGAACAGTCGACATCCGAACCCAACCCCGTCAGCGGTGCCGATTTCGGGGCGAACGAGTGGCTCGTCGAGGAGATGTACGAGCGCTACCTCGCCGACCCCAAGAGTGTCGACGCCGCCTGGCACGACTTCTTCGCCGATTACCGGCCGGCCCGGGCGGGTTCGCCGAACGGCACCGCCGCGAGCCCCGTCGAGCCGGCGCCGACACCCGCTGCCGAACCGGCGGCGTCCACCGTTACCCCGGCCACCGGGCCGTCCGTCGCTGATGCCGCGGCCGCCGCCGGCAGTGCCCCGGTCCCCGCGCCCGCCGCCACCACGACTCCCGCCGCGACTCCCGCCGCCACCGCGCCGGCCGCTGCCGGATCCACGCCGTCGGCTCCGGCCGCTGCAGCGCCGGCCGCCACCTCGGCACCGACCGTCACTGCACCGACCGTCACTGCGCCGGCCAAGTCCGGCACCACGTCCCCGGGTGGCGACCAGAGCGTCACCTTGCGTGGTGCCGCCGCCCGCGTCGTGGTCAACATGCAGACCTCGCTCACGGTGCCCACCGCCACCAGCGTCCGCGCCGTCCCGGCCAAGCTGCTCGCCGACAACCGGGTCGTGATCAACAACCACCTCAAGCGCTCGCGCGGCGGCAAGATCAGCTTCACCCACGTGATCGGCTACGCCGTGGTGAAGGCGCTCGTCGACTTCCCGGAGATGAACAACCACTTCGCCGAGATCGACGGCAAGCCGCACCTGGTCACGCCCGAGCACGTCAACTTCGGCCTGGCCATCGACCTACCCGGCAAGGACGGCCAACGGTCGCTCGTCGTGGCCGCGATCAAGGGCGCCGAGGCGATGGACTTCGCCACCTTCTGGGGCGCCTACGAGGACATCATCCGGCGGGCCCGTACCGGCAAGCTCACCGCCGACGACTTCGCCGGCACGACGATCAGCCTCACCAACCCCGGCACGATCGGCACCAACCACTCGGTGCCGCGGCTCATGGCCGGCCAGGGCACGATCATCGGCGTCGGCGCGATGGAGTACCCGGCCGAATTCAGCGGCATGAGCGAGGACGCGCTCTCCCAGAACGCGGTCAGCAAGATCATGACGCTCACCTCGACGTACGACCACCGCATCATCCAGGGCGCGCAGTCCGGTGAGTTCCTGCGGCGCATCCACCAACTGCTGCTCGCCGACGACTTCTACGACGACATCTTCGCCGCCCTGCGCATCCCCTACGAGCCGATTCGCTGGCTGGTCGACCGCGAGTTCGCCCACGAGGGGCAGATCGACAAGAACGCCCGCGTCATCGAGCTGATCAACGCCTACCGCACCAACGGCCACCTGATGGCCGACACCGATCCGCTCGAGTACACCGTGCGCAGCCACCCCGACCTCGACATCACCCGGCACGGGCTCACCCTGTGGGACCTCGACCGCGAGTTCCCCGTGGGCGGCTTCGCCGGCGAGCGGCTGATGAAGCTGCGCGACATCCTCGGTGTGCTGCGCGACGCGTACTGCCGCCGGGTCGGTGTGGAGTACATGCACATCACCGACCCGGTCCAGCGCCGCTGGATCCAGGAGCGCATCGAACTCAAGCACGAGCAGCCCACCCGCGAGGAGCAACTCCACATCCTCGGCCGGCTCAATGTCGCCGAGGCGTTCGAGACCTTCCTGCAGACCAAGTACGTCGGCCAGAAGCGCTTCAGCCTGGAGGGCGCCGAGACGTCGATCGCGCTGCTGGACGCCGTACTCTCCCAGGCCGCCGACCAGGGCCTGGACGAGGCCGTCATCGGCATGCCGCACCGCGGCCGCCTCAACGTACTGGCCAACATCGTGGGCAAGCCGTACTCGAAGATCTTCAACGAGTTCGAGGGCAACATGGACCCGAGCACCGCGCAGGGCTCGGGCGACGTGAAGTACCACCTCGGCACAGGCGGCACGTTCCACGCCCCGAGCGGCAAGGACATCGCCGTCGAGCTCACCGCCAACCCGTCCCATCTAGAGGCGGTCGACCCGGTGCTCGAGGGCATCGTCCGGGCCAAGCAGGACGTGCTCAACAAGGGCGAGGCCGGCTTCAGCGTGCTCCCCGTGATGATGCACGGCGACGCCGCGTTCGCCGGCCAAGGCGTCGTCGCCGAGACGCTCAACCTCTCGCAGCTGCGCGGTTACCGCACCGGCGGCACCGTGCACCTGGTCGTCAACAACCAGGTCGGCTTCACGACGTCGCCGGCTCAGTCACGGTCGTCGTTGTATGCGACCGACATCGCCCGCATGATCGCGGCGCCGATCTTCCACGTGAACGGCGACGATCCCGAAGCGTGCGTCCGGGTGGCCAAGCTCGCCGTCGACTACCGCCGCGAGTTCAAGAAGGACGTCGTCATCGACATGATCTGCTACCGGCGGCGGGGCCACAACGAGGCCGACAACCCGTCGTTCACGCAGCCGTTGATGTACGACATCATCGACAACAAGCGCAGCGTCCGGAAGCTGTACACCGAGGCGCTGGTCGGCCGCGGCGACATCACCCTGGAAGACGCCGAGGCGGCGCTGAAGGACTTCCAGTCCCAGCTGGAGAAGGTCTTCATCGAGACCCGCGACGCCACCGACCGCCCGCGGCCCGAGCCGATGATGGACGACGCGGTGCCGATGCACCCGGCCACGACGGCCACGAGCGTCGAGGTCATCAAGCGCATCGCCGACGCCTACGCCAACCCGCCCGAGGGCTTCACCATGCATCCGCGGCTCAAGCCGCAGATCGATCGTCGGGTGGCGATGGCCAGCAACGGCCACGTCGACTGGGCTACAGCCGAGCTGTACGCGTTCGGATCGCTCGTGCTCGACGGACGCGCGGTGCGGCTGTCCGGCCAGGACTCTCGCCGGGGTACGTTCACCCAGCGCCACGCGGTGCTGATCGATCGCAAGACCGGCGAGGAATACACGCCGCTGCGGAATCTGTCGGCCGAGCAGGCGCCGTTCTGGGCCTACGACTCGTTGCTGTCCGAGTTCGCGGCGATGGGCTTCGAGTATGGCTACTCGGTCACCCGCGAGGACGCCCTCGTGTGCTGGGAGGCCCAGTTCGGCGACTTCGCGGACGGCGCGCAGACGATCATCGACGAGTTCATCGCATCCGGCGAAGCCAAGTGGGGACAGCGCTCGGCGGTGTCGTTGCTGTTGCCGCACGGCTACGAGGGCCAGGGCCCGGACCATTCCTCCGGACGCCCCGAGCGGTTCCTACAACTGGCCGCCGAGAACAACATGACCGTGGCCATGTGCTCGACGCCGGCGAACTACTTCCATCTGCTGCGCCGGCAGGGGCTCTCGCCGGTGCGCCGTCCGCTGATCGCGTTCACGCCCAAGTCGCTGCTGCGCCTCAAGGCCGCGGTGAGCGACCTGGACGACTTCACGACCGGCACGTTCCGCTCGGTGATCGGCGACACTCTCGATCCGGCCGGAGTGCGCCGCGTCCTGCTGTGCAGCGGAAAGATCTACTACGACCTGGCCGCCGAGCGCGAGCGCACCGGGCGCACCGACATTGCGATCGTGCGCGTCGAGCAGCTCTACCCGCTGCCCGCCGCCGACATCCGCGCCGAGCTCGACCGATACCCGGACGCCGAGCTCGTGTGGGTGCAGGAGGAGCCGGCCAACCAGGGCGGCTGGCCGTTCATCGCCCTCAGCCTGCCCGAACACCTCGACGGACGAGTGCTGGCGCGGGCGTCCCGCAAGGCGTCGGCGTCGCCCGCGGTCGGCTCGATGAGCGTGCACGAGGCCCAGCAGCACGAGATAGTGGCCACCGCCTTCGGGTAGGGACCGCCTCGCTCCGTCCTGCTTAATGCACCACTCAACGAGTGGTGCGGGCCGGCCCAACACTAGGTTTGCGTCATGGCTGATTCCATACGCTGGGGCATCCTGGGGGCGGGCGGTATTGCGCATACCGTGGGTCCGGAGATTGCGGCGACGCCGGGCAACCGGGTGGTCGCCGTGGGGGCGCGCGATCTCGACCGGGCCACGGCGCTCGCGACGAAGGTCGGCGCACCCCGCTCCTACGGCTCCTACGCGGAGTTGGTGGCCGACCCGGACATCGACGTGGTGTACATCGCGACGACGCACGGCCAGCACCACGAGCACGCGCTGCTGACGCTCCGGGCCGGCAAGCCGATCCTGGTCGAGAAGGCGTTCACCCTGAACGCCCGGGAGGCCCGCGAGGTCGTCGCCGAGGCCCGGCAACGGCGGCTGTTCTGCATGGAAGGCATGTGGATGCGGATGAATCCCCTCATCCGCGAGGCCCAACAGATCGCCGCGTCCGGGCGCATCGGCGACCTGGTCAGCGTCCACGCCGACCTGTCCCGGCGCTTCGAGTTCGACCCGGCGCATCGGCTGTACAACCTGGCCGCCGGCGGCGGGGCACTGCTCGATCTGGGCGTCTACCCCACGACCTTCGCGTGGCTGTTCCTCGGCCGCCCCGACTCCGTGCACACGACCGGGGCGCTGGCGCCGACCGGATCCGACGCGAGCGCCGCGATGCAGTGGGGTTACCACGACGGACGCTTCGCGCAGATCTCGTGCTCGGCGCTGGGCCCCAATCCGCTCACCGGCGTCGTCGCCGGCACCGACGGCTGGATCTCGATCGGCGAGCGAGTGCACCGCGCGCCGTACATCACCGTGCGCGAGGGCGACAGTGAGCAGGTGCAGCGCCAGGCGGTGACGGGCACCGGGTTCGACCACGAGATCGCCGAGGTGGCCCGCTGCCTGCGCGCCGGTGAGATCGAGAGCCCGCTCGCCCCGCTCGACGACACGGTGGCGATCCTCGAGGTGCTCGACGAGGCCCGGGCCCAGCTCGGCGTTCGCTACCCGGCAGATCAGGACTAGGCGATGTACTTCACCGACCGCGGCATCGAGGAGCTCGCCGAACGCCGCGGCGACGAGCAGGTCAGCCTCGCCTGGCTGGCCGATCGGCTACAGGCATTCGTCGACTCCCACCCGGACTTCGAGATCGCCGTCGATCGGCTGGCGACCTGGCTGGCCCGCGACGACGAGGATCTGTAGAGGCCGCCGATGGCCGCCGTCGGCGTGTGGCTCGAGCAGCGGGTCGCCCGGCTGCGCTCATTCGGCGTGCGCGACGCGTTGACGATCGAGGGGGCGACGCTGCGCCGCCTCGTCAAGTCCACGGTGGCGGGCACGCTGGCCTGGGAGGTGGCCGCGCTGATCCACAGTCCGCGGCCGGTGCTGGCGTCGCTGGGCGCGATCCTCGTCATCCAGGTGACCGTGCGGGCGTCGTTCTCACGCAGCATCCAGCTCACGGTGGCGGTCACGATCGGGCTGGCCGGCGCGTTGCTGCTCGGACACGTGCTGGGTCTGCACTGGTGGAGCGTCGGCGTCACGATCATCGCCGCCTTGATCGTCGGTGAGCTGCTTCGGCTCGGACCGTTCTCCGCCCAGGCCGCGATCAGTGCGCTGCTCGCCCTGTCGCTGGGCGGCACCTACGGCTACGAGCGCATGATCGACACCGCGATCGGCGCCGGCATCGGGGTGCTCGTCAACGCGCTGATCGCGCCACCCACCTACGTCCAGGAGGCCTCGCAGGCCCTGCGGCGCGTGGGCGAGGACCTGAGTGTCCTGCTGGCCGACGTCGCCGCCGGGCTCACGAGCGGGCCCGAGCGCAGCACGGTCCAACGCTGGCTGGCGCGCGCCCGGGAGATCTCAGCCGCCGTGCGCACCGCCGAGGCAACCGTGAGTCAGGGCGAGGAGAGCCTGCGATTCAACCACCGCGCGGCCGCCGAGATGGACCAGCTGGAACGCATCGGTGAGGCACGCGTCGCCCTCGAGCACGCCGTCACGCAGACCCGCGGCATGATGCGTTCGGTCCTTGATCTGCATCCCGTCCTGGGCGCAGCAGACGTCGCGCCGGTGCTCGCCGCCCTCGGCGACTTGCTGCACAACGCCAGCATCCAGGTCGCGACGTTCGGTCGTTTGCAGCAACAGCCCGACCTCGTCGCCGACCGGGACGAGTCCGAGCGAGCCCATCAGGCGGCGCTGGCCGCCCGCGATCGGGCGGCCAGCGCACTACGTGCTCTGCCCCCGTCGCCCGACGGCACCGCGAGGCTGCTCGCCTCGATCGTGGTCGACGGTGAGCGGTTGATCCGCGAGGTCGATGTGCGCGACGGCGCCCACGTGACAGCCGTGACGGCTGTCGCTGCCCCCTGAGCCGTTCGCTCAGTTGGGGCTGCTGGACGAGCGCTGGTGGTCGTCGTTGCCGGAGTGCGTGGCGATCGCGGCCAGCGCACCCAGTGCGACCACCAACATCCCCACGCCAATACCGGTCAGTGTGATCACGATGATCACCCCCTTTGTCGTCTGACTCGGCGGCCGCGGTTGTGCGGTACCGCCAGTATCAGTAAACCACAGTATCGGTTACTGCATTCCGCCGATCGCGGATCGTTGCCTGACGCGCGGACGCGAGTACGCCAGACCAATGACGCCCTAGGGACCCCAAGGTGGCCTCGGATTCGCCCGCTGGTCCAGCCAATTAGCGGGCCATATCTCAGAGTCCGCCCGGAAAACGGCTATCCAGGCACGCCACTTTCGTGTGACGATGGCCTGGTGGCTCCAATCTTTCGCGTCAGTGGACGCGCTCTCGCGTTGCTGTTGCCGAATCTGCACTTCGCGCCCGGCCCGGTGTACAGCGCCCTCGCCGACAGCATCACCGCACTGGTCCTCGACGGGCGCATCGCCCCGGAAACGCGGCTGCCGTCCGAACGCGAGCTGGCCAAGCACCTGGCCCTGAGCCGGGCGACGATCACCACGGCGTACGACACGCTGCGGGCCAGTGGTTTCGTCGTGAGCCGGACCGGGGCGGGCAGCTTCGTCACCGTCCCGGCGAGCGCCCGGCGCATCTCGGCCACTCGGTGGTCCCCGGCGCCGGTCGGTACGGACGACGAGATCGACCTGTCCTGCGCGGCCCTGCCGGCCCCGGCAGCCGAACTGGCCGAGGCCCTGCGCATCGCCGCCGCCGAACTGCCTGCGCTCGCCGCCGGCACCGGCTACAACCCGCTCGGCCTGCCGCAGTTGCGCGATGCGGTGGCGGCCCGCTTCACCGCGCGTGGGCTGGCCACCCAACCCGAGCAGATCCTCATCACCAACGGCGCCCTGCACGGCTTCGACATGCTGCTGCGGTTGCTCGTCGGGCCGGGCGACCGGGTGCTCACCGAACTGCCGACGTACCCCGGTGCGCTGGACGCCCTGCGCGCCAACGGTGCTCGCGTCGTGCCGGTACCGGTCTCGGCCGAGCACGGCTGGCACGTCAGCGAGATGCAGGCGACGCTGCGCCAGACGTCACCGCGGCTGGCGTTCCTCATACCGGACTTCCACAACCCGACCGGCATGCTCGTCGGCGAACGTGAGCGCCGCGAGGTGCTGCGCGTCGCCCGGCATACCGGCACCACGGTCGTGATCGACGAGACGTTCGTCGAGTTGGGCTTCGCCGGGCCGCGCCGCCCGACCGCGACGCTCGACTCGTCGGTGATCACGCTCGGATCGCTGTCCAAGCCGGTGTGGGGCGGGCTGCGCCTGGGCTGGATCCGCGCCTCCGCCGACATGATCCGCCGGCTCGCCGTGCAGCGCGCCGCGACCGATCTGGCCGGCTCGATCCTCGACCAGCTCGTCGGCGTCGCCCTGCTCGAACGCCTCGACGACATCGCGGACCTACGCCGTGAGCAGCTGCGCGGACAGCGTGATGCCCTCGTCGAAGCGCTGCACGAACATCTCCCGCAGTGGCGAGTGACCGTTCCCGAGGGCGGCATGTCGCTGTGGGCCGAACTCGACGCTCCGCTGTGCACGTCGCTCACACTCGCGTCCGCCCAGCTGGGTATCCAGCTCGTACCCGGCTCGCGCTTCGGCGTCGACGGCACCCTCGAGCGCTTCTTGCGGATCCCGTTCGCGCTACCCGCCGAACAGCTCACCGAAGGGGTGCGCCGCCTCGCCCTGACCTGGCAGCGCCTCGACCATTCGGCAGCCGCCGCCCGCCAGCTCGTCGTCGCTTAACGTCGCCTACTCAAGTTGTCCGCGCTTCGCGATGTCAGAGCGTCGTTTTGCGCGGACAACTTGTCAGGACGCGGGTTAGTTGCCAGGACGCGGGTTTAGCTAGCAACTCCATCGGCGACGGCTTGCTCGGCGACGGCCGATGCGACAGCCGGCACGACTCGGGGGTCGAACGGCGTCGGGACGATCTTGTCCGGGGCCAGTTCGCCGGCCACCACTTCGCCGATCGCCGCCGCGGCAGCCAGCTTCATGTTCTCGGTGATCGAACGCGCCCCGGCGTCGAACGCGCCGGCGAAGATGCCCGGGAACGCCAGCACGTTGTTGATCTGATTCGGGTAGTCGCTGCGTCCGGTGGCCACGACGGCGGCATGCCGGTGCGCGACGTCGGGAGCGACCTCGGGCGTCGGGTTGGCCAGCGCGAAGATGATCGCCTTGGGCGCCATCTGTGCCACCGAGATCTCGTCCACCGCGCCGGCGCTCACCCCCACGAAGACGTCCGCGCCGGCCAGGGCGTCGGCCATCGATCCAGTGACGCCGGACCGATTCGTCAACGACGCGAGCTCGGCCTTCACCGGCGTGAGATCTGACCGTCCACTGTGGACGATGCCGCGCGAGTCGGCCACCGCAATGTCGCCGATGCCCGCCGCCAGCAGGATCTTCGCGCAGGCCACGCCGGCGGCCCCCGCGCCGGAGATCACGACGCGCAGGTCGCCCAGCTCGCGGTCGGTGATCGCCGCGGCGTTACGTAGAGCCGCCAACACGACCACCGCCGTGCCGTGCTGGTCGTCGTGGAACACCGGGATGTCGAGGCTGTCGCGCAGGCGGGCCTCGATCTCGAAGCAGCGTGGCGCCGAGATGTCCTCGAGGTTGATGCCGCCGAACGACGGGGCGATCTGCTGCACGACCCGCACGATCTCATCAGGGTCAGTCGTGTCGAGCACGATCGGCACCGAGTCGAGGCCGGCGAATTCGCGAAACAGCGCCGCCTTGCCCTCCATCACCGGAAGCGCCGCGGCCGGGCCGATGTTGCCGAGTCCCAGCACGGCCGTGCCGTCACTGACCACGGCCACCAGCCGCGACCGCCAGGTATAGCGGCGAGCCAGCGCCGGGTCGTCCGCGATCGCCGAGCACACTTGCGCCACTCCGGGCGTGTAGGCCAGCGAGAGAGCTTCGCGATCGGTCAGTGCGGTCTTGCTGCGCATAGCCAGCTTGCCGCCCTCGTGGAGCCGGAAGACCGGACTGGACGGATCGAACTGCGCGGTACTACCCATGAGCTGCGTTCGCCCCAATCAGCGTCGATTGAAAACTACCCGGGGCCAGGGGTACGGCGCCGCACATCAGAGGTATCCAGGGTTCACCCGGTGATTCGAGTTTGACACGGTTGGCCACCGGACGGGTAGGCGAGATCCGTCACGCGTCAACGCACCCGACTCGGCAGGCGACCACGACGGCCGGGCAGGCGCAGCACCACGCGGGCCAGGACGTCGGCCACGCCGTGGCTGCGGCTGTCGCCCCCGGCGGCGTCGTTGTCGCTGCGCAGCTCCCAGCCGTCACCGTCGCCACGTTCGACGCGCTTGACGACGAAGCGATCGGGCAGGCTGCGAAACCGCGCGAGCACCACATCACCCGGACGTATAGGGGCTCCGTGCCGCACCACGACGACATCGCCGTCGTACAGCGTCGGCACCATGGACGGTCCCGCGACGCGCACGATCTGCCAGGGCAGCACCGGCATATCGTGCCCGAAGCCCGGGAGTAGGGTCGGCGCGGTAGGTGTCTCGGCGTTTCCGCAGGAGGTCATAGCGATGCCACTGTTCCGTCCGATGATCACAGCCCACGCGCACTGCGATCTGCCGTGCGGCGTGTACGACCCGGCGCAAGCCCGGATCGAGGCCGAGTCGGTGAAGGCGATCATGGAGAAGTACCAGGGCAATGAGGACCCGGTGTTCCGTACTCGTGCGTTGATCATCAAGGAGCAGCGGGCCGAACTGGTCAAGCACCACCTGTGGGTGCTGTGGACCGACTACTTCAAGCCCCCCCACTTCGAGAAGTACCCCGAGCTGCACGACCTGTTCAACCGGGCGACCAAGGCCGCCGGTGCCGCGGGCGGCAAGGGTGCGGTCGACCCGGCCGAGGGCCAGAAGCTGCTCGACCTCATCGCCGAGATCGACACGGTCTTCTGGGAAACCAAGAAAGCGGCGTGAGCAAGTCCACCACGAGCGAGGCCGGCTCCCGTACGGAGCCGGCCTTCGTCGTCCCGGGACCGGTACCGGACGACACCGAGCTGTGGCTGATCCGACACGGCGAGACCGAGTGGAGCAAGTCCGGCCAGCACACCGGGCGCACCGATCTGCCACTGACCCCGGACGGTGAACGCCAGGCGGCCGCGCTCGGCACGATGCTGCACAACGTCCGTCCGGTGCTCGTGCTGTCGAGCCCACGCCAACGGGCCGTGCGCACCGCCCAGATCGCCGGGTTGACGATCGACGCCATCGACCCCGACCTCGCGGAATGGGACTACGGCGACTACGAGGGCCTCACCACCGCGCAGATCCGCGAGCGGGTGCCGGACTGGTCGCTGTGGACGCATCCGGTTCCCGGCGGCGAGACACCGCAGGAAGTGGCCACCCGCGCCGACCGGGTGCTGCGGCGGGCGCTTCCGTACCTGGCCGACGGACCCGTAGTCTTCGTCGCGCACGGGCACATCAGCCGGGTGATCGGGGCCCGCTGGATCGGACTCGACGTCCTGGACGGCGGCCGGCTGGCGCTCGGCACGGCAGCCCCCTCCGTGCTCGGCGGGCAGCACGGCACGCCGGTCATCGAGCGTTGGAACGTCCCGAACCCCGCTGCGCAGTAGGAGGCACCGTGCCTGCAGCTCCTCCACCGGAGGACGTCGAGCTCCGGTTCCCCGCGAACGGGGCGTACGTGGCAATCCTGCGTACGGTCACCGCCGGCCTCGCCGCGCGCTGCCAGCTGACGGTGGACGAGATCGAGGATCTGCGCATCGCGGTCGACGAGGCGTCGGCGCTGCTCCTGCCGCACGCGCTGCCGGGCTCGGCGCTGACGGCCAGCTTCAACCTCGAGGTCGGACGCATCGCGTTCGTCGCGGCCGTCCCGGCCGAGCCGGGCGCCGAGCCGGACCGTGGCGGCTTCGCCTGGACGGTCATGCGGGCACTCGCCGACGACGTGCTCGTGTCGACGCAGGGCGGAGTGCTGTCCATCGCCCTGACCAAGCGGCGTACGACCGACTAGTGCAGTTGGCCTGACAGTGAGCCTTCACGACGCTCCGGGCGAGGATCCCGCCGTCCTGCGTGCGCGAGCAGCCCACCTGTTCGTGGACCTGCGGGAGTTGCCCGAGCAGGACGCGACGCGGCGCCAACTGCGAGACCGGCTCGTCGAGCTGCACCTTCCGCTCGTCGAGTACCTGGCTCGGCGCTTCACCGGCCGCAACGAACCGTTGCCCGACCTCGTGCAGGTCGGCGTCATCGGTCTGCTGAAGTCGATCGATCGGTTCGACCCCGACCGCGGACTGGAGTTCTCGACGTACGCGACGCCGACCATTCTCGGCGAGATCAAGCGGCACTTCCGCGACGCGGGGTGGTTGCTGCACGTGCCCAGGCGAGCCCAGGAACTGCAGGCGTCCCTGACCAGGGCTCGTGACGAGCTCAGCCAGCAGCTGCATCGCGCGCCGACGGTCGCCGAACTCGCCGCGCGACTCACCGTGCCCGAGGACGAGGTCATCGAGGCGCTCGACGTCGCCCGGGCCTACGCCGGCGTCCCGCTGGAGGTACTGACCGAGCGCGAGGGCACGCCTATCGACAGCCCGCTGCTCTCCGAGGTGGACGAAGCGCTCGAGCGGGTCGAGCAGCGCGCCGTGCTGCGTCCGGCGATCGACGCGCTCACCGACCGGGAACGAGAAGTGCTCCTGCTGCGCTTCATCGTGGGCAAGTCGCAGACCGAGATCGCCGACATCATCGGCGTATCGCAGATGCAGGTGTCCCGGCTCGTCGCCCGCAGCCTCGCCCGGCTGCGCACCGAGCTTGCCCCGGCCGCTACGCGTCCGGCTCGTGATCGAGCGCCGCGCGGGCCGGCGGCGTGAACAGCAGGTAGAGCACGGCCAGCGCGCTGAGCAGGATCGGCGCGCCGTAGACCATCAAGCCGGCCTGGAACCCGAGGCTGTAACTCACCGGCAGCGCCAGCAGCTCCAGCACGACAACCGGAGTGCGAGCCGTCCAGCGCAGCCCCAGCAGTCCGCGGGCGCACGCGAGCAGCACGAGCATGGCGAGCAGCGCCATCGCGGCGCCGAGCAGGGCGCGAGCCACGCTGTCCGGATGGCCGGTGACCGTCTTGACGACCAGCACGGCAGCCGCCGCGAGCAGGGCGGCGGCCTGGACGACGATGAGCCCGGCCGCGGCCCGCAGCTGCACCGGGATGGGCTCCTCGCCCGTCTGCGCAATCATCGCTGCCCAGCGTAGGACGTGCCCTTGACGCTCGGCGCGCGCGGCTCCGACTGGCCGGTGTCCGTTGAGTGGTGCGCAGGCCCGTCCAACAGTCGAACGGATCGGCCAAAAGAGCGCTCTAGGTACGCTCCGCTACATGCGTGTGCTCGTTGTCGTGAACCCGCGGGCGACCGCGATGTCCGAGCGGCAGCGCGA
>Ga0137412_10001190_pt1 | contig 13013 bp, 10 predicted proteins | sample CZODoug2_1_16fun_FD_122160 | JGI IMG/M metagenome (GOLD analysis project Ga0137412, IMG submission 122160) | Vadose zone soil fungal communities from Angelo Coast Range Reserve, California, USA - CZODoug2_1_16fungal (Hybrid Assembly) | ecosystem: Environmental > Terrestrial > Soil > Vadose zone... | reverse complement strand
ACCGCGTGGCCGCGGGCCCAGCGGGCGCCTGCCAGCAGGTAGTCGTAGAGATGGACGACACGGTCGGGGTTGAGATAGTGGCTCTCCCCCTCCAGCCAGAACGACACATCAGCCACGGGGACGCGGCCTTCGGCGTCGTCCACCAGCCGGTAGTGCCGGTAGCCCTGAGCGCGGCGGCCAGGCAGGTACCGGGACAGCGTGCTGCCCGAGCCGAGCGACTTGCGGTATTGGCCAGGCTCGGTCACGGTCAGCCTCGACGAAGCGACGTCACGCCACGTGGACCCGTCGGCGGACTTCTGCAGCCGCAGCGATGCACCCGTCTTCGACGTCACTTCGACGGTGTAGCCGCCCAGTTGACGTGCGCCGTCGAACTCGAAGTCGATGGCACTCGGGGTCCGTCGCGCCGCGACGGGCACGTTCCTCGGGCGATCGTCGAGTTTCATGTCGTTGGTGAAGAACCAGATCGCGGCCTGGGTCGCCGCAATGGCCTCGTGTTCGGCGACATTGGACGAACCCAGCGGGTAGCCGGCCGCGCGCAGTCGACGGCTCAGCTCCGCGGTGCCGATCGTCGGAAATGAGTTGCGAAGGATCCAGTCGATCTCGGCCTCGCGGGCACGGGCGCTCAGGTTGGTCACCGCCGCCCACGTGGCAGCCCGGTAGTGCGACGGGCGCGTCGGGGCGTGGCCGCCGAAGTCCAGCGAATACGCATCGACGTTGGGGTTCAGCCGTATGAGGTCCGTGCGCGCCGTGGTGCCGTCGGTGAACACCAGGGTGCCCACGGTGTGGGAGTAGGTGCCGCCGCGGTACCTGGTCATGCGGCTGAGCTGACCGCTACCTGCCACTTCGCGTCGCCGGACGACGACCGGTGCGTGGATGCGCTCGGAAAGGGTGTGAATGGTCATTCGGGTTGACTTTCTGAAAGTTGCCGTGCGTGACCTCACCGCCGATCGGGCGGGCGTCAACGCAGAAGAACTGGGGCGTCAGAAAATCAACAACAACAACAGCACATGGGCACCGAGAAGCGCGCGAAACCACTTCGCAGCGTCGATGCAGGCTGTTGCATACCGCCAAGGATACGGGACGACGGGCATCTGGCAAAGAGTGCCCTCGCGCGGCCCTTGCCCTCAGGGCGACGTACCACCCTTCGGCGGCCCGTTCGCCCCTATGCTGGAGTCGCGACATCCCCGCGCTCCCCTCAACATTCGGCGTCGTCGTCGGCTTTTGAAGAAGAGGTCGTCGGCTTTTGAAGAAGAGCCAGTGGCCGTGGCCGAACCCATGACCTTCGGGTCAGCGTGATGAAAACATTGGGGCTGTGAGTTGCCTCCGTGGTTGGTTGGGAGTTCGCTTCGTGGTGGGTCGAGAGTTCGCATCACGGTGAGCAGAAGGGGTGTTTATTCACAAGAATTTTGGTATACGCTCGGCGCGCACCGCGGCATGCCGTAGAGCATGATCATGTTGGCACCGCACCGCCGCTTGCCCCACCGTTGTTAGCGGCCTCTTCAGACCCAGGAGGTACTCCATGACTTCGCCTCAGAACGAGTCACAGGCACTTGGCGATCTCGCCGCGCGGCAGCTCGCCAATGCCACCAAGACCGTTCCCCAGCTCTCGACGATCACTCCCCGTTTTCTGTTACACCTGCTGAGCTGGGTACCGGTCGAAGCAGGCATCTACCGGGTGAACCGGGTCGTCAATGCCGACCGGGTCGCAATCCACGTCGACGAGGGCGGCACGGCCGCGGACGAGCCGCTGCCCCAGACCTACGTGGACTACGAGACCAGCCCGCGGGAGTTGACGCTGCGGTCGATCTCGACGCTGCTCGACGTGCACACCCGGGTCTCCGATCTGTACTCCAGCCCGCATGACCAGGTCACCCAACAGCTCCGCCTCACCATCGAGACCATCAAGGAGCGCCAGGAGTCCGAGCTGATCAACAACCCGGAGTACGGATTGTTGTCGCAGGTGACCCCTGAGCAGACCATCCAGACCCTTGGCGGCGCGCCGACCCCCGATGACCTGGATTCGCTGATCACCAAGGTGTGGAAGACCCCGGGATTCATCCTGACCCACCCGCTTGGCGTGGCCGCGTTCGGCCGCGAAGCCACCCGCCGCGGCGTGCCGCCGGTTGTGGTCAGCCTGTTCGGCGCGCAGTTCATCACCTGGCGTGGCATCCCGATCGTGCCGTCGGACAAGGTTCCCGTCGAAGACGGCAAGACCAAGTTCATCCTGGTGCGCACCGGCGAGGAGCGCCAAGGAGTCGTCGGCCTGTTCCAGCCCGGACTGGTCGGCGAGCAGGCGCCCGGTTTGTCGGTGCGGTTCACCGGCATCAACCGCAATGCGATCGCGTCCTATCTGGTCACCTTGTACTCGTCGCTGGCCGTGCTGACCGACGACGCGCTCGCAGTGCTCGAGGACGTGGCGGTGGACCAGTTCCATGAGTACAAGTGAGTACCGCTCGGTAGAAGCTGAAAGCGACTTGCCGATCGGTGCTGCGGAGCTCGCCGCACTGGCCAACCAGCTGTTCGCCACCAGCTTCCGACCGGGCCCCGACAGTCCCCCACTGACGGCGCCGGTGGCGCCGCGCGGCTCGGCGCCGGATGCCACGGCCGCGACGTCGGCGGGCACCGCTGCGGTGGGCGCCGCGAATCCGTTGACGCCCGTCGCGTTCACGCCGGCTCGCGACGTCTACGTTCCGGCGCCGAGTTCACCTGCACCGGACGGCATTCCGCAGACCGTGCCGGTTGCTCCGCGCGGCTCGGTGCCAGACACGACGGCCGCGCCGTCGGCCGGCTACACCGTAGGCAGTGCGCTCGACCCGTACGCGGTGCCGACCTCTGGCATCGTGTCGACGGTGCCAGGGGTGTTGGCGGGCTCCCCGCCTGCGGCTCCGGTGGCGCCGCGCGGGTCAGCACCCAGCTGGCCGTCCTCAGCGCCGTCGGTCGCCGATCTGGGCTGGACGGGCGCGCCTGCCGCGGCGCCAGAAGGCGATGAGGCGAACTACTACTTCCTGTCAGGGCCGCCGAACGCCGTAGCGGCGGAGCCGCCGAACACCACAGCCGCGGGGCCGGTGCCGCAGCTGCCCGACAACCACGAGGTCTTCGACGTCAACGCGGTGCGGGCAGACTTCCCGATCCTGCGCGAGACCGTCAACGGCAAGCCGCTGATCTGGTTCGACAACGCAGCGACGACGCAGAAGCCCCAGGCGGTGATCGATCGGCTGGCGTACTTCTACGCCCACGAGAACTCGAACATCCACCGCGCCGCACACGAACTGGCCGCTCGGGCGACCGACGCCTACGAGGAGGCGCGCGACACCGTCCGACGCTTCATCGGAGCGTCGAAGAGCGAAGAGATCATCTTCGTCCGCGGCACCACTGAGGCCATCAACCTGGTGGCCTACGCGTGGGGCGGCAAGCACCTCGGCCCAGGTGACGAGATCGTCATCACCCACCTGGAGCACCACGCCAATATCGTTCCCTGGCAAATACTTTCGCAGCAGACCGGTGCGATTCTCAAGGTGGCACCGGTCGACGATGCAGGCAATCTGCTGCTGTCGGAGTTCGAGGATCTGCTGGGCCCGAAGACCAAACTCGTTGCCGCGACGCATGTCTCCAACGCCCTCGGCACCGTGACACCGGCCAAGAAGATCGTCGAACTGGGTCACCGCTACGGCGCGCGGGTTCTGATCGATGCCGCGCAGTCCATCCCGCACATGCCGATCGACGTGCAGGACCTCGGAGCCGACTTCCTGGTGTTCTCCGGGCACAAGATCGTCGGCCCCACCGGCATCGGCGTGCTGTACGGGCGCGAAGACGCCCTGGCGGAGACACCGCCGTGGCAGGGCGGCGGCAACATGATCGCCGACGTGACGCTGGAGCGTTCGCTCTACCAGGGTCCGCCGAACAAGTTCGAGGCAGGCACCGGCAACATCGCCGACGCCGTTGGTCTCGGCGAGGCGCTGCGTTACGTCGAGCGGGTCGGCATCGACCGCATCGCTGCCTACGAGCACGCGCTGCTCGAGTACGCCACACCACGGCTGGCCGAGATTCCTGGCGTGCGGCTCGTCGGCACCGCGGAGGAGAAGGCCAGCGTGTTGTCGTTCGTGTTGGCAGGCCACGAACCGCTCGAGGTCGGCAAGGCCCTCAACGCCGAAGGCATCGCGGTGCGGGCGGGACACCATTGCGCCCAACCGATCCTGCGGAGACTGGGCCTCGAGGCCACGGTGCGGCCGTCGTTCGCCTTCTACAACACCTTCGACGAGATCGACGTCTTCATCGACGCGGTGCGCCGCATCGCCGAGGGCGGCACTAGCCGATCCTGACCGCCAGGACCATCGTGTTTCCGACGGCCGCCTCGCCCGCCGCGGAAGAGGTCGCCGCCATACCGAGGTCGCCGGCGCGATCCTGCGCGCGGGGTCTGGCGTGACGAGCCGTCAGTTGCCCTGACCTCCGCGACCTCGAGCAGCCAGATCAGGGACCGGGTCCTTGCCGTTGATCAGCCAGTCGCCAAGGATGCGGGCCTTGTAGACGCGGGGGTTGTGCGAGGCCAGTGTGCGGGCATTGCGCCAATGCCGATCCAGTCCAAGTTCTTCCGATACCGCCGAGGCACCCAGCGCGTCGAAGATCGTGGTCGTGGCCCGCAGTGCCGCGTCGATCATGACGAGTTGAGCCTGCGATACGGCGACCTCGGCGTCGACGAGTCGCCGTCTGCCGTTCCCGTCGTCCTCGGTCAGTCTGCCCTCGGCGACCCGGTCCAGACTCCTGGCGCTCCTGGCCAGCGCGGCCTCGGCACCGAACACGTCTGCCGAGACACTTCCGATGACCTGTAGGAGCTGCGCGTCTTCGGTGGGCACCTCGGCAAGGCCCTGGGGGTAGTTGCGCTTGCGCTCGGCCAGTGCCGTTGAGCCGTCACGCAATGCCGCCCTCGTGATGCCGGTGAGCACGGCTAGCATCGCGATCTGATAGAAGTGCGACTGGTAGCCGAACCTGTCGGCCGCGGGAAACACGTCGCCGACGTCGGCCCGCGCGCTCTCGTAGCGTGCGGTGCCGCTGGCCGTGGCGCGCTGACCGAAGCCCCGCCAGTCGTCCACCAACGTCACCCCGGGATCATCGGAACGGACCAGAGCAGTCAGCAGTTCCCCGTCATCACCGCGGCCAAGTACGTCCAGCCATTCCGCGTAAAGGCTGCCCGTCGCATAGTATTTGGCGCCGGTCACCAGCCAGTGGTCGTCTTCGGCCGAGACCGTCGTCGCTAGTTTGGCCAGCGTCAGATTGTTCGCCTCGGTCCAGCCCCCTCCGACGAACGTGCCTGCGAGGAACCGCTTGAGCCAGACGTCGTTGGTATCCGACGTCGGCGCGTTGAGCCGGTCCTCGACGAAGGCCAGGTGGTTGCGGAAGATGTGCGAGACGTTCGCGTCGGCCGCACCGAGCTCGGCGAGCAGCAGGAACGTCTGCTCCAGTGAGGCGCCGAAACCGCCGTGTTCCTCGGGGATTCGCAGAGTGCCGAAACCGGCGTCGATCAGCGATCGGACCTGTTCGCGAGGGAGGACTCGGTTCCGCTCACGGTCCCGGCTGCCCTCGGCAATCTGCGCGAAGATCGGCAGGAACGTCGACGCCAGCTCGGTGTCGTGCGCGGTGGGCCTTCGCAGGTACGTCGTTGCGAAACTCATTGCGTCACTACCTCATCGATCCGGTATGCGGCCTGCTTCTCGTCCGCGACGTAGCCGAGCCGCTCGTAGAGCAGATGCGCATTGCTGCGGTTGGCGATGTCGGTGCCAAGCGACGCGACGGTGAGTCCGCGCCGCAGCGCCGCCAGCCAGATCTTGCCGAGCAGCAGCTCGCCGATGCCGCGCTTGCGTTGGTCGCGGCGGACTCCGATGTAGTCGGTGTGCGCGCTGCGTTCCTCCGAGCCCGCCGTACCCGACGTGTACGTCGAGCCAAGGACATAGCCGACGACCTCGCCGTGCTCGATCGCCACGATGCTGAAATCCGGTGTGAACAACCGACTGTGGACGTGGTGCTGCCATGACGCTGGGGTCTTCGACATGTTGCCGAAGTGCTCGAGGAAGGTGTCGTACTGCAAGCGCCGCACCTGCTCACCGAGGTCGCGCTCGATGACCTCCGACCACGAAATCACCGTGATGCCGTCGATCGAGGCGGCCTCGAGTGCGGCTGGGTCCTCGCCGTGGAGAGGCTTGCGGGTGCGGACGAACTGTCCCTCCCGGTGAGCACCCCTACGGCTCAGTGCGTCGATCACGAACCGTTGATCGGCACCCGTGAAGACCCGAAGATACGCGCCCGGTATCGATTCGGCCTCCCGCGCAAATCGGCTCACCACGACGCCGACCACGTCATCGACGACGTCGGAAGGCGTTGCGGGATCGAACACGAAACCTGGACACCTCTTGCAGGTCAACGCCGTGGGGCTGATGCAGCGTCGAGTAACCGCGGACTACCCCGGATCGGTCCCGAATCACCGTCGCGCCGTGCGGGTATACGCCGTCCAGTTGTTCGGCGACGTCGCGGGAGTCGGCGGCGAACTTGCGTCCACCGAGCCCGTCGGTGGTGGCGAGGAAGTCGGCAATCGCGGAGTGGTCGACGGCCGTGGCGGCAGCGACGATCCAGTCGTCCACTAGTTGGGTGGTCACGGCGCGACGGGTTCCTTCTCGCGGCGCGGCTCTGGATCGTCATCGCCGCTCGGCTGGTCGTCGACCTGGTGGTCGAGCACGTCGAGGATGCCCTCGTCGGCGAGGCGCTGCTGTTCGGACTCGGACAGCGTCTGAATCGTGCCGATGCGTTTGGCGACCTCTGGGTTGGTGCGCTTGAGATACCAGTACCACGCCAGCCCGGCCAGCAGGATACCGCCGAAGATCAACGGCAGGATGTTGAACGGAAACTCGGGCACGGGGTAGAAGTTGCTGAAGAAGACATACGCCAAAGCCAGTGTGGCAGCGGAGGAAACCACCAGACGCAGTGGTGTCAGCGCCTTGATCTTGTAGAGCCAGATCGGCGTGGCGATCACCACCAGCAGATAACTGGTCAGGAAGCCCCAGTTCGCGACGTAGCCACCGTAGACCTCGAAGACCACCCGGCCCGCCGAGCTGAAGGTCGCTACCACCGAGAAGACGAGCGCCAGTGCCCCAATGAACGCGATACCCACCCACGGCGTCTTGTACTTGGCGTGCACCTTCGTCAGCGCGGCGGGCAGTGCACCCTCGTGGGCGAAGGTGAACAGGGACCGCGCCCCGGCGGTGGTGACGGCCGTGACGAAGACGATGAACGCAACGGCCACCGCCCCACTCACGAGGCGGTTGACCCACGAGACGCCGGTGGAATCAGCGAGCTGGGGAAGGATCGCCTTGTCACCGTCGATGCTGCCGAAGAACAGGATCTGCGGGTAGGTCGCAACGATGTAGAGCACTCCCAAGAGCAGAACGACCCGCAACAGCGACCGTGCGATGCTGCGGTGCGCATCCTTGGCTTCGGCGCCGAGTGAGGCGACGCTCTCGAATCCTGCGTAGGCCCCGACGGCCGACACGGCGGCGATGAACGTCGCGCTGTTGCCGAGATGGCTTGGGTTCCACTGGTCCCAATCCACCCGAAACCCGTAGCCGATGTAGGCGGCGACGATGATCACCAGGATGGACGCGACGGCGATGAGCTCGATCACCAGTTCGTACTTCGCTGCGATCGACACGCCCCTGAACGGCAGGTAGGTGGCGACCCCGACGATGACCAGAACGAGGAGCAGGCGGAACCACGTTGCCTGCGAGCCCAATCCGACGGATTCGAGGAACGCGTCGAGGTAGACGACGCCGCCGAGTGTTCCCGTGGTGGCGAAGCCGATGTAGCCAACCAGCAGACTGAAGCCTGCGGCATAGGCGAAGCCCGGCCCGAGGCCGTTACCGGTATAGGTACCCAGCGATCCCGACGAGACGGTGCGCTTGGCCTGAAAGCTGATGGTCGCCGCGATGAGGACGGTGATCGCCAGACCGACCAGCACTGCCCACGCCGCGCCCTTGCCCGCCGCCAAGAAGAGAGAGAACGGGACGGATGCGACCGCGACACTGGGTGCGGCCGCGGCCAGCCCCTGCGCGAAGACGCCCCAGAAGCCCAGGGCGTCGCGTTGCAGGCCGGTGCCCTCGGCCGAGGACAGTGTTCGGCCGGAGAGTGCAACCTCCGGAACCTGTGTGGACATGACGAACTGCCTTCCTGGCTCGACCGTGTCGGGCCGCGAACTCGGTGTGCAAGCCGCGCAATGCGCTGGTATGTAGGCGATTAACGTGTTACTGATCTGGATGTCAGAGTGCCGTAACACAGCCCGTGGCGTCAGCCGTCAGAATCGCTGGGATTCTTTCTACCTCGGTGTTCCGCGCCGGGATGGTCGTCTGGCAACAGTGCGGTCCCCGCAGGAAAGAGTTTCTGCCGCAACGTCGTCGAGTGATCGTCGGCGGCACGCGCCCTGCCGCGTCGGCGCAGTTCCGGGATGAGATGGTCGGCGACGTCGACGAAACTGCCGGGCGTGATGTGATAGACGACGTTGAACCCGTCGACACCGGTGCGCTGTGCATAGGTCTCGAGATCGTCGGCCACGGTGCGAGCAGACCCGACGAACAACTCGCCGCCGAACCCGCCCAAGCCACCGACGTAGTCGCGCAACGTGACCCGGTGTCGGGCATCGGCGTCGTCGACCGCGGCCAGAATCGACCGGCTGGCGTCGGTCTCGAACTGCTCGATCGGACGGTCGACGTCGTAGCCGGACCAGTCGACGCCGCTGAGCGCCGACAGCAGGACCAGCCCGCTCTCCAGATCGTGATACTTCGACAACTCCCGCGCCTTCGCCTCGGCGGCGGAATCGGTCTCGTCGACCACGATTTCGATCGACGTGACGAACTTGATCGCGTCTGGCTTGCGGCCGTGTGCCACCGCGCGCCGCCGGATGTCGTCGATGTTGGTGCGCAACACATCCGGGCGTGGATCGCTCGCGAACACCAACTCGGCATTGCGGGAGGCGAATTCGCGACCTGCGGGGGAAGTACCCGCCTGGAAGAGGACGGGAGTGCGTTGCGGTGACGGCTCCACCAAATGGGCGCCGGGAACGCTGAAGTAGGTGCCCTCGTGGCCGATGGCGTGCACCTTCGTCGCATCGGTGTAGACACCCCGCTCGTGGTCGCGGACGACGGCGTCGGACTCCCAGGACCCCTCCCACAGCTTGTAGGTGACCTCGAGGAACTCCTGCGCCATGGCGTACCGCTCGTCGTGCGGGATCTGGCGATCACGCCCGATGATGTTGCGCGCAGCGCTATCCAGTAGCGAGGTGACGACGTTCCAGCCGATCCGTCCGCCGGTGAGGTGGTCGAGTGTGCTGAACTTCCTTGCCAACAGATACGGGCTCTCGTAGGTCGTCGACACCGTGATGCCGAAACCGAGGTGCTCGGTTACCGCGGCCATCGCCGAGACGGCGAGCAGCGGATCGGTCACGGGAGTCTGCACACCCTTGGTCAGCGCCGACGTCGCATCGCCACCATGGACGTCGAGCTGGCCGACGGCGTCCGCGATGAACAACGCGTCGAACCCGCCCGCGTCGAGAACCCGGGCCAGGTCCGTCCAGTACCGCAGATCGGTGTACGAGGAGGTCCTGTCCTCGGGATGGCGCCACAGACCGAAGTTTCCGTGCGACGGCGTCGACATGGTGAACGCCGACAGCACGAATGGTTCGACCGACGAGCTCATGCCCCCACCTCGTACCGGTTGGCCGGACTCGCCAGGCCCAGATGATCGCGGAACGTGGTACCGGTGTATTCGTGCCGGAACAGCCCGCGCTTGCGCAGCAACGGCACGACCTGTTCGACGAAGTCCTCGAACTGCCCGGGAAGTCCAGGCCCTTGCAGGACGAAGCCGTCGGCTGCTCGCGCTTCGAACCACGTCTCGATCTGATCGGCGATCTGCTCGGGGGTACCGACCACACTCGCTCCCCAACCGTTCACGGTGCGGTACAAGAACTCCCGCACCGATGGTGCCCCGTCGAAGGCCAGCGCACGGTAGCCGGCCAAGGCGGTCTGGTGGGTCTCGGTGCTGGCAGGGAAGGCCGACTCGGGCACTGGCCCATCCAGGTCTGCGCCCGTGACGTCGACGTCGACCTCCAACAGCCAGCCTGCCTGGTACTCCGGGCTGAAGTACTCGTACGCGGTGCGCTCAATACGGCGCACCTCGTCCTCCGTGGAACCCACGATGAACCGCAGTGACGGGGTGATCAGCGGTGCGGTGCCGCGCCCGAGGTGATCAGCCTCGGCGTGGATCTGACGGTAGAACTCCTGCGCCCGCAGTAGCGTGCCCTGCCCCGTGAAGATGACCTCGGCATGCTTGGCGGCGAACGCGCGTCCCGTCGTCGACGAGCCCGCCTGGAAGATGACGGGCCTGCCCTGCGCGGATCGAGCGGCCCCGAGGGGCCCGTTCACGTCGAAATAGCGACCGTGGTGGTTGGGCACCCGGATCCGGCTGACGTCATTGAAGATTCCCGCGACGCGATCCTCGACGATCGTGTCCTCGCCCCACGAGTCCCACAGCTTCTCGACGACCTCGATGGCCTCCTCGGCAACTCGGTACCGCTCATCGTGATCGACCACGCCACGGGCGCTGAAGTTGTCGGCCGCGGCCCGCGCGAAGCTGGTGACCAGATTCCACCCGGCTCGACCACCGCTGAGATGGTCGAGTGAGAGCAACTGGCGCGCAAGGTGGTAGGGGTGCTGCAGTGTCGCCGAGCCGGTCACCACCAGACCGATCCGCTCGGTCACCAGCGACAGCGCCGACGCGGTGGTCAGCGGCTCGAAGTCCTCGGTGGTCTTGTACGCCCACGTCGCCTGCGGGCCATAGTTCAGACCATCGGCGAAGAACACCCCGTCGAAGGTCCCCGCCTCCGCGATACGCACGTTCTCGACGAGGCGACGCCGAATACCTGCCGTGGTGTTGTCGATCTCTGGATGACGCCACGGCCCGGCAGATCTGGTGTTGCCGAACGCCAACAGATGGAGTTCTCGAGACACCTGGTGGAACGTATTACCCAACAGTGAATTTCGCAGGTGTTAAATGCGCCGTAATCAAAACTCCTCGCCCCGCGATCCCCACTATCGCGCGTCGGCGGGGACCCAATCGAAGGGCACGGCCTGCGACCGGTAGATCATCCGGGTCAGTGTGGCGCGATCCACTCCCTCGACGGTCGGTACCTTCACCTCGGGTTCGCCGGCGACCGCGTAATCCTCGTAGGGAGTGAGGTATTCCCACACCACCCGCCCGGAAGGCGTTATCTGGAAGATGCGGCCGTGCATGCCCTCGGTGATGAGCGTGTTCCCGTTGGGCAGGCGCTGAGCGTTGCTCACGAAGGAGCTGAAGAACGTCCACGGCGGCCGGCCCGAATCCTCTGCCGTGTACTGCCAGACGATCTGCTCAGTGGACGGATCGATCTCCAACACCCGCGACCCTGCGTAGATACCGAGGGGGGCCGGCGGGTAACCGGCACCCCCCTGGTTGTCGAAGACCAGGAGGTTGCCCGCACCGGGGAGCCCGTCGGCGATGAAGTGCGGGTTGTGCTGGCCCGAGATCTGGTCGAGGGGCCGAGGCAGGGCGTGGCCGTTGATCCGCTGCTGTTCGGCGCCGGGTTGGGCGTCGAAGTACGGACCGAGTCGCCAAACGATTCGCCCGGAGTGCTTGTCGATCAAAGCGATGACGTTGGCCTTGCGCGAGCTGATCAGGATGTTGTCGGGCTGGAAGACCGTCCCGGGGTCTTCTCGATGCCACCGATTGGGGCCGAGCGTCTTGGCGCTGTTGATTTCGAGGTATCCCCAGATGTCGTCGGGCCTGCGCTCGACCGTGCGGCGTAGATAGTCGAAACCAACAGCCGTGAAGCCGAACTCGTCGAGGTGATCGCCTGCCCTCCACTGCCACACGATCGACCCGCTCGGCGCGACTTCGTAGAGTCCCTGGTCGCCGACGACGTGTGGACCCAGATCCGGCACCTCACGCGGGATCGTGACCAGGATGAGTCGATTGCCTCCTGCGAGCAGTTCCCAATCGTGGTTCTGGCGCGCTGCGCCGCCCGGTGCCTCGGTCCCCCACTCCCAGAGCTTCTCCCCCGTCCACGACAATTGCCCGACGGTGCGGTTGCCATAGATGCCGCCGGGTGAGCCTTCCAACTGGGTGAGCTGAACCCCCACATCACCCACCCGCCCCCCGTTCAACGCCGGGTCGATGATCCGGGCTGGAACGCCGGGAAACGGCCACTCGTGACGGACCGCCCCGTCCAGGTCGATGAGTCGCGTCACGCCGTCCGCGGCGGTGTAGAGCACATGACTTTGGTAGACCTGGTCTGGTTCGTGGTGCGTAACACCGCTGAACTGAATGAACGCCATTCCAAATGTCATACCGGCGCAAGCATCTCCGTACCACGGTTGCGCTCCCGGTGATTCGACCGACCAGGCTGGGCACACCGTCGCCATCATCCAGTCGTCGGCCCGAGTGTGGCCAGGAAGTCGAGTTGTGAGGTGACGACGTGCTCGAAATCGCGGCCACCCGAGTAGACGTCGTAGTGCCCGCCCCGGCTGCGCACCACGGTCACCTGCGGGAACTTCGCGGCGCGCAGGGCCGCACCGGTTGGCACGGCGGTATCGACGTCGGGCACGACCAGCAGCACCGGGCACCGTGCGCGACCCAGTCGTCGCGATGGTCGGCAGAACGCGGTACCCAGCAGACTGCGGGCAGTCACGCGATTGGGCCAGTTCGTACCGTCGGTCGGGGGCAGGATCGTGCGGCCGACCATGGAATCGGATGCCGGCAGGACACCGAATGCGCCGTCGGGCACGCTGATTGGCACGTAGCGAGGCGGGCGGCGCAACGCCGCACCGAGCAGGTCGGCGAATCCTGCGGCCATCAGCCGCGCCGAGAGCGTGACGGGTTTCGACAGCGTCGCACCAGCCCCGTCGACCAGAGGGCAGATTGCGATGGCCCCCGCCAGCTGCCCGTCG
>Ga0137412_10003221_pt1 | contig 13020 bp, 12 predicted proteins | sample CZODoug2_1_16fun_FD_122160 | JGI IMG/M metagenome (GOLD analysis project Ga0137412, IMG submission 122160) | Vadose zone soil fungal communities from Angelo Coast Range Reserve, California, USA - CZODoug2_1_16fungal (Hybrid Assembly) | ecosystem: Environmental > Terrestrial > Soil > Vadose zone... | reverse complement strand
CACATGCTCCGCCGCTTGTGCGGGCCCCCGTCAATTCCTTTGAGTTTTAGCCTTGCGGCCGTACTCCCCAGGCGGGGAACTTAATGCGTTAGCTGCGGCACCGACGACGTGGAATGTCGCCAACACCTAGTTCCCAACGTTTACGGCGTGGACTACCAGGGTATCTAATCCTGTTCGCTCCCCACGCTTTCGCTCCTCAGCGTCAGTAATGGCCCAGAGACCCGCCTTCGCCACCGGTGTTCCTCCTGATATCTGCGCATTCCACCGCTACACCAGGAATTCCAGTCTCCCCTGCAGTACTCCAGTCTGCCCGTATCGCCCGCACGCCCACAGTTAAGCTGTGAGTTTTCACGAACAACGCGACAAACCACCTACGAGCTCTTTACGCCCAGTAATTCCGGACAACGCTCGCACCCTACGTATTACCGCGGCTGCTGGCACGTAGTTGGCCGGTGCTTCTTCTGCACATACCGTCACTTGCGCTTCGTCTGTACTGAAAGGGGTTTACAACCCGAAGGCCGTCATCCCCCACGCGGCGTCGCTGCATCAGGCTTGCGCCCATTGTGCAATATTCCCCACTGCTGCCTCCCGTAGGAGTCTGGGCCGTATCTCAGTCCCAGTGTGGCCGGACACCCTCTCAGGCCGGCTACCCGTCGTCGCCTTGGTAGGCCATCACCCCACCAACAAGCTGATAGGCCGCGGGCCCATCCCACACCGCAAAAGCTTTCCCCCACCAGGTCATGCGACCAGCAAGGTATATTCGGTATTAGACCCAGTTTCCCAGGCTTATCCCAAAGTGCAGGGCAGATCACCCACGTGTTACTCACCCGTTCGCCACTCGAGTACCCCGAAGGGCCTTTCCGTTCGACTTGCATGTGTTAAGCACGCCGCCAGCGTTCGTCCTGAGCCAGAATCAAACTCTCCAAACAAAAACCCCCAGACCAAAGCCCAGGCAGAATTCACATTCAGAACAATCTGAAACCAAACAAAAGACACCAAACAAACTGGCATCAAAAAAACAAAACCACGCCCCCTAAACGAGAAAAAAGAAACGCGGCAAAACAACAAACAAAAACCACCAAACACACTATTGAGTTCTCAAACAACACACCCGCCTGACCGCGCAACAACCCCGCGGCCAATAGCCGCGAAGCGTAGTGCGGGCAGATGAGGTAACCCACCGAAGTGGACTTCCCTCTGGGATGCCGTCGCGCTCAGCGGCTGGACCGCGTCGCGACGACTTGGATTAAGTTACAAGAGGGAAAACTCGGAGTCAAATCGCCTGCTAGACGACGTTTTCCGACACAGCGGTACGGTCGTACCAATCATCAAACGCGCTCCACACCTGCGATATTCCGCTTGCCCCGGCGCAGCACTAGCCACTTGCCATAGAGAAAGTCCGCAGGCTGCGGAACCCATTCGTCGCTTTCGATCCTCACGTTGTTGACCGAGACGCCTCCTTCGGCGATGGTCCGCCGCGCGGCACCCTTGCTCGCCGACAGGCCGCTGGCCACCAGCAGGTCGGTGATCGCGTCCGGTCCACCAGGCCCGAGTTCGGCCACGGACGCCTCCCGTAGTGCAGCCGCGAGCGTCGCCTCGTCCAGTTCGGTCAGCTCCCCCCGCCCGAACAGCGCACGACTGGCGTGTTCCACCGCATCCGTCGCGGCCTGACCGTGCACCAAGGTGGTGAACTCCTGGGCCAGCCGGCGCTGGGCCCCCCGCTCGTGTGGCCGCTCCGCCGTGGCGTGCTCCAGTTCGGCCAGCTCGTCGACAGTCAGGAAGGTGAACCAGCGCAGGTAGTTGACGACATCGGCGTCCGCGGTGTTGACGAAGTATTGGTAGAACGCGTACGGGCTGGTCATCTCCGGGTCGAGCCAGAGATTTCCGCCGCCAGTCGACTTGCCGAATTTGGTGCCGTCGGCCGCCGTCACCAGCGGGACGGTCATGGCGTGCACCGTCTCGCCCAGTTTCTGGCGGACCAGTCGCACGCCGGCGATGATGTTTCCCCACTGATCCGATCCGCCGATCTGCAACCGGGTGCCGTAGCGGCGGTGCAGCTCCACGTAGTCGTTGGCCTGCAAGAGCATGTAACTGAACTCGGTGTAGGAGATGCCCTCGGCTTCGAGCCTGCGCCGGATGGTGTCTCGGTCCAACATCACGTTGACCGAGAAATGCTTGCCGACGTCACGGAGGAACTCGATCGCCGACAGTTCGCCCGTCCACGACAAGTTGTTCTCGACGATCGCGCCGGTCGGCGAGTCGTCGAAGTCGACGAACCGTTCCAGCTGCCCGCGGATGCGTTCAGTCCAGTCCGCGACGGTATCGGTGGTGTTGAGGCTGCGTTCGGCGGAGTCACGAGGGTCGCCGATCATGCCGGTGGCGCCACCGGCCAGCACGATCGGCCGGTGACCAGCCCGCTGGAATCGTCGCAACGCCAACAGCGGGACCAGGTTTCCGGCGTGCAGGCTCGGCGCGGTCGGGTCGAATCCGCAGTAGACGCTGACGGGGCCGGTCGCGAGCTCGGCGGCCAGCGCGTCCCGGTCGGTGGACTGCGCGATCAGGCCACGCCATTCCAGCTCGTCGAGGATGGCGGTTTCGGTAGACGTCACGGCGTCGATCTTTCCGCACTCGGTCCGGCCGGACCGAGGTGGATCTGCGATCTCGCACCTGAATCCACGTGCTCCGACTCGTAGGCGCGGAGTGCAGCGACGAGGGCGCCGCGGAGATCGACGTCGAATCCGGCGCCGCGGAGGCGCTCCAGCCACGCCTGCTCGATGTCGGCGATCTCACCTATCGCATGGCGGACGGTGTTTCGGCCGGTCGAGGTCAGCGCGACCAGCCGCGCCCGACCGTCGGACGGATCGACTCGACTCTCCAGGTACCCGAGACGCTCCATCGACCGCACCAGCTCGCCCATGGACTGGTGTGTCATGCCGGCTCGGGCCGCCAGCACGGTCACCCGCGTGCCGCCCGGATCGATGTTCTCGAAAACCGGGTGGTGCGTGGCTGATTGGTGATCGAATCCGGCGGCGGTCATCCGCTCGATCAGTTCGTCCGTCATCAGACGGGCCATCTGCCGGAGCAGCACGCTCATCGTGACGGTGCGGGCACTGTCGACTGCCATGACGGCCTCCTGGACTTTGCGAAGGTTACCTGCATATAATTGCGCAGGTAACCTTCGCAACTTATCACTGGAGGGGCGATGAAGATACTGGCAGCGGCGGCAGGTAGCGCCATCTTCTTCGGGCTCGCACCCGGGGTCGTCGCAGGCCTCATCCCGTGGTGGTTGACCCGATGGCAGCCGCACGAGCTGGGCCAATTCGGCGTTCCGATACGAGTCGTCGGGGCGATGTTGATCGTCACCGGCACGGCGGTGTTGCTGCACGCGTTCGGTCGGTTCGTTCGCGAGGGCCTCGGCACACCGGCCCCCGTCGCGCCGACGGAGCATCTGGTGGTCGGCGGCCTCTACCGGTACGTGAGGAACCCGATGTACCTGGCGGTGGTGGCGACGATCGTGGGGCAGGCGTTGGCGCTCGGCAGATTCGGCCTGCTCTGGTATGCCGCCGCCGTGTTCGTCGCCGTCGCAGTGTTCGTCCACGGCTACGAGGAGCCGACGTTGAGTCGGCAGTTCGGCGACGAGTACGCGCGGTATCGAGAAGAGGTCAGGCGATGGCTTCCGTCCTGGTAGTCGAGGCGCTGACCACCGTGGCGGAACGGTTGGCCACACTGGCACTGTCCGCGCCGGATCCGGACGCGGAAGTGCCTGCGACTCCCGGATGGTCAGTCACCGACGTGATGTGTCACGTCACTGCGGAGCCCACCCGATACCGCGACCTCGCACTCGGGCGCGGAGAGTGGCCTGCCGAGGTCGTGGACCTGCCCGCGTTCAACGCTGAACAGATCCGCTCGGGGGCCACCAGGAACATCCCCGAACTGGCCACCACACTGCGCGCACGAGTTGCGGCTCTGCTCGCCACCTTCGCCGAGTTCGGCGACGACCCGCCGATGATGAAATTCGATGGTGGCCAATGGATCCGATCCGACCGGGCGCTCGGCACCCTGTTGGGGGAATTCGTCGTCCACGGATACGACGTCGCCCGTGCGATCGGCCGACCCTGGCCCATCGAACCCGCCCACGTTCCGATCATCATGGACGGGTTGCATCAAGTCATGCCCACGTGGGTCGATCCCGCGAAGGCGAGGGGCCACACGGCGACCTACGAGTTGCGGCTGCGCGGACTGGCCCGCTACGTCTACGCGTTTCAGGACGGCCGCCTTACGGTTGACCCACCTGAGCCAGGACCGGTCGACGTCCACATCAGCGCCGAACCCGCAGCTAGCCTGCTCGTGAACTACGGCCGGGTTAGCCCGTGGCGCACCGGGATCACCGGCAAGGTGATCGCCTGGGGTCGACGCCCCTGGCTGGCGACACGGCTGCGACACCTGTACTACCCGGCCTGAGGATCAGTCGCTGTCGCCGGGTGCCGGCGCGCGCGGACTGCGCCGGTACGCCGAGACCTCCGGCCTGCCCGCCAGCCAGAATCGCCACGGTCGGTCGGCGGCCACACTGACCCCGACCCTCGGACCGTCGGTTGCGGAATGCTCGTCGGCCAGCTCCAGCCGGACCGGGCTGTCGGGGTCGAACAGGTCGATTCCGTTGTCGCTCATCGTGATTCCCACCGCTGAACACAAGTTGCCAGGACCGCGGGCCAGTGCCACCGCGGACACCGAGACGCCTCGGCGGGTGGCCGCGACGTCGACGCCGTCGTCGACGGCCGCCGCGCGCAACAGCACCGCCGACGCCACGCCGTCGGGACCGGTCACGATGTTCGCGCACACGTGGATGCCGTGGCTGCGGTAGGCGTACAGCCGCCCGGCGGGCCCGAACATGATCGCGCTGCGGGTCGTCGGGCCGCGGAATGAGTGCGCCGCGGCATCCGGCCACGGTCCATCGGGCGGGCCGCCGTAGGCCTCCACCTCGACGATCACCGCGGACACACCGCGCCCCACGAGGCGCGCCCCGAGTAACCGCAGGGCGGCCGTGACGGGATCGATGGCCAGCGATTCCGCACTCATGGCAGCGATCTTGCCCGCTACCGCTCACACCCATTGACACCGGTGCGGGCCGAGAGCATTATTCATCACATGATGACTTCATCGAACGATGAATTAATCCACGGTGACTTGACCCACGACGACGGATCCGCCATCACGATCGAGCATCTGACGGTGGTTCGCGGTAAGCGCACGGCGCTGCAGGACGTCTCGGTGCGGATCGCCCGCGGCACCATCACCGGGTTGCTCGGCCCGTCCGGGTGCGGCAAGAGCACGCTGATGCGCGCGATCGTCGGCACCCAGATCGTCACCTCCGGCGTCGTCACGGTGCTGGGCAGGCCCGCTGGGTCGGCCGACCTCCGCCGCCGCGTCGGCTACGTCACCCAGGACCCCACCATCTACGACGACCTCCGCGTCATCGACAACGTGCGCTACTTCGCCTCGCTCTACGGCTCCGATGCGAAGTCAGCCGACGAGGCCATCGCAACGGTCGGCCTGACAGACCATCGGACGGCCATGTGCGGCAACCTCTCCGGAGGCCAACGGACCCGGGCGTCGCTGGCCTGCGCACTGGTGTCGAACCCCGACCTGCTGGTGCTCGACGAACCGACCGTGGGCCTTGATCCCGTTCTGCGGGTCGACCTGTGGGACCAATTCCACCAGTTGGCGCGCCGTGGCACGACGCTGCTGGTCTCGAGCCACGTCATGGACGAGGCCGACCACTGCGCCGACCTGTTGCTCATGCGAGAAGGCCGCCTTCTCGCTCACACCACACCATCGAAACTGCGGGAGGACACCGGATGTACGTCACTGGAGCAGGCGTTTCTGGCCATCATTCGGCACAGCACCGCGGCCTGAACAAACGAAGCCGGCTGAGCCCGCAGGCCTACCTGGCGACCACCGGACGGATACTCCGGCAACTCGCAGGGGATCACCGAAGTGTCGCCATGATCCTGGTGGTGCCGAGCCTCGTCATCGCGCTGATGTACTTCATGTTCCAGAACGCACCGCACCGGCCGGGCACGCCGTCGCCGTTCAACAACGCCTGCCTGATCATGCTCGGCGTCTTTCCACTGATCATCATGTTTCTGATCACGTCGATCACCATGCAGCGCGAACGCGTCTCGGGAACGCTGGAACGGATCCTCACCACTCCCCTGCGCCGGCTGGATCTGCTGGCCGCCTACGGCACCGCGTTCTCGATCGCGGCAGCCGCGCAGGCGTCCCTCGCGTGCGTGGTCGCCTTCTGGTTACTCGGGTTCGAGACGGCGGGAAATCCGTTGCTGGTCTTCGCGATTGCCATCATCAACGCGGTTCTGGGCGTCGGCCTCGGCCTGTTGTGTAGCGCGTTCGCGCGCACCGAGTTTCAGGCGGTCCAGTTCATGCCGGTGGTGATCGTGCCCCAGTTGCTGCTCTGCGGCATCATCGTGCCCCGCGACTTGCTGCCCGAGTGGCTGCAGTGGATCAGCAATGCGATGCCCGCCAGCTACGCGCTGGAAGCACTGCGACAGGTCGGCGCCAACACCGACCTGACCGCCACGGCAGCCCGCGACATCGCGATCGTCGTCGGCTTCGCGGTGGTGGCACTGTGTCTGGCCGCGGCGACGCTGCGGCGCAGGACTCCATGAGCCAGAAGCGGCCCGGGCGACCACCCGGAACCTCCGACACCCGCGACCGGATCCTGGCCAGCGCGCGACAGCTCTTCGCCCGCAACGGCATCGACAAGACTTCGATCCGTGCGATCGCGTCCGCGGCGGGAGTCGACGCCGCGCTGGTGCATCACTACTTCGGCACCAAACAGCAGCTCTTCGTTGCCGCCGTCCGCATTCCGATCGACCCGATGCTGGTGATCGGACCCTTGCGTGAAACTCCCGTCGACGAACTCGGGCTGACGTTGCCGTCGCTGCTGCTGCCGTTGTGGGACTCCGAGATGGGTTCCGGCTTGATTGCCACGCTGCGATCGCTGTTGGCCGGCAACGAGGTCAGTCTGATCCGCTCGTTCCTGCAGGAGGTCGTCGCCGTCGAAGTCGGGACGCGCGTCGATGACCCACCCGGCTCGGGCCGGATCCGGGTTCAGTTCGTCGCGTCCCAGTTGGTGGGCGTCGTGATGGCGCGCTACATCCTGGAGCTGGAACCGTTCAAGTCGCTTCCCGTGCAGCAGGTGGCCGAGACCATCGCGCCGAACCTGCAGCGGTATCTGACCGGCGACCTGCCCGTACTGGACTAGGTTTCGGCGTGCTCGAGCAGCCGCTGATGCTCCGCGTCGTCGTCGATCGTCACGGCCTCGTCGACGAGCAGCACGGGCACTCCCGCCTCGATCCGGTAGGCACGGCGCAGCCTCGGGTTGTAGAGCACGTCACCCGTCAGCAGCAGCGGGCCGCGGTCCTCCGGGCACACCAGGATGCCGAGCAACCGTTCATCGAGCACGGCGGCTAGGGGCCCAGCGGGATGTTGATGCCGCCGCCGGGAGCGCCGATACCGAATCCACCAGGGGAACCGATGGGGTTGGTCGGGTCGTACTGGTTGATCCCGATGGTCACCGGCTTCTGCTGCTGTTGGCCACGCGCCTGATTCCGCTTCTGGAAGGCAATCGTGTTCGTCAGCGCGTCGATCAACGGCACCTGGTTGGGGCGTTTGTCCATCGCGGCGACGAGATCGTCCATGTTGCCCTTGGACGGGACGAAGCCAAGGGCGCGCATCTTGAGGGCGACGTGGATCAGTTCCGACACCTGACCGCCGCCGGCACCGGTGTCGTACTGCGCGCCGATGTCGTCGAGCACGTCGGCGCTTGCGGTGCCGGACCCCAGCCCCGCCATCAGTCCCGCGGCCAGCGCACCACTGGCCACTGCTCCGGTGAATGCGCGCCGCCAGCCCGTGTACCTGCTGGTATGCGATGTCATCGATCCTCCATGCGGAGCCTGGCCCGACCCAGTGCGGCGATCTGCCACGAGCGGGAGCCTAACAGTGTGACTCGTGTGACGCACGACCTCAGTCGGTCGACCCGTCACCCATCATCTCGGTACGCACGGCGATCGTGAGCCGCTTGTATACACCTGTTTCGTCGTCGAGGTACCAGGCGTTACGCGACGGCTTCGGGATGCCCGCGGCCTCGAGCGGACCGAGCAGCGGCCGGTAGGACGCGCTGAGCTTCATGTCGGGCACCACGTGCACGAAGTCCGGGGCAGCACCGACGGCGAGCCCGGCCAGCGCCTCGTTCAGGTCGGCCGTCGGCACGCTGCCACCGGGAGCGAGCGTCAACGCGGTGACCGCGAGCAGCGATCCGTCGACCTCGACCCCGTAGGTGACCGACAGATCCACGGCACCGACCCGTCCCGCGGCGTCGTTGACTGCCGCGGCGAAGACGGGTCCGTGGGCGGTGCGGATGACCGAACCGCGGTTGTCGACGAGCCAGAAGTCGCCGTCGTCGTCCTTGCGGAACAGGTACTCCGTCGACACCCAGGTGTCCGCTGGCGCGAACACGCCCCGCTTGACCGACGCGGTCGGATCGATCGGGCCGCGCGGATGGGCGAGCAGCACGCCGACCTCGCCCGCCTGCGCCAGCCGCACGAATCCGCGGTCGTCCTCCAGGATCAAGTCGTCGTCGACGTCATAGGCGGCGAGTTCGACGTGCCCGCCGCCGGGCAGTGGGCGCCCCTCGCTGCCGATCTTGGCCCCAGACACGTTGGCCAGAACGGCCTGCCCGTCGGTGGTGGCGAAGAACTCGACGATGTGCGCGGGCGCGAACTCCTCCTCGACGCGCTTCCACAGCCCGGTCGGCATGCCGGAACCGATGAACAACCGGACCGGGTGGTTGCCGTTGGGGCCAAAGGACGGATCGCGTTGGAATTCCCCCAAGACGTCACGCAGCATTGCCCACGTGTAGGACACGACGGTGACGCCGTACTGGCGTAGTTCGTGAACGAACCGCTCGGGACGCAGGCCCCGCGACAGCGCGATGCGGGTGCCGCCGACCACGGCGCCGCCCAGGCTGACCAGCAGCCCGGATTGGTGATGCAGCGGGGTGAGGCAGTAGACGGTGTCGCTGCGGCCGAGGTTGGCCGCCGAGGCCGTGCCGAACGCGGACAGCGCCCACCGGAAGTTGGTGATCTGGCGGGCGACGAGCTCGCCGTTGACGGTGGCGAAGGCGATGTACGCCAGATCCTTGGCGTATCCGGGATTGGCCCGGTACCAACCCGGCAGCTCGACCACGTCGGGGTCGATCTGCTCCATGTCGGTGACGTCGGCGTCCTCGGGCAGGTTCAGCTCGCGCGTCTCACCGCCGCCGAGCACCAGCACGCGCAGAGGCAGTTGCCTTGCCGCCTCGAGATTGCCGGGGTCGGCGATGACGTCGGACACCGCGCCGATACGCGCGGCCTCGGCGAGATCGCCGTCGGGCGGCATGAGGACGGCCACCGCGCCGAGGCGCGAGAGCGCAGCAATGGCGACCAGGGCACTCGGCCGGGTCTCCATCAGGACGCCGACGTGGGCGCCTTGGCGCACGCCGACCCCGATCAGGCCACGGACCACGTTGTTGATGCGGCGATCCACCGCCTCATAGGTGTGCACCCGGCCGTCGAACAGCAGGAACTCGCCGTCGGGCGCCCCCAGCGCCTGCTCGGACAGGATCCTGCCCAACGAGATGCGGGTGTGATCGTTGATCTGGCCAAGACGCGCCAGCCTTGGCAGGGTGCGTGCGGTCTCGACGACCAGCGCGCGGGCCGACTTGTTGGCCGCCACCAACGCGTCGGCCGCCGCGCGGGCCAGGCTGAACGTCATCTCGGTCGCGGCGGCGGCACCGTGCGCCACTCGCGACGCAAGGGGTACGCCGCTCTCGTTGTGCTCGGCGGGCTGAAGCGCCATCGGGACCACGTGTTCGGGCATCTCGCCGTCGCCGGAAAGCCACTTCACCCAATTCGCGACCGTCGGCCACGTCTCGTTGGCCGCCCTCGAGCCCACCACGAGGCCGAAATGCCCAGCGCGGATGAGGTATTCGTAGACCTCTGCCTGCGGAGCGGCGCGCTTGATGCCGCGCACCGATGCCGGCTGGCCGATGTCGTCGACCTCACCGACCACCGCCAGCACGGGGCAGTCGATGTCGCTGAGCGTGACCAGGTCACCGCGAATGCTGAATCCGCCGGACATCATTCGGTTGTGGGCGATGAACTGCTTGAGCAGTTCGGCGATCGCCGGCCCCGACCAGGCGATCCAGCCGTCGTTGGACAGGAACCGCCGCTGCTGCTCCCGTGGCAGCAACGCCTCGCGGTCGTGCAGCTGGCGCAGGAAGTCCAGGCGGGACTGTGCGGTCTTGATCGGGTCCATCATCTGGAACCCGGTGCGGGCCATCCAGCCGGGGATGTCGATGCGGCTGAACACGTGGTCGGCCATGAAGTCGGCGGCCGCGGAGCTGAAACCGGCGGGCAGGTTCATCGGGAGGCCCGCAAGGGTGTCCACCGGAGAGCCGAACGCGACGATGCTCGCCAAGTCCTTCGAATGCCGGTACGCCGCGGTCTGGTAGGCAAACATGCCGCCCTGCGAGTAACCGGCGAGGTGCACGTCGCGATCGGTGACCGTCTTGACCGTGTCGATGGCCTCGCTCAGCGCGACGACGTGATCGGCCAGGTTGCGCTGCATACCGCCCTCGACCTGGTCGGGCGAGCCGAAGTCGATGACCCACGGATCGATCCCCGCCGCATGCAGGATCCCGACCGCACCGGCGTCGCGGGTGACGTCCCACATGTCGGCCGACATCATCATCGGGTGCACCATCAGCACGGGCGGACCAGCGGGTGGGGCGCCGGGCCTGGTGTCGGGCGGGAAGTACCGCCGCAGCCGGTACATCGGCACGGCCTCGATGATCTGGAACGGGGACGGCACCGCGCCGGTCTCCAGTCCGCCGTAGCGGAGTACTTCCAGACCGTTCTGAGCGGTTGCAACCAAACGCCCGACCGGCCTGGTGATCGCCGACAGGTCCATTGGCTCCCCTTTGTGACGTCCCGAATCCCCCGATCCGTCGTCATCCTTTCACAGCAACCTTGACCTCCCGCTGGGATTGCACCGACCGTCGTCTCCACGGTCGGCCCTATGATCAGCGGCTGATGGCGAACCTGATCAACGTCGAACGCGCGAGCGTCGGCTACGGCACCCGAACCCTGCTCAACGGCGTAAGCCTCGGCGTCGACGAAGGCGACGCGATCGGCGTCGTCGGCCGCAACGGCGACGGAAAGACGACGCTGCTGCAGGTGCTGACCGCGACCCGACCGCCCGACACGGGCCGGGTCACCCACACCTCTGGCTTGTCAGTCGGCTACCTGCACCAGGCGGACGACTTCGCCGCGGACGCCACCGTCCGGGACGTGATCGTCGAAGGCCGCCCCGACCACATCTGGGCGGCAGAACCCGACACCCGGTCGGTGGTCGAGCACCTGCTCGCCGACGTCGGCCTGGACAGCGAGGTCGCCGACCTCAGCGGCGGGGAACGGCGCCGGGTGGCGCTGGCCGCGGTGCTGCTGGCCGGCCACGACGTCCTGGTGCTTGACGAACCAACCAACCACCTCGACGTCGAGGTCATCGGGTGGCTGGCGGGCCACCTGTCGCAGCTGCGATCCAAGGCGCTGGTGGTCGTCAGCCACGACCGGTGGTTCCTGGACGCCGTCTGCACGCGCATGTGGGAGGTGCACGACGGCGAGGTCGACGCCTACGAGGGCGGATACGCGGCCTACGTGCTGGCCCGCGCCGAACGGACGCGGCAGGCCGCAGGCACCGAGGCACGCCGACGCAACCTGATGCGCAAGGAACTGGCCTGGCTGCGACGCGGCCCGCCCGCGCGCACCTCGAAGCCGAAGTTCCGCATCCAGGCAGCCAACGACCTGATCGCCAACGAGCCGGAACCGCGGGACTCCCTGGCACTGCAGCGGTTCGCGACGGCCCGGCTTGGCAAGGACGTCTTCGATCTGCATCGCGTCAGCCTGGAACTTGGCAACCGGATGATCCTGGACAAGCTGGACTGGTCCATCGGGCCAGGCGTGCGGATCGGGCTGGTCGGCGTCAACGGAACCGGCAAGACGTCGGTGCTGAAGCTGTTGACCGGCGAGCTGACGCCCACCTCGGGCACCGTCAAACGGGGCAAGACACTCAGGATTGGTTATCTCAGCCAGGCGCTGGTGGAGTTGGACGGCAACGTGCGTGTGCTCGACGCGGTCGAGAGCGCCAAGCGGATCACCGAACTGGCCGGCGGCCAGGAGGTCAGCACGGCCACCCTGCTCGAGGACTTCGGGTTCACCGGCGACAAGCTGACCACGCGGGTTGGCGACCTTTCCGGTGGCGAGCGGCGGCGGTTCCAGTTCCTGCGGCTGCTGCTCGACGAGCCGAACGTGCTGTTGCTCGACGAGCCGACCAACGATCTGGACATCGACACGCTCAACGTGCTCGAGGACTATCTGGACGGGTGGCCAGGCACGCTGATCCTGGTGACGCACGACCGGTACTTCCTGGAGCGGGTCGCCGACGTGACCTATGCGCTGCCCGGCGGAGGCCGCTGCGACATGCTGCCAGGCGGCATCGAGCAGTACCTGGCGCAGCGGTCGGCTGCCGAGGCGCCGTCAATGGCCCGTCCCGTCGAACGCGCCGAGTCCGCCTCGGCACGTGAGCGCCGTGCGGGAAAGGAGTTGGCCCGCATCGAGAGTCAACTCGGCAAGCTCGACCAACGAATCGCGGCGGTGCACCACACCATGGCCGAGGCAGCCGCCGACCACGTGCGCGCGGCCGAGTTGAACGCCGAACTCGGCGAGCTGCTGGCCCGCAAGGAGGCACTCGAGGAGGAGTGGCTGTCCCTGGCGGAGGACTAGGGCCGCAAGGCGATCCGCAGTCGGTCCGCGGTATCGCGCACGATGCCGAGCTGCTTGGCCACCTGAATGGGCGACGTGCCGCCGCGGGCGTCGCGCGAATTCACCGATCCCGCAATGGTCA
>Ga0137412_10003220_pt1 | contig 13026 bp, 12 predicted proteins | sample CZODoug2_1_16fun_FD_122160 | JGI IMG/M metagenome (GOLD analysis project Ga0137412, IMG submission 122160) | Vadose zone soil fungal communities from Angelo Coast Range Reserve, California, USA - CZODoug2_1_16fungal (Hybrid Assembly) | ecosystem: Environmental > Terrestrial > Soil > Vadose zone... | reverse complement strand
TAGGCGTAGGCTGCCTTCGAGCACATAGCGCGCGTTGAGCTCGCGACCGACCTGCGTCACGTCGACGGCGCGACCCCTGTAGGCGAAGGCGGAGTTGCGCGCGATCACCGGGAACCAGCGCCACTGGGCGAGCGCCGTGATCAGATCCTCCGTCATGCCATCGACAAAATATTCCTGCGCCGGGTCGCCGGACAGATTGAGGAAGGGCAGGATGACAACTGCCGGCCGGCGCAGGATGGCTTCGGGGGGTAGCGTTGCTCCGCTGCCGCTCGCTGTGATCGAGTCGGCGCGGCTTGAGGATTCGTCCCTGGGCGCGCCGTCGAAGAGAACGCGAAATACGGTCACCGCCTCATTCAGATTCTTCAGGTGCTGCTCGCCCAGGCTCTCGAAACCGAGATCGACCTTGTTTCGGATGTGGCTATGCACCGTCGCCGAGACGGCGATGCCGCCAGGATCGGCCAGCTGTTGAAGACGGGCAGCGATGTTGACGCCCTCGCCCAGGCGACGCGCCTCGACGTGTTCAGGCTGCTGATGGAGCACGAGCCCGACGGACTGCCGGCGGGCGAAATCGTCCTCGAGGATCCGCCCAGAGTCGAAGCCGGGGCGGCCTTTCTAGCTCTCAAGAGACTGGGCATTTCCTGCCACGTTCTATCCGGCGACCGTGCGGCGACGGTCGCTCGCAATGCGCGCGCGATTGGCTGCGAGTCCTTTTGGGCCGAACTGTCGCCCCAGGACAAACTCGAGCGCATTCAGACGCTGCGTCGAACGCATTCGCACATCGCAATGGTCGGCGACGGCATCAACGACGCGCCCGCGCTCGCATCTGCGGATGCCGGCATCGCGTTCGGCCCGGCAGCGGATCTCGCTCGAGACACCGCCGACGTGACGATTCAACGTGACGACCTATGCGAGGTTGCACGGCTGATCGAACTGGCGCGGCGCACTTTTGCAATCGTCAGGCAAAACCTGGCGTGGGCATTCGGCTACAACCTGATCGGCATCACCATTGCCGCGTTTGGGCTGCTGCGGCCGGTGGTGGCGTCCGCGGCAATGGTTCTTTCGAGCATGTGCGTCGTGGCGAACTCGATGCGCGTGGGTCGAGAGCGTGCGAGAAGCTAGATCCGCGGGAAATCATCCGGCCGCGGTACGTCGTCCTCGTCATGGACCTGCAACAAGTCGTTGTCGATCGCAAAACGGGTCACGGCCGCGGCATTGTGCAAGCCCAGCCTGTGCATCATCTTGAATCGATGTTTCTCGATGGTCTTGACGCTTCGCCCGAGATTACCGGCAATTCTCTTGCTGGAGTACCCCAACGCAACACCGACCAGCACCTGAAGCTCGCGCTCCGTCATCTTGGCGATTTGAGCTGCCGCGGGCCGCTCGATCAATCGCGGCCGGGATACCAGGGCGGCGGGGCGCTCGACTTCGGGCGCTTCCGAGCGTATCGCCCGGAGCAGGACCTCGATCGGCGAGTCCTTGACGATGTACGCGTACGCACCGGCGGCGATCGCCGCGCGCTCGCACTCTGGGCTGTTCTGGCCGGTGAGCATCACCACATGCAAGCCGACACATTCGCGGCGCAGCTGACCGACAGCGTTGATCCCGCTGCCATCGGCAAAGGAGACGTCTGTGATGACCACGTCGGGTTGCAGGCAGCGCGACAACGCGACCGCGTCCTGAACAGTGCTCGCCTCCCCGATCACTTCCAAGTCGGGTTCGGCTTCTAGAATTGCCCGCAAGCCGTGGCGAAGGATCGCATGATCGTCGGCAAGAACGACGCGCAGACGCGAACGCCGATGTGGAAGCTCCCCTGCATGCTCTTTGTATAGGCGTGGCATTACAAGAATGTCAGCAAGTCATCTATCCCTAATTGTGACATCATCTTGCCCCATTACACTATACCTTGTCATTTCTTAACCTACCGGCAGCGTTTCCAAGAGCCGTCTCTCCCGCACTGCAGCCCGCTACGATCCGCAAGGCATTGATATATAATGATTCACCGCTAAAATAGAATCGGAGGTGCCGGCGGCAAGGGCCCGACGTGAAAGACTCCGGCCGACTGTGCAAGACTCCCTGCCGACCGAGAAAGAATCCCTGCCGACACGCCTCCAGTGCCAAGCTTTCAAAATACCCTCGTCGGCCGCCTGGCAATTTTGCAGTTTGCCATTCATTTGATCTTGCCGCCCGTCCTCTATTATCGACTCGACGCGGTGATACGTCGCAGCGCCAGCGAAACGTTTACCCATCACGCGCACGCATACGCGACCGCACTGGTGCACGACCTCGAGCTCGCCGACGTTCTCCAGTCTCCCAACCGTACCGTGGCATTCCTGGACGCCATTGTCCAGGGAGGCGGCTGCTCCTACTCCGCGATCGAATATCGAGGGCGGCTGCTCGGAAGTTCGGCGGCCGAAACCCCGTCATGGATCCGGCGGCGAGGCAATGACGACACCCTCGCGGAGTCCGGAGACGGCATCTACGCTCTGTCCGAACACTTCGAAAAGGCCGGCGCCGCGGGCGCAATTTATTTGGGATTCGACACGCGGCCGACGCTCAATCAGATTCGCGAAGCTCGTTACCAAATCATCGTGGCTCTCATCGTGTATGCCTTGGCCTCGGTGGCTGCGGCCGTGATCTTTGCCCGTCTGGTGTCCAGGCCGCTGACTCAATTGCAGAAGGCGTCGCGAAGGGTGGCCATGGGGGATCCGGCCGAACATCTCGGTGCGGACAGCACCATGATCGAGATCGTGAATTTGGCGAAGGATCTGGAGTTCATGCGCGGAGAACTGGTCGGTACTTCGGCGCGCTTACGGGCCGAAATGAGCCAACGCGAGAACGAACAGGCACAGCGCGCGGTCCTCGAGAGCCATCTGCGGCACGAGCAGCGCCTTGCAACCGTCGGCACGTTCGCCGGCGGTCTCGCGCACGAGTTCAACAACATACTTCTGCCGATGTTGCTGTTTTCTGAACAGGCGCTCGACGACATACCGCACGATCATCCGGCACGCAACAATGTGGAAAGCATTCTCGATGCGGCCTTGCGCGCCAATAGCGTAGTTTCCAAATTGCTGGCGTTCAGCCGGCCGCACGAAAAACATCAACTGGAACCCATCGATCCCGCCGAGGTGGTCGCAGAGGCCCTGGGCCTGTTCAGCGCTCTGATCCCGGCCAACATCGAACTTCTATCCGATGTCAGCGTGTCGGGCGGCCGCGTTCTCGGCGACCCAACCCTGTTGAACCAAGTCGTGCTGAACCTTATTTCGAACGCGGTATTTGCAATGCGCGAGACCGGCGGTACTCTATCGATAAGTCTGGGACCGGGGAAACAATCGCTGCCCGATCCATCGGGAACCCGGCTCTCTCCGATCATCGAGCTGCGGGTCAAGGACAACGGCAAAGGCATGACGCGGGACACTCTGGAGCGGATTTTCGAACCCTTCTTCACCACCCGTGAAGTCGGCGAAGGAACGGGCCTGGGGCTGTCGGTCGTGCACGGCATCGTCAAAAGCATGGGGGGCTCGATCAGCGTATCGAGCGAAGTCGACGCCGGTACGGAGTTCGTCATTGTGCTGCCGACGATCGATTCCCCCTCCCCTCCCCCCTAATCGTAAAGGTCCGCAATCATGCCGTCGGTGCTTGTAATTGATGACGAACCGGCCGTACGCGAGTCGATGCGTCAGGTTCTCACACGAACCGGTTTTGACGTCGTTACCGCGGACAACGGCGTTACCGGAGTTGAGGCCTACTTCGAGCATCCAACCGACGTCGTGATCGTCGACATCATCATGCCGCGCAGCGACGGCATTGCGGTCATCAAACAGATTCGGGCGCGCTACCCGAAGGCGCGCATAGTCGCCATGACGGGCGGCGGCAATTTTTGGCCGCTCGGATACAAGCCGAATACCTTGGTGACGGACGCCTATCTCACGTTGGCGTCGCAATCGGGCGCCGACGCGCTGATGAAAAAGCCGTTCCGGCGTCAAAATTTGATCGAAACAGTGCGCGGTTTGGTCGAGAGCTGACGCCCGCGGCTAGCGCTGCAGCCCGGCCACGATTCGACGCTGCCGCAGCAGTTCCGGCATCTGCATCGGCACCAGCCCCTCGTCCAAGAGGTAGCCGTCCGCGCCCGAGGCGCACAAGCTCACGAATTCGGCCGCGTAATCCGCTAGGCCGTTGGTCGTCGGCAGGTGTTCGTCATTGACGTAGAGGAACAGAGGCCTCGAGATAGGATAGATACCCGACGATATATTGGTCCGCGTCGGCGCAATACCGTCGACCGTGGCGGCGCGGATTCGATGCGAGAATTGCTCGAGATACGAATACGTCATGACTCCCATCGCTCTGGGGTTGCTCGCGATTTTTCCCAAGATCAGCTCGAGGTTCTCGACATCGGTCCAACGTCCGTCATCGCGGATCGCTTCGCACATTGCCTCGCGCTGCCCCGAGAGCAATTTCGAGCCGGCCTCGGAAGCGATGCAACGCGGCTCCATTACGATCGATACCAGCGCATCACGGGTCCCATGACCCGGAGCCGGTCCGAGCAGTTCTATCGGCTGGTCCGGCAGCGTCGGCGCGATGTCGTGCCAGTTGCGGTAGGGATTCGGCGCGAACGCGCCGTTGACGGGAACGAACTTTGCGACTGCGCGCCACAACTGATCCAGCGTTATGTTGAATTCGGCATGTCCAGCGATGCCGGCGAGAATCAAGCTGTCATATCCGATTCGGATCTGGGTAATTCGCCGCACGCCCGCGGCCGCGCAGGCCGCCCGCTCGCTCGGCAATATCGACCTGGACGCGGCGGTGATATCCGGCGATTCGGCGCCGTTGCCGCAAAACATCTGGAACCCGTCGCTGGTGCTGCTCGCCCGGACGGTCGGAGTCTTGAACGGGCCGGACTTCGCGAAATGGTCGGCCACAAGCGTGCTAAAAGGGTAGACCGTCGATGAACCGACGACGATGATCTGGTCGCGGGCTGCAGCGCCGGAGGCCGCTCCCCATGAAACGACGGCGCACAGTACCGCAAGGCGAAAGCGCGACACCTTAATTCACCCTCTCGACGTGCGGCACGGTATTCACGCTCTCGATGTGCGGCACGGTCGGGGCAACGGCAGCGCGGAATGACGGCGGCATAGCGATCTCTTTTTGTGGGAATCGAGCATGGAGCATGCCAGGTCTCGCCCGGAATCTCACCCGCCCACGGGCAGCCGTCGCCCGGGGGTTGCTTTACTGCGGCTGCGGCGCCAGTTGCCGGAAGTCCGCCAAGCTGACCTCGGGAACATAAGGACCCTGCAGCCGGCGTACCCACCAGTGGCCTGTCGCCCTATGTGTACTGCGATCCGCGAAGCGATAGTCGTAGAGTTCCGCTCGCACATATTTGGGGGGGCCATCGGGAAACGGATTGGAATCGAGCAGTGCCAGCACGGGCGGACTGCCCTCGAGCAGGCGCCGCATCAGCGCTAGGATCCAAAGATTGTCGCGCGGACCGCCCAGCGCAGCGAACCACATTTGCCAGTCCAGCCGCGGTTGGTGCGGGATGTTCCACGACGGCGGCCGCGCCAGCGGCCCGGGTTTGTAACGGAAGACATATTCAAGCCAAACCCGCCCATCGGCCGAACCTTCGATCGCAATCTCGGGCCGGGTGATGGTCATCACGGCGAATAGGCCGTAAGGGTTCACGATGAACAATGGCGAGACGGCGTGCGTAACGGCGCCGAGCACCGGCAGATCCGCATGCGCCGCCGTCTCCCAGATCCGGTTCAGCCCTACGGGGACTACGATGAGCGCGAGTACCGCGGCGGCCACTGTTTCCATCCGGCTCGGAAGCGGTGCGCGGATTTGCGCGCGAGATTGCAACCACTGTGGAACCAGGCGCTGCAGGGCAGCGTCGTCGAACAAGAAGACGCACATTCCCATGGTGAGCAGATTGAAGAAATTGTAGTTGCCGGACAGGAGAATCAGTGCCTGCAGCAACAGCACGCAGCACCCAGCCGCCGCCCGAAGGCGCCGCGGCAGAAAGATTAGGAACACACAGCCCAACTCGATCATTAGAGTGGCGGCCGTTCCTCCGAGGAGCAGCCAGTGCGGCAATTGCGCCGCGTACCAGGCGAGCGGTGTCGGCAGCGGCTGCGTCCAGAAGTGATAATCCAGGGCGGTTAAGTCCCGCCACGTTGGATCGCCGGACAGCAGCTTCACGGCTCCCGCTAGAAACACGTAGCGAAACACCAACCAGCGGTAGAGCCAGACGACAATCCTCGATCCACCCGGTAGAAATATGGCCAGAAATCCTGACTCGAGCAGCAGCGTGTCCCACTGAAAGCTCATGAAGTCCTGCCCGGCGTGGACATATGAAAGGTACAGCGCGAACAAGCCGGCCAGCGCCGGTCGCGTCCACCGGTTGACGACCACCAGCAATCCCAGCAGCGCGCCGGCCACCGTGCCTGCAACCAATGCCCCATCGCCCGAATTCACCCAGAACAACGTAGGCAGCAGCCGATACGCGGAATCTCCCAGGAACCGGTGCGCCGCAGCGAGGTAGTCCCGCACCGGAAGAATGCCCTGCTGTCCGACTAGGCCCAGGATTTGCGCGCCGAGCGATGCGAATGCTGCAATGTAGATCGAGCCCAGCAGGCGCAAAAAAATCCAGCTCACCAGGGCGTAGCTCTCCGCCTGGAGCGCGGGCCCCCATAGGAATTTCGTGAACCGGCTGAGCAGACCACGGCGTCGGGCGAGGAATGCATACGCGGCCTCGCTCACCGCGGCGGCTCCGGGGAGGTGCTCATAGCACCACCACCATGCCGCGCGTCCGGGAGCATGGCGCAGAACGCGAAACGCGGCGGCCGCGCCTGAATAAACGCGCCCGTCCGGTTCGATCAACTGTATGGCGCGCTGAAAGGCTTGCAAGGGGATGGCCGGAAAATCGGCGGCCGCTTCTTGATATGCACGGAACACGACTCGTCCATGAGTGAGGCCTTGCCAGTAGATCACCCAGTACCGGCACACGGCGCAGTCGCCGTCGTATACCAGTGTCGCAAGCCCCGGTTGCATGAATCGTCGCCCGCCGGAACGGCTAGCCCGCTCTCTTGACGAGTTCGCCGGCGCGGGGGGCGAAGCGCCGCTGAATTTCGCCCACGAAACCGCGGCGAAACGTGATCACGCACACCACGAAAATGCCGCCGATGATCACCGAAACCCAGGCGCCCACCACGTCAGAGAGATACTCCTGGAGCGTGACCACGAGAATCGCGCCTACCACCGGTCCGAGGAAGGTGCCGCTGCCGCCGAGCAGCGTCATTAGAATCACCTCGCCGGAAGTTCCCTGACTCACATCCGAGAGCGTGACGAAACCCAGCACCAACGCTTTGAGGGAGCCTGCCAATCCGGCAAGACTTGCCGACAGAACGAAGGCCACGAGTTTGTAGCGGTCAACCTTGTACCCGAGCGAGATGGCGCGGGGCTCGTTCGCACGAATCGCATTGAGAACCTGACCGAACGGCGAATGCACGATACGACGGATGAATACGAATACCGCGACAAATGCCGCCAGCACGAAGTAGTACATCGTCCGGTCCCTCCCCAAGGCCATCACGCCGAAGAGGGTGCCTCGCGGAATCCCCTGCAAGCCGTTCTCGCCGCCGGTGAAATTCGCCTGCAGGCAGACGAAGAACACGAGTTGAGACAGGGCCAGTGTGATCATCGCAAAATAAATACCCTGGCGCCGCACCGCGATCGCGCCGATCACGAGGCCGAGCAGCATGGCGACCGCGACGCCGGCGAGAATACTCTCGACGGTCCCCCACCCGTGTACCGTCGCCAGCCACCCTGTGACGTAGGCCGACGATCCGAAATACGCGGCGTGGCCGAAGGACAGCATCTTTGTGTAGCCGAGCAGCAGATTGAACGCGCAAGCGAACATCGCAAAGCACAGGAGTTTCATCAGAAATACCGGATAGAGGCCGAGCCAGGGCGCGATCAGGGCCAGGATCGACAGGACGACAAATATCACGGTGTGGGCACGCATCCTCACTCCCTGCCAAATAGCCCGGTGGGACGCCAGATCAGAACCATCGCCATGATGACAAAAACCACGATATTCGATGCTTCGGGATAGATGACCTTGGTCAATCCCTCGATCATCCCGAGCACCAGGCCGCTGACGATCGCCCCGATGATCGAACCCATGCCGCCAATGACCACCACCGCAAAGACCACGATCACGAGCGATGAGCCCATGAGCGGACTCACTTGAGTCACGGGCGCGGCGAGCACGCCTGCCAGCGCGGCGAGCGCCACGCCTGCGCCGTACGTGGTCATGACCATGAGCGGCACGTTGATGCCGAAGGCCTGCACCAGCCGCGCATTCTCGGTCGCCGCGCGCAGCATCGCCCCCAAACGCGTCCTTTCGATCAGAAACCAGGTCAAGCCGCACACGGTCAGGGATGCGAACACCGCCCAGGCTCGATAGATCGGCAGCACCATGAAACCGAGGTTAAATCCTCCCTGCAGCGACTCGGGCACCGGATAAGACTTGCCGGAGGCGCCGAACAGGCCGCGCATGATCCCCTCCGCAATCAACGCAATTCCGAATGTCAACAGCAGTCCGTACAGAGGATCGAGTTGATACAGGTGGCGCAGGAACAGGCGCTCGATCACGATTCCCAGCAGTCCCACTGCCAGCGGCGCGAGAAGAAGCGCGCACCAGTAATTCACCCCGAGGAACTGCAGACCGATGTACGCGGCGAACGCCCCCAGCATGTAGAACGCCCCGTGGGCGAAATTGACGACCCCGAGGAGCCCAAAGATCACAGCCAGGCCAAGACTCAGAAGCGCGTAGAAAGACCCATTGACCAGACCCAGCATGAGCTGGCCGAGAATCGCCGGCAGCGGCACGCCGAATACGGCGGTCACAGGTTGTTTACCGTCATGGGGTGGGCCGGCCCGAAGCGCGACTTATTTCTTGCTCAGAGAACACGCCGGGTCCGGTTGCGACCCATCGGCTTCCTCGCCCGACATGACTTTGATTACTTTGTAGTAGTCCCACGGGTACTTGGACTCCGCCGGAGTCTTCACCTGCATGACGTACATGGTGTGAACCATCAAGCCGTCGGCGCGAATATAGCCATTCTTGGTAAACATATCATTGATCTTGGCCTTCTTCAGTTCCGCCATGACCAAGTCCGGATCGGTCGACCCCACGGTTTTGACCGCCTTCAAGTATTGCAGCGTGGCCGAGTAATAGGCGGCCTGGGTCATGGTCGGCTCCCTGTGCATCTTCGCGAAAAAGCGCTTGGCGAATGCGCGCGTCTCGTCGTTCAGGTCCCAGTACCACGCCGTCGTCAGGTACAGGCCCTGCGCGGTTTGCAGCGTCAGGCTGTGGATGTCGCTGATGAAGGCCAGCAACGCCGCCGGCTTCATGGTTTTGGTGATGCCGAATTCGTTCGCGCCCTTGAGCGAGTTGGAGAAGTCGGTGCCGGCATTCGCGAGTCCCAAGACCTGCGCCCCCGACGCCTGCGCTTGCAGAAGAAAGGACGAGTAATCGGTCGTGCCCAGGGGCGCGCGCACCGCACCCAGAACCTTGCCGCCGTTCGCGATCACGACCCGAGCGGCCGCCTCCTGCAGCTGCGTGCCGAAGGCGTAATCGGCGGTCACGAAGAACCAGGTCTTGCCGCCCTGCTTGACGATCGCACTCGCCGTGCCGTTGCCGAGCGCGGTCGTGTCGTACGCGTAGTGTATCGAGTAGGGCGTGCAATCCGCGCCGGTGAGCGAGGCGCCGCCCGCGCCGATCGCGAAAAACGGCACCTTCTTCGCAACGGCAACCTTGGCCATGGCAATGCTCACGCCGGTATTGGACCCGCCCAGGAGCATATTCAGGCCGTTCTGATCGGCCCATTCGCGGAATTTCGAGGCGCCGATGTCGGGCTTGTTCTGGTGATCGACGCTGAGCACGATGACTTTCTTGCCGAGAATCGTGCCTCCCAAGTCGGCGATGGCCATGTTGGCGGCCTCGACGCCGCCCTGACCTTGGACGTCCGCATAAACTCCTGATAGATCATCGATATCGCCAATGACGATCTGGTCGCCCGCGGCGGCCGCCTGCGACCATGCATAGAGGCTGAGAAACGCGCCGAGCGCACCGGTCATTGTTTTGTGCATCATCTTGTCGTCCTCTCTTCGATGTTTGATTCTCTTCGATGTTTGATTCAAACGCCCAGATATTCGCGAAGCAACCCCATTTGCGAATCGAGCTCGGGTCGCTCGAACTGTTTGACGATGCGGCCGCTCTCCATGACATAGAACCGATCTGCCAGAGGCGCCGCAAACCGAAAGTTCTGTTCGACCAGCACCACCGTGAAACCCTTCGCTCTGAGGGTGCGGATGAGGTCGCCGAGCTTCTGCACGATCACCGGCGCCAAACCCTCCGATATCTCATCGAGCAGCAGCAGCCGCGCGCCCGTGCGCAGGATGCGTGCCACCGCCAGCATTTGTTGTTCCCCGCCCGACAAGCGCGTGCCGGGGCTGGCGGCGCGCTCGCGCAGCTGCGGAAAAATTCCGTAAATCTCGTCGAGCTGCATTGCCTGGCCCCCGTTCAGCCGCGGCGGCAGCAATAAATTCTCTTCGGTCGACAACGACGAGAAGATACCGCGCTCCTCGGGACAATAGCCGACACCGATGCGGGCGATCCGATGCGGCGCCAGCCGCACCGTCTCCGTCCCGTCGATCAGCACCGAGCCACTGCGCGCGCCGACCAACCCCATGATCGCCCGCAGCGTGGTCGTGCGTCCCGCTCCATTGCGACCCAAGAGCGTGACGACCTCGCCTTCCCGCACCGTCAGCTCGACGCCGTGCAGGATATGCGATTCGCCGTACCATGCCTCGAGATTGGCAATTTTCAACACCTCGCGCGCCATCAGCCGGCGCCCGCGAACTCGGTACCCGACGTCCCCATGTAGGCTTCGACGACCTGCGGATTCTTGGAGACTTCGGCGTAGGGGCCCGCAGCGATTACTCTTCCCCGCTGCAGTACCGAAATGGTATCGGCGATGGACGAGACCACACTCATGTTGTGTTCGACCATGAGCACGGTACGGTTGGCCGAGACTTGCTTGATCAGCTGCGTGACCCGCGATACGTCCTCGTGGCCCATGCCTTGCGTCGGCTCATCCAGCAGCATCAATTCCGGGTCGAGCGCCAGAGTGGTGGCAAGCTCCAGAGCGCGCTTGCGCCCGTAAGGCAGATCGGACGCCAGGGTGCCGGCCCATTCGTCCAGGCGTACCTCGGCCAGCAGCTGCATCGCTCGATCGTCCAGCTTCGCCAGGCTGTTTCCCGAACGCCAGAAATGAAACGAAGTATCGAGGCTGCGCTGCAGCGCCACCCGCACGTTCTCGAGAACGGTAAGGTGCGGGAAGACGGCGCAAATCTGGAAAGACCGGACGATGCCGCGTCGGGCGATATCCGCGGGCTTTTCCCGCGTAATGTTCCTGCCGCGATAGAAAATCGCGCCCGAAGTCGGCTGCAGGAACTTGGTGAGCAAATTGAAAAAAGTCGTTTTCCCGGCGCCGTTCGGGCCGATCAGGGCGTGCACCTCTCCCCGCCGCACACGGAGCGACACGCCATCGACGGCAACGAATCCTTTGAACGCCTTGACCAAGGTGTGCGTCTCAAGGATCACCTCCTGTCCCAACGCCATAGCCCCCCTCATCGATGCGCTGCTGCTCCGGCTCGTTCCCGGACCGCTCACGCGACGGTAAACTCTTTTAGGCTTCGATGTCGAGAAAAAAGCGCTGTTGCCGCACGCAGCATCTCGGTGTACGGCTAGCGCGTCGGTGTACGGCTAATCGTCCCCGTCGGCGTCGGTGCTCTTGCGGCCCACCTGGCCCGGATTCTTGAAGTCGTCCGGTTGCAATCGGTATCGGGCCAGAAGCTTGTAGAAATCGGTTCGAGTGCGCTTGGCAAGGCGGGCGGCCTGAGTCACGTTGCCGGCGGTGCGTTGCAGGTTGTCGGCGAGATAATCGCGCGAGAATTTATCCCGCGCCTCGTCGTAGCTCGGAATCATCGTCGGGTCCCCGCCCAAGGACTTCTCGACGAATTCCTTGCTCATGACGTTGCCGTGCGAGAGGGCCACGTTTTGCTTCACCAGATCGAAAAGCTGCCGCACGTTCCCCGGCCAGTCCGTGGTCGCCAGCAATTCGATGGCCTTGGGAGAATATATCTTTCTTTGGCCGCCGGGCTCCGTCGCTTGTTCCAGGAAATGCGATACCAGCAGCGGAATGTCCTCGCGACGACGGCCGAGCGGCGGCATTTCAATCGGCAGAATGCTGATTTGGTAGTACAAATCCCCAAAAAACTCGCCGGTATCCAGCAACGGCTTGAGGTCGCGCGATGTGGTGCAAATCACCCGAACATCGGAGCGCTTCGCATCCGCGCTCCCGCGCGACACCATATCATCCTTGGCCAGCGCCTTGGCGAGGGCCGTCTGCAGCTTGATCGGCAAATCGGCAATCTCATCGAGCAATAGCGTGCCGCCGTGCGCTCGTTGGAATGCCCCGCCCTGCGGCGCTTCCGCATGGCTCGATTCGTCCGAATCGCCGCCGAAGAGCTCAGGAGCCAACGTCGGGTGGGCCGAGTCTCGGCAAGACACCACGACAAAGGGTCTCTCGCGGCGCGCGCTCGCCGCATGGATCGCACGTGCAAGGAGCTCTTTTCCGGTGCCGTTTTCACCGGTTAGCAGCACCGGTACATCGGTGGCGGCAGCCCGATTGGCAATTGCCAGCCGATCCTCCATGAGTTGACTACGCGACACGATGCCCGCGCGCCAGTCGCCTTCCGTCAGCGTAAACGTCGAGACGGCCGTCGCCCGCTCCACTTGCCCCAATAGCTCTTCTTTGCCGACCGGCTTGACCAGGTACCCGAATGCACCGCCTTGGGTGGCCTGCACGGCCTCGGCAATGGTCCCGTGCGAGGTCAGGACGATCACGGAAGGCGACTGGCGCGCGGGCATCGTGTCGCGTAGTCAACTCATGGAGGATCGGC
>Ga0137412_10003217_pt1 | contig 13031 bp, 9 predicted proteins | sample CZODoug2_1_16fun_FD_122160 | JGI IMG/M metagenome (GOLD analysis project Ga0137412, IMG submission 122160) | Vadose zone soil fungal communities from Angelo Coast Range Reserve, California, USA - CZODoug2_1_16fungal (Hybrid Assembly) | ecosystem: Environmental > Terrestrial > Soil > Vadose zone... | reverse complement strand
CCGCGGCGCCGTGAAGTACACAATGCCTTTACGCGCGCCGGAAATTCCAATCACGCCGGTGTACTCATACGCCCCGGGTTTGCCGTCCGTCACCAAATAGGGCGATCCGACGCTGGCGGCCTGTTGCGCCGACGTTTCGAAATAATTGGTCGTGCCTTCGATGAAAGTGCGAATTTCCTCTTCTTTCAACATTTCATGCCTCCGACAGCAGCTCTTCCAAGGCTTCATTGAGCTGCTTATCGCTGAAAGGCTTGCACAAAAATCCATTCGCGCCTTTCTCGATGGCCTCCACCGCAGTCGCTTTGTCGGCAAGCGCGGATACGACCAGGATCAACACATTCGGATTGAGCGCCACCAGTTCTTGCACGCATTCGATGCCATCCATCTCAGGCATGGTCAGATCCATGGTCACCACGTCCGGCTGCGTACGACGAAACAAGTCCACGGCCTCGCGTCCATTGCTCGCGGCACCGACTACTTCCAGCCGAGCTATCTGCTGCGAGCGCTCGATGCGGCGGCGAATGATGTTCGAATCATCGACGATCATGAGTTTCATACTCTTGGACCCGTCGTTACCCATAGGCCGCCGCCGTATCGTCCGCGCGCTTGGGCGAGAACGGCAAGGTCACCGTCAGCCGCGTGAATCGTCCGCGCGCCGTAGCGACGCCGACTCGCCCGCCAACCTGGTTCATGAGATCGGCCACCAAATTCATTCCTACGCCGCGCCCCGCGTCCTTCGTGGCGTGCTCGACCGTAGAGAACCCCGGCTTGAACAGCAGCGAATAGGTTTGCTTCGCATCCAAGGTGGCCGCCTGTTCCGCCGTTATGAATCCCTTTTTGAGCGCGACTTCCTTGATGCGATCGGTTGCCAAGCCCTGGCCGTCGTCCTCGACGGTGAATTTGTAGCCGGCATCGCCCAGCGGTTGGAACGTGAGACGCACCAGCCCTTGTTCCAGCTTCCCAGCCGCCCGCCTGACGGAGGCCGGTTCGATTCCATGCACGATGGCATTGCGCACTGCTTGAATCGCGATGTCCTTGATGGTGCGGCGATAGTCCTCCGGCACCGTGTCGAACCCCACGCAGAGCAGCGTCGCCTCTTTGTTGTTCTCGGTTGCAATGCGTGCCGCAAGCTGCTGCAGCGCCGCCGCAAGGCCGGAATCGGATTTATCGGTTACGCTGACCTCGCTCGCGATCACATCGGTGCTCGTGTGATGAACCTCGCTCGTCGCGGGCTGCAGGCTCGAAAGGCGCGACACCAGTTCGCCGACGGAATGCAGGTGAGTCAACAGGTCGTCGAGCTTGATGACGAGCGGCAGGAAATCGTTGCCGGACAGATCGGGCTTCTCCCGCAGCGACTTCAGGTCTTCCTCGAACGAATGAGCGCGGCTCTCGATCGACGATAGACCCAAGGCCGCCGCCTCTCCCTTGACGGAGTGCGCCTGCCGGAAAAGGGTGTCGAGCTTCTTGCGGAACACGCCTTCTTCTCTTGCGGGTTCGCGCAGCACGGCGTTGATCATTTTCATCGCCGCGTTCGAATCGTTCAGGAATGATCCAAGCTGCACCGGGTCGATGTGCAAAATGCCGAGAAGCGTATCGACCTGAGCCTGGGCCTGGCTTTGCGAGGCTTGCAGTTCCCGGGCAAGGTCGACTCGAGCGCTGACGTCGGAAACGGAAACCAACACATGGGTGATCTTGCCGTCCACGCGCACTCGATGAAATTCAAACTGCAGGTAGCGCGTTTCGAATCGGCCATGGCCGACGTCAAGATGAACTTCAACCTCGCCCAGAGGATTGATCGACTTGACCAGTTTCTCGTTGGTCCGCTCCGACCAGAGGATCGCGACGAATTTCAAGGCCGTGGCGAGCGTTTTCTCCGAGACGATGTTCTTGAGCAAGCTTTCGAAGGCGAGTCCGGCGATGTCCTTCCGCTGAAACAACGTTTCGAGCGCGGCCGAGTAGGCGCTGCCTACGACCAAATCCCGATCGAGCAAGAACAATCCGTCTTTGACGGTGCGCAGAATATCGGTGGTCTGCTGACGTGCCTGCCGCAGGCTTTCGTCTTGCCGCTGGCGCGCGCCGAGCAGCGTGATCACCAGCGCCACCAACACGGCGGCGATCGCGAGGCCTCCCAGCATGACGAGCCGCAGCTGCCGTGCCGCTTGGGCATTGTTCGATTGCAAGTCGGCGGCTATCGCCGTGAGTTCGGCGTCAAGCAGCGGCAGTGAGTGACGGCTTGCACGGATGGCCGCGGTGACGTCGCGCTCCAACTGCCGGCCGCTCTCGTTGAGCACGGTGCCGGTCGATTCGTTGTCGTCATAGGGCACTCCGCCGTAGCCGAGCACCGGTTTCAAGGCTTCATGCTCGCGCGTCCAGAGATCGCCCAAAGCCGCCGCGTGCTTTCCCGCGATCGATTCGGCAACGGCCCCGGTATCGCCCGTCAAGGCGAACCAATTGGCGGGCCGTGCCGCATTCATCACCGGCAGCGCCTTGTCGAGTTTGCTGGCCGCGTCGCGGACTTGATCCACGGACTCCTGAATGTAGGCGCGGGTGCTCAGGCGGTCGTGCAGGGAATCGAGAGTTGCACGGATGATGGTCGGATAGCGCTGCTGTTCGCTGACAAATTTCAGCGCCACGGTGCTTTCGACCAGCTCGCCGGCGATTTCGAGCCCGGGTATCAGCACTGTTGCCACGAAACTGAACCCCAGAACGATGACCAGCACGACAAGTCCGCCGGGGGTCAGCCGCGGTATCCAGGATTTCACAGAACGAGGATTCATGAATCTACTGCTCCCTTGGAGATTGGCGCGTACGCCGGTGATCGAATCGCGGCCGTTCCGCTCGCCGCGGTCAAGGCTTCCAGAAAAGCGAGGGCGGAGACATATCGATCGGCCGGGTCCTTTGCCAGAAGGCGATCGACGACGGGTTGGTAACGGCCAAGATGCTTCGGCAGGCGAGGCACGCCCGCCGAACGGTGAGCCGCGAAAATCTCGGCCAAGGTCTTGCCCTCGAAGGGCAGCGCTCCGGCCAACATCTCGAACAGGACGACTCCGAGACTGTATAAGTCGCCGCGAGCGTCGGGATCTTGGCCTGCAATTTGCTCCGGACATACGTAGTAAGGCGTGCCGGTGCTCGAGCCGGAGCGGGATAGGTCGCTTGCGATGAGTTGACTGCGGGCTGATCCAAAATCGATCAGGACCACCCGATTGTCGTCCGTCAGCATGACATTGGATGGCTTCAGGTCGCGGTGCACGATGTGCGCCGCGTGAACTATTTGCAGCGCTTCGCCGATCTGGCGGGCATAGTTGAGTGCATCGACCTCGCTCAGCGGATTCTTCAATCGCTCGCGCAGGCTGCCGCACGGGAAATATTCCAAGGCAAGAAAGAGATAGTCGGCGGTGATGCCGAAATCGAGCACGTCGGCAATGGAGCGGTGATTCAGCCCCGATAGAATCTTGCACTCGCTCGCGAAGCGCTGGCGGTCGGCTTCGGACCCGATTCGCAAGCCCTCGATGGCTTGCACTTTGAGCGCCACCGGCTGCGCCAACTCGTCGTTGTGGGCCAGATACACCGTCGCGCCCGCGGACTGCGCGATTTTCTTCAGGAGACGATAGCCGGCAATTTCCGGTTGACGCCGTCGGTCGACCGTCTTCGCCGGCGCGGCGGCATTACGCACCGATTCGACCAACGGCTTCAAGGCCTCGCCTAATTCGTCGACTTTCACGGCGTGAATTGGCCAGTAATCCATGGCGCCCAACTTGATGGTGCGCGCTGCGTTGCGCTCGTCGCCGCCGCGGGCAAAAACGAGTATGGGCATGCGCGGGGCCTGATTGCGCAGACGCGCGACGTTCGCGAGCGGGTCGGCTCCGCCCGCCGGCAGACTGAATTCGATGATGAAAAGAACGGCGAGGTAGTGGCCGATTCGTTCGAGGGACAGCGCCGCGAAGGCGGTACGGTCGACGCTGTCCGCATCGAGCAGAGGCGAGACCCGCCGCACCAGCGCCGCCAAGCGCAAGCGTAGGTCCATGTCATCGTGCACGACGAGGCACACGCCGCGGCGGCTGCTGGTCGCGCGGCCGGCTGCGGCGGCCACAGTCGAATCGCGTCGGTCGGCGCTTGCGGAGAGCTTACTCATCGGTTGATTCATTAGGCGGCGATGCGAAATGCCACGCGGATCTTGGTCCCGACCGCGATGGCTTTCCCGCCCTGCAGGAACGGCTTGTAGCGCAGCCGCGAAACCGCTTCCGTAGCGGCCGCCTCGAAGACACCGGATGGGTTCGAGTTCAGTGCTTTGACGTCGATGACCTTGCCTGCGGGAGTAACGGTATAGCTAATTTCAACCCAGCCCTCGGTGTTATGCGCCAGGGCCTGACGGGGATATAGAGGTTGGAGCGACTTCAAGCGGGTCAACGAATTTTCCGCCACCTCCGGCATGGCGCCGGCCGAAGCGGGGGTAACGCCGGAAGCGGCCAGCTTCGCTTGCAGCAACCGTTCGTTGAGGGCCTCCAAGTCGGTAGAAGCCCCGAGTCCGTTCGCCAGCCGCAACATGGCTTCGGCTTTCGCGGTATCGGCGGCATCGAGCGCCGAGCGCGCGCGCGCGAGTATTTGGCCCTGGACCGCGCCGGATATCTGCGCCAAGCCGCCGTTTTGCGGATCGACCGCGCGCAGCTGGTTGACATAATGCAGCGCGCTATCGTTCTCGGGTTCGATCACATTCCCTTGCGCGAGACGCGCGCGGGCGAGCTCGAGAAATTGCGGTTGATCGTTCTTTTCATGTGCCGGTTGACTGCGTGCGGCGGTGAGGTCGCGCTGCAGCGCCGTCAAAGTCGCGCCCGGCGCGCCGCTGTTTTGCAGCTCGGCCAGGAACCGCTCTGCGTCGCCAAAGCGGCGCTGGTCGATGGCGCCATGCGCGGCCTGCGTGGAACGCTTGAGGAATTCTTGGTTCTGCGATTGCAATGCCGGCGTACTTGCGCCGGCCTGCCGCGCTTGATTCAGATAATAAGCGGCGCTGTCATTTCGCGGGTCGATGAGTCGATCTTGCTGCAAGCGCGCATCGATGAGCGTCACAAAACGGCCGACGTCGAATTGCTCGCGTCGCCGCCGGACTTCGTCACGCAGTTGGTTCAGCTTTGCGCCGCTCAGCGCCTTCGCTCGGGCGGCCTCATCGATGAGTTGCACGGCGCGATCGAAATTCTGTGCGCTGAGAGCGGCCTGAATCTGTGCCGGGCCGAGTTCGGCCCGCAAGCTGGCGACCCTCTCATCGAGTATCGCCAAGCGACGGTCGCCGGGACTGATGCTGCGCGCAGTCTCGAGGGCCTGCAAAGCGACATCGAACTTGCGCTCATCGAGCGCGGATTGAACTCTCGCGAACAGGATTTCGGCGAGACGCTGCAGCCCTTGAGCGGCTTCCCCATTGGACGGGTCGAGAATCAATGCGTCGCGGTACAGGGATAAGGCGCTGCCCTCCGCGGGATCGAGATAATGCCGATCGAGCATGGCTTGCCGAGCCCGATCGATGAGCGTGTCCACTTTCTCGCCCATTGCGACGGCTTTCTCACCGGCCGTGGCGGCCGCTTTGTCGGGTTCTTGCGGCCCGCGCACCGTGCCGGGCTGGGATTTCGGCGTGAGGGCGGAATCATCGTGCCGCATCAAGACGAAGGTTGCGGCGCACGCACCGACAACGCCGGCCGCGATTGCGGCCGCTGCCCAGGGAAATTTGCGCCGGCCGGGCGGCGGGCTTGCCGCCGCGGCGCCGTTACCCAACAACGCCACGCGCGCATTGATTTCCTCGCGTGCGCGCTTCAGCGCATCGATCAGATTCTCGGCAACGACGGGCAGCGGAACGTGGGCGGCAACTTGCCTCTGCTCGATGGGAAGCGTCCACGCAGCGGCGCCGGCATCGTCGAGCGCGACGATCGCAAAGCGATCCGAATGCAATTGCATATGCGATAGCGCGGCGGCGGATGTCCGGCAACCGCGCGCATCCCACAACACTGCGCCGGCTTGACCCGATCGAGTGGTCGCAACCAGCTCATCGATGGAGTCGACTTGTTTCGGGATCCAGTCGTTGCCGAGCCCGCCGATCTGAGACCATAGCGAATCATCGGATGTGACGAGAAATACCGGCAGCTTCAGTTTGTCGGATGACGGAGCCGAGTTCAGCTCCGATGAGTCCGTAGCGGCCGGTCCGTGCGTCTCTGCTAACTTAGGCACCCCTGCACCCCCAGATTCAAACAACCAAAATTGCCTCGCATGCGCCCAGCTCGATTCGCCCCGGCGAAAGAGGAGACTGCGAAGAGGCTGTTATCCTTAGGGAAATGCGAGTCTCGCGAGACGGCCTAGGTCACATTTGCATGATGTCGACCGCCAAAATGCGCGCCGCTGTGCGGAAGAGCACGAAATCTGAGAACCATTTCGCAGATGGCGGCAGTTTGGGGCTACCGCCGGGCTGGCGCCGGGCACAGGGCGGCCGCCAGGCGCTGGGCGCGGATACGCCCCCGGGGGCGCCCTGCGCGCCAATCTCATTCCTTGCTATCCTTGAGCGCTGCCGCCGATTGGGCAGTTGGGAGATTTCGCATTGAACCTTCTTCAAGGCCATGACGCTACCTGCCCTCATTGCGGGGAGACCATCAATCTGACACTCGACCTATCGGTGCCCGAACAGTCGTACATCGAAGATTGCCCCGTGTGCTGCAAACCTATGCTGGTCTCCTATACCGCCGCTGACGGCGAAGTCGATGCACTCAGCGTTGACCCCTCAGATTGAGCCCGCTCAAGCATGCTGCTCCTGAGCGCGTAAGCTGGTTCAAGTCGCTGCGCGTTGCGACTTTGCTCTTGATTCTGTTGGTGGTAGCACTGACCACGTGGCAGGATCGCTACCGCAGCACCCGTTGGCGTGAGCCGCTGTTCGTTGCGATCTACCCCATAGCGGCAGATGAAAGCCCCATCACCACGGGTTATCTCGACTCTCTCGATGGCGAGCGCTTCAAGGCCATCGACCATTTCTTCGCTCGCGAAGCGGCGCGCTATCATTTGAGCACCGACGAACCCATTAGAACGCGGCTGCAACCAACTCTTACCGACCGGCCGCCGCAGCGCGCCGCGCAGGCGGGTGTGCTTTCCACGGCTCTGTGGAGTTTGCAGCTGCGTTATTGGGCTTGGAACGTCAGCCGGCATGCGCGCGAACCCGAGGATGTGCGAATTTTCGTGCTCTATCACGATCCGGCGCTCACGCCCACGGTGCCGCATTCGCTGGGGCTCACCAAGGGCTTGATCGGCGTCGTATACGCCTTCGCCGCCCCCGAGATGAGCGGCGAGAACAACGTCGTGATCGCGCATGAATTGCTGCACACGGTCGGCGCCACCGATAAATACGGCCAGGCGGATGACGCGCCGCACTTCCCGGAGGGCTTCGGCGACCCGCAACAAAGCCCCTTGTATCCGCAGAAAAACGCAGAGTTGATGGCGGGGCGCCGCATGCTCAGCCCGAATCGATGGCAGCAGCCATCGAGCTTGGACGAAGTCGTGTTAGGCACAGCGACGGCGCTCGAAATTCGCTGGACTCGACATGCCGAATGAGCGGCGTCGCCCGCTTCTCGAATGCCGAAACCTCGACATCGGCATCGAATCGCGTACTTTGGTTCGCGGTTTGAATCTACGGGTCGAGTCCGGCTCGATGCTCGTGGTGCTCGGGCCCAACGGCTCCGGTAAAAGTCTTTCCCTGCACACCTTTGCGGGACTGCGCGCCGCAAGGGCCGGCGAGCTGTTGATCGCGGATCGACCCATTGCCGGGTGGGCGCGTCGCTCGCTCGCGCGTGAACTCGCCCTGTTGCCGCAGAACGTCGAAGATCCCTTTCCCGCAAACGTACTCGAAACAGTACTTCTCGGGCGTCACCCGCACATCGGGCAGTGGCAATGGGAATCGGCGGAGGATATCGCCATCGCGCAGGGCGCACTCGCCGCGGTGGGCCTCGCCGGATACGAAGACCGCGATATATTTACCCTATCGGGCGGTGAACGGCGCCGCGCGGCGCTTGCCGCCGTGCTCGCGCAAAACCCGCGGGTGTTTTTGCTGGATGAACCGACCAACCAATTGGATCCCAACCATCAAGTCGAAGCGCTGCAGTTGCTGCGCGCGCGCGCCGATGCGGGCGCCGCCGTCGTCGTCACGCTGCACGATCCGAATCTGGCGGCTCGTTTCGCCGACCATGCCCTGCTCATCGGCAGGCTGGGAGACTGGCGATGGGGCAGCACGGCTGAGATCCTCACCTCAGGTCATTTGTCGGCGCTTTACGATACACGCTTCGATGACCTGGACGTCGATGGGCGCCGCGTGTTCTTTCAGGCATAGGAGCCTCAGACAGGGCCAGGAGCCTGTCTGAGGCTCCTAGCGGAGCGCCGCCAACACCGCCGCGTGCAGACATCCGTTGGTTGCCAACACAGATTTCGATTGCAGTGTGATCGGTGCGCCGCCGAGCTCGGTGAAGCGGCCACCGGCCTCGGTGACAATGGCAACGCACGCGGCAATGTCCAGAATATTCACATCCGTTTCGATCACGGCCTCGATCTTACCGGCGGACAGCAAATGGTAATGCAGGAAATCTCCGTAGCCGCGGATGCGGTTGACCTGCGCCACCAACGCGCCATATCGGTTCCACTGGCTGCCCGAGGCCAGAGTCTTGAGGTTGCCGGCCGAAAGAGCCGCCGACCCCAAGTCTGAAATTTGACTAACCGCCAATCGCTTGCCGTTGAGATAGGCGCCGCATCCCCGCTCAGCGAAAGCGATTTCACCGTAGACCGGGGCGCTCGACACGCCGAGAACGATTTCGCCGCGGCGCATGAGCGCGATCTGCGTGGAGAACATGGGGTACTCACGCACGAACGCCTTGGTGCCGTCGATGGGATCGACCAGCCATAAATTGTCGGCATCGATGCCGCGCGAAACGGTTTCCTCGCCGAAGAAGCCGTAGGTCGGGAAACGCGCCTCGAGTATCTCCCGAATCGCCGTCTCGCAGCGGATGTCCGCCTCGGTGACCGGCGACTTGTCGGCCTTGATTCGCACTTCGATATTGTGCTGGTACATGGAGCGCGCAATCGCGGCGGCTTCGCTTGCCGCATCGAGCGCCGCCTGTAGTTCCGGGGAGCGGCTCTTGAGGTTCTCAGGCGCGCTCATAGAACCCGCGCACTCCGGACGCCGATTCCTGGTGCGACAGGGCGCGGCGCAGCGAGTGAGGTATTTATGGGACAGGGCATTGGCCGCGGCTTTAAATCTTTCGTCGTTGTGGATGGGCGGTGACGCATAGGCTTCGCTTAGATTATATACAGCAGTTGTGCTACGGTCCCACCAACCTGAGGAGTTATCGCGTCATGGGCCATCGGCTCACCAAGATTTATACGCGCACGGGCGATGATGGCAGTACCGGCCTCGGAAACGGGCTCCGAGTACCCAAAGAAAGTTTGCGGGTCGAAGCCTTTGGGACCGTCGACGAGGCGAATAGCGCGATCGGGGCGGTGCTTGCGGCCGCAACATTGCCTGCTGCGATAAAAGACTGCCTCACCGAAGTGCAGCATGATCTTTTCGATCTCGGCGGCGAACTATGCATTCCCGGACATCGCATGATGACGGCCGCCTACATACTGCGTCTCGAAGCCAAACTCGATGAGCTCAATGAAAACCTGCCGCCGCTCAAGGATTTCATCCTTCCCGGCGGCGGTCCGGCCGCAGCCGCCTGTCACCTGGCTCGCGCGGTGTGCCGCCGCGCTGAGCGCCGCTGTTGGTCCTTGGCACGGGTCGAAGAGGTCGCACCGGACGCCCTCAAATACCTGAATCGCTTGTCCGATCTATTGTTTGTCGTCGCGCGCGTGCTCGCTCGTCATGAGCAAGGCAGCGAGACCATTTGGCAGCGAAAGCGGGAGTAGACCGTCTCGGGCCGCAAGTTGCCTTGGAGCCGCAGGGTTCCTAGGCAACGCTCGCGGCGCGCAGCTGGCTGGAATGCAGCCAATCGGTGTGCCAGCGATTCAATTCCTCTACGGACACCGGCCTGCAGAACAAGAATCCCTGCACCTGATTCGCTTCGCGGTTGCGCAAGTACTGCCACTGCGCTTCGGTCTCCACGCCTTCGGCGACCGTCGCTACGCCCAGGCTCTTGGCCATGGCGATAATGGCGTCGACCAGCGGGGCATTGCCGGCGCTCTTCGACGCGATGTCGCGCACAAAGATACGGTCGATTTTCAGCGTATCGATCGGAAAGTGCCGCAGGTAGGACATCGAACTGTAGCCGGTGCCGAAATCGTCCAGCGCCGTCGCCACACCGAGGTTCTTCAGCGATTTGACCGCCTTGTTCACCGCACTTGAATACTCGATCAGCGCGCCCTCCGTGAATTCCAGCTCGATCATGCGCGCATCGATGCCGGCCGCGTCGATGGCGCTCGACACTCGGCGCACCAAGGTGCCGTCGCGGAACTGGACGCCGGAAACGTTTACCGCCACCTGCCAATTCGGCGCGCCGGCATCGCGCCAGCGGCGCGCCTGCGCACAGGCCTCGCGCAGCACCCAGTCGCCGATCTCGACGATCAGGCCGCTCTGCTCGGCGAGCGGGATGAACTCGTCCGGTGGTACGAACCCGCGTTGCGGGTGCGACCATCGCAACAAGGCCTCGACGGCCTCGACGCGCAAGTCTTTCAGCGCCAGGCGCGGTTGGTAATTGAGCGTGAACTCTTGACGCTCCATGGCCTTACGCAGATCGGTTTCCAACGAAAGATGCTTGGCCGCGCGGGTGCTGATCGATTTCTTGAAGAATTCCACTCCGCCCTGGCCGAGCTTCTTGGCGTGATGCATGGCCGCGTCCGCATTCTTGACCAGCGCCTCCGCGTCGGCGGCGTCTGCCGGAAAGATGCTGATGCCCATGCTCGCAGACAAGGACATTTCCTGTTGCCCGAACGTGAACGGCCTTTCCAGCGCCAATTGTATCCGGCGGGCAACGACCTGTGCGGTATCGACCGTCGATACGCCGGGAAGCGCCAGCGCGAATTCGTCGGCGCCGGTGCGGGCAACCCAATCATTGATGTTCTTGGCTTCTGCATCGTGGTCCAATTGGTGCGCGTTCCCTTCCGTGTCGCGCAAGCACAGCTGCAGCCGGTTGGCGATTTCTTTCAACAGAGAGTCGCCCACTGCCTGGCCCTGGGTATCGTTGATGCGGGAGAAATTATCCACGTCCAGCATCAACACCGCGATCCCGCCCTGCCGTAAAGCCGCCCAGGCCACGCGCTGCTCGAGAACTTGCAGCAGGCGCTGCCGGTTCGGCAACGCTGTGAGGGGGTCGTAATACGCCAAATACCTCACGCGCGCTTCGCTTTCACGCAGCCTGTCCTGCGTTTGCTTGGCACGCACCAAGAACTTGACGCGTTGCGCCAGCAGCATGGGGTTGATGCCTTTCGATGAGAAATCCGTGGCTCCCGCATCATATGCGCGGTTGACGGATTCCATGTCGTCGAGGCTGGTTTGCATCAATATCGGCACATGCCGGTTTTCGGGAATCGCTCGCAGCGCGCTGCAAACATCGAATCCGCTCATTCCGGGCATCACCACATCCAGAATGACGCAGTCGACCGGCCGCGCGCGAAACTCGTCCAGCGCGCTCCGTCCGTCCGGCGCCGTGGCGACGCGAAAGCCCGCCATTTCCAGCGCGGCTCCGATCAACAGGCGGACCCCGGGATCATCGTCGACGATGAGCACCGTGGCCCCCATGATTTCTGCAGTATCCCGCGTTTTCATCACATCCTCTCTTCGTTACGCCGCGTCGGCCGACCGCTCGCGGGTCAGCGCCGCACAAAATTCCAGGTATTCCTTGCGCATGCGCAGGACCAGAGGTCCTGCGCGCGATATTCCGCCTTCCCGCACCAACACCTCGCATTCCTTGGCCGCCATCGCCAGGCGCGTACCGCCGAGGTTCGCGGTGCTGGACTTGAGCGTATGTACGGCCTCGCTCAGCGCCGTCGATTGCATATTGGCGGCGGCCGTCTCGACGGCCGCCATCAAGATCGGCGAGTGCTGCAAATATAGGTCGATCAACGAGTTGAGGAGCGCCGGCCGCGTCAGCGCGGCGATGTTGCGCAGTACGCCGGCATCGACCAGCGGCGGGCCCACGGTGTCGCTTCGCGGCGCTTGATCCGTCATCGGCCGAGCTGCGAGCCAGCGCTTCAGCAGCAACGCGAGTTGCTGCTGCGTGAACGGCTTGCTGAGGAAGTCGTCCATGCCCGCCGCGAGACAGCGTTCCCGGTCCCCCTCCATGGCATTTGCGGTGACGGCGATCATCGGAACGCGCGGCTTGCCCGTGCTCACCTCTCGCCGACGGATTTCCGCGGTCGCAGTCAGGCCATCCATCACGGGCATCTGGCAGTCCATCAACACGGCATCGAAGCTGCCGCCGTTCATCGCCTCGATGGCCATCCGGCCGTTGTCTGCGGTCTCCGTGCTGCAGCCCAAACTTTCGAGCATGCCGACCGCTACTTCCAGATTGATGGGATTGTCTTCGACCAGAAGGATCCGCGGACCCGCATACCGTTGCGTGGAATCCGGCAGTGCTCCCGCGGCCTCAACCGGAGGCGGCGAGCCCGCCGCGCCCGCCATCGCGGCGCTCAAACAACTGAACAGCTGGGCGCGCCGCAGCGGCTTCATCAAGAGGGCCGTGAACAGTTTTGCGGACTCGACGTTTTCGCCGCTGGTCTCTTGGGAGCTCAGCATGACAAGGCGCAGGTTCGCGAAGCGTGCGTCCTGCCCCAAGATCTTGGCAACTTCGATACCGTCCAACCCGGGCATCCGATCGTCCAGCAGCACGAGGTCGAATCGCACCGGTCCGTCAGCGTTGAGCGCGGCGAGAGCCGCCGCGCCGCTGTCGACGGCGGTGGCCTCGACGTCCCAGGAATCGAGGTGCTGCTGCAGGAGTTCGCGATTGTTCGCGTTGTCGTCGACGATGAGTGCGCGCACGCCGGCCAAATTCAGCCGCGGCAACTGCGCGACTTCGGCCTCGGCGTCG
>Ga0137412_10003215_pt1 | contig 13033 bp, 9 predicted proteins | sample CZODoug2_1_16fun_FD_122160 | JGI IMG/M metagenome (GOLD analysis project Ga0137412, IMG submission 122160) | Vadose zone soil fungal communities from Angelo Coast Range Reserve, California, USA - CZODoug2_1_16fungal (Hybrid Assembly) | ecosystem: Environmental > Terrestrial > Soil > Vadose zone... | reverse complement strand
TATCCCGACTTCAAGAGTGGGCACCTCAGCCAATTCCGAGTCCTCCTCGGGGACAAGATTATTGAAGCCAACCGGAATATTGGACCCACGACCTCGAATGTCAGCCTCATACTTGGGGAACAAATAGTTGAGTCGACAAGGAAGCCTGGAATGGGTTGGGACCCCGAACTTTCCAATTACATCAGGGACACCAGCACAGGCGAAACCGTCGTACGGCTCCCTGTTCGATTTCTACGAATCAACAGCGATATCGCCATCTGGGCAGCTCCTCTCGAGCTTTTCTGTGAGATCGCCATGGAAGTGCGCAGTCGGTCTCCGTTCCCCTACACTTTTTATTTCGGTTACTGCAATGGCTGGCTTGGCTATTTGCCAACGAGGGAAGAATTCGCAATGGGCGGATACGAGCCCTCCGTTTCGCCCTTTACGGAGCGGGGAGGCGAGGACTTGCAGTTGCAGAACACCTACTTTCAGACCCTTGCCAAAGTTCTGGCGATTGATTCCTGGATTTGTCAGGGTGCCGCGCTCCATGGGTTGGGCCATCTTCATCATCCAGACACCGCCGCCCTAATTAGCCGATATATCGACGAGCACCCTTTGTTGACCAAAGAACAGGTCGCCTATGCTCAAGCCGCGGCCAAGTTTGAGGTGTTGTGAAGCGGCTAGTGTTCAAAGGCACCCGAGCCCTTCGCCCCCCTGGTGCTATTATGCCTAGATGTACGCGCAAAAATTTCAGGTTGAAGTCCTGATCCGTGGCGAGCGCCGCGCCTGCCCCCTCGAGTGGCTCGATCAATTCTCTATGCGCAATTTCACCAACTCTGCCGATTTCGACGACACCCTGCCTCTTGCCGACGGCCGCCTGGAAGCCAGCTTCCGCCTGACCCCCGAGCGTTTCGCTGAAGGCCTGGCAGCCTGGCTAACCCAACGCGGCAAAGGCGAAGGCCAACCCGTCCAAGTTGAAGTGAAACTCCTGTAGCGCCGCCATCTTGGCGGCACGCTTGCCGGCAGGATGCCGGCGCTACACGTCACGCCTAACCTCCCACTCTCTTCGTCTTCCCCTCAATCGCCGCCCGGATCTCCGGCAACATTTTCATCGCCGCTTCCTCTCCCGCCCTCACCATCTCCGGGGTCTTCGTAAAATCGTCCCACACAAACGGCGTCACATCCGGCTCGATAGTCACGTCCACATACTGCCGCCATTCCAGGTCCGCATGCCTCTGAATAATTGTGAACGACCGGCTCAACACATCCGTAAACGTGCGCGGCTCTCCGTTCATCCCCGGCTCCAGGTAAACGGCAATCACCACCTCCGCGCCCATCAGCAGCAATCCTTCATAGGGCACCAGCGCCGTCAGGAAGCCATCCACCAGCGTTCGCCCATCATATTGAATCGGCACGAACAATCCGGGGTACGCGCAAGAGGCCCGCAGTGCCGGCGCGATCGGCCCCTTCTGATAGTAATAAACCGGCAGGCCCGCATTGATGTCCGTCGCCGCAATCGCCAGCGGCGTCCGCAACTCTTCAAAATTCTTTATTGTCGAAAAGCGGGTCAGGAACTGCTCCATCCGCTGGTTTGTGGCGAGTCCCAGCCACGAAGGAGTCCACCGCCCGAAATCCGTAAACTTCGTTTCGCACGCGATATTCTCCATCGTTTCCAGCGACGCCCCGGCGCAATAGCCCGCGCCGATCAGCGCGCCGACGCTTGTGCCCGCCACCATGTCAATCGGAATCCCCGCTTCGCGAAACACGCGTAGCACGCCGATGTGCGCAATGCCGCGCGCAAACCCGCCGGCCAGCGCCAGACCCACGCGCGGCCGCCGCTCATCGCCCGCCGTAAATCCGTTGCTGAACGCGCGAAACCATTCCTTCACGCTGCGCAACACGCTCTGCGCGCTTACTTCCTTCTCATTTGCCATACCCCGATTTTAATCTTCTCCTGTCTTTTACCAAACACCTGTTTGACCCGTGGCGTCCCATTTTGTAACCTGTTCTGCCGTCCCTAATCCAGCTCCTCGAGGCATGGTCATGACCCATCGCATCCAGAAAGCAGTCGTCCTCGGCGCCGGCACCATGGGCGCCCGCATCGCCGCGCATTTCGCCAACGCCGGCCTCCCCTGCCTGCTGCTCGACATCGTTCCCAAGGACGCCGCTCCCGCCGACCGCAATAAAATCGTGTTCGCCGGACTCGACGCCGCCAAAAAAGCCAAGCCCGCCGCTTTTTTCACGCCAGCTCTCGCTTCCAAAGTTTCCGTCGGCAATTTTGAAGACGATCTCCCGCGCATCGCCGACGCCGACTGGATCATCGAAGTCGTCGCCGAAAATCTCGAAATCAAGCGCGGCCTCCTCGCCAAAGTCGCGCAATTCCGCAAGCCTGGGTCCATTGTCACCACCAACACCTCCGGGCTCCCCGTTCACCTCATTGCCGAAGGTTTGCCGGAAGAATTCCAGCAGCACTGGGCAGGCACCCACTTTTTCAATCCGCCGCGCTACATGAAACTTGTCGAAGTCATCCCTGGCCCGAAAACTTCGCCCGGAGTTTTGAGTACGCTCTCCGATTTCTGCGATCGCCAACTCGGCAAAGGCGTCGTCCTCGCCAAAGACACGCCAAATTTCATCGCCAATCGCATCGGCACCTTCTCGATGCTCAACGCGCTCCGCCTGATGCAGTCCCTCGGCATGACCATCGAAGAAGTGGACGCCTGCACCGGCCCCGCTGTCGGCTGGCCCAAGTCCGCCACGTTTCGCACTGCGGACATCGTCGGGCTCGACGTGTTGATGCACGTCGTCAAAAATATTTATGAAACCGCTCCCTACGACGAATCCCGCGAAACCTACAAAATTCCTTCCTTTGTAGAAGAAATGGCCAAGCGCAAATGGCTTGGCGACAAAACCGGCCAGGGCTTTTACAAACGCGTGAAGGGGGGCGAGGGTGAAAAAGAAATTCTCACTCTCGACCTCAACACCATGGAGTACCGCGAAAAACAGAAAGCGCGCTTCGCCTCTATTGAAGCTGGCAAGGCAGTCGAAGATACCCGCGAGCGTTTGCGCGCCCTGCTCACTCCGCTCTTTGAAGATCAGAAAACCGACAAGGCGCAACAGTTCATCTGGGGCGGCCTTTCCGAAATGTGCCTCTACGCCGGGCGCCGCATGCGCGAAATTGCGGACAACATTGTGGACGTTGATCGCGCCATGCGCTGGGGCTTCGCCTGGGAACTCGGCCCCTTCGAAATGGTCGACGCAATCGGACTCGCTGCCTTCGCCGCGCAAATCAAAAAAGAAGGCCGCACGCTTCCCGCCGTTTTTGAAAAGGCGCTGGCCAGTGGCCGCACCAGCTTTTACGAATCCAGCAAGGGCGAAACCTCGGTCTTCGACCTCGCCACCGGCAAAACCAAAAAGGCCGAGGAACCCGCAGGCATCCTCATCCTCAAAACGCTCAAAGGTGCGGGCCGTGAAGTCGAACGCAACTCCGGCGCCAGCCTCATTGATCTCGGCGACGGCGTGGTCTGCTGCGAATTCCATTCCAAGATGAACGCCATCGGCGCCGACCTGATCGCCATGATTCACAAAGGCATCAAGCGCCTCGAAACCGATTTCGACGCCATGGTTATAGCCAATCAAGCCACCAACTTCTCCGTCGGCGCCAATCTCATGCTCGTCCTCGTCGGCGCGCAAGAGCAGGAATGGGACGAGCTCCACATGGCCGTGAAGCAGTTTCAGAACATCAATCTCGCCATCAAATACGCGCCAAAGCCCGTCGTTGCTGCCCCGCAAGGTATGGCCCTCGGCGGCGGCTGCGAAATCGGCCTGCACGCCGCAAAAATTCATTCGGCCGCGGAAGCCTATATCGGCCTCGTCGAAGTCGGCGTCGGCCTGATCCCCGGCGGCGGTGGCACGAAAGAAATGCTTATCCGCGCCAATGAAAACGCGGCTTCTGGCGACGACCTCGATCTTTTCCACACGCTCCGGCCGTTTTTCGAAAATATCGCCACCGCCAAAGTCGGCACCAGCGCCGAAGAATGCCGCGACCTCGGCTACCTACGCCGCACGGACACCTATTCCATGAATCGCGAACGCCTCGTCGCCGACGCCAAGCAAACCGCGCTTGCGCTCGCCCGCGGCGGCTGGAAACCCGCCGCCTCTTCCTGGCAGGAAGGGGCGCAATCCACCCAAATCAAAGTTCTCGGCGAATCCTTTCTTGCCGCCGCCAAAATGGCCATCCACCTGATGGCCCGCGGCGGATACGCCTCCGACTACGACGCCCACGTCGCTCGCAAACTCGCCAACATTCTCGCCGGGGGGGCGCTCTCTTCGCCGCAATTCGTCAGCGAACAATACGTCCTCGACCTCGAGCGCGAAGCCTTCGTCTCCCTCTGCGGCGAAAAGAAAACCCAGGAACGCATCGCCCACACCCTAAAGACCGGTAAGCCCCTACGCAACTAGTTTTGAGTGCGGAGGCAAAGCCTCCGCTTTTGCGGCCTCAAATCAACTCTCGTTTCTTGGCCGAGCAACGTAATCTCCACGCCCTCTCCGGCCCCTCCGTGTCCTCTGCGGTGAATAATCCTGTTCGATAACCGCCTAAATCCGTATTGTCCTCTCGTCTAAAATCGTCTATCCTTGTTTTTATGCAACGACTCCTCGCTCCGCGCGAAGCCGCCCACATCCTCGGTATCAGCTACCCCACGCTGAAACAATGGATCTATCGCGGCAAGCTCAAAACCGCAAAAACCCCCGGCGGCCACCATCGCGTCCCCGAATCCGAGATCGACCGCCTCATTCCCGCATCCCTCAACCGAGGCGAACCCTCTTCTCGCCGCGGCAATTTCCGCAAGATCAGTGGGCGCAACCAGCTCATCGGCCGCGTCACCGCCATCAAATACAGCGGCCTGCTCGCGCAAATCACCCTGGCCATCGGCGAGCAGCACATCACCTCCATCATCACCGCCGACGCCGCCAAGGAAATGCGCCTCAAGCCCGGCGAACGCGTGGCCGCCCTGGTCAAATCCACCGAAGTCATGATCCTCCGCGTCTGACTCCTATGCTCGAGGTGAAATTCAACCCAACTTGTGTTTGTAAGGCCCGCCTTCTGTTTACCCTAACGAAGGAAGGGAGGCGAGCCGTTTGCACGGCAAACGCCTTAAAGGCACAGGCACTGCTTCTTGTTCTTTTCTGTTCCTTTTTCTTCCCCACGTCCGCCCACGCCCAAACCCTCCGCATCGCTGCGGCCGCCGACCTCCAATTCGTCTTGTCCGATCTTGCCGCCCAATACGAAAAACAAACCGGAGTAAAAGTCGCCATCACCTATGGCTCTAGCGGCAACTTCTTCGCGCAAATCCAAAACGGCGCGCCCTTCGATCTCTTCCTCTCCGCCGATCTCGACTATCCCAAAAAATTAACCCAGGCCGGATTGGCCGAATCCGATTCTCTACAAATCTACGCCGCCGGTCGTCTCGCTCTCTGGCTTCCTCCCAACTCTCCTTTGGATCCCAACGGCGGTTTGAAAACTCTTCTCGATCCTCGTATTCAGAAAATCGCCATCGCCAATCCCGAGCACGCTCCCTATGGCCGCGCCGCCGTCGCCGCCCTGCAGAACGCTGGCCTCTACGACCAGCTCAAACCAAAACTCGTCTTCGGCGAAAACATTTCCCAGGCCGCGCAATTCGTGCAATCAGGCAGCGCCCAGGCCGGCTTGATCGCACTTTCGCTAGTGCTCTCTCCCGCGATGAAAAACGGCAAGCGCTGGGAGATTCCTCTCGATAGCTATCCATCAATGGAACAAGCTGTCGTCATTCTAAAATCTTCGCCGAACAAGCAGGCCGCCCTTTCCTTCCTCGCCTTTCTGAAATCCCCGCAATCCCGCGCCACCTTCGACCGCTACGGATACGCGGCGCCGTCCTCCTTCACCGCCGCCGGACAAAAGCCATGAACGCCGAAGCGCTCTTCCTTTCTCTGCGCCTTGCCGCAACCGTCTCCATCCTTCTTCTCGCCCTCGCCCTGCCCCTTGCGTATGGCCTCGCTTTCAGCACGTGGCGTGGGAAATTTCTGCTCGAATCCGTCGTCGCGCTGCCACTCGTGCTGCCTCCCACCGTCCTCGGGTTTTACGCGCTCATTGCTATGGGTCCGCGCGGCCCGCTCGGAAAAATCTGGCAATCGCTATTCGGCCATCCGCTCGCCTTTACCTTTGCCGGACTCGTGTTCGCCTCCATGCTCTACAGCCTGCCATTTGCCGTGCAACCGCTCGTCGCCTCCTTCGAATCTCTTGATCGCCGCCTGCTCGACGCCTCCGCAGTCCTCGGAGCGGATCGCGCGCGCACCTTCCTACGCATCATCCTCCCGCTCGCCTGGCCCGGCTTTCTCACTGCGCTGGTGCTCAGTTTCGCGCACACGCTCGGCGAATTCGGCGTCGTGCTGATGGTCGGCGGTAATCTTCCCGGAATCACGCGCACCGTTTCCATCGACATCTACGACCGCGTCCAGGCGCTCGACTACGCCGCCGCGCATCAAACCGCGCTGCTCCTTCTTCTCATCTCTTTCGTGGTGCTCTCGATCGTCTACGGCGTGAACCGCCGCGTCTGGTCGCCCTGGCCGGCGAAATAAAATTCGCCATGCTAAACATTCATATCCGCAAGCAGTTTCGCTTGAATGGCGCGCAACCTTTCATTCTTGATGCCGCTGCTTCTTTCGCGCCCGGCTTCACCGTTTTGTTCGGCCCCTCCGGCGCAGGAAAATCCACCCTCCTCGATTGCATCGCAGGCCTGCAGCAGCCCGACTCCGGTGAAATCCGCCTCGGCGAGAGAATTTACTTCGACCCGGCACGCAAAATCTCGCTCCCGCCGCAGCGCCGCGAACTGGCGTACGTTTTTCAATCGCTGGCCCTCTTCCCCCACCTTTCCGTAGAACAAAATATCCGCTACGGATTGGCAAAGCTCCGCTCGTCTGATCAAGTGGAGGGTACACAAAGCATCGCAACTGCATTTCATATCGAGAAACTTTTGTCCCGGCGCCCCGCGGAACTCTCCGGCGGTGAAAAGCAGCGCGTCGCCCTCGCACGCTCTCTCATCACCCGCCCGCGCGTCCTGCTCCTGGACGAGCCGCTCACCGGCCTCGATTCGGCCCTGCGCCGATCCATCCTCGAAGACCTTCGCGCCTGGAACAACGTTGACCGCATTCCGATTCTTTACGTCACTCACAATCGCGAAGAAGTGGACGCCATCGGCGAACGCGTCGTCACACTCGTCAACGGCCGCGTCCAGGAAACCGGCGCGCCGCGTGCCGTACTCGACGCGCCGCGCAGCGTCGAACTAGCCCACGCCGCCGGCTTCGAAAATGTTCTCCCCGCGGTCGTGGTCGAGCACCGCCCCGCCGACGGCGTCATGCGCGTCTCTCTCGATCACGCTGCCTGCGAAATCGAAATTCCCTTGGGCGACGCCGCGCCCGGCACTGAAGTGCGCGTAGCCATTCGCGCCGGGGACATCCTGGTCGCCACTGAAGCTCCGCACTTTCTCAGCGCCCGCAACATTCTTCCAGGCACACTCGAGTCCATAGAAATCCGCGGCGGAATGGTCGCCCTCCGCGTAAAAGCCGGCGCAACATTCCAAGTCCACGTCACGCCCGGCGCAGTCCGCGCACTCGACCTCTCCCCGGGGCTCCTTGTCTGGTTAGTGATCAAGACCCACTCCTGCCATCTCGTCCGATAGCAATTGAATTTTGCTGAAAGTCTCTTTTTATTTCCGCGTGACAGCATTTGAAGGGCATCTCTCCGCCTACCGCCTTCCCCTCTGTTACTATGTTCTTTCGCTTCGTGAGGTTAGTCGTGCCCTCAAAAAAGTCCAACGGAAAGCCCGCGCCCAAGCCTCTCCGTGCGCGCCACGCCGGCCGCTCCGACTCCAAACCCAAGCCGGGCACGCGGCTCCAGGAAGTCCTGCAAAGTGCGGCAAACATTTTTTTCGCCAAGGGATTCCATGCCACTTCGATCGAAGACGTCGCCCGCGACGTCGGCATGCTGAAGGGTTCGCTCTATTACTACATCAAATCCAAGGAAGATCTTCTCTTCCAGCTCCTGCTTGCCGGCATTGAAGACGGCGACGCCTATATCGCCCAGCACATCGATCTCGAAGGCGAGCCGGTGCAACAACTCGAGCGCGCCATCCGTGCCCAGATCGACTACATCATCCAGAACAAGGTCCCGTTCGGCCTGTTCCTGCACGAATTCGATTCGCTTTCCGGCAAGCGCCAGCACAAAGTGATCGCGGTGATGTCGCGCTACAACAATCGGTTTGTGGATCTGGTCAAGCGCGGGCAGGAACAAGGGAAATTAATCGAAGGCGAGCCGTGGCTCATCGTCAACGGCATTCTCGGCATGTGCAACTGGCTTTATCGCTGGTACGACACAGACCATGTCTCCGACCCCGAGCAGGTCAAGCAGGTCTTCCTCAACATGCTCCTCAACGGCATCCGTAAGCCCTGACCCTTTTGAGTGCGGAGGCGAAGCCTCCGCCTTTACGGTCCAAATTTCCATCTCAAATGTAGACTTGCTCAGTTCGCTGTCATCGCAAAAGCGGGAGCTCTGCTCCCGCACTCAAAAAAAATCCATTCATTGCTACGGCAGCAAACCAAACACCGCCACCGTGCTTCCAGTGCCGAAATACACTCTTCCGTTGGCCACCATCGGCGTAATGAAATGTCCACCGACGTTGGAAAATGAATCGCGGCCTCCCGCAGCCGTGCTCGAGTCATAAAGCAGTTTCGTCAGGTCCGTAGCGTCATACGCAAGAAAATTCCTCGACTCTCGGTCCAGCGCCCAGACAATGCCATTCGCAGTCCCATTGGCGGACGCGCTCGGCACCGTCCCATTGCTTCCGAAGGTAAACGCGGTTTGTGATGTGGGCGAGGCGCTGAGTTTCGCCTGGGTAATGGTAAAAGCCCGCAAGGGAAGTCCCGATGGGCCGATGTAAACGCGTCCATTAAAATAAATGGGCGACGAGAAATTGTCGTGCCCGTCGCTGGCGAATGCCTGGTACACGTTGTTCGCAATCGCGCTGTACTGCCCCATGTTGCCGCGGTCCACCACGTACATCGTTCCATCTTTTCCCGCTACCACGGCTAGGTTTCGTGCCACACCGCCGCTGTCCACGAGATTGTCAGGCAGCAACAGCGCCGCCGCCGACCCGAAATCCGCGTCGAGATTGTCATTGCTGATTGCATTCGACGGCGCAAAATAATCCGCCACCGTCAGCGGAACGCTCGGGCCAAGTTTCACAAACGTGTCGCCGTAATCGTTCTTGATTCCCGGCGTGTTTCCTCCGAACGCATTGCCCGTGGGGAAGTAAACGTTGCCGGCGGCATCCCCCGCCGGTCCGCCTCCTCCCAGCCAGATTCCCGCTCCGGCGGTGCTGGGGACGAGGTCAATCGCTCCCGTTCGTGCCAACGTGTCCGCGCTGAAAGAAATCACCCATGCCGAATAATTTCCGCAATCGCCGTCATATCCGGACCACGATGTGTAAATCGTTCCATTGCTCTCCAGCAGCGCTGCCCGCTCCTGCTGCGCTTTGGTCAAGAACGTCACCGTGCCCCCGGAGCTGTTTCCGCCAGTTCCCGGGAATGTCGCCGTAATAGTCGTCGGGCCGCCAAAAAGCTCCGCGCCGGTGGTCAGGTCCAATGCGTGCAGCCGGTGAGACACGTTTCCGCTGCCGTCTTTGGAACTTGCCACCACATAAATTGCGTTGCGCGAACGGTCAATCACCGGCGTGGACATGATGCCCACCGGATTGATATAGCCGCACCCGGCATCGGAAGGTGTCAACAGCACCTCGCCCGCCGGCAGAGTTCGCGTTTTCCAAAGTACGGTCGCGGATGTGCCGCTGATGCTGTCCGCATCCACGGCGTACACACTGTCGTTTTCTGTCGCGAAGTAGAGCACATTCTTGTTGCCCGCTCCGGGAATAGCCACCTGGTGCAGATAAAGAATTTGCCCGTCAATCTGCCCGTCCACGGAAAATTCCGCCACCTTGCCAAAAGTAGTTGAATTCACATTGGCCGGCGTCAAAATTGTTTCCTGTGTGTTGGTCCCGGTTCGCGCGGCGTCGTAATGGTGCGTGACCACATCCACTGTGCTAGCCGACGCGACCCCCACAGTCAACGTGTCGTTCGGGCTCACAACGCTTCCGAGTGTGGCCGTGATTTCCGTTGTGCCCACGGCAACGCCGGTGGCAAGCCCTGTTGTCGCAACGATCGTCGCGAACGGTGGATTCGACGAAGCCCAAGTTACGCTGCTGGTGATGTTCTTCGTGGAATTGTCGCTGTACGTTCCCGTGGCCGTGAACTGCATCGTATTCCCGATGCCGACGGTAGGCGACGCGGGCGTCACAGCGATGGATTGCAACGTCACCGAACCAGCCGTTACGGTCAGGGGATCATTGGGACTCACGATGCTGCCTTGCGTTGCCGTAATCTGCGTCGTTCCCGCGGCAACACCTGTGGCCAATCCCGTCGTTGCGCCAATCGTAGCGAAAGCCGCGTTCGACGATTTCCACGTCACGCTGGCGGTGATGGTTTTTGTGGAGTTGTCACTGTAAGTCCCGGTAGCCGTGAATTGCTGCGTACCACCAGCGGCAATGGAGGGCGACGCCGGCGACACTGCTATGGATTGCAGCGCCGCCGAGGAGCTCACCGTCAGGGTGGCCGCGCCGCTCGTCATAGTGCCAGCCGCGTTGCTCACTACCACATCAAATTTCGCGCCGTTGTCCGCACTTGTCGTAGCCGGCGTCGTGTAACTGCTCCCGGTCGCTCCGCTGATATTTGCACCGTTTTTTTGCCATTGGTAATTCAGTGGCGAAGCCCCAGTGGCAGACACGGAAAAAGTTGCGGGCTGTCCAACCGTGACCGTGGCATTTGCGGGCTGCACCAGGATGCTGGGTGTAGCAGTGACAACCGTATTTTTCGGCAGCGAACTGCAGCCGCCAAGCGTTAAGAAAGACAAGCCGAACAGTATTAGGACAGAATAAATTGAACGCCGCACGATAGGTCTCCGATCATGGTCGACGCCGTTGCATTAAATTCCCCGGGTGAGCAACCGTACTGTTTAGGCGTCGCGAATTTTCGAAGGCGGGCTTACATTTTATCAAATTGATTTGTAAATTTGCCAGAGATACCAGCGTGGATTTCCAACAAATATTACCCTGGAAATCCGACATTTCCCTGAAGCCACTTAGGGGAATTACCTGAAAAAAAGAAGGGCGCGAGGTGATTCGCGCCCTCCTGAGGTTTCCTTTGCATCAACGAATGATGCAAAGAAGGGTTTATAAGCCGCTGGCGTAGGCCTCCACGCTCGACAGCAACGACTGCGCCTGTTGAATCAGGCTGTTTGCGGTCCCGTCGGGAATGGGTGTGCCGTCGAATTCCGCGGCTTCGAGCAGCGGAAGGATTTGTGCGACCAACGCATCGCGCCGGGCCCTGAAGGAATCCAGCTGTCCTTCGATGCTGATGTAGGTTGAATCGTTGTTGGTGTCGCCGCTCTCCATCGCAACAGTTGAGGCATGAAGGCTGGCAAGTCCCAAGGGCCCAACGGGCGCGTTGATTTGTTTAAGAACCTGAGCCAGCGCAACGAAATTGCCGCTCTTCTTTACGGCGGATGGTTGCGCCCAGCCCGTGAATTTTTCGGTGAGGGCGCGTCCTTCATGCTGGTAGTCGTCCTGCAGGCCCACGAGCGTCATCGTCGTGGCACGGATGTCGGTGTGATCAGACCAGGTCACGCTGTCCAAGCCGGCCTGATCGATCCCTGGCCCCGCCATTCCGAGCCAGATGGTGGTGATCTGCGGTTGCACGTCTCCGTGGTTCCAGGCAAAGCCTGGGGCCTGCGTAACGCAGGCGGTAGCCGGGGTAGCGCTGGTGCCGCAAGCCGTCGAGCCGGTGACAAAGTAGTCGGGGTTGGCGAAAAGGGTGAAGCTTGGGGTCCGGAGCGGATCGAAGGTCTGCATGTGCAGGATCTTGAACTCGGCAGGATTGGCCATCTCTTGTGCGATGGTGTCCGTAGCCCCCGAGATCGGATTGGTAACGGTTAGCGTGCCCGACGCCCGCTCAAAGGTCCGCAGGGTGGGATCGGCCGGGACTGGATTACCCGTCAGGTAGATGTCGGGCGCATCATCACTGTTTATCGAGGCGGGAGTGGTGATTCCCGTTTCAGCCTGCAGCAAGCCCCTGAAGTTGAGGTTCAGCTCGCCGACCTCATTGCCAGGCGTGTGGCCGTAGGTACACGGCGTGGTCACACCGTCGCATCCAGGGTTGGTGGGGTTGGCCGCGACAACGTGATCACCCTCTTCCGCGGTGATTACGAAAAGGGTGTTCGCTGGGGTGATCCCGTCGTTGGCTAGACGCGTGAAGAATTTATTGAACGAGTCGTCGTATTGCTGCAGTGTCTGCACATAGTGCGCCTCACCCGGACCATAGTCGCCCGGGTCCGCGGGGAAGCCATAGCCGTAGGGGTTGACTGGGAGCGGCCGGTGTGGGGTGATGATGTAGGTATACACCACCGGGACGCCGGCCTCCAGCATGTCGGCGGTGTAGCCCAGCGCGTACTGAGGATGCAGGCTGAAACCCGGGAAGCCTGGCGTTAACGTGCCGGCCGGGAAGTCATCGACGATGGTGTTGCCGTTGATGTCCTTCAGGTTTCCATTGCCGTCCAGTACATTGCTGCCCAGCCCGAGAGTGTGGAAGGCTTGGGTGACGTATTTGTGGCCGAACAGGGCGTTATACCCCTGGTACGCGGTGGAGGTACCGGTTGCATCGGTCGTTGCGGGCGAGCCATCGGCATTTGGCTCCCACGGCAACTTGTCGGCGAAGCCGACATTGGGGATCGAGCAGAGCGTGCTGTTCTTGGCGCAGTGGATAGCCACACCCTCAAGATTGGCGAAGGGGTTGGGATCTTTGGTCGGCGGTGAGCCAGATGGGAAGACGGTGGTGAGGTCGCCGGTGTTCTCGATCTCCATGTCCGCGGCAGCGATGGCACCCACGTCGCAGCCGGCGCGTGTGAAGGGCACCCAGG
>Ga0137412_10003212_pt1 | contig 13040 bp, 11 predicted proteins | sample CZODoug2_1_16fun_FD_122160 | JGI IMG/M metagenome (GOLD analysis project Ga0137412, IMG submission 122160) | Vadose zone soil fungal communities from Angelo Coast Range Reserve, California, USA - CZODoug2_1_16fungal (Hybrid Assembly) | ecosystem: Environmental > Terrestrial > Soil > Vadose zone... | reverse complement strand
GCAACCACCGGCTTGATTGTGGTGTCCGGACCCACCGGCAGCGGCAAGTCCACGACGCTCGCCGCGCTGGTCGAGGAGATCAATTCATCCGGCGCGCGCCATATCATCGCGGTCGAAAGCCCCATCGAATACGTCTTTACGAATCGACGATCTTTCATACGCCAGCGAGAAATTCCGACACACTCTCCCAGCTACGAGCAAGCCCTGGTCGATGCGTTGCGCGAAAACCCCGACGTGCTCGTCATCGGTGAGATGCGCACGCCCGAAGTCATGCGGCTGACCTTGAACGCCGCGGAAACCGGGCACCTGGTCATTGCGACCATGCATTCGGCGACTTGCGCGGAAGCCATCACGCGCATCTGCATGTCATTTCCCGCGGACCTGCAGGGCAGCATTCGCGCGCAACTCGCCGACTGCTTCGTCGGCTTCGTCTGCCAGCGGCTCGATTTCTTGAGCGAATTCCGCTTGCGCGTTCCGGTATGCGAAATTCTGCTGCCCAGCGCCGCCTCGCGCGGGACCATACGCGGCGGCCAATTCAGCCAGATCGCCAATGTTTTGCAAACCGGCGGCGAGGCCGGCATGTGGAATTTCGACCGCTACCAACGTTGGGTCGCGCAAAAAACGGATTGGGTACCGCCGACATCGGCGGCGCCGCTGCCGGAAGAGCGTGTCGCGCCCGCGAGGCCCAAAATTCAACGGCGCAACATGCCCGCCTTGCCCAAAGATGAGCTGCTGGAAATATCCATCGAAGAAGACGCGGATCTCGATGAGCTGGCCAAACGCATCGAGAAAGGCACCCGTTAGGCACGGACGGTGCGCGATCGCACCGGCTCAAGTTTTGGTTGCGACAATGCGCGCCATGCCGCTTGGAGAGGTGTCGCGGCGAACCTCGAGTCCAAGTTCCGTCAACGTAGATTCCACCCAGTCGGGCGCGAGCCTAAGCTTCGGATAGCTGCTGATTTTCTGGCGCCACTGATCCTGTTCTCTCTCGTTCAGCACATCGTGAACCATGACTTCATGCTCGGCGTATTCGAGGAAGCAGGTCAAGATTCTGTCGGCATCGGCGCGCACCAGAATGAATCGCTGATCGCCCTCCAGCGTCCTGGTCGCATAGTCGCGGAATGTCGCCGCAAATACGCCGCCCCGCGGCAAGCATGCCGCCGCATTCTTGAGCAGCGATTCGACTGAGCCCAAGGTCGGCAGATGCGTGAGCGTGTCGCCCATGCACAGAACGACGCGCGGCTGCTCCTTCACCACGGCGCGAAAATTCACCAGGTCCCCGTTGACGGCAGTCACGGCCAAGGTTTCGCTGCGCGAGCGCAATTCATCGAGCAGCACCTGGCAGCTGTCGATCGCGGTGACATGAAAGCCGCGCCTGGCAAGCGGCAGCGCATGCAATCCCAAGCCCGCGCCCAGGTCGACCGCGGCGCCATGATTTGCCTCGGGCAACCTAAGATCGTCGATTTCCGCGGCGCTGCGAGCAAACGCGGCATCGATGTCGCCCAGCATCCAAGAATAGATGGGACCCAAGTGAGTCGAGTAATGGGCCGCCGACGTGTTCATGATCGCGGAAGCTATTCCTCCAGTTGCAGATCGCGCATCGCCGGGGTTGCGAAGGCCACGCCGCCGTCCACCGTCAAGGTTGAGCCAATCACATAGTCGCCGGCACGCGAGGCCAAAAAGATGGCGGCGCCCGCCATGTCCTCCGCCGTCCCGACACGCCGCGCCGGGATGCGTTTGGCCACTTCCTCCTCATGATCGCGTGCGTCTCGATTCATGTCGGACTTGAAAGCGCCTGGCGCAATTGCGCTGACATAAATGTTGTCCTTGACCAGGCGCGCCGCCATCAGGCGCGTGAGCTGAATCAGGCCGGCTTTGCTGGTGACATACGAATACGTTTCGCGGTGCGTGAGATATATGCCGTCGATCGATGCGATGTTGATCACCTTGGCGGGGCGAGCCTTCGTCGCCGCCTTGCGCAAGGCAGGCGCCAGGGCCTGAGTCAGGAAAAACGGCGTCTTGGCGTTGAGATTGAGCACCTTGTCCCAGCCCTCTTCGGGAAATTCGTCGAACGCGGCTCCCCAGGCGGCGCCGGCGTTGTTGACCAGAATGTCGACCTTGGGTTCTTGAGCCATGACCGCGGCAGCGAGCCCCTTGGCGCCGGCCACCGTTGCCACATTCATGGGAATGGAGATGCAGGTGCCGCCGCCTTCAGATAGCTCTTTTGCGGTCTGGTTGCAGGCATCGGCTTTGCGGGCCGAAATGTAAACCTTCGCGCCCTGCGCAATGAATCCCTCGGCGATCATTTTGCCGATGCCGCGGGATCCGCCGGTTATCAGGGCCACACGACCCTTGAGTGAGAAGAGGTCCTTGGTGATCATGAAATTTCCTATCTAAAAAGCCTTGTGACTATTGAGAACCCGATACTAGCGCGCAGCCGCGGCGCCGGCACAGAGCTAAAGGTTCACGGTGCGCTGGGTCGCGGCCATCTTTCGTGGCACAAGGCCAGAAAGCGGGTTCCCGCCTGCGACATGGGTTGGTGTTTCAAGCTATAAGCCCCGACCTGGCGATCGATGCTCGAGTAGGGCAGCCCTTCCACCGGCACCAATTGCGGCGGCACCGCCGGGAGCAGATCCGATACATAAGTGACGCCTTTGCCGTCCGCGACCAGCGCCAGCCGCAACTCCATGTGACTGACTTCCCACACCGAGCCGAACGCGTCACGCAGCCGCTCACCCGTCGCCCGGTGCGCCGAATCGTCGAGATACGATGTGAGCAGCGGCAACTCGCGCATGGTGCTCAGCCCATCCCGTGCCAATGCACTGCGTGCCGGGTGATCGCGGGCGATCATCAAGCGGCGCGTCTCGGAAAAACACGGATGCAAGACAAAGTGCGCCGGCATGTTGTGATGAAACGGGCCGAAGCCCAATTCCCATCGGCCCTCACCGACGCCGTGCACGATTTCGCGGCTGGGTGCGACGACCACCTTGAGCCGCGTGAGCGGGTTGCGCTCGCAAAATTCCTTCAGCAGTGCAACGCCGATGCGGGAGTTGGCAGCGGGGGAGAGCGCAAGCGACAGTGTCGACAGTGCGCCGGACTTGATCTGACTGATGTCTGCGAGCGTCTCGCGTTCCTCGTTCAGTGTGGTTTCCGCAAAGCGCAGCAACCGAATGCCGGCTTCGGTGGGCTGCGGCGGATTACCTCGGCGCAACAAACTCGTGCCCAGCCGGTGCTCCAGATTCGCGATGGTTTGGCTGACCGCTGACTGCGAAAGATCCAGCCGCTCCGCAGCACGGCTGAAGCCACCCGCTTCGATCACCGCGTGGAAGCACCGCAGTTCATGACGTTCGACCTGCATACGATAAGGATAACGCGGAACACCCGGACAGGCTCCCGTGTTATGCGCCTCGCTGATAGCTCCATCAGTTGCGCTATCTGGCCTTCCACCTGATGAAGGCTTTTACTGTTCTCATAGGAGGTGACTGATGAACGCAGTGGTCGATATCAAGAAGGGTCTCGAAGGCGTGGTGGTGGACAGCACGTCGATCTCCCTGGTCGATGGCGATGCCGGGCGCCTGTACTACCGTGGGCACGCGATCGAAAAACTCGTCAAAAGCCCCTTCGCCGCCGTGGCGCACCTGGTGGTGTTCGGCGAGCTGCCGGACGCCGCACAGCTCGAGGAATTCGAAGACTTCTTGTGGGACGCCGGGCGACTGCCCACGGGACTCGCCACTGCGCTTGAACACCTGGCGCCGCTGGGCGGTCATCCCATGGCGACGCTGCAGGCCCTCATGCCTCTGATGGCGTCGGCGCCGCCGGCGCGAAAAATGGGCCGAAGCGACGACGAACAGGAATCGTTGGTCGTTGCAGCCCGGCTGCCCACCGCGCATGCCATGCTGGCCGCCTTGCGCGCCGGCAGAGCGCCGACTCCCTATCCTGAGACCCGTCGCTACGGCGAGCGCTTTCTGCAGCTGCTGCATAACCGCAGGCCGTCTGAAAAGGAAGTCCGTATTTTCGAGAGCACGCAAATTCTGCAGATCGATCACAGCTTCAACGCGAGCACGTTCACCGCGCGCGTTGTGACATCGACGTTGGCGCCTCCCGCATCCGCGCTGGCGGCCGCCATGGGTTCGCTCTACGGTCCCCTGCACGGCGCCGCCGATCAGGGGGCGCTCGAGATGGCGGAAGAAGTGGGCGGTCCGGACCGGGCTGCCGGCTTCGTGGCCGAATCCCTCGCCAGGGGCAGGCTCGTCATGGGTATGGGCCATCGGGAATATCGCGTCGTCGATCCGCGCTCGAAAATCGTCAAGGTGCTGGCCGAAGAAATCGCGTCCACGCCGCAGGAGAAGCATTTGATTGAAACGTTGAAGGCGGTCGATGAGGCCTTTGTCGCGCAGACCGCGCACAAGAAACGCTCGCTGCGCGCGAATCTGGAGTTCTACAAAGGCGTCGTGTACTTGGCGTTGGGATTGCCCAAGGAATTCTTCACCGCGACATTCGCGATCGCGCGCATTTTCGGCTGGTCGGCGCACATCGTGGAACAGCGCAAGGACAATCGGATCGTGAGACCCTCAGCCAATTACATAGGCCCGGCACCCCTGCCGGATTAATCCAAAATTCCATGCACTCAATCCGGTAACATCGAGTGCATGCTGTTTTCTCAGACGCTGGCTTCGATCCGGCCGCAGGACAAAGGCTGGAGCGCCATCGTCGGCGAGGATTGGTCGCAGGGCCGTGCAACTTTCGGCGGCATGGTTGCCGCCTTGGGCAACGAAGCCATGCGCCGCTTGGTGCCCGCCGAGCGCAAGCTGCGCGGACTGGAAACGGTTTTTGCAGGCCCCATGCTGGCCGGAGCCGTGCGTATCGAGGCCGAGGTGCTCCGGGTGGGCAAGGCCGTGACGATCGCGAGCGCGCGCCTATGGAGCGCGGATAAAATCGCGGCGACGCTGACCGGCACCTATGGCATCGCTCGATCCACGGCAATTTCCGCATCGCCGGCCGCACCGCCGGGCGTGCCCGCGGTGCAGGATTTGCCGGAAAGGACCACAGGCGCCGGCGGGGCTCCGGCGTTTGCGCAGCACTTCGATTTACGCTGGGCTGAAGGCGCGTGGCCCTTCAGCGGTTCGAGTTCGAACAAATTGAAAATCTACGTGCGGCATCGAGACAAGGCCGCGCTCACCGAATCCCATGTGATCGCGCTCGTCGATGGTATTCCCTCGGTGATTCTGCAAATGCTGAGCACGCCCGTGCCGTCGAGCTCGCTGACCTGGACACTGCAATTTCTCAAGCACGATTACGGATTTGCCCCCGATGCGTGGTGGCGCATTGATGCCGAGGTCGATTCGGCCGTTGAAGGATATGCCTGCGAGTCCAGCGTCGTGCTCGATCCCAGCGGCGCCCCCGCGGTGCTCAGCCGGCAAATGGTGGCGGTGTTCGGTTGACGTCCCGCCGCGAGGAAGTTCTTCGCGGCATTGACGGCTTATTTGCCCGCGAAGATGCTTTTCGGCAGCTTGACGTGGACGCCGAGATTGGGCTTATCCACCAGCTGGGTGATCGCGACATTGCCCGCGATGCTCACTAGCTGATAGGCCTGATGGCGCGTGAGCTTCTTCTCCGACACCAAGAAATCCACCATCTCTTGAATGGCCGACTTGGTGGCGACGGCAAGATCAGGATCGGTCGCCATGCTGATGTAGTCGGTGGCGGTTTCGGCGCGCGGCCATTTCAGCGTTATGTCCTTGCGCACCGTTAGCTGCAATCGGCCGCGCAATGAAGTCTCGATGGCGGTTTGATCCACCTCGCCGTCGCCCTGCGCCGCATGTCCGTCGCCGATTTCGAACAGTGCGCCGCGGGCAAACACGGGGATGTAGAGGGTACTGCCCACCACCAATTCGCGATTGTCCAAATTGCCCGCGTGCCGCCCCGGCGGATTGCTGCTCAGGCGGCCCATTTCCGGCGCGGGTGCAATGCCGATGCTGCCGTAAAAGGGTTTCAGCGGAATCACGATGCCCGGCAGGAATTCAGCCGTCATTTTTTTAACGTTGAGGGCGATGATCTTGGACGGTACGCCGCTCTCGCAATTCTCCGGCAGATATCCGCTGCAGCCGTTGTAGCCGTAATCAAGCGGCAGATCGATCGATAGAATTTTCACTTCCAACACATCGCCGGGCTCCGCGCCTTCGACGTAAACCGGCCCCGTCAGGATATGACCGCCCGGACCCTTGCGCTCGCCGGTCACCTCGGCAACGATGGCTTTGAGCGATGCCTGAATTTTGTCGTCGGGTACTCCGGCCTTCGCGAGGCCCGCCGGCGTGTTGGTCAGCAGGGTATCGACATCGATGATGTCGCCCGAGTCGATGCGCAGCACCGGCGGCGCATCCGACCAGTAGTAGCCGTACGCCACCGTCGCCGGCGTCGCTTCGAGGCGATGCGTTTTCGGCGGGTGGGCGAAGGCGCCGGCCGCGAGACTCAGCGCGATCACACCGGAGAAGGCAGCAGCGATATTTTTCATGGGAGAATACGCTATCACATCACTGTCGCAGTTCGCGATGGCGCTCAAACCACCATGCCCACGGAATCAGCACGGCGGATGCGATGGTGCCCGATGAACATCCCGAAACATTACATGGGCTGCGCCGAAAGCACTATTATTCGCCCAAGAGAACAACCAATACCGTCTGTCGGGGGGAAACATGATCAAGCAACTGCATTGCGCCGCCGCGCTCATGATGTTCGTAGCGGCTTCGGCCTCGGCCGTCGGCACCAAGGTGAGCGGCGATTCGAAAGTCATTGCGCCGCCGCTCGATCTGACCATCTACCATTTGGAAGGCCGTCGCTCGGAGCGCATTGTCTGGTTGAGCGAGGAACTCGGCATCCCCTACAAACTGGAATACAAGCGCGGCGATCTGGCAGGCTCGATGAAGACCATCCATGACGTCAGCCCGTTGATGCCCGTCGCGCCGACGGTGCGCATCGGCGGTCAAGTGATGGTCGAGTCCGGCGCGATCATCGAATTGATTCTGGCTCGCGAGGGCCACGGCCGCCTGGAGCCGGCCACGAGCTCACCGGACTATCCGTACTATCTGCAATGGATGCACTTCGCCGAGGGCTCTTTCGCCGCACGCGTCATAGGCGATTATCGGGTGGCGATGATCCAAGGAAAGCCCAAGACCCCGGCCGGGGGCTACAAGCTGGTCGACACGGAAGCCGTGCTCATTTTCATGGAAGACTTCTTGAGCAAGCATCCGTACTTCGGCGGATCCGCATTTTCAGCCGCCGACATCATGATGCTGTTTCCGACCAATATCACGGAAGCCTTCAATGTGGCGGATCTGTCCGCCTATCCGCACATCATCGCGTGGCGCACCAACGTCGAAGGCCGTCCCGCATACAAGAAGATGCTCTCCGTGGCGCGGCCCGATGGCGTACCGGGCGCACCAAAGCCGTTGCCGAAAACTTAAACCGGCGGCTATTTGCTGGGACGGCGGGGCATGAAAAGCTCCGGCCAGGTCAGCAGCCGCGACCGGAGCGCGACGCGGGCCCAGGCAATGCCGTAGCCGATCGCTGCTACCGAGACAAGGGCCAAGATCCAACGAGAATGAGTCAGCGCGGCGCCCAGCGCAACGCATCCGCCGGCCACCCATATGAGCGACAGGCAGATTGCCGCCACACGCTCGAGCTTCGATAAGTTACGCGCGCGCAACGGCCGGCTTCTTTCGCTTCGATTTCGCCTTGTCCAGATTCTGCTTCAGCCGCAACCTCACGATTCTCGCGATCAAGGCGTACGGAATGGCTTGGTCCAGCGGAAATTGCAGGTTGCCCTTGGGGCCGGCGTATTTCGCCACCGCTGCTTCCAGCTGCGCATTGCCCCTCACCGGAGGATATAACCCGATGTGATTCTTGAAGGCCGCGAAGTAGACCAGCATGCCGTGCCGGGCGAAGGCAGGCATTCGGTAGCTGATCATCTCCTGCGCATCGGGCGAGGCAGCCCGCCGAATCGTCGCCCGCAATTTTCTCAACGTAGGCCGTACGGCGGGAGAACACGCTTTGATGTATGCATCGATGCTCTTTTTGCGCGCTCGAGCAGCTGCCATGGCTTTGCTCCCTTAAGCGGCGAATCTCTGCGCAATCTGCGCAAGACCCGCCTCGATGGATTGCCTGACCTCGTCGTTGAGTTCTCGAGGATCTTTCCCGGTGGAATCGATGGATTCGCCGATGACCACCCGAATGGTGCCGGCTTTTTTCACGATGCCGCGCCTCACCCAGAAATCGGCCGCGTTATGCGACATCGGCACCACGCGCTTGTGGGTCTCGGTGGCCAGCAGCGCGCCGCTGACGCCGTACTTGCGGCTCTCGCCCGCGACCACGCGGGTGCCCTCGGGAAAAATAATGATCCACAGGCCGTCCGCCAGGCGCGCCTTGCCCTGTTCGATGACTTGATTGACCGCCTGGTGCCCTGCGCCGCGGTTGATCGAGATGGGCCGCAGCAATTTCAAGCCCCAGCCGATCAAGGGTATCCACAGCAACTCGCGCTTCAGCACCCAAACCTGCGGCGGGAAAATCAGAAATTGCGCAATGGTTTCCCATGCGGAGGTGTGATTGCACATCACGATGTGATTCCCGGCGGGAATTCGCTCGCGGCCCTCCACGGTAAACTTCAATCCGCAGACCTTGTCCAGCAGCCAAAATAGGACGCGCGCCCAGGTGCGAGCGATGGCGAATTGCGTGCTGTAGGGCACCCAAAAACATAAGGTCATGAATCCGCCGAACAGCAGTGCCGACGCCATCATGTAGGCGGTGAAAAAAAGCGACTTGATGAGCTGCATGCTTTCGCGCGTCAGCCGGGCAATCGCGACAAATCCGCGACGCCGCCGAGCAGGATTTGCACGTCGCGCAGCAGGGCGAGACGGTTATCGCGCTTGGAGGTGTTCTCGTCCATCACCATGACATGGTCGAAAAAATCATTCACCGGCGCCCGCAGGCCCACCAACGCCCGCAGGCTGTCAGCGTAGCGGCGTTGACTGCTCGCCTCCAGCACGGGGCCGCGCAAATCCGTCAACGCGCGTTGCAGTCCCCGTTCGGCCTCTTCGATGAGACCTTCAGGGTCGACGATCATATCGGCTCGCACCTGCGTCTTCTTCAAAATGTTGGCGATGCGCTTATTGATGGCCGCGAGCACGCCGGCATCCGGCAAGAGCAAGAATTCTTTGAGAGCCGCCAGGCGCGTCACCGCATCGAGCGGCGAGCGCGGACGATTGCTGAGCACCGCGTCGAGCATCTCAGGGGTCGTACCCGCCTGCTCGAGCAGCATTCCGCGCAAGCGTTCCGCGATGAAATCATAAACCTCACCGGCCACGGCGGCGCGTTGCACCGGCTGCAAGGCGGCGGCGGCTTCCAATAGTTCAACGAGATCCAAATCCAATCCGGCCTCGAGCAAGATGCGCAACACGCCCAGTGCAGCGCGCCGCAAACCAAACGGATCCTTGGCGCCGGTGGGCCGTTGCTCGATGGCGAAGATTCCAACCAGCGTATCGATCTTGTCCGCCAAGGCGACGGCTTGACCGGTTTTCGTCGCAGGCAATGCATCGCCGGCATATCGCGGCCGATAATGTTCCTCGAGCGCGAGGGATACCTCGCGAGGCAGTCCTTCCGCTTCGGCGTAGTAGCGGCCCATGGTGCCCTGCAGTTCCGGAAATTCGCCCACCATGGCGGTCATCAAGTCCGCTTTCGAAAGCTCCGCGGCTTGGGCTACCAAAGGTCCCGCTGCGATGCGCCCACCGATCAACTCCGCCAGCTTTGTCACGCGCGCGGTTTTATCCGCGTAGCTGCCCAGCTTTGCCTGGAAGGTCACGCCGGCGAGTTTCGCGGCATGCTCCTGAAGCGGAATCTTCCTATCCTGATCCCAAAAGAATGCAGCGTCGCTCAAGCGCGGCCGCACCACCCGTTCATTGCCTTCGCGCACCTTGGAAGGATCGCGGCTCTCGATGTTGCTCACCGTGACGAACCACCCGGTCAACTTTCCCTCTGGTCCCTGCACCGCGAAGTAGCGCTGATGATCCTGCACCGTCGCAATGACGACTTCGCGCGGCAAGCTCAAAAACCGTTGCTCGAAACAACCTGCCAGCGGCACCGGCCATTCCACCAGCGCAGTCACCTCATCCAACAGCGCCTCCTCGATCAGTGCGCTGCAGCCCTCTCCCGCCGCCGCCGCAGCAGCGCTCACGCCGGCACGAATCGATTCGCGGCGTTTGGCGAAATCCACGACGACACGGCCCTTAAGCAGCTTGCTCTCATAGCCTTTCGCGCCTTTGAGCGTAATGGGTTTAGGCGCGTGGAAGCGGTGTCCCAAGGTCACGCGCCCCGCGACCAGTCCCAACACCTCCACCGGCACCACCTCATCGCCATAGAGCAGCACCACCGAATGCACGGGCCTGACGAACTCTGCGCTGTGCGCGCCCCATCGCATGCGCTTCGGAATAGGAAGCGCCGCAATCGCGTGGGCGAGAATGTCGCCCAGCAGTGCCGTGGTGGCCGCGCCGCGCTCGATGCCGCGAAATTGCAGCCAGGCGCCTTTATCGGTGGTGAGCTTGGACAGTTCCCCCACCGCGACGCCGCAGCTCTTGGCGAACGCCGTCGCCGCCTGCGTTGGCGCGCCCTGCGCGTCGAAGGAATTCCCCAGCGGCGGACCCCGCCGTTCCACTTGCCGATCCAGCTGATTTTCGCTCAAGTTCTCGACCCACACGGCCAGCCGCCGAGGCGTGGCGAAGCCATGGACCTTGCCGTGCGCGAGCCCTGCGCCGTCGATGCCTTTGGCAATACCCAAGGTCAGCGCCTGGGACAACGCCGGCAGCGTGCGCGGCGGAAGTTCCTCCGTGCGCAGCTCGAACAGCAAGTCCCGCGAACTCATCAGGCCACTCGTTCAGCGTCGGCTTGAGCGTCGGCGTTTTTGAGCAGCGGAAACTGAAGCGCTTCGCGGCTCTCGCGATAGCCTTCGGCCACGCCGCGCGCCAACGTTCGCACGCGAAGAATGAAACGTTGGCGTTCGGTGACGGAGATGGCATGCCGAGCGTCCAGCAAATTGAATGCATGCGACGCTTTGACCATTTGCTCATAGGCAGGCAGGACCAATTTGTCCTTCAGGAGCTGCTGACAGGCGATTTCATTCGCGGCGAATTGCGCCAACAGCACCGGTACGTCCGCCTTTTCAAAGTTATAGATCGATTGCTCGACTTCGTTCTGGTGAAACACATCTCCGTACGTGACCGTGCCGAACGGACCGTCAGTCCAAACGATGTCGAATATGCTTTCCTTGCCCTGGATGTACATACTCAAGCGTTCCAGTCCATACGTGATCTCGCCCATCACCGGACGGCAATCCAGGCCGCCGACTTGCTGGAAGTAGGTGAACTGCGAGACTTCCATACCGTTGAGCCAAACTTCCCAGCCTAGGCCCCAGGCCCCCAGGGTCGGCGATTCCCAATTGTCTTCGACGAAACGGATGTCGTGTGTCAGCGGATCAAACCCTAAGTAACGCAGTGAATCGAGATACAACTCCTGAAAGTTGTCGGGCGAAGGCTTGATGCACACCTGAAATTGATAGTAATGCTGCAGCCGGAATGGGTTATTGCCATAGCGCCCGTCGGTGGGCCGCCTCGATGGCTGCACGTAGGCGGCGCTCCACGGTTCAGGACCCACGGCCCGCAAGAATGTTGCCGAATGGAATGTCCCCGCGCCCATTTCCATATCGTACGGCTGCAAAACAATGCATCCCTGGTCGGCCCAGTACTTCTGCAGCCCAAAAATCAGGTCTTGAAACGTGCGCGGCGGCGGAGGAACGTGAGGCATGGTGATGTTTTAAGGAGGGGCAAAGTCCGCGAGTATAGCGACGGGCCGGAGCAATCTGCCTTTAGTTTTCCGAGTGAGCCGCGTGCACTCAATTGGCCCACAATTTTCCAATCGCACGGCAAATCTCAAATAAATCTGACCCGAAACAACGCCGCGCACCAGATCAGGGCGCTGATTTCTGCCAATTGTTCCATTATGATGCATGAGGCGCTTAAGGGTCTGCTAAGTGCTTGATCCGTCTATGCACGCTAGTGGCACATTAGCTGCATTGCTCTTTCAGCCCCGGCTGGCCGGGCCACCTACCTAAAGCTTGCGAGGATGAAAATGACTCCCGCCGATGTTCTAACTCTGATCAAAGAAAAAGACGCGAAATTCGTCGATCTCCGTTTTACTGACACAATTGGCAAGGAGCAGCACGTTACCGTCCCGACCCGGCTGGTCGACGAGGGGTTTTTCAAGGACGGCAAGATGTTCGACGGTTCGTCCATCGCCGGTTGGAAGGGTATCAACGAGTCGGACATGATTTTGATGCCGGATCCGTCCACGGCCGTGATCGATCCTTTCTACGAGGAAACGACGCTCAACCTGCGCTGCGACATCATCGAACCGATGACCATGCAAGGTTACGGCCGCGATCCGCGCTCCTTGGCGAAGCGGGCGGAAGCGCATCTGAAAGCTTCCGGAATCGCCGACTCGGCGCTGTTCGGACCGGAGAATGAATTCTTCATCTTCGACACCGTCACGTTCAGCTCCAGCATGAACGGCTGCTCGTACGAGGTCGACGGATACGAAGGCGCTTGGAATTCCGGCAAGACTTACGAGGATGGCAACAAGGGCCATCGTCCCGGCGTGAAGGGCGGCTACTTCCCGGTCCCCCCGGTTGATTCGCAGCAAGACATTCGCACCGCGATGTCGATGGCCTGCGAGGAGATGGGTTTGAAATTCGAAGTCCATCACCACGAAGTGGCCACCGCCGGCCAGGGCGAGATCAATGTCGCGGCGAACACCTTGACCAAGAAAGCCGACGAAGTGCAAATCCTGAAATACGCACTGCAGAACGTCGCGCATGGTTATGGGAAAACCCTGACGTTCATGCCGAAACCCATCGTCGGCGACAACGGCAGCGGCATGCACGTGCATCAATCGCTGCAAAAAGACGGCAAGGCGCTGTTTGCGGGAGACAAGTACGGCGGCCT
>Ga0137412_10003211_pt1 | contig 13044 bp, 6 predicted proteins | sample CZODoug2_1_16fun_FD_122160 | JGI IMG/M metagenome (GOLD analysis project Ga0137412, IMG submission 122160) | Vadose zone soil fungal communities from Angelo Coast Range Reserve, California, USA - CZODoug2_1_16fungal (Hybrid Assembly) | ecosystem: Environmental > Terrestrial > Soil > Vadose zone... | reverse complement strand
AAGGAATTCACCGCACACATTTCGCTTCCCGGACCTTACCGCGCGCTGGCGGCGCCGCTGGGAATCGTCGGCGCGGTTGCGGTCGAGGCGAGCAGCTGGGTGGAGGACAACCTGTGGCTGCTCGAGGCCGCGCAAACCAACGACATCATGGTCGGCGTGGTGGGCCGGCTGCAGCCGGACAAGCCGGAATTTGCCGAGTATCTGGAGAGGTATCATAAGAACCCTCTCTACCGCGGGATTCGCATCAACATCAATGCGCGCAGCAACCTGTCGGAGCTGCTCGAGAATTCCGCCGTCGTTGATAACCTGCGGCTCCTTGCGCAAGCGGATCTCGTGCTCGACACGGCCAATCCCAGCATGGAGCTCCTGCATACCGTCGTCCGCGTCAATGACAAGGTGCCCGAACTTCGCGTCGTCGTGGACCACTTGCCCGTGATGGACCCTGCCCCGAGCGATGCCGCCGCGTACGCGGCCGTTCTCGATGAAATCAAGGGACGGCCCAATATCTTCGTGAAGTTGTCCGAGATCCTGCATCGCGTGAACGGCAGCGTCGCCATGGATCTGGCATCGCACCGGGAAAGACTCGATTACTTGATGGACATATTCGGCGAAAACCGCGTGCTGTTCGGCAGCGACTATCCGAACAGCGTCGGCACGGCAAAAATCGAGGAGGTCGTGTCTCTGGTCAAGCAATACTTCGCCTCCAAGCCTCGCCCGCTCGCCGAGAAGTACTTCTGGCAAAACTCATTGCGCTGTTACAAATGGGTGAAGCGCGCCGCGAATCAGCCCAGCATCGCTTAGAATTTCCCGCGAACACCGACCGTCACCACGCGTCCGAGCACATTGCCGGTGTATTGATCGTAGCCGAAGGTGGAGTTGTAGAACGCCGGGAGCTTGTCGAAGAGATTGGTTACATCGACGAATACTTGACTGCCGCTGAAGCGCCCTCCCGTAAAATTGTACGCCACGTGCGCGTCGATCGTCTCGGTGGCAGCCACCCGATCGCCGCCGCCGGAGGGAATGCCGCTGGCACTCACCAGCGGGACGACCGACGCGCTCGACCAGTTGCGGTAGCCGCCGATCCAGTTCACGAACAGGTCGGATGAAACCGGCCCTAAATCCCAGCCGACGTTGCCGCGGCCCTGGTTTTGAACCGAGGGGAAGGTATTGTTGAAACCCGTGGTATTGAGCACGCTGAACCTCGGGCTGCCGGCGATGCTTTGGTCGAACTTCGTAAAGTAAGTGACCGCGGCGCCCACCCTGAACGTGCCTGCCGCGTCCGTCGGAAACTCATAGTTGGCGTTGGCGTCGATGCCCTGTACCCAGAGATTCAATACGTTCTGCTGGCGCACGGACAGAATGTAGTAAACCTGGGCCGGAATCGCCGAGGTCTGCGGAAAGCCGAAGGTACCCGCCGCGATCTGTGCCTGCGTGGCGCCGGCGGGAAAGAACTGCAAATTGCCGTTGAGCGCCTTGCTGTTGATGGTATTGGACGCACTGACGCCCGAGATCTGATTGAACAGGTCCGTATTGAAGAAGGTCACGCTCGAATGCAGATGCGGCAGGAAACGCGGCGAGAAGTCCGCACCCAGGGACCAGCTCTTGCCCGTGCCGGGCTCGGGATGGACAGGACCGCCGTTGACGCTGACGCCATTGACGCCCGCGCCGATCGTACACGTGGTCGCATTGCAGGTCGCGCCCGGAACTTGCGCGGCGAGCGGAAAGTTCGCGATGGGCACGTTCAGTGTGGTGTTCGAGACGAGATAGCTGGAGAAGCTGGTGAGGCCGCCGCGCGTCTGATCGCCGACGCTGGTGAGCTGCGGCGCAACGAACGAAGTCGCGTAGTTGGCGCGCAGCTTCACATCCTGTGTAATCTCATAACCCACCGAGAAGTGCGGATTGAAGGTGGACGCGAGTGCCTTGTAGTCGTCGTACCGTCCCGAGAGGCTCAAGTCGACCTTGCGGACAAAGGGCACGTCCATGTCCTCGCCGATGACGGGCACCAACAATTCCGCATACGCGGAATCGACGTTGCGCGTCAGATTGAGCAGAAAGCTCTGCGAATCCAGGCTGGACGGTCCGGCATTGTTGGGATACGTCTTGTCGATGTCGAGGCCGTAATGAACATATTCGACGCCGGCGGCAACTTTGAGCGGCCCCGCCGGGAGCTTGAACAGCGAGCCGTCGATGCCCACCCGACCCTGCGCGATGGAGTAGTACCAGCGCGAGTTGGTGAAGTTATTGGTGAGCTGTGCGAGAACCGCCGCCGACGTCCGATTGGCCGCGCCCAGGTTCCACACATCCAGGGCATTCGCGGCAGTGAGCGGCAGCTGCGTGGTGATGGTTCCCGTGCCGGGGATGGAGGGTAGCGTCAAGCTGCCGCCGCCGTTGGTTGTACCGTTCAGCGCAAGATTGGCGCAGCTGCCGCACAGCAATCCCGTGTTGCCGACATAGCTCTGCTCGCCGCCCTCCAAAGCAAGGCCGGTAATTCTGAAATCGCCTCCCAGCTTGTATTCAAAATTACCGCTGACGTAGTAGTCGTTGGCGTTGTTGTAGGTTTGCGCACCGCCGGGCCCTAGAAGCGAGTCGGCGTCGAAGCGCACGGTTTGCGATGTCGCGGTGTTCCCCGGGGGATTGACGTAGAAGGGATTGGCCTGCGGCCCGGTTTGGTAGACCGTCGTGGTCAGCGTTCCACGCGATGTCTGCGAGGTGTTGGTCACATGCGAATAGACGATGTCCAGCCCGACGTCGAGATCGCTGCTGATGTTCTCGCGAATTTTCAGCATGGCGTTGTCGCGAATCTCGTGGGGCACGATGTCGCCGGTGGCAACATTCTGGCAGGGCGAATTGGCCGCCGTATTGGCGATGCCCGCGACCGCCGTCGGCGAGGGGTAGATGAGTTTCGTGCCGGCCGGCTGTATGGACGCCGGCGAGCAGAAGAAGGTCTTGAAGTTGGTACCGCCCGCGGCCGTATGGTCGCGGTCCAAGTAATCCCGCGCGGAGTATGCAAGCGAGCTGCGGTCCGAATAGTTGAAAGCCAACATCAAGGAACCCTTGTCCCATTGGGTACCCCACAACGCGCCGGCGTCGCTGGTCTTGTAGTCCGCGCCCCAGCCGGTTTGCGCGGTTCCCAGAAATCCCTCGAAATTCTTGCGCGTGATGAAATTGACGACACCCGCCACCGCGTCCGATCCATACGTCGAGGACGCGCCCTCCGCCAGCACTTCGACGCGCTCCAGTGCGATCGGCGGAATCATGTTGGGATCGGTCAGCTGCTGCTGCTGACTGCCCGGCGAGATTCGGTGACCATCGACCAGCACCAGGGTCGCATTGCTGGAACTGGAGCCGATGCCGTGAATCGTGGGCGCGTAGAACGAGTTGCCTGCATTGCCGCCTTGCGGGGTCGAGCCGGATCCCGTGATGGAAGGCACGGTGCGCAGAATCTGCTGCACCGTCTGCGAGCTAGTTTGATCGATTTGTTGACGATCCACGGTCACCAAATTCGAACCCACCGGCGCAACGCCGCGAATGCTGGTCCCGGTCACCACGATGGCATCGAGGTTGTCCGACGACGCTACCGTAGAGTCGGTGGGCGTCGCCGCCGGCCCCTCCGTCGCCGCTTGTGCGTGTGCGCGCCCACACGCCAATGCGGCGCCGATGAGGAGCGGCGCGGAAGCGCGCGCCCAACGACCTCTGGACTTCTGTGATTGCATGCGATTTCCCCCTGGCCGTCTATTTCGTTGTCATTTGAGGGGCCGCTACGCTCGCCCCAGCCTTTCGGCATATATTGGGACGTTATATCATATTATAAACTTAGCACAATGGAGAGATCCACCCATCCAATAGGTCTTTTCCCGCGTAATTGGCTACCGCGCTCGCAATTCAAAATCTAAATGGCGGCGCCATACGAGAATGGCACGACGTTGCAATATATGAAACTCGGCGCTATGGTTGCTCGCGCCGGCGCATCGCACCATCCATGTGACACCTGACACCTGACACCAGAACGCCTGAACGCCTGAACCTGAACGCCTGAACCTGAACGCCTGAACCTGAACGCCTGAACCCGAACACCAGAACACCAGAACGACGTGACACAAAAGCTATTCGAAGCATTCGGCAAGTGGCGCGGCGTGCCCCGATATTTGTTTGACGCGCGCAGTTATTTTTTTCTCGCGGCTGCGCTGCTGCAGGCCGTGCCGGGAGCCGCCGAGGAGGCCGCGTCGATCGGCAAGGCGCCGGCAGCCTTCGGGCGGACATGTTCGGTGTGTCACGGCGGCGACGCGGAGGGCACCGACCGTGCGCCCGCGCTGCTCCGGAGTCGACAGCTTCGCGGCAAGAGCGATGCCGACATTGCCGCCATCATCCAGAGCGGCCGCGGCAACATGCCGTCATTCTCCTTCTTGCCGGCCGATCAAATCCAAGCACTGGCGCATTTCGTTCGCTCGTTGAATGCCGACGCGTACGACATGAAGCCCGAAGGCGATACGGCGGCGGGTTCTCGCCTCTTTTTCGGCAGCGGCCGATGTGTCGAGTGTCACACCGCCCAAGGCCGCGGCAGCACCAATGGACCCGATCTCTCGAGCATCGGACGTGCCCTGACGCTGTCGGAACTCGATCAATCCGTTGATCACCCCGCCACGCGGATCGCGGCCGGGTATGAAACGGTGGAAGTCACGCTGCGCGATGGATCGACATTGCGCGGCTTCGCCCGCAGCCGGACATCGCACAGCCTGGTGCTGCAAACGAGCGACGGGAAGCTGCACCTGCTGCTCGGCGAGGAGTACGGCAAGGTCGCAGGGATCAAGTCGCCCGTCGCTCCGCCGTTCAACGGCACCGCCGAGCAGCATCGCGATTTGCTGGCCTTCTTGAGCGGCCTCGGTGGAGTCGCCGGGGGTCCCGGGCCGGCCGCGCCAACGATAGCGACTGCCGCCGCCCTGGCCGAAGTGAATCACCCCAAATCCGGCGACTGGCCGACTTACGCCGGCAACGTCGACGGCAATCGCCACAGTCCGCTGGACTCCATCAATGGGCAGAACGTGTCGCGGCTTCGTCCCGAATGGATTCATGCGCTGCCCTACGAGGGGCTCGAGACGACGCCGCTCGTGATCGACGGCATCATGTACGTCACCGCACCCAATCAGGTCTATGCACTCGACGGACGCAGCGGCAGCGAGATTTGGAGTTATTCCCGGCCGCGCTCCACCGCCGCGGGGATTTCGGGCGATGCGGCGAAGGGTGCCAACCGCGGTGTGGCTGTCCTGGGGGACCGCGTCTTCTTCATCACCGATGACGCCCATTTGCTATGCCTGCACAGGTTGACCGGGGCCCTGTTGTGGGATGTCTTCATGCCGGAACAGGCCGGACGCTACGGCGGCACGTCGGCGCCGCTGATCGCCGGCGACTTGGTCATCGGGGGCGTCTCGGGCGGCGATGAAGATATTCGTGGCTTCGTCGCTGCCTACGACGCCACGACGGGCGAGCGAGCGTGGCGATTCTGGACGGTGCCTCGAGCCGGCGAGCCTACGTCCGCGACATGGAAGGGCGATGCGAATCCGCGCGGCGGGGCGAGCTGGTCGACGGGCAGCTACGATGTGGAGTCCGGCACTCTCTTCGTCGGCATCGGCAACCCCTATCCGGACACCGACGGCGACGGCCGCGGCGGCGACAATCTCTACACGGACAGCGATCTGGCGCTCGACGCAAAGACGGGCAAGCTGCTGTGGCACTTTCAATTCACCCCGCACGATCTGCATGATTGGGACTCGAACCAGCCCCTGGTGCTCGTCGATGCTCGGTTCCACGGCAAGCAGCGCAAGCTGCTCTTGCACGCCAATCGCAATGGATTTTTCTACGTGCTCGATCGCACCAATGGCCGGCTGCTGCAAGCCAGCGCCTTGGTCAAGAAGCTGACATGGGCGAGCGGCATCGGCGCGGATGGGCGCCCCATCCTGCTGCCCAACAATGAAACGACGCCCGGCGGCGTCGAGACCTGTCCTGCCGTCCGCGGCGCCACCAATTGGTATTCCACCGCCTACAACCCGACGACCCGCCTGTACTACGTCATGACGGTGGAGGATTGCTCGATGTACCGAAAGGCCCATGACGGCGGCTACGGACGGGTGAATCATCCCGACGATCCGCCGATGAAGGTGCTGCGCGCGATCGCGGTCGATGGCGGCAAGGTGGCGTGGGAACTGCCGATGCTGGGCAATCCCGAAAAAAATTATTCCGGCGTCTTGAGTACCGCCGGCGGCCTGGTGTTCTTCGGCGAAACGAGCGGCGGCTTTGCCGCGGCAGACGCCTCGAGCGGCAAAGATTTGTGGCACTTCAACACCAATCAACCGTGGAAGGCCTCGCCGATGACCTACATGGTCGACGGCCGCCAGTACGTCGCCATCGCGTCAGCCACCGCCATTCTATCGTTCGCGCTGCCGGCGAATTGAAATCATGCGACGCCCGTGCCTCGCACCGGCCACACCGGCGGGCTGCGCTGGCGGGCCGCGGCGCCGCCTATTCCGAGGGCGCCGAGTAGGCGACCACTGTTTGCCGCTGCGCACCCAACTTCGAGATGCCAAGTTCGACGACATCGCCGGCCTTGAGATATACCGGCGCCGGCTTTCGTCCCATGCCCACTCCCGGCGGCGTGCCGGTGGTGATGAGATCACCGGGATTGAGCGTCATGAACTGACTGATGTAGCTCACCAGCGTGCGCACTGAAAAAATCATCGTCCGGGTATTGCCGGTTTGCATTCGCGAGCCGTTGACATCGAGCCACATGTCCAAGTTCTGCGGATCGCCCACTTCATCCGTGGTCACGAGATAGGGTCCGAAAGGCCCGAACGTGTCGCAGCCCTTACCCTTGTCCCAGGTGCCGCTGCGCTCGAGCTGATAGGCACGCTCGGACACGTCGTTCACCAGGCAGTAGCCGGCCACATAATCGAGAGCGTTCGCCTCCGGCACATAGCGAGCGGTGCGGCCGATGACGACGCCCAATTCCACTTCCCAATCGGTCTTCAGCGAATCCTTGGGCAGCATGATGTTGTCGTTCGGACCCATGATGCAGCTGGTGGCCTTCATGAAAATGACCGGCTCGGCCGGCACCGCCAGTCCCGATTCGGCGGCGTGGTCGCTGAAATTGAGTCCGACGGCGATGAACTTGCCCATACCGCGATACGGTGTTCCCAACCGCGAACCGGCCGGTACGACGGGCAGGCGATCGATGGAGATCCTCCTGATCTCCTCCAGGCTCGAGGGCGCCAGAGAGTAGGCGCTGAGATCGGGAACGATCGGAGACAGCGCGCGAATTCGGCCTTGATCGTCGAGTACGCCCGGTTTTTCTCTGCCGATGGGACCGTAGCGAAGCAGTTTCACGTGGGTGCATTCCTCAATAAGTAGAACGGCCGCCGGAGATGTCGAAGACGGCTCCCGTCGAGAAGGAACATTCGCGGCTGGCGAGCCAGGCAATCAGCGAGGCGTTCTCTTCGACGGTGCCGAAGCGCCCCGCCGGAATCTTCGACAGCATGAAATCGATGTGCGACTGAGTCATTTGATCGAAAATGGGGGTACGGACCGCCGCAGGCGTGACCACGTTGACCGCTATGCCGGTGCGAGCCAACTCCTTTCCCAACGATTTGGTCATCCCGATCACCGCCGCCTTGGACGACGAGTACGCGGACGCATTGGGATTGCCTTCCTTGCCGGCCACCGAGGCAATGTTGACGATGCGGCCGTAGTTCTTCACCATCATGTGCGGAACGATGGCGCGGCTCAGAAAAAAAGGACCGTTGAGATTCACCTCCATCACCTGCCGCCATGCATTGGTCGGATACTCCACCAGGGGCACATTGGGGCCCGTGATGCCGGCGCTCACGACGAGAATATCGATGCCGCCGAATTCGAGCATGGTGGATTTGGTGGCTCGATCGACCGCTTCCTCATCGGACTGATCGACGACGACGCTGTGCGCAAGCACGGCCCCCGCGGCTTTGAGCGAGGCACCCGATATGTCCCAGCCGCTGACTTTCGCTCCATCCGCGGCAAGACGCTGCGCAACGGCGAGGCCGATACCCGACCCAGCGCCGGTGATCACCGCCGTCTGCCCTGCAAAACGTCCGTCGAACCCCGTCATTTCTCGACGGCTCCGCCGCGATGTCGAACGTTGACCGCCGGCACCGCCCTGGTGTTCATGGTTTTCAATTCAAATCCCCCATATATGCAACATCATCTCACTATTTGATACTACGGGACCGACCAAGCAGCGTCAATCGCTGCTCGCCGCCACGGCCGCCCCGCGGCACGAGGTCGAAAAGGATGGGCTTTGATCATGGGTGTCCGCGTCGATGATGCTTACGCGGGCTGGACGAGCGGTTTTTGCGGGCGTTCATTCATCGGCGCGAATGAGATCGCGATGATGAGCTGAGTCCTAGTGTGACGTGGCGTGTGACGTCTGCGTGTGACGTCTGCGTGTGCCGCCACAGCGGCCAGCGCGCGACAATGCCTGCGCGGCTCAGGCAAGCTTAGGCGCTTTCTGTATATATAGGGTTCTATACCAAATCGTGAGATTTAGGCAGTAGGCCTCGTCGGCGGCTCGTGTCCGCCGATGCGATGCGTCCTCAAAATGAATACGTGCCGCCCACCCCGTAGGTCCGCGGCTGCACGCGAATGCCGTACTCCACTCCGGCCACGTTGGGGCGCTGGATGGGCTTGTCCTCGTTGAGCAGATTGGTGATGAACAGCGACACGTCGCAGTGGCCCCAGCGCAGGCCGCCGCTCGCTCCCATGACGAAGTAGCTGGGCCGGTTGAAATCCGGATCGCCGTGGATAATCGTCCCCTGGCTCGAGCCGATCCACTGCGCGTTGAGGCGCACTTTGCCGCGGCCGCCGAAATCGAGCGGCTGCGAGTATTCCGCCGCCGCGTTGATGGAATAGTCGGGAACGCCCGGAACGCGATCCCCTTTCTCCACGCCGAGCAGAGTCACGGGTTCCACGATCTTCGCCGAGGTGTAGTTGCCGCCGAGAGTGAGCGCCACATGGTCGTTGAGCCGCGCGTCGACCTGGGCTTCGACGCCCCTGCTCTCGGCGCTGCCGATGTTGTCCTTGATGTCGAACGTGCAAGTCGGCAGGATGATGTCGGTCTGAATATTGTTCCAGCGAATATCATAGAGCGCGCCCGTCATGACCACAGAGTTCTGCAGGGCGCGGGTCTTCACGCCCAATTCGTAGCTCCAAAGCTTGTCGGATTTGTAATCGGTCGGCGCCTGGCTGAGACCCAGCACCGCGAGGTCGGCGCTGCACAGCGGAACGGGCACCGGCCGGTTGACGCCGCCGTCGCGAAAGCCTTCGGCGGCGGAGGCATACACCATGGTCGACTCCGAGACGTCGTAGGCGATCACGGCCTTTGGGGTCAAGGCATGACCCCTGGCGGAACTCGAGAATGGCGGCGTCCCGCCGCCGAAATAGCCGTCGGTGACGAACGACAGATCCTCGTTCGCTTCTTCGTAGCGGGCGCCGGCAGTGACCTTGAGTCCCGGGAGTACCGTGTAGGTTACCTGCCCGAAGACGGCCTTCTCGGTGTTCACGAACTCGCTCAATGCGTAGTAAACGAGATCATTGGGAAACGCGGCGCCGAGCAGGTTGAACGGCGTGTCGCCGTACACCGATTCGAATGTATCCGTGAAGCCCGGTATGTGCTCGTTGTCCAGCAGCGAGGTACGCGTCTTCGAATAATACACGCCGCCGATCCACGCCCATTTGTCTTCCGGTTCCTGCGGCTTGGAGGCGAGCCGCAGCTCTTGATGAACTTGATTCACGCCGGTATTGAACTGTACCGGCGCCGCCAATGCCGAGATGGCGGCGCCGCCGAAGCCGAATTGATCCTGCAGAGAACCGCCGATGTACTGACTGTCGTACACCGTGCCGTCGATGTTGCGGTCATCCCGCCGCCAGAAATATCCGGAGACCGAGGTCAGATCCGACCAGCCGAAGTCATAGTTGATCGTGAGACTGGTGATGGCATATTCGTCGCGGCTGGTCTCCGGCAGCCGGGTCGGCGACTCGAACTGCGGCAGAGCGAGACCGAACAGATCCTGGCCGCCGGCGGCCACGCGCTGCAGAAAGACCGCGGGCGTGATGGTCAGCGCCTCGGTGGGCTGCACTTTGATGGTCGCGCGGATGGCCGTCGTGTTCACATCGTTGATGTTCTTCGCGGCGATGGTTCCGTCCGGGTTCGCACGATCGATCCAGCCGCTCTCGTGATCGTAGAGCGCACCGAGGCGCAGCGCCGCGACCCCCTCGACCAGGGGCAGGTTGACGACGCTGTCCCCTTCATAGTGGGCACCGCCGCCCTGCGTACCCCCCGCCGTGGCATGGACCTCGCCGGAGACTTTGTTGAGATCGGGTTGATTGCTGACGAAATGAATCGTGCCGCCCATGGAACTCGCGCCATAGATGGTGCCTTGGGGCCCGCGCAGCACTTCGACGCGGTCGACGTCGAAGAAGCGCGGCTCGGTCGCGCCGGCGGTGTAGATGTTGAGAATGTTGATCGGTACGTCGTCGAGGTAGATGCCGGTGGTCGCCGATCCCGCCTGCGAACTCACGCCGCGGATCTCGATGTTAGACTGCCCGGGGCCGCCGAAGCTCGAGAACGAGAGATTCGGCACCGCGCGGGACAGGTCGGCGTAGTCGGTGATGTGCTCATCGGCGAGCGTTGCGCCGGACACCGCCGCGATGCTGATGGGCACCTTGCTCAAGGGTTCGCTGGTCTTCTGCGCCGTCACCACGACGTCGGCGAGCTGCGTCGATTCGGGCTCGTCGGCGCGCACGTCGCTGCACATCAGCACAGCCGTCGCGCCCAGCGCGAGCAGAGTTGCAATGCCGTTCTTGGTTCTCATGTCCCCATTCCTCTTCTTGAAGCCCACCGCCCGTCCGCTAAGCGCCCGGCCGCCCTCTAAACGCTAACCGCCCGCCCACTCGCCATCCGTCCGCCCGTTCACCGCCCGCTCGCTAGCCATCCGTCCGCTCGCCATCCGCCCGCGCGAGCGGCCGAAACACCACGCCGTCGAGTCCGAACGCCTGCGGCCCCACCACCGCGAGCGCCTGCGGCGTGCGCAGCAGCGCATGACATGGCAGGGCCGCCACGGCCACCCTCTGCCCATAGCGCAGCACTTCGGTGGTGATGGCATGGCCGGTATCGACGTCCAGAATCACGATCAGGTCCGGCACCGACACCTCGATGACCCCGCGGCGTTCGAACGACAAGAACTCGTTTTGAAAAACTATCTGGGAGCAGCTGCCCGTATGCGCGTCGATGCCCTCGAGCGCAATCTCTCCCACCGCGAAGCCGCCGCGCAGATGCCGCTTGAGTCCCACGATTTTCGCGTCCATCAAATGCACGCCCTGCTCCGCGGCGCAGATCAGCGGAATGGCGTTGACGTGTTCGCGGTTGGCCTTGAGCACCAGATTGCCCAGCCGGATCGCCTGACTCACGGTGCCCGGCACGGCGGCGCGCTTCACGTACGCACCCTGCATCGGCGCTTCGGCGCCGATGGCGGTCCCGCCCATGGTGACCACGGCCGAGCGCGCCAGCCGTTCGAACCAGAGCTCCGACACCGCGTGTTGAAACAGCACCACATTGCCGCGCTCGTCGGCCAGGGCGGCGGGTGTCGAGCGATGGCCGTAAATGCTGAACGTCGTCATCTGCATTTCCGGAAAGGCGCGCCCCATGCCGTCGCCGTCGACGACGCCGATACCGGCGGCCGCGGCGGTGATGATGGGCTCCATCGCGTTGCCGCCGCCGATTTCAGCCGAGATGAGCGCATCGACCTTGCGTCCGCAGAAGCCTTCGAGCGCGCGCAGTGCGCGCAATCCTTCATTGCCCTCCTCGAGCTTCTCGATACCGACGACCGGCGCGCCGATGCCGCCGATGGGCATCACGCACGCGTCATCGGCGAGCTCGTCGAGGCTGATCAGCGCCACCGGTTTGCCGCGACGCAGTTCCTGCAGGCAGCGCAGCTTGCCGATGTACGGGTTGCCCCCGCCGCCGGTCCCCAGGATGGCGGCGCCGATCGCCAGCGCCTCGATGTCTGCTTCGGTGAGATAGCGCATCGTTCAGAGCCCCATGTCGCCGATGACTTTGACGCGCACGCGGGTGGCGTTGCCGCGCAGGTACGACAGCGGAATGTCTTCGCGCTCGGTCACCATGATGGAGTCGGGCAACGCGCCGGCGGCCACCGCCTTGTGGCGCGCCTCCTGCTCAGCGTCGGCCAGCGCCGATTCGCGCGAACGATTCTCCAGCGAATAGATCTTGTCGACCTCGCCGCTGGTTTGGGCGATGGCCGCGCCGATCGCGTTCGCCACGGCAAAGTGCTCCGGCCGGATGACCTCGAGACCGCCGAGCCGGGGGGGCATCAAAATGCTGCCGCCGCCCACCGCGATGACCGGTATGGGTTCGGGCGAGATGCGCACGCGGTCGGCCGCCGCCGCGAGGCGCCGATCGATGACCTCCTGGCAACGGCGCACGAACTCGACGTCGAGCTCGCGCACGCGGCGCGCATCCCCGATGTCCGCGCGCCCGGCGGCCACGGCGACGTCGGTTGCCGTGATTACCTCGCCGCCGAACACCCGCCCGCGGCGCGTGAGTTCGAACCCCACGCTTTGCGGTCCCACGCGCGGCTCGGGCGTGCCGTCCACCGCGATCGAGCCCCCGCCGAGTCCGATGCTGAACACGTCCGGCATCCGAAAATTGGTGCGCACTCCGCCGACGTCGACCGTGGAGCCCGCCTGGCGCGGAAAGCCTTTATGCAGCAGGCCCACGTCGGTGGTGGTGCCGCCGATGTCGATCACGATGGCCTCGGACTGGCCCGACAGGAACGCGGCGCCGCGCATCGAATTGGTGGGGCCGCTGGCAAAGGTGAGGACCGGGAAACGTTCCGCCTGCGCGGCATCCATCAGCGTGCCGTCGTTCTGGCTGAGAAACACGGGACAAGTGATCCCGCATTGCGCCACGCCGTCGCGCAGCGAGGTCACGGTGCGGCGCGCGAGGTC
>Ga0137412_10003210_pt1 | contig 13045 bp, 9 predicted proteins | sample CZODoug2_1_16fun_FD_122160 | JGI IMG/M metagenome (GOLD analysis project Ga0137412, IMG submission 122160) | Vadose zone soil fungal communities from Angelo Coast Range Reserve, California, USA - CZODoug2_1_16fungal (Hybrid Assembly) | ecosystem: Environmental > Terrestrial > Soil > Vadose zone... | reverse complement strand
AGAATTACCATACTGTTAAGTTTTCGGAACACTTGTGCTTGTATTAACCGTTCCACCTCTTGTGGCAAGACTCTTTCCAAGCTGAATTGGCTCGCCTGTTACTCGTGCTGGCCAGCTCCAGCGCCTCCACAGACGCGTCAATCTGGATTCTGCTATCCTGAAAACGATATGATCTCTCGCTCGAAATATGCCTATTGTACGCTTCTCGCTCTCTCTTTGAGCTTTGCCCTTTTCGCTTGTGGCGTCGCTCACGCGCAGGACGCGGCTGTCGCTCCACCTCCTGGGGATCCTAAAGCCGTCACGGATGCCGATTTCATTGCCGCCGCCGACGAAGTTCTCGGCCAGATGAGCCAAATCACGGGCTTGAAATTGATGACGCCGCTAAAAAAATCGCTGCGTTCGCGCGAGGAAATCCGCGCTTACGTCATCAAGCAGATGAACGAAGAGAAGAATGCCGCTGAACGCTACGCCGACCAGCGCAGCGCCGAAGCCTTTGGCCTCCTCCCCAAGGGATTTGACCTGGATGCCTTCATGGTGAACGTGCTCACCGAGCAAGTTGAGGGGCTCTACGATCCCAAGACGCGCGAATTCTACATCGCAGATTGGAGCCCGCTGGCCGACCAACGCATGGTGATGGCCCATGAATTGACGCATGCTCTTGAAGACCAGCATTTCCAGATCGAAGCGTGGATTAAAGCAGCCCGGCCCAATGAAGATGCCGAGCTGGCGCGCGATGCGGTGCTCGAAGGCAGCGCCATGGCTGCGATGGTTGATTACTTGATGCTTAGCACCGGCCGCTCCCTCAAAGACTTGCCAGACTTCGATCCGGGAATGTTGATCGGTGATTTGGGCAGCACTCCTACTTTGCAAAAAGCGCCGCCGTTCCTCAAGGACACGCTGATCTTTCCCTACATCGGCGGACTTTCGTTCTCGGCCGCCATCTTGAAAAATAGGGGCTGGGCCGCGCTGCCTGGTGTGTTTGAGAAGCCGCCGGTTTCCACGCAGCAGATCCTGCACCCGGCGCTTTATCGGTCCGGGAAGATTCCCACGACTGTCGCTCTTCCGCGGCTCGAGAAATTGCTTGGCAGCCACTGGTCAAAGCTCGACGAAAACACCTTGGGTGAATACGGCTGGAAGGAAGTCTTGAAGCAGTTCCTCGACGAGGAGCGGGCCAAGATGCTGGCAGCAGCCTGGGACGGCGACCGTTACAGCGTCTTCGAGGAAAAACAGACGAAGAAGCTTGTCCTGGTGACCCGCCTGCACGTGGATAGCGAAGAGCATGCGGTGCGCTTCTTTGGACAATATTCGGAGGCGCTGGAGAAGAAGTATTCGGAACGCACAAACTTGTTCCGCCGGCCGAACTTTTTTTCGTTTAATACGCCGGATGGCGGTGTGTTCCTGGATTGCCTGGGGACCGAATGCGTGACCATGGAAGGTAGCACGCGCAAGACCTTTGACGCTTTCACAAAAGAACTGGAGTGGCCTTTGGCGCCGCAACCGCCTGCGCACGTGGGGACCGTTCCGGAGAAGACGGCGGCGTTCTTTTCTCCAGCCGCGCGAGCCGGCGAAGGAGCTTGTGCTCCAAGCGCGCAAATCGCGCGGTGAGAAAAGGGTCGCGCGAATCGGCGCGCCGTCGCCCCAGAGTGGCAATCGCCAATTTGGCGAATTGAACGGCTTTGACCATGTCTCTGGCTTGACGCTCGTAATAAATCGCCAGTTGTTCGCACGCATGAACTCCATCGTGCGGATCGGCAGCAATTTCCAGCCAAATGGCGGCGGCTTCCGCGTGTCGGCCGCGGCGCTTGGCCATCATCGCGAGCTCGCGGCGTGCTTTGGGGCGGATTTCCGCTGGCAGTCCAATCGCCAAGGCTTTTGCGCATGCAGAGTGCGCGCGATCGTTTTCTCCACGCCGCTGGAGAAATCGCGATAACCCAAAGAGGTCAAGGCTTTCGATTTCATTCGCGGCGTTGGGCGCTGCAGAAAGAAGTTCGTTCATCTTGCAGAAAAGCGCGGCGAGCCCCCGCAAATCCATCTGATTGTGGCGCACCACTCCGGCCAGCGGCTCGGCCGGCCCGCCGCGCAGGTAGTCGAAATAAAATTGCGGGATAAGCGCGGAAGAAACATCATTCTCGCGATGCCAGCCCAGACGCGGTGCGTCAAGGACGTGGCGTTCGAGTTCCACGAGCCGCACCGAACCGAGGCGGAGTTTCCACAACGCGCGCGCGGGATGCAGCAAATCCAGATGTGCCGCCAGCTTTGGTACGGCGATGGAACGCGTCATAGTGAAACGATTTTCGAGCAACGGCCAATCGAACGATTTTCCGTTGAAGGTAACGAGCACGGGCCGCTCGGCCACACGCTGAGATAATTCCTGAAGCAGCGAATGTTCTTCCGCGAAGTCGCGCATAAAAAACTGCTCGACTTGCAATCCGCCCGCATCCCACCATGCCAAACCAATCAGGAATGCATACGTCCCGGTGCCGCCGGCGAGCCCGGTTGTTTCCGTGTCGAGGAAAAGCCATTTTTCCGGATCTTGCAATGTGGCGCAGGTCTTGCGGGAGAAGGATTCGTCACGTGTGCGTGAGAGTAATTCAAGCGTTGTGTCGGAGGGTTCGGCAAATTCGGGAGTGGAGAACCAATTTCGAATGGCGAGGTGATCGCCGAAATGATTTGTGGCAATACCGGCGCCGAGGATGCGGCCCAAGGAATCTTCTTCGTCGGGCGGTCGAATAGCGGCGGGACGCGCGGGCATTGGCTGGGATGGCTTCAGCGCAGCGAGCCTGGAGAATTTGTCAGCGGTGGCAGACATCTAGACACACAGCCTGTCAAGAATGGCGAGTGCGGCTTCTTTCGCGCGCGGGGCGAGATCGCCGGCGGGGCCCACGCAGGAGGGGCAGCCTTGTTCGCAGGGGCACGCGGCGATGAGTTCCCGGGTTTTGTGAACGAGGAGAGCGTGCGTTCGAAAGAGAGGTTCGGAGAAACCGATACCGCCGGGGTAGGCGTCGAAGAGATATAAATTTGGTTCGAAAAATTCCCTGGGGTTGCAAGAGAGGGCATCTCCGATCCGCGTCGGAGTGAACTCGTCGATCGCCCCCGCAGCGGAGGAAGTGGAGTCGGGAGCGGGAGGGCGCTCACCGATGGCGGTGCCGAGGTCGCGGCGGTCGCACATAAGCAGAAGAGTGGCGACGGTTTCGAGAGCGTGGAGCAGGCCGAACATGCCGCTTTGGCGCTCGCTGATAGTGAAGGAGAGTGATTCGAGGAGCGGGCGTTCTAGAGTGATCCAGTACGAGGTGGTGTGCATTTCGTTTTCGGGGAGTTCGAGTTTGCCGTCGCCGATATTTTCGTTGGTGAAGAATTTGATTTTCTTGAAGCCGACGACTTGGGAGCGGACGAGGACATCGCCGTGGGAGAAAGAGGAAGCAGAGGAAGTAAAGGAGGTTAAGGAAGTAGAGGACGAAGAAGGCGCAGCGTGTTGCGCCCCTACAAGGGAGTTTGCGTCGGCGTGGTGTGAGGTAGCGGCGATTTCGAGGACGCGGACTTGGGAGTAGCGGATGGCATCGGTGTAGTAGTCCACGTCGACGCGCTTCACGTAAGCCTTGCGCTCCTTGAAGTCGAGATGTTCGACGTGGTGTTGCTGCCCGCCGTGAATGTAGATGGCTTTTTCGTGGACGAACACAAGCGCGCTGGGGAAATCGATTTCGCCGATGACGCTGGGCGCGCCGGTGACCTCGATGATCACGAAATTGTCGCTGGTGACGGAACGCAGGCTGACGGTATCGGCGGGGTAGGCCTCCTGCGTCCAGTGGTAGTTTTCTCCGGCGAGATGCAGAAAACCGGCCTCGGCGAGCCGCGCGCAAAGATCGGGTAAGTCGACATCGCCGAATTTGTCGCTTGAAGCGATGGGCAATTCGAATGCGGCGCATTTCAGATGATTGATGAGGATTTCGAGATTGTCGGGCTGGATGAAGGCGTGCTCCGGAGTGTTGCCGAAGAAATAGTCGGGATGGCGCACGATGAATTGATCGAGCGGCGAGGAAGATGCCACCAGCACGGCACAAGAGCTTCCGCTGCGGCGGCCGGCGCGGCCGGCGCGCTGCCAGGTGGCGGCGATGGTGCCGGGATAGCCGGCCATGACGACGGTATCGAGGGAGCCGACATCAATGCCGAGCTCGAGCGCACTGGTCGAAACCACTCCGCGGACTTTTCCATCGCGGAGGCCGCGTTCGATTTCGCGGCGTTCGTTCGGCAAGTAACCGCCGCGGTAGCCGCGAATGGTTTCCGGTTTTCCCGGCAACCGGGGATTCGCCTGCTGCAAATAGGTGAGAAGAATTTCCGTGTTCAGGCGCGAGTTGGCGAAGACTATCGTTTGCAGATCGTGTTCGAGGAATTCCTGCGCCACACGCGAAGATTCATTGATGTAGCTGCGGCGGATGCCCAAGGCGCGATTCACAACGGGCGGATTGTAGAAAACGAAAGTTTTCTCCGCGGCGGGCGCGCCGTTGGCATTCAGGACTTCGACTTCGGATTCAAGAAGGCGTGAAGCGAGGTCGCCGGGATTAGCGATGGTTGCGGAGCAACAGATGAATTGGGGATCGCGGCCGTAGAAGCGAGCGATGCGGCGGAGGCGGCGCAACACGTTGCACAAGTGGCTGCCGAAGACGCCGCGGTAGGTGTGCAGTTCGTCGAGCACGATGTAGCGGAGGTTTTCAAAGAGGCGCGTCCAGCGAGTATGGTGCGGCAGGATCCCGGTGTGCAGCATGTCCGGGTTAGTCAGAACGATGTGGCTTTTTTCTCGGATGGCCTTGCGGGCGTCGGCGGGCGTGTCACCGTCGTAGGTGAAAACGCCGAATCGATCTTCGAGGCGCTGGTTGAGGTTGTGGAGTTCCGCGAGTTGGTCTTGCGCGAGGGCTTTGGTGGGGAAGAGGTACAGCGCGCGAGTGTCGCAGTTTTCGAGGACGGCGTTCAAGACGGGCAGGTTGTAGCAGAGGGTTTTTCCGGAAGCAGTGGGCGTGACGATGACAACGTTTTTTCCGGCGTGGACGGCTTCCGCCGCGGCGGCTTGATGAGAGTACAGGCGGCGAATGCCTTTGGCGGCGTAAGCGGACGCGAGGTCCGCGTGTACCCAGGCAGGGAAGTCCGCCCACTGGGCCTCGCGGGCGGGAAAATGGCGCACCGCCGTGAGGATCTCGCCGTTGTGGTCGCGGGCGGCGAAGGACTCCAGCACTTCGTGAACGCGGGTGACTGCAGTGGACATGCCAGCCCTGCGAACTGCTAGCGATTCGGGCATGAAACTCGCCTTTCTTTAATTCGCCTTTTATTCGCTGACGTTAACACGGGGCGTTTCAGCGTGCAATATGGAAATTGTGAGTCTTAAGGCGGGGGACACTGAAAACAAAGAAGAAGCGAAGGATCGGATTTGCGGGAGTGCAACAAAGCGAATTGCACGGAATAAGGGTTTCACGTAATATGGGTGCATGAATATCACGCTTTCTTTGCCAGAAGACTTGGTGAGACGGGTCCGGAAGATCGCCGTGGACCGCGACACGACCTTGACCGGCCTCGTTCGTGAGTATTTGAACGAAGTCGCCAGACAAGAGGCGGCAGCAGGCCGAACGCGTCGAGAACGGGAAGCCTTGGAGCGCACCTTCGAACAGTTCCAATATAGAGTCGGAAAGAAGAGCTGGAAGCGCGGAGATCTCCATGAGCGCGCTTGAGTTTCTGGATACTAATATTCTGGTTTACGCGTACGACCGCAGCGAGCCGCGGAAACAACAGATTGCGCAGGGACTGGTTCGGAGAGCCGTGGCAGGGGAGATCGCAGTCTCCAGCCAAGTGCTCGGTGAATTCACGGCCACACTCCTCCACAAGCTAGCGCCTCCGGCAACCCCGGAAGACTTGATGGCGCTTCTGGACGCGCTCGGGCCCATCAAACTGGTCCCGATTGATGGCCATGTGGTTCTCCGTGCGGTGCAGGCGCGCGCTCAATACGGAGTGCACTTTTACGACGGAATGATCCTTGCCGCCGCCGAACGCGGCGGCTGTCAGAGAATCTGGTCGGAAGACTTGAATGCTGGCCAGCAATACTTTGGTTGTGTTGTCGAAAACCCGTTTATCTGAAGGGGAGAAGAAGCCACACGACTGCGGCGGGGGGCCTCTACGGAAGAAGCAAGGCGAAATCTATTCGGCGGCTTTGGTGGCGAGCGTTTCAATGATGGCGATATTGGGGAGCAGGTTGGGAGGGAGACGGTGACGTGCCAGGAGATAGGCGGGAGCGTTGTAGGAGATCCAGACTTTGCCACCGGAGTCTTCGGCGATGAGGATTTTGAGCGGGAGGTCGAGGGCGGCGCTGGGTGAAGCGAGCATCAGCGGCGTGCCTGCTTTGGGATTGCCGAAGATGAGCAGCTTGGTGTTTGGCATTTTCAGGCCGGCGCTGGCGGCTTCGCCGCTGTGGTCGACGATGGTAAAGAGCTTGACCCCTTTGGCTTCCAGGATGGATTTCAAGCGGGCGACGGTTTCCTCGACGGAATAATTGCTGGCAGTACGAAGAATGCCGTTCTCTGGGATTGGTGCCATGGAAATCTCCCGGGATTTTGATGCATCATCCGGCCCGATCGGTCTAACGGAAATCAGATAGATGGCCATGGCCACGCCAAGGACGGCGAGGACCAGAGCGACCGTGATGGCCAGCGCCGAGGGACGCGCGAGTGAAGCTTCAGGCTGCTGAACCTGTTGCAGCAGTCGCCGGTAACGGACAAGCGAGAGCAGACAGACGAACACCCCAAGAAAAATCAGCGCGGTACCGAACCAGAGGGAGAGGCCGAACGACTGGGACGGTTGATTGGGCTGATTGAGGTTGAACTCCCGCAAGAAAATTCCAAAGCGGGCGAGGACGAAGCCGAGGCCCATGAGAGCGAGGCCGGTGCGAATCCAGGCGAGAAAGGTTCGCTCGACGGCGAGAAAGTCGCGGGGAGTGGCTGTGGACTCGTCGGGCATGGCGAAGATTTTAACCAGACTCTTAGCGAAGCCGCAGAATCAATATAGCACCGATGATGAAAAGGAGCGCCGAGGCGGCGAAGGCGGTCTGGACGTTGAAGGCGGACCAGAGGAAACCGACCATGAGGCTGGAGAGGAAGTCGCCGAAGGCGTTGACGGCGGCGAGGGTGCCGAAGGCCATGCCGTGCTGTTCTTTGGGGACCAGCTCGGCGGAGAGAGAATCTTCGAGCGCTTCTTCGGTGCCGACGTAAAGGCCTGCGAGGACAAAAATCACGCCAAGCAACCACAGGGAATGCGTTCCAATGCAGAGAAAGAGGGCAGTGACTCCGGCGAGGGCGTAGCCTGCTGCGAGCACGGCTTTACGGCTGGGGACGTGGTCGCTCAGCCAGCCGCTGAGATACGCAGAGCCGGCATAGAAAACGTTGTGCAGGGTGTAAAGGCCGACGGCGAGGCTTGCGGCGCGGGCCATGCCATGGCCGGGGGCCAGCATTCGCGTGGCGTAGAGAATCAGCAGGGTGTGCGAGAAATCGCCCGCGCCAAAGACGCCTACGCCAACGAGCAACCGGCGGAAGGGAAGCGGTAGCGCCTTCAATCCAAGGAGGAAGGATCGTTGCGGGCGAGCAGCGATGGGCCGCTCGCGGACGAGCAGCCAGAAAGACGCGACCGCGACGAGGCCGGGCAGAAGCGTCCAAAGAAAAACTTTGCGGTAAGAATGCGCGGTGGCTTCGAGCAGCCAAAGCGCGGTGAGCGGGCCCGCGATGGCGCCTACCGTGTCCATCAAGCGTTCGAAACCGAAAGCGCGGCCGTAAGTGTTCGGCGGCACGTCGGCCGCGAGCAGGGCCTTCTTCGCGGGCGAGCGGACTCCGCGGCCCAGCCAGGCGGCGACGCGGCCGAAGAGCACATGATAGGCATGGGTTGCGAAGGCGAACGACGCCGTGGCAAACGCGGTGAAGGCGTAGCCAAATACGGCGAGGGGCTTTCTGCGTTTCAAGCGATCGGTGTAGTGGCCTGCGGCAAGCTTTGTGAAGCTGGAGAGCCCGTCGGCGATGCCTTCGATGGCGCCGAGCCAGACGGGGCCCGCGCCGATGGCGGCCAGGAATGCGGGGAGCACGGCGGTGGCGGTCTCGTGGCTCCAGTCGCTGAAGAGGCTGGTGAGGCCGACGCCGAGGACAGTGCGGTTGAGCCAGGATTGTTTTTCTGTCGTGTCAGGCATGGGGAAGCAGCTTACAGTTGAAGGTTCAAAGTTAAAAGTTCGGAGCTCGCTGGATCGTGATTTAACCTGAAATTCCAAATCGAGATGGCGGAGCAAGCGCAAAAGCGGCAGCGCGGTGCCGCACCCCAGTTGGGTCTATTTCTTGGCCGCGCGGTAGAGGATGACGCGGACTTTTTCGAGGGTGATGAGGCCGCCTTCGACCATTTCGTCGAGGCGGGGGAGAATTTTTTCGATGCGCTCGATAGATTCGATGACCTCGAGGATGATGGGGAGGTCCTGCGACAAGCGCAGCAGCTTGTCGGTGTGATAGATGCTTGAGCCGCCGTAGCCGCCGACGCCTCGCAGCACGGTTGCACCGGAGAAGCCGTCTTTGCGCAGCATCTCCACGATGGCTTCGTGGAGGGGTTTGCCGTGCCATTTGTCCGATTCGCCGATGTGGATGCGCATCAGGGTGCGCTCGCCTTCGAATTTTTCGTGGGTCATTGATTTCCTCGTCAGAATCCAAGAGAGATTTCTTCCGACAGGGTCGCAATCTTCCATCGCTGCGCTCGAAATGACGGCATGGCCGATGGTCCGACCTAAAAACGATCAGCGAGGCGAATTCCGGCGACACTCAGAAGCAGGCCTGCGACTACGCTTGCTCCCACATAGGCGGTGGCCCAGGCCCACTCGCCGTCTTCGAGCATTTTGGCGGTTTCCCAACCGAAGCTGGAGAAGGTTGTGTAACCGCCGAAGAAGCCGACGGCGATGGCCACGCGCCAATCCGGGGAGATTACCATGCGATTGAGCGTGAATTGGCCGATCAAGCCCAGGAGGAAGCAGCCAGTCAAGTTAACGAGCAGGGTGCCTAAGGGAAAGGTGCTCGCGGTGCGGATTTGCACGACACCCTGAAGTCCGTAACGCGCCAGCGTGCCGGCAGCGCCAAAAATCGCGATCAGCGCAAGACGCAATGTCGCTCCAATCCGTCGCTCGCCACGGCGACCGCGCAAATGGCCCGCGGTTTGCCAAACAAAAAACTCCTGGCGCCGCTCGGCTGCCAGGAGTCATCAGTCCCAGTGAACATCACCGGGGCGGTTATGGCGAACTCCATCGCCATTCGGAAGTCGCCTCAGTTTAACATTTTCCCGTATTGCTGGAACGCCAATTCAACGGAACTTGCTGGAGGCAGCTCCACAAGCGGCGGCTACGGCTCTCGCGCCGCCGTTACAAATGGAAACGGTAGCGAACCTGGACGTAGAGTTCGCGCGGGTTCAGGTAGTGAGTTCCGCCGAAGGTAAAGCTGTTGTCGAGCAGCACGCGGCGATTGGCGACGTTCAGCGCTTGAACGTTTACAGAGAACTTCTCACCGAAACTCTTTCCGAGCGAGAGGTCAAATGTGGTGTGCGGTTGGAGATGATCGCCGGGGACCATGGGGTCGCCATTGGTGAAGCCGGAGGCGTAGTAGACGTCGGTCGAAGCGTAGGAATGGAATGGGAGATCGTAGCGCGCGCCCAGGTGCAAGGTGTGGCGCTGGTCGTGATCGAGGAGGGCGAACCCGTCGCCGAAGGAAAAATCGGTGAGGCCGCCGTTGATGTTGCCAAAGGCGAGGGCGAGCTGGTTCGAATACGTCAAGTACACCTGCGCGCAATGGCGGATGCGGGGAGAGCGCAGCGTAAGTTCCCAGCCGTTGATGCGCGCGCCCTGAATGGTTACGGGGAAAAAGAGGTCGGAGTTGTTGAAATTATTGTGGTCGAAGAAATTTTCGACGCGAGTGAGAAAATTGCTGGCGTCGAGCGTCCATCCGCGAAATGGAATAGTCACGCCAAACTGGTGCTCTTCATCGCGTTCTCCGTGGAGCGGAATGAAACTCAGATTCTGATTGCTTGCGGCTTCAAGGAGCGGACCGGAAACGGTCAGCAAAGGCGGCGCTTGGTAGAAATGTCCGTAGAAGGCGCGGAAAACCAAGTGAAGCTTGGGAATCCGAAGGGAAGCGCCGGCGCGCGGGCTGGTGGCATTCTCGACCACGTCGCCAGAGAAGTGCGTTTGGCGGAGGCCGGCATCCAAGCTGAGCCAGGATGTGGCCTTGAACTGTTCTTCGGCGTAGACGGCTGCAAGCCCTCCATCGGGGCTGTGTCTCTCGGGTGGGTCCACGTTCTGGCATTGCGAGGGGTCGCGGCAGATCAAACCAAAGAGTTGGCCGTCCTGTTGAGAAAAGCCATACAGGCCAACGCGAAGGTTGCTGCGGCTCTTGATCCATGAAAGCGTGGCCTGACCACCTTCGTACTTCGAGCTGCGGTCTTCGGTGGCGGAACTGGGGAAGTCCTCGAGGGCACTTTGATAATTTGCGCTGTTGTAGTGGTAGAAAGGCGAAATTGTGAGCATAAGCCCTGGACTGAAGGTGCGGACCCAGGAAAAAGTAACAAAGGAGTCGTTCTCGCGGTTGGCGTCGCGGAGGAACTGGCCTTGCGTGCCGGGGTCATTCGGATCGAAGGGAACCTGATAGAAATCCCGGCGCAACTGCGCAACCAGGCGGAACTGGTCTTGCGAATCCGCGTTGTAAATCAACGAAGTGAAGCCGCCGAAGCCGTTGGCAGCATCGTGGATGACCGCAGAGGTAGGAGTCTGCAATCCGAGATTGGTACGGTTTCCGTTCACGCTGGCGTAATAGGCAAAGCGATTGGTGTGGCCGCCGAAGTTCAGCTGGTCGTCGGTTTGATAGAAGTTGCCGGCGCTGAGGACGAGTTCGGCTTCGTTGTCGCGCTCAAAACCTGTGCGCGGGGCCACGTTGAAAATGCCGTAAGTGCGGTCACCGTAGTCGGCTGAGTAGCTCCCGCGTTGCGCCTCCAGGGTGTCGATGTCTTTTGGGTCGACCTGCGGGCCGAGGTTGCTGGCGATGCTGGTGTTGGGAATGGCGACACCGTCAATCAGCCAGGTCACTTGATGGCCGCCGCGAACGTGCAACTGGTCGTGGACGACGTAGGAACCGGGGACGTAGTCGGTGATCAGCGCCATGCTGTTGGTTCGCGAGGCGCCGGGTGTATCGCTGATTTCCAGTCGATTGACGAGCGTGGTGGGCGTGATCGATTCAAGCTGCGCCGGTCCCGAGTCAGCCGAGACGGTGATCGACTCAGTTTGGGAGCCAAGCTTCAGCTCAAAATGCAAAATGGGAGCCGTGCCGGATAGCACAGCGATCGATTGTTCCTCGCTGGCGAAGGAAGCGGCGGAGGCTGTAACGCGATATTCGCCAAGTGGAACCGCGTCGAAGTGAAATTCGCCGTTTGCATCTGTTTGTGCAGTTTGAACGTAGCTGGAAGTCTTGGCCTTCAGCGTGACGGTGATGTCTTGTACAGGCCTGTGCTGCGGATCGTGAACGATGCCGCGTACGGTGCCGAAGACCGTGGCGAAGACTGGGAGAGCAATAAACAAGGAAACTACGAATAGGAAAGTGCGTTTCATGGAATGTTATTCTCCTGAAGAGGATCGTCGTGCGGCATTCAAGCCGCAGCTCGAGTTGATCAGCGAATGTTAGGGGAGACGGCGGCGCGTCAGACGAAGCGAGGGGGAGGAGAAAGAGGTTCGATGGAACACGGAAAATCCAAGGGCTTCGCCAATTCGATCGGCGACTCGATCGCCGCCGACGCGGCGACGGCTACGGATGGAGGCAGCACGAAGGCAATCGAATTAACCAGCGAGCGATCAGAATCATGACAGCAAGACATGGTGCAGGCCATCATTCCGGTCATGTCATGTCCGCAATCCATGTGATTCGCATGTTCGGCGGGAGTTTTCTGGTGATGATGCGCGGGAATCGGGCATTGACCGGACGTGCAGCAGGCCGATCGGTAGGACGACCATGCGGCTCCCGCGAGCGGCGCGTAGAGCAAAACGACCACGAGCAAACAGATGCTTGCGGAAATCGAACGGAACCGATTATGACGCGCAGTGTGCATGCCGTGTGGGGACCTGTATCTATTGTCACGTACTATAGCGTGAAGCGCCATAGTTTGCAAGCCCTACTAAAAATGACTGCCGACGTGTCAATTCACGATACGCCGGATACTCCTGTTATTCGCGGTATGTCCGTCGATTCGGCGGAAGCCAATGCGAACTTTTGCGGCCGGGGCCATCTTGACTTAGAGTGCGGTGCGTCGCAGACTCGAATCATGGCTCACAGTTATATTAAGTTGGATTTTGGCACGGACGAGGAAAAGGCGCAGCAGGCGCGCCACAAGCTCGACGGCTGGAAGCAGGCATTTCGCCTGGGCAAGAGGCTGCTTTACAAACTTGACCGTCCGGAGAGCGACGCGGGGGAAGCTGGTTCGAAGCCCGAGCCGGTCGAGAAGCCTGCGCCTGCCGCCAAATCCCAGGCAAAGACGGCAGCAAGTCCCAAGGCAAAAACGGCGGCCAAAGCAAGCAAGTCGGCTGCGGAGAAATCAGCGTCACCCGTCAACGGGAAAGTAGCCTTGCTGGTCAGGCTTTATTTTTCATCGCACGAGAAGCTTTCCGAGCAGCGCTGGCTCGAGCGCATCCCGTCGGAAGAACCTTTCAAGAGCGCTTCGCCGAAAGTCGTCCATCACCGTGATCCGGAATTCGAATCGATGGACCAGAAATTCGAGGCTCTTGAGTGATTTGACTGAGGGAAGGATTATGGGGGTTCGAGTCCAAATTGGCTGCAAAATTCGGGACACAAGATTTGGTCAGAAGCGCCAATTTGGAGTGACACAACGAGAAATTCGGTATAATTGACTTCGGCGGAGCTGTCATTCCAGACTCCAGCACGAGGGCAGAACGAATGGCGTTACAAACGCGCGTCAAACTGGCAAAGCTTGACGCCCCCAAGGTTCACGGCCTCGATCACGA
>Ga0137412_10003209_pt1 | contig 13049 bp, 12 predicted proteins | sample CZODoug2_1_16fun_FD_122160 | JGI IMG/M metagenome (GOLD analysis project Ga0137412, IMG submission 122160) | Vadose zone soil fungal communities from Angelo Coast Range Reserve, California, USA - CZODoug2_1_16fungal (Hybrid Assembly) | ecosystem: Environmental > Terrestrial > Soil > Vadose zone... | reverse complement strand
ACCACGAAAGGCTGGCCGAGCCGGTCGGACAACCATTCGCTGATCAGTCGGGCGAGAATGTCATTCGGGCCACCAGCGACAAAGCCGACCACGAACCGCACCGGCCGCGCCGGATAGGCTTGCGCCTGCGTGAGCCGCGGGCTGAACGGCAGCGCGGCTGCACACACGCCAAGCTGCAACGTACGACGACGCGGAAGGAGCATGACAGTCCTCGACCAAAGGGTACTTCAAGCGCGCTATTCCTTTTTCGCGATCGTCGAGACGATCAGCACGGCAGGGACTGTGCCCTTGTTCTCCATCCAGTGCGTTGTGTCCTTGCCGGCCGTCAAAGACTCGCCTGCGCCATACTCCTTGGCCACATCGCCGCGGTGGTCGATGATCTTGCCGGACAGCACGTACACCACCTCCGGACGATCCTTGTGGCTGTGCGCCATGCCGGAGGCACCAGGGTCGTAGGTCGTCATCTGCATGCGAAGGATACGGCCCTGCACGCTGTCGATCTCGGAGGCGAGGTCGACCGAGACGAGCGGCTTCGAATTTGGGCCGCGCGGGGTCTGGGCGGTCGCAGTCGCAATTGCGACGGCGGCCAAAGCACCAGTGCAAAGGATTGCCGACATGCGAAGTGCATTCATAGCGCTTCCTCCTGTTGGCCGCTTTCTCAGAACGTCACCAGCGGATTGACCGGCGATCCGGTGCCGCCCTCGACCGGCAAGGGCGCGAACTGGATCACGAACTCGTAGCGGTTCAGCCGTCGCGCGGTTGCGGCCAGCTCCTCGAGATCGAGGCACTCCACGATGTTGATCCCCATCCAGATGAGCGCCGCCACGTGGATCGGGTTGCGCATGCCTTCCCAGCCCGGCCGCGGATTCCAGTCGATGTTGAAGTCGTGGCCGATGAAGGAGGGCAGCCGATCATGCATCCACGGGATCGTGTCCGGATAATAGCCCGCCACCTGGCCGGTCCACGGCCCGAGCGCCGCGCGTCGCTTCCAGCGGCCGGTGTAGAGGAGCGGGATATCACCCGGGCCGATCTTCACGCCGGATTTCTGCTCCCAGGCTTCGAGGTCTGCGCGCGTCACCGGCACGTTGGGATCAAGCCAGTCAACGCCCTTGAGCTGCGCGATGTCATAGAGGACGGCACGCGTGGTGACGCCGCCGCGCCAGTTCATCACGCTGCCCATCTTGCAGCCGCTCTCGTTCGTCACGTTGTCCTTGACCGCGACGCCGTTGTACATCTGCCCGTTCTCGAAGAAGTGGCACCACGTGTCGATGTGCGCGACGGTCTGGCCGTGGTAGCTCACCTGATAGTTGTCGGTCGTGCCGACATCGGTGATGGCGTTGGTGGTGCGGCGGAAGAGGCCGGCAGGAGCGACGTCGGCAGCGGCAACTTGCGGCTCGGCATGGGCGAGCGACACCACGATGCCGTCTTTCGCCAGCCGCATGGCGCTCGCGACCTTCTCCGGCGAGATCAGGTTTGTGGTGCCTTTGGACTCCTGCCCGATCGGCGCCCACTTGCCCCAGGTCTTGAATTCGGTCCGCCAGCGCTCGTACTGGGCCCGCAGCGCCGCGGTATCCGGCGGAGCGACTGGTGCTGGCGAGGCCGGCGCGGGCTGCCCCTGCGCCTGCATCTCGACCGCGAGCACCAGGCCGGCGGCGACGAGGCCAGCGCACGCCGTAACGGAGGCAAGACGATTTCGCATTTGGACCCTCCCGTTGTGTTTTAGAGTTCTCGAACCGGAATCTCCTCCCGTCCGGCTAAGATCGCAAGGACCAAATCCTTCAAAGCTCGGGCTTCGAAAGATCTTTCGGGAACGGTTCAGGCCGCCGGACTGACGGAGACACCGTCGCTTTGTCCGGCAATGCTCGCCACCGCATCCAACTCCTTGACCGCGTCGTCGGGCAGATTGAGCTCGGCGGCTGCGAGGTTCTCTCGAAGGTGCGCGACCGACGAGGTGCCGGGGATGAGAAGGATGTTGGGTGAGCGACCAAGCAGCCAGGCGAGCGCGACCTGCATCGGCGTTGCGTCGAGGCGGGCGGCGACGGCGGACAAAGTGGACGACTGCAGCGGGCTGAAGCCGCCGATCGGAAAGAACGGCACAAAGGCAATGCGGTCGCGGGCAAGCTCGTCGATCAGGGCATCGTCCGTCCGATGCACCAGATTGTAGTGGTTCTGCACGCAGACGATGGGAGTCATCCGGCGCGCTTGCGCGACCTGCGCGCGGGTCACGTTGCTCAGCCCAATGTGACGCACCAGGTCCTGCCGCTGGAGTTCGGCCAGGGCGGCGAGCGGCGCCTCGATCGACCCTTCAGCGGGACCGTGCGGGTCAATCATGATGCGGAGGTTGACCACCTCCAGAACGTCGAGCCCCAGATTGCGGAGGTTGTCGTGGACCGCCTGGGTCAGCGCCTCGGGCGAGAAGGCGGGAAGCCATGATGCATCCTCGCCACGCCGGGCGCCGATCTTGGTGACGATGACGAGATCGTCGGGATACGGCGCAAGCGCCTCGCGGATGAGCCGGTTGGTGACGTGCGGGCCGTAATAGTCACTGGTGTCGATATGGTTCACCCCACGGGCCACGGCCTCGCGCAGCACGGCCAACGCGGCGCCATGATCCTTGGGTGGGCCGAATACGCCGCGGCCTGCGAGCTGCATGGCGCCGTAGCCGAGCCGCTTCACGGTGCGGTCGCCGAGGGTGAAAGTGCCGGATTGGTTGGACATGATCGGTCTCCTGTCAAAGACGACCGGACGTAGCCCTTGTTCGTCTGCGCGATAACGGGGCTTAGTCCGAACAGGCTGTTCGGAGTAGCGAACAATGAGAGCTTGGTCAGGAGATTTTTCCATCGGACCAGCAGACACCGGAGGCGCTCGGCGCCCTGCAGAAGGCCGAAGTGAAAAAATGGTGGCCCCTCATCAAGGGGGGGCGGCATCACGCCAGAATGATGTGGCCGGGAAGCTCGATCGGCGGCAATTCGAATTGGCCTGAAGCGCAGTACCTGGCGCCGGCGCTCGAAATTAACGTGTGTTTCCATCTGCTTGTGGCCGCGCGGGCGGGTTGCCCGCGCGCTCGACCACCGTTTCACACTAGAGTTTCGGATTGAACAGATGTGGAAAAGTATTACCAATGGCGTCTACGACGGCGGTTGCACGATTGCTTTCTATGCAATCTACCTAATGATACCGGCGACGATGCTCCGACTCACGCGACGAGACGGCAGACTGTGGCGGATTTCCGAACATGGCTCTTGCGATTGCAGCGCGCGCCCCAGACTTTTCGATCGTGCTGCCGGCGCGCAACGAGGTTGCCAATATCGCGCCGATGGTGGCGGCGCTGCGCGAGGTGATGGCGCCGCTTGGGCGCTTCGAGATCATCTATGTCGACGATGGCTCGGACGACGGCACGCTCACCGTGCTGCGCGAGGCCGCTGCCGCCGATACCTCGGTGCGCTATCTGTCCTTGACTCGCAACTTCGGCCACGAAGCCGCGCTGCGCGCCGGGCTCTGTCACGCACGCGGCCGGGCCGTCATCGTGATGGACGCCGACCTTGAACACCCGCCGGCCGTGATCCCCGATCTGGTGAAGGAGTGGCGCAGGGGCTTCAAGATCGTCACGGCGCAGCGCGTCGGCTACGAAATGAAAGTGCCATGGCTCAAGCGCGCGACGTCGCGGCTTTACTATCGCGTGCTCGATACGCTCGGCGACATCCACATCGAGCCCGGCAGCGCCAACTTCATGCTGCTCGACCGGGTTGTGGTCGACGCCGTCAACCGCATCGAGGACCAGGACCTGTTCCTGCGCGGGGTCGTGCGCTGGCTCGGCTATCCGCTCATCAGCGTGCCATTCCGGCAAAGCCTGCGCCAGCATGGCGACAGCAAGTATTCGCTTCCCCGCATGATCGAGCTTGCGGTCACCGGCATCGCGCTGCACAGCGTGCGGCCGCTGCGGTTTGCGATCTGGCTCGCGCTCGGCTTTGCCGCACTGGGCGGCCTGTTCGTGGTCTATTCGATCGTGAGCTTCTTGTTCGTGCGGCACACAGTGGCGGGCTGGACCTCGATCATGGCGGCGATCGCGATCCTGGGCGCGGCGCAGCTTTTGGTGCTCGGCATCGTCGGCGAATATGTCGGGCGCATCCTGCGCGAGACGCGCAAGCGGCCGAGCTATGTGGTGGCGGAGACCGAGGCGGACCGCGAAGCCGAAGCTGACGTCACCCGCCTGAGCCGTCCAGCGAGCTGATAAAAGCCAGCGCCTTTTGGCGGGCGCACCACGACGCGCGATTCCAAAGGCCACTCCCGCCCCATTGCCCATCGCTGATGCGTCAGCCTCACGCGGGTCCCGTGAACAATTGCGCTAAGGACCTCGCTCTATGTGCCAATCCCGCGTCTCTAAAGAAAAAGCATTTTGGCGGGATCGAATGGACGCAAAATGGGTGTATAGTCACAGCGGCTGAAAGCCCAAAGTGAATGCCCAAAGAGAGTGAATTTCCAGTCTAGGGAGAAGACGATGAGATATGGGAGTCGGATTCTAACTGTATTCGCGGCTGGCACGCTGTTCGCCAGCGTCCACTCGGCTCAAGCGGCAGACTTTGCCGGCAGTGTTCAGGGCGTGGTCAAGAGTGCATCCGGGCAAGCGCTGTCCGGAGCCTACGTCAAATTGATCAATCCAGAGCGACGCCTGACGTTCATGGTCGTCAGCCAAGCGGATGGCCGTTACACCGTGAACAACCTGCCGCCGGGTGACTACACGGTGCAGGGCATCGGGAGCGGCTTCGAGAGCAAGCTGACGCCCGTGACACTCGCTTCCGGCAAGCCGGCAACGGCGGATGTGTCGCTCACCGACAAGCAAGGCGATGCGGTGCCGAATGGATGGATTCGGAGCCCCGGACGGGTCGCCGGCAACGAGCTCGATAACGAGCTGCCGCCCCCTGCTCTGCCGGCCGGCGAAGGCAAGGCGATCGTGGAACAGAAGTGCGGCCAATGCCATTTCCTGCATCGGCTGACACAGATGAGATGGACCCAGAAGAACTGGGAGAAAAAGATCACCTGGATGCGTGAACGGGTCGCCGAAAGGCCCGGAGCCGTCGATCTGACGGATCAGGAAGAAAAGACCGTGGTGGAGTATCTGGCGAAGAACTATTCCGACACCACGCCGAAGGCCGATCCCAATGGCCGCCTGTCGCGGACGTTGCTGCAAGGCGCTGCAGCCAAGTATATCGCGGTCGATTTCGTGGTGCCGAATACCGACGCCGCACTGCACGACATCGCGGTGGATCCGCGCGGGATCGCCTGGGTGAACCAGCTCAACCAATACAAGATCGGGCGGTTCGATCCGACGACCTATGAGTTCACCGACATTCCTCTGCCTCCCGGACCCAGGAAAATTGGCGTTCTCGATCACGCCGGTCCGCCGGTGCGCGGCGCTGGCGACGCGATCTGGATGGGCGAGGTCGGCGCCAACCGCCGCTGGCTGCAGTTCGACACCAAGTATCAGGAGTTCACCCCCTTCACGGTGCCGGCGGGCTTCAGCGGCCCCATCACCGGCAACAGCATGCGGGTTGATCCGAATGGCAAGATGGTCTGGTCGACGACCCGCAACCGGATCGTCGGATTGAATATCCAGACCAAGCAGTTCGTCGCCTATGACATTCCGCACTGGGTCGAGCACAAGGACAATCCGGGCGGTTATGGCATCGACGTCGCGGGCGACGGCGGAGTCCGGTTTGCCGAGCGCGAAGCGAACAAGATCGGGAGGCTTGATCCTGCCACCGGAAAGATCGTCGAGTATCCGACCCCCGGCAAGGACATCCCGCGCCGGATGGGATCGGACTGGGAAGGCAATATCTGGGTCGGCTTCCATCAGGCCGGAAAGCTTGTGAAGATCGATCACAAGACCGGCAAGATGACCTTCTACACGCCGCCGACCGAAAACAATGGCGCCTACCACGTGGTCGCCGATCCGAAGAACAAGGTGATCTGGGTGACATTGCAGACCTCGGACAAGATCGCCCGCTTCGATCCCAAGACGGAAACCTGGACCGAGTTCTCGCTGCCGATCGTAGAGTCGGATGCCAGACGGATCGACCTCGATCCATCCAATCCGAACCGCATCTGGTGGTCCGGCGACACCTCGAGCCATCTCGGCTATATCGAGGTGCTGGACCAGTAGGGCATTAGACAGACGTGCAGTGGCGGACGGCTGGCTCGCGCTCGCCGTCCGCTCTGTTTTTATGCAGTCATATTTGGTGCCCGCTTAGTCTCGAGTGTACTCAAAAATATGAGAGGCTCGAATTAGGCGCGTTCGATGTCCGCTTGTTCCCCAATGGCGGCGCAAAAGCAGACATGCTTGTAGGTCCGGGTTGGGCCACAGAACCAGACATCGGCTTCATCGATCTTCTGCATCGCTGGCGGCCCGCCGTTGACGCCCTGTGCCTCGGCGGGCAGAGCCGCCGTGTAGAACTCATCGTTCGGTGTTCAGCCGGTGGCGGTGTTCCTAGACCTAAGTACATATCGCTTAGACCTAGAGAGAATACCGCTCCGCGCCAAACGCCGTCACGCTGAGCGGCGACTGTTCTGAGTTGCACACCAGTGAACGTTAATGACGTCAACACGACGCATGGGCCAGAGGAGCGCGACGTGAACCGAAGGAACGCTGCACTGACATTGGGGCTTCTTCTTTGCGCGCCGCTTGCGCCCGCGGCATTTGCTCAGGGCACTCCACCGCCCATCACCGAGGCGGAGGCGCACGCGATTGCGGTGGACGCCTATATTTATTTCTATTCGCTCTTGTCGATGGATATTTCCCGAAAGACGTTCACAAATGTCGAACCGGGCAAAGAATTCGGCAAAGGCCCGATGAACATGTTCACCAACGTGCCCGCATATCCGCCTGCCGATTTTAAGGGTGTTGTCCGCTCCAACTTCGACACACTGTATTCCATAGCATGGCTCGACTTGACGAAAGAGCCTGTCGTCATCACTGCTCCGGATACCAATGGACGTTACTATCTTCTGCCGATGCTAGACATGTGGACGGATGCTTTTGCTTCGCCGGGTTGGCGAACGGCCGGTACGCAGGCGGGCAATTTTCTTGTCACGCCGCCTGGATGGAACGGCACCGTTCCCGCGGGAATGTCGCGTATCAGCGCGCCGACGCCGTATGCCTGGGTTATCGGTCGGACGAAGACGGACGGGCCGCCCGACTATGACGTGGTTCATAAGATCCAGGCCGGCTACAAAGTCACGATGCTGTCCGACTGGGGCAAGACGCCAAGGCCGGTCGAAGTGAAGATCGATCCAAGCGTCGACATGAAGACCCCGCCAAAGGTCCAGGTCGACACAATGGCAGCCGGTAAATACTTCGCCTATGCTGCCGAGTTGCTCAAGGTTGAGCCTCCCCATATCACCGATGAAGCAATCCTCGCACAGATCAAGAAAATCGGAATTGAGCCCGGCAAGAGCTTTGACATCAGCAAGCTCGATCCAGTCGTACAAAAGGCGATAGAGAGCGCGCCCGAAGTCGCGCAGAGGCTGATGGCTTGGAAGCTGCCGACGTTGGCTCGAGTGGCGAACGGCTGGGCGATGAACACCGACACGGTGGGCGTATATGGCAACTATTACTTGAAGCGGGCTATTTTGGCGCAGCAAGGCCTTGGCGCAAATGTGCCCGAAGACGCCATTTACCCAATGAATCTCGGCGATGAATCCGGGAGGCCGCTTGACGGCGCAAACAACTACACAATAACTTTTGAAAAAGGCGCCATGCCGCCGGTAGATGCTTTCTGGTCAATTACTCTTTACGATTCAGCCGGATTTCAAGTTGGAAACAGCCTGAATCGCTTCGCGGTTAGTAGCTGGATGCCGTTCAAATACAATGCCGACGGCTCGCTTGACCTTTATTTCCAGAATGAGCACCCTGGAATGGACAAGGAAGCCAACTGGCTGCCCGCGCCCAAGGCGCCGTTTAATTTGTTGATGCGCATGTACGCTCCGAAATCCGAGGCGCTCATCGGCAAATGGAACCCGCCGCCGGTGACGCGCATACCGACAACTACCGGCCTAGGCGCCCGGTAGATCGTCACGGTGAACGCCGACACCAACGCGTCGGCGCTCGCCCACACCTCAGCTCCTACACGGCCTATCTATAGAGACGATAGAAGCGCGCCCTGTTGCGGCCGCTAAAGCACTCGCCATGGGTGGCACCATGTCGCCTTCGGGCCATGACGAGAAGAACTCGCAGCGAGCATATCTAGTCAGCTTGTCCGCCCGTAAGCGGACGTGTAGCAGACATCATCGCGTCGGGTCCGAGCCTCGCCCCGCTCGCCAAATCATGTGACCGGCGGGGTGAACGCGAAGAAGGACATCGTCGCGCGCGCTCGACCAGCGGCCGCAATTCAGCCAGAAAGCCATCAGCTCTGCATTGCTGCTATTTGCTGTTCCGCGGAACCCGAGAGCCCTGACAGACCTAATTCATCTACTTGATCCATCTACTTGCTGATGACCTGTTAGGGAGTCGAGATATGAAGACAGTCCTGAGCATGCTTGTCGCGGTGGGAACGCTTGCGGCAACCGAAGTATGGGCGCAAGCGCCCGCCTCCGTCGATCAAGGTGGCCGCGAGTTCCGCCCGCCGAGCGGAGCCGGCCAGGCCTCCCGATCTGTTCGGGCCCAAGATCGCGCCCAAGCGCATAGATCGGACCGGGACGCTCGCGATGCGCGCGCGCAACAGCGTGTCGTGGCGCCGGCGGCCTTTGATGGAGACTGGAGCGTCGCCATCAATACGCAAAGCGGCGCGTGCGAACCGAGCTATCGTTTCGCGGTGGAGATCATCGACGGCCATGTCGTATACGAAGGCCAGCCCGCGGGACGGGTCTCAGCCAACGGCGGCGTCTCGGTGAATATCTCGCAGGGAGGTCAGCAGGCCGCCGGTCAGGGCCGTCTATCGCGCAACTATGGGGCCGGAGTCTGGCGCGGATATGGTTCCGCCGGCACCTGCGCCGGTACCTGGCAGGCCCAACGCCGCGATTAGTTTCAAATCCTTGTCGCCAAGCTATGACATCCTGCGCCCAGCCCGCGTTCGGCGTGCGAGCCGCGACAACTCACGCGTCGACGGGATGCGACGAAGCAGCGTCGGCGCGGCTGTCTCATCGGCGGCGAGATTGTTGATCAACGCCAGCAGCGTGCGGCGTGTTGCGGCGATGTCGGCGGCTCCCACACCCCGCAACGCGACATCGTTGACTTCCTCCGCCAGCGGCACGAGCTTCGCCTGCAAGGCGCGACCCTGCGGCGTGAGAAGGACCCGCATCTCCTTGCGGCTCTGCGGATTGCGCCGTCGCGTGACATAGCCGCGCTGCACCATCGCCTTGAGCGCCGCAAACGTGGTGGGCTCCATCACACCGGCACGCGCACTCAGCTCGCGCTGGGTGAGCCCCTCCTCGTCCCAGAGAATGCGCAGAAAGGTCCAATGCCCGTAGGACACGGAATGCTCGGTGAGCCGCATCTGCAGTGCGCGGGCGAGGCCGCGCGCCGCAAGCTTCACCAGGTGGGCGAAGCGTTCCGCGTGAGTGGCATTTTTGTCGGCATTGCTGGAGGCATTGTTCCCAACCCGCCGGACGCCACCGTTGGCGGCTCTTACTGTGCGCGGCACACCGCTCATGACTTGCTTCTCTCGCTTCTCCCCCGTAGCCGCGTCTCGACAGCCGGCCCGGAAGCGACTATGATTCACACTTAGAGACCTAAGTGTGACGCAAAAAACAGCCGCTGTCGAGGAGAGCCAGAGAATCATGAACAAGCCGCTGTCGGAACATCCCAAGCTGCTGCTCGATCCCTATCTCGCCTGGTGCGACAAGGAAGGCGCGCCGATCACCGAGGATTTCGGCATCGACCTGCTCGCCATCCCGACCGCGTCCTGGCCGCGGTTCGGCGTCGATGGCGCGATCGCGCATCTCAAGGGCCGCGGCGACTTCGTCTCGATCTTCGTGCTCGACCTGGCGCCCGGCGCGCAGACCGCGCCGCAGAAGCACCTCTATGAGGAGGTCGTGTACGTTCTCTCCGGCTATGGCAGCACCACGGTCGAGGCGAGCGACGGCCGCAAGCACAGCTTCGAATGGGGCCCTAAGAGCCTGTTCGCGCTGCCGCTCAACGCCCGCTATCAGCACTTCAACACATCGGGTCGTGAACGCGCGCGGCTTGCGTCGGTCAACAATCTCTGCCTGCAGCTCAATCTGTTCCACAACGAGGCATTCGTCTTCGACAACCCGTTCGAGTTCCCGGAGCGGCAAGGCGCGGCGACGCATTTCAGCGGCGAAGGCGAGTTTGTGCCGGTGCGGCCCGGTCGCAACATGTGGGAGACGAACTTCATTCCCGATCTCTCCGCCTTCGAGCTCAAGACCTGGACGGAGCGCGGCGCCGGCGGCTCGAACATGATGTTCGTCCTGGCCGACGGGACGATGCATGCGCACACCTCGCAGATGCCGGTCGGCACCTATAAGAAGGGCCACCGCCACGGGCCCGATTTCCACGTCTTCGCCGTCACCGGCCATGGCTTTTCGCTGCTTTGGTACGATGTCGCCAAGGACCTGGTGCGCGTCGACTGGAAGCACGGCGTCGTGTTCGCGCCGCCCGACCAGATGTTCCATCAGCATTTCAACACATCGCGCGATCCGGCGCGCTATCTCGCGGTCGCCTTCGGGGGCCTGCGTTATCCGTTCACGGAATCAAAGCGCCACGTCTTCCGCGGCATGGACGTGACCGTCAAGGAAGGCGGCTGCCAGATCGAATACGAAGACCAGGACAAGCTCATTCACAGCGTCTACCTCGACGAACTCGCCAAATATGGCGTCAAATCCGGCATGGGCCAGTTCATCGATGAAGCGGCGTATGTGAAGAGCTTGGCCTGATGCTGTTGGTCTGTTGAATTGAAACGATAGACCCGTGTTGCGTAGGGGCGGGTCTTGTGCCCGCCCGTCTCTCCGAGAATGCCGACCGACATGGAAGTGCCTCGTCCCGCAGACCGTGATCGTTGAGGGCCGGGCGGGCACAGCGGCGCAAGCCGCCGAAGACCCGCCCCTACCAAAAAGCACCTTTTTTTAACGCGGCAACCTACAAGCATCCACTCATGCATGATCTCGAATTCAACCACATGCACATGGCCCTCGGCGACGAGGTGAACGAGGTCGCCTGGGCGGCCGACAATGTCGAACTCACCACCGTCGGCATCGACATCGGTTCATCGACCTCGCACCTGATGTTCGCCCACGTGCACCTGCAGCGGCTCGGCACCGCGCTCTCCAGCCGTTTCGTGGTGGTGAACCGCCGGATCATCTGGCAGTCGCCGATCCTGCTCACGCCCTACCTCCCCGACTACACCATCGACATCGACGAACTCTCAGGCTTCATCGGCAGTTGCTACCAATATGCCGGCATCGAGCCGGGCGATATCGACTCAGGCGCCGTCATCCTCACCGGCGAAGCGATCAAGCGCCATAACGCGCGCGCCATTGCGGACCTGTTCTCCGAAGAGGCCGGCCGCTTCGTCTGCGCCTCCGCCGGACATCATCTCGAATGCCAGCTGTCCGCGCATGGTTCGGGCGCCGTCGCGCTCTCGCGCGGACATAAGGCCACGTTGCTCAATGTCGACATCGGCGGCGGCACGACCAAGCTCACGCTCATCGAAAACGGCCAGATCATTGCGACCAGCGCGGTTGCGGTCGGTGGCCGCCTGATCGTGGAAGACCCCAAAGCCGGCCTCATACGCATCGAGGAGCCGGCGCAGGAGGTCGCCCGCAGTCTCGGGATTGGGCTCACGCTTGGCCTGCCGCTGGCCTCCTCCGATCGTCAAAAGATCGTGACCCGCATGGCGCGGCTGATCATGAGTATGATCGACCTGCGCGCGCCCAACGATCTTACCCGCCGCCTGCTGGTCACCGATGCCTGGCCGGCGCACCTGACGCTCAAGCATATCGACGGCCTCACCTTCTCGGGCGGCGTCGCGGAATATCTCTACAAACGCGAGACGCGGACATTCGGCGACCTCGGCTTCGACCTGGCCCATGAACTCGCGCACATGCTCGCAGGCCGCCGCGATCTTGCGCCGGTGTGGGACCCCGGCCAGGGCATTCGTGCCACCGTGATCGGGGCCGCGCAATTCTCCGTGCAGACCAGCGGCAATACGATTGCCATAAGCCAGCCCGACGACCTGCCGCTGCACAACCTGCCTGTCTTGGCCTGCGATTTCAAACTTGGCGATGTCGTAGATAAGAACGCGGTTGCAGCGACAGTGCGCAACGCGATCAGCAACTCCGATATCGAAGAAGGATCAAGTCCGGTCGCGCTCGCGTTCCCCTGGAGCGGCGATCCTTCGCACGCGCGCCTCTACGCACTCGCCGCCGGCATTTGTTCCGCCCTGTCCGCCACGCTGGCCGCGGGCCTGCCTATCGTTCTCATGATCGACGGCGATGTCGGCATGAGCCTCGGGCGCATCATCCGCAACGAAACGGCGCCCGGCGCCAACGTCATTGCGGTCGATTCCGTGCAGCTCAAGCAATTCGACTATGTCGACATCGGACGGGTGATAGAGATCACCAACGTGGTGCCGATCATCATCAAGAGTTTGTTGTTCAAGTGATAGAGGAATCGGCGGCGCCAATGAATCAAGGCCAGCCTGGAACCCACGTCCGCTTTTGGATGTGTTCTCCCGAACGGAGCAATCAAACGCGTCGCGAATGACCCAAAGGAGAACTCGCGGTTCCTGCGTCCCCTCTCCCCGATGCGTTCTTCACGCATCGGAGAGAGGGACAGGGTGAGGGGCAGCCACTTGCTGAGAACTGGCCTGGGAATGGTTCGCGAGTCACTCGAAATTTGCGACGGCGACTGCGCCCAGGGCACCAACGGGCGGTGTGGCCGCTTCGGCAACGGTCCGAGCCAGTGCAGCTACGACCAGTGCTTCAAGAACGAAGACTGTGATGGAGGCCAGACGTGCTTGTGCGGCGATGGCACCGCAGCGGTGCTGGGAGCGAACCGGTGCGTGGCGTCGGACTGTCGGGTCGATTCTGACTGTGCA
>Ga0137412_10003208_pt1 | contig 13056 bp, 11 predicted proteins | sample CZODoug2_1_16fun_FD_122160 | JGI IMG/M metagenome (GOLD analysis project Ga0137412, IMG submission 122160) | Vadose zone soil fungal communities from Angelo Coast Range Reserve, California, USA - CZODoug2_1_16fungal (Hybrid Assembly) | ecosystem: Environmental > Terrestrial > Soil > Vadose zone... | reverse complement strand
GCGGGCCTCGACCTCCTGCACCAGGTCGGCGCTGCTCACCACCTGCGGCCCCGCGGCCCGCACCATCTCGACGGTACCGGCGTCGACGCGGGAGATGTACGGGATCGCGCCGCCCGGCACGTACTCCATCGCCACCCGCTTCAGGCCCTTGAGCGCCGTCCGCAATTCCTCCTGGAGCTCGCGATAAGAGACGAAGGGGACCCGCCGTCCGGGAAGATGGGCGAAAAGGTGAGCCTCGATGGCGTGGTGCAGCCAGGTCGGCTCCCCCTCGGCCGGGATCAGCCCGAACCAGCGCCGCGTCGCGAAGCGGTCCTCCCCGAGCCCGATGACCCGCCGGGCGATCGGGTTGATGCCGTGGAAGTCGTAAAGCAGCCAGGCTTCCAGACCGGCGGTCCTAAGAAGAGTCTGAATCCGTCCGAGGTCCATGGCCGATACGTTACCACACGACGGGTACGCGACCGTTCGCGGTCGCGCCGGGGTCCAAAGGTGACCGAAGCGGTCCTTGGGATCTTGTCCACACGCTTCAACCTCACGTGGGCCCTTAGGTTGACACCCATTCGAGCGTCCGCTCTCACCCACCGCTTACGGGAGCATCGGCGACCGGACAGTGATAAAGAATTGCAAGATTATCAAAGACGTGCGCATCGGCACAGACGCCTATCTGAAAGGCGCTAACAAACTTAAAAACCTTACCATTCATTCTTCGGCGACGGAGAAAACGCAGATCGGCGAGTTGTTGGATTTCGCGGCGCTCGAGGACCGGAACGCGCGCCGATCGATTCGGTAATCCCTCGAAGGCGCCCTCGGAGATCAGCCGTTTGATCGCCTCGCGTACCGGCATGGCTCCGAAGCCCAACATTTTTGTGAGCCTGCGAAGAGTCAGTATTTCCCCTGACTCGAAGGTGCTGGAATGTACGGCTTCCTTCAGCGCCTTATACGCACGCGCATTGGCCGTCTCGCCGCTGCCGGCGGAGACCTTAGCCGCGTGCGCCGACGCGTGAGTGAAAAGAGTTGAATCCAATTCCGTCGTTATGCCGCTCATTGCCATTCCCTCTCAAATTCTCCGCGAAGGATAGCGGAAAGCGGAAACTACCGGATGAACTCCCGGGACAGATCAAACGCCGTGCGCTAAATGCGTGCAAGGTGATTGTGGTCCTGCCCTAAATTCAATCGTCGCGGTCCGCGAGCAGGCTACCCGCCCGCTAGTACTCATTGCTAAACCATTGATAGCTATTGCTTTCATTGCTCGCTCGGCTTTTGGTATAGGCGTTGCATCGTATTGAGTGGCCTCGCTCTTTCTCGCACACAACGCCGGGTACCGCGCTTGATCGATAAGGAATACCCAATTACTGATCTGCGCATGGACCGCTTGGAACATGCCGTGGACGAAACGCTGCGCAGTGACTATGGGGTGAGCTTGTCGAGCGCCGTGCAGATGGCGCAGGCCGAGGAACGCGCGGCCGTCGGGATCCCGGGACTCTACGCCCCGTTAGCGGAAATCTTGCGCGAGGTTGGCCGACCGGGTTTCTATCAAACGCTGGCGTCTCAGTTAAGCACACTGCTCGGCTGCGACCGCTATCTCGTCATGCGCTACAGCCAATTTGCGAAGCCGGCATTCCTGGTCAACAATTTCATGCCCGTTGCGGTGGAGAACTTCTATCTCGATGACCTCTATCGACTCGATCCGCTCTACGGCATGGTGCGGCGTGGCGCCCAGTCGAATGTACTGACGCTGCGCCAAACTCGCAATCAATCGGGTATTGGAGAGTACTGCGACGCGCTGCTTCAGCACGCATGCATTTACGATGAGCTGGCAATGCTGCTGCCGCTGTTCGGCGGACTGGTGATCGCCATGTGCCTTGACACCAAGTCCGCGCCCTTCGATGTCGAAATCGTCGCGATGGCATTGGAAATCTATCCGGTGATCCAACAGGCCAATAAACTGCATCTCGAACGTTCGTTGCCCGGAGGCGGCTATGGCCTGCTCGACGGGCGATCGACCGCCGTCATGGTGACGACTCCGGACAACGAGGTCGTCTACAAAAACGACGCTTGGGTGAACGCCGAGAGCTCGGTATCGCGGCGGGACATTCATCGCTATACGCGCTCCGACTTCAATCGAAAAGTAATCCAGATCGGCGAGTCGGTGCTTCACGGCCACCGCCTGGATAACGACAGTCCGGTATGGCCGAACGGCAACATGTTCTTCATCGAGCGCCGCAGCGCAGATTCCATCAACGCCGATCTCGGGACGATATTCGACGCCGTGGCGCGCCGTTATCGGCTGAGCCCCCGCGAACGCGAACTCTTCAAGATGGCGTTGCAGGGGCACGACACTCGCCGCATGGCGCAGCAGCTGGGACTCAGCGGCGGCACGGTAAAGAACTACAAGCAGCGCCTCTATGCCAAGCTGGGCATCAAGTGCGAGCGTGAAATCGTATCGCTGCTGATGAGCTTTCTCGCCGATGCGACGCTGTCGTCCACGGAGAGCCGAGCGAACTAGAGCACGGTGCCCACGGGAGGCATGATCCGTGCGCCGCTCTCGATCATTTTGAGCCCGTCGAGCGAGCGCATCCATTCGTAGTACAAGCCTCGGGCGGAGACGAGTTCGACGCCTAGGAATGCCGCGCGCGCCAGGCCGTGATCGCGCGCGAGACCGGGCGCCTCGGTCGCATCGCTCACGATGACGGTACGAAACCCTTCGCCCAGAAGGCCCACCGCCGAATGAAGCACACAGACATCGGTGTCCATGCCGATCAGGATGGCGGTGCGTTTGGGTTGTTCGAGAATCGCATTCCGTAGGTCATCTTGGCTGCACAGGCCGAAAATCCTTTTGTCTCGTTGCGGCACCGGGGGGTCAATGCAGCCGTAGACTCGCTCGGCGGTAGTGCCATTTCTGGGCGGGTCCTCGACCGTGACAAAGATGGGGACGGTAAAGCGCACCGCCGCCTCGACCAGAAAGCGGCAATGATCGATGACCGACTCCCTGCGTTCGGGCGGCAGCTTGTTCAAGAAGCCATCCTGAAGATCGATGACCAAGAGGATCGAATCCTGCCGATCGATCACTGGTTGAGATGAAGCAATGTGCCGACTTTTGATCATGGCCTTATCTCCTTGCAGCTGCCGTACCGGTCACGAACCGACTCCGTCCCAGCTGGGCCGGCGCAAAGGGGTGGAAAGCACGTAGTAGCTTCCGCCCCCCACCAAAAACCCCAGGACCCAGTTCAAGTCCATGCCGCCCAGCGCCATCGCGATGGGTCCGTCGTAGAGCGGTGATCGCATGGTCAAGATGCCGACGGCCATGCCGGCAGACAGGGAGATCCATCCGAGCAGTCGGCGATCCGGAGCACCGAGAGGAGGGGATACGCCAGAGCGGTGAACGGCGCCGGTGGGATACACCCAGCGCCTCAAGACGCCATCGCACATCCAAACACCGCCGTAAGGTCCCACCCAGACCAAGAGCAGGGCGACAAAATCGTTGAGCGCAGTCGTAAAATCCTCGACGAAGAGGATGTAAATGACGATAGCCGTCGAGACCAGCACGTCGACGGCGGTCGCCGTCCAACGCCTCACGTTGAGCCCCAGCGACTGCAACGACAGGCCCGATGAATAGAAAACCGGAATGTTGGACGCCATGGCACCGCCCACCACGGCGAAGGCGTAAATCACGAACAGCCAGCCCGGAATGAAGGGCTTCAATCCGGCGACTGGGTCGGACATGTCGCCCAAGGTTGCCCACATCGCTCCCATTGCCGTGAGCGCGATCGACGGCAGCAATGTCCATAGGAACACGCGGTAGAAGATTTGGCGGCCCGACGTAGCAGTTGGCAGATAGCGCACCCAGTCCGGACCATTGAACAGAAAGCCGATGGGTTGCGATGCGATCAATCCGCACGCTGTCATGAAAGCGGCGACTACCGTCTTGGTCGTGAGCGGCGTATGCGGCATGCCGCCGTGCGACCAATCGACCTGCCCGCAGGTGCGGACCAGGACGACGAACAGTACAACGCCCAAGATCACGGCGAAGAAACGCTGCAGAAAGATCATCGTCGCGTGACCCAGCATGGCCACGCCGCCGCTGAACATCAACAAAATCAGCGTGGCCAGAAGTTTGCCTGCCGTAGCCGACCCATGCCAACCCAGCACCTTCATGAGCGCCAGTAAGGCATACACGCCCAACACAGTGCCGATGACTTCGTAGGCGAGCGAGGACACCCAGCCGAAAAAAGCGTTGGGAAAATTGCCGCGGATACCGAAGATGGCGCGCGTCAATGTCGTGACCGGAAGACCCGCGCGAACCGTGCCAATGGAAGCGAAGCCAAGATATGCGTACGGCAGATTGCCAACGACGCAGGCGGCCAAAGCCCACCAGAGGTTGAGACCGAGCGTGATGCCGACGCAACCCAGCACAATGCTGAGGACATTCATATTCGTCGCCAACCAGAGCGGGGCGATCTGCGGCAAGGTCATGTTGCGCTCGGCATCGGGTATATGCTCGAAGCCGCGGGCTTCGACCCCGAAAACGGGATTGCTCCCCCCGCTCACTGCTGGGTCCGCCCCATCGCTAGGGGTGAGGCGCGTTGCACTCGCCCCCCTCCCAATCGAGCGTCTCCGTCACCGAGCCGAGCGGCTTCAATGTGGCATCCGCGCTTACCGGCAGAATAATGGCGAAGGCGCCGACATTGAAGCGGCGCATCGGTATGCCGCCAAGACACATCGGGGTGGAAGTGGCCGTCCCCGCCGCGATCGCGCCAATGCCGGTAGCCAACTGTGCGAGTTCAGGCCGCGTGAGAGGAGATTCCGAGTGCGCCTCATACGCGAGGCTGCCGGGCCGACTGAACTCGAGCAGGCGCCGCAGCGAGGCCGCCATCGCCTTGATATCGGAGCCGGGGACATCGCACAGGGTCACCATTCTGTTGACGATATCGCCGGTGAAGAGCCTCGCGCCGCCCGCGTCGATCACCGAGACCGAATCGGGTGTATGCCCCGGCGTGCTCAGAAGGCGCACCGTACGGCCGCCAAGTTCCATCGTCTGCCCGTCCTTGATCCATCCGTGCACTCGGTATTTGATGGGGGTTCGGAGCAGGTACTGAGAAGGGGGCTCGACGAAGTATCCCCCGTGCACTTGAGCCCGCAATGCGGGTGCATCGAGCAGACGCACGTCGTCGAATTCCTCGAGATCGCCCACGTGATCGAAATGCAGGTGCGAGGGAATCACGACGACCGGCAGCGATGTCAACGCCGCCACCGCCGCTCGAATGCTGTAAATGCCTGGACCGGTGTCGAACAATAAGGCGCGATCCGAGCCGATCAACAAATAGCTGACGTTCTCTTGCCAATACTTGGGTTCGGAAATCGCATAGGTGTGGGCGTCAATCGGAATGATATGAAACCAGTCGGGCGGGGTGGGGGGCCGTGCCGGGGCGGCCGCGGCGGCCGCCCCCAGCGAGCATAGTGAAACGATCAGGCTCGCAACCGCTCGTGTCCATGCATTCCCGGAGAAGATCAATCCCGACGTTTTCGTTTTCATCTCCAACATAGGGCAACTCGTTGTGCGTTGATTGGTTCGAGCACCGCCGCGCAGCGGCATCCGCTGAGCTACCAGTGAAACGACAGCGTTCCGCCGTACCATCGGGGCGTCGAATACACCATCAAGAAGGTGCCGTCAAAGCCGGTGTAATTGGTGCCGTTCGCGATATAGACCTTGTTGAACACGTTGTTGACGAAGAACGCCAGACTCCAATGCTTGTCAGCAGTCTCGTAGGTGGCGCGCGCATTCGCCACGGTCGTGGGAGGCACGACGAGTCCGGGGTCGTCAATGAGCTCCACCTTATGGGTGTCCGTCCATTTTGCGTCCGCCTGCAGCGAGAACTTGCCCAGATCGACTAGCCAATCCTTGCGGATATAAATATCTGCCGAAAAATGCGGGGAAAACGGCAGCTCCTGGCGTGCGAAGCGCGTGCTGCCGGTCACGGCATCGAAGTTCTGTATCGGATTCGTCAGCGTCCTCAACCATGCACCATCGACGCCGAGCTCGACTCCTTTGACGGGCGCTGCCTTGAGTTCCAGTTCGGCACCGTGAACTTTCGCATCGGTATTGAAGGTAAAGAGCAGAAGGCCCTGTTGGCTGAACACCTGCAGACTGTGATAGTCATAGACGTACGCGCTGCCATTGAGTCTAATCCGGTTGTCGGCGAACGTGCTCTTGAATCCGACCTCATAGTTGGTCAGAACTTCATCGTTGAAAATCGTTTGCGGCACCGTCCACGTCGCGGCAGGCTGACCGTTATACCCTCCCGCCTTGGTACCGCGGGTCACGCCGGTGTAAACCAGCGTGGAATCCGATGCATGCCAATCGAGCTGCAGCTTCCCGGCCCAGTTGCCCCGGTTGCGGTGTGTTTGAGCGCCCGGAACACCGTCATAATAGCCGCTGCTTTGTACGAGATCCGGATTCGTATAGCCGAAGGTCACGCATGTCGGGCCGCTGCAACTCGGGTACAACGCAAAGTGCTTATCGTCTTGCGTCCAGCGAACCCCAGTCGTCAACGTCAGCGCAGGGGTGAAGTCGAATTCATTCTGGCCGAATACCGCCCAGGTGTCGGTGCGCAGCGTGTAGTAGTTGTCCGTCGCGGCCGAGATGGTGGGATCGTAGCCGTAGTCGGTACTGGTCGCATGATATTTACCGTCGATCCGCAGCAAGTACACGCCCGTGACCCAACGGTCGCGCGCGCTGGAACCCTCGAGCCGCACTTCCTGCGATGCATCCCACGCGTGCGTGGTCTGGCCAAACGTGAACGCATCCTGCGGCGTGCCATCATCGTCTTCCGGGCCGTATTCCTTGGCGAGCTGCTCATAGTTGGTAACCGCAATCAACTTCGCCCAGCCGAGTTCCCAATTCAAGGTACCCGTGGCGCCGGTGTCGTAGCGGCGGAATCCCACGCCGTCCTGGTTTTGGGAGATCTGAAACTTGTTGCCGGTGTAGGGCTGGTAGTAATTGCAACCGACAGAACCGGCCATTCCGGATACGCCGAAGAAGGACTGACAAAAGGCTCCGTGGGCAGCGGCTCCCGCGATATACGCAAGCCCGGTACTGGGATTCAGGGCACCCGGCACCGGCACGTAAGGCGTGCTCGCGTCCCGATCCCGCGTGCCCCTCAGCATGAGGGTGAAGTCGACGCCGTCGCTCGGTTCCACCCGCAATTGCGCACGGAAGTTCTGCGCGTCTTGGTCGTATTTGTTTGGACCCGCATTATTTCGGTCGAGACCGTCGTGCTTGATGCTCGAAATCGCGAGCCTGCCCTGCACCCGGTCGGATAGCGGACCGCTGATGGCGGCGCTGATATCCGTGAGGCCGTATTGCCCCAAGGTCAGGGTCGCGTAGGCCTCCGGCGTTTTCGTGGGCTTGGCGGAAATGAGCTGGACCAGTCCGCCCGTCGCGTTGCGGCCGAAAAGCGTACTCTGGGGTCCGCGAAGGACTTCCACCCGGTCCAGGTCGAACATGCTCATGCCCACGCCCGCCACGTAGGGCACGTACGCCCCGTCGACGAACACCGCGACCGGCGATTCTTCGTGATCGGCGAAGTCGATTTGACTCACGCCGCGCAGCGCGAACACGGTGTCGTCAGGACTTCCGAAGTCCGCGACGATGAGTCCCGGCACCTGATTGCCAAGCTCATTGGTATTGTTTATTCCTAGTTGTTGCAGCTGTTGTCCGGTGAGCGCGGCCATCGAAATGCCGACCGTCTGCATGTCCTGTTCGCGCTTCTGCGCGGTCACGATCACTTCTGCCAGCTCGCCGGAAGCAGCGGGGTCTGCTGACCGTTGCTGTCCCCAGGCGCCGGTCGAAAGACCGGCAAGCAGTCCAACACTGATGAAATCCCGTGCGCGAATTGCAAGCGCCGGTGAATAGTTTCTTCCCACTCCATCCCCTCCGTTGTCGGCTGCGCGCCGGGCGGACTTGAAGGCGCGCCGAAGCGACGACGGAGTATTGCCGTGCGGTAACCCGGGCCACAATAGTGTCTCCCGGCACTATTCCATGGCGAGGCCGCGACGTGCAGACTAATGCTGCGGGCGTCGCGACTTAGGAAATGGCGAAGTGCACGTCTGCCGATTTCATGTCGTTGATGGGTGTCATGTCTTGAGGGCAGGTCGAGAACACGATGACGAGGTCCATCTCGGCACGAAGGGAAACATATTGGCCCGCCTCGCTCGTGGGCCGTTCGAACGTGAGGCCACCGTCGATTGTCCACGGCACATTCATGAAAAGATTCAAAGGACTCGGAATCGTCGCGCTTGACAGACCCATTGCCCGAAGTGCGCTCCGGAGGTTGTCGGAGCAGTTGTCATGATAGCCGACCGCGCCCAGAAGTTCGTAGCGGCGCAAATCGCAAGCAGCCATGAGCATGTCGTGGTGACCGGCCGTCGTGTCTTCGACAAAACAAAGCATGGGCCGGCGGAAATTGCTCACCAGCGTGTCGCCCACTGCCGGGATCAGCTTACGGAGCGATACCCGGCTGTGTTCCATCGACAACCTCTCATCGAGGTCGTCGGTGTTGAAGGCCCAGGTATCGACCACTTGTTTGCCGCTGGTGTTGACGATCTTGATGATCTGTCCGCCTTTGACCTTTGCGGCGACGCCTTGACGCGCCGGTACACGCAGCCAATTCGACTGATTCGGAGAGAGGTTTTCCATGAACTTCCTTGAACGAAGGGTTTACGAAGTTGTCCGCGCTGGTCAATTATGTGGATCCGTCGGGACGCAAGTCCAGTGAATCGCGAATCCGAAATCTGGGAACATCGACATGACTGACCTTCAACCGCGCACCAAGGCCGACATCGATCGCGAGGATCTGTCCGCGCGGAAGCTTGATTTTGATTCCATCCCGATCATCGATATTGCCGGCTTGAAACACGCCGATCGCGCGCAAAGAATCGCCGTCGCCGTGCAAATCAAGGACGCGTGTGAGCGCGTCGGATTTTTCTATATCAAGAATCACGGAGTCGACGAACAGTTGCTGAACGCGGTGTACGCGGCGGCGCGCGAATTTTTTGCTCTGCCGGCAGAGGAAAAGCTGATCGTCGACATTACGAAAAGCAACCGTCATCGCGGATATTGCGCGATGGGCGTGCTGCAGGCGGACGTCAACAATCCCGACGCGATCGACCGGCAGGAAGCCTATGAGGTGTCGGTCGAGCTGCCGGAGGACGACGAGGACTACGTCGCCGGAAACCCCATGTACGGGCCGAATCTATGGCCCGTACGTCCCGCCGCATTTCGAACTCGAACCTCCGCCTACGTCAATGAGATGATCTGGTTGGGCAACCTGCTATTCCGCGGATTTGCGCTTGCCCTGGGCCTCGACGAGCATTGGTTTGACGACAAGATCAACAAGCCGATGGGGCAGCTGCGGGTCATTCGCTATCCGCCTCAAGCACCGGGGCCGATCGACCCCAAGATGATCGGCATTGGAGCTCACACGGATTACGAGTGCTTTACCATCCTGTCCCAAAGCGCTTCCGGCCTCCAGGTCCAGAACACCTCCGGGCAATGGGTGGCAGCACCGCCGATCGACGGCGCCCTGTTGATCAATATCGGTGATTGCATGGAGCGCTGGACCAACGATCAGTTCAGATCGACGCTGCACCGGGTCATCAATCAATCCGGCCGCGAAAGATATAGCTTGGCGTTCTTCTACGGCGCCAACTATCACGCCGTGGTCGAGTGTCTGCCGGTGTGTATCGGTGAGAACAGGCCCGCTAAATATCCGCCGGTCCGTGCCGGCGAATGGACGATCCGCAATATTCAGGCGGCCTACAAATATAAACCCAATCTGCTGTGACGCCGCCCGTGGCGAGCCGATGACAGGAGCTGACCATGTCCGAAGTACATATGAACCGCATGAGCTGGCAGGATTACCGGGAACGGGTGACCGTCTCCAAGGCCCCGGTTTTTCTGCCGGTTGGCGCGCTCGAACAGCACGGTCCGCACTTGCCGCTCGGCACGGATGCGCTGCTCGCGACCGCCATCGCCGCCGGAGCAGCGGCTGCGTCGGACGGCATCGTCGCCCCGGCGTTGGCCTATGGCTACAAATCCCAGCCCAAATGCGGCGGCGGACAACATTTCTGCGGTACCACGAGCCTTGATGCGGCGACTCTCATCGGTCAGGTCCGAGACACGATTCGCGAGTTCGTGCGCCACGGCGTCGAGCGGCTGGTACTCGTCAACGGTCACTACGAGAATCAGTGGTTCATGATCGAGGGAATCGATCTCGCTCTGCGCGAATGCGGCACCGACCGGCTGTCCGTGATGCGGCTCGAGTACTGGGATTTTTGTACCGAGGAGACGCTCGCCGCTATTTTTCCGAATGGATTTCCCGGCTTTGCGCTGGAGCACGCAGCGGTGATCGAAACCTCGATGATGCTGCACCTGCATCCGGAACTGGTACGCATCGAACTCATTCCGGACGAGCCGCCCGCCGAGTTTCCCCCGTACGACATGTATCCCACCCGCACCGAATGGGTACCCGCCAGCGGCGTGCTCTCCTCAGCCCGTGGAGCGACGGCCGACAAGGGGGCGCGTATTTGCACCGAAGTGATTGCGAGGGTCGCCTCGGCGGTGCGTTCTGAATTCGGTCTGACGGCACGAAGGAACTCGCCATGATCCTGGAATTGTTCGGTTACGATCGTCACGGGGAAATCCGCGACATCAACACGACCCTGCAGAAAAACGCGCTGACTACGCTCGACGTCAGTCTGGCGGCGATGGCTTTCAATGCGCCGGCGTGGATTACCGCGGCGTCGATGTCCGTGCTCTACTCGGTCATGGGCGCTGCCGCCCCCCTCGCCATTCTGATTTCATTCCTCTTCCCGATGCTGGTGCTTGCCCTGTGTCTCGTGTACCTGACGCGTCAAGCTCCTTCCGCGGGCGGAATTTTTACCTTCAGCAGCCGTTTTCTTCATCCGGTGGCCGGGACGATTCTCGGCTGGGCGTACACCGTCGCCTGCACGGCGGTCGTGCCCATGACGGCCATTATCGGCACGCAATACCTGCAGGCGTTGCTGCCCGGTGTGCGCGGGGCGCTGGCCGCCAATCTCATCGGGACCGCGATGATCATTATTTTCATGTTCGTGTGCTTGCGTGGCGTGACGTTGACTGCGCGGGTCGCTACCGTGTTGCTCTCGTGCGAATTAACCGTGATCGTCGGTCTCGGACTTCTGGGAATCGCATCGCCGCACGTACGCGTGCCGACGCTCAGTCTATTCACCCCTCACGGCGGCTGGTCAGCCTTGGGTTCGGGCGTGCTGCTGGGTATGTGGATGCTCGCCAATTTCGACTCGACCATCAATTACATCGAAGAGGCGCGCATCCCCGTCCGCACGGTGCAACGCGCGTTGCTCGCTGTCCTGTCGGCGGCCTTTCTCATCTACATGATCGCAGCTATCGGCTGGCAGCGGGCCGTGCCTGTGGAGGTTCTCGCCAAGATCACGGAGAATGGCGATGGGGGACCCATCGCAGCGGTCGCGAAGGTGTATTTGCCCCCGGCCTTTACGTGGATCGCGCTTTTCGTCGTCATTACGTCCGCCATCGCCGGCCTGCAAGTCTCCATGACCGCCGGCGCGCGCACCGCGTACCGTATGGCCCAGGAAGGACATTTGCCGAGCGTGTTCGGCCGCACCAACGGCCATCGTGCGCCTTGGGTCAGCGTCGTGACCATCGCCGCCGTGGCGATCGTCTTCGTCTGGTACAAGCCCTTGTCCGACGTCAATTTCTACTACAACACGGTGGTCGTGACCTTGGCGCTGGCCTACATGTCCGCGTTGGCCGCTTTCACCCGCCTGATGTTCGCGCGCAACGCGGTCTGGCGCGCGACCTTGGCGTCCGCGCTGCCGATGCTGGCCTTTGCCGTGCTCGGCTACTTGATGTACTCCGCAGGCACGGCGCCCGCGGATCCCAAAGACCTGTACCAAGCCTGGTACATCGGTGCCGGGGTCCTGGCATCGAGCCTTCTCATCGTGATCTTCGGGAAACGCGTCAAGCAGGTTGATGCAATGGTCGATCATTTGGCTTCCAAGACTCAATGAATACTGAAGATTTCGGCAAAGGCCCCGGCGCCGTGGATCCGGGCCGCGCGCAAAGCTTGCGACGCGTCGTCGTGACAGGCGCCGGCGAAGGCATCGGGCGCGCCATAGCGCTGCGATTTTTGCGTCAAGGCGCGCAGGTGCACGGGTTGGACCGTAACGCGGAAGCCTTGCAGCGGGTAGCCGACGCCGCTTCAAGCGATCCTGGACTTGGAGGGCAGTTCGTGCCGCATCGAGTGGATCTCGCCGACCGAGGCGAAACCGATCGGACGGCCGATCTGCTTTTGGATGCCCTTGAGGGTCGCTGCGATACGCTGGTCAACAATGCGGGGATCAGCAGGGTGCGATCATTTCTGCAGACCGATGATTCGGTACTCGATGCGCTGTTCGCGGTCAACTTCATTGCTGCGTTCCGATTGACGCGGCGGTTGATGCCGGCATTACAGGCGAGCGGGCGCGGTTCGGTCGTCAACATTGCATCCGAACTTGCGCTCATCGGACAGTCCGGCTACGTGGCCTACTCCGCGACCAAAGGGGCCATCCTGTCGTGGAGTCGGTCACTGGCCGTTGAACTCGCTCCCACGGGCATTCGGGTTAACGCGGTCTGCCCCGGCCCTGTCGAGACCGCGCTTCTGGGCGCTGACTTTGCCGCCACCGGTAATGCCGACGCGGCGCGCAACGAGGAGGTCGCAGCCGTGCCGCTCGGCCGCCTCGGGTTGCCCGCCGATATCGCCGAGGTGGTGTCATTTCTGGCAAGCGACGCAGCAGCTTTCGTCACCGGGGTAGCCTGGGCCGTTGATGGCGGCAAGACTGCTGCGTGATGAAATAAGTCCTCGCGTGGATCATCAAATCCACGGATGTTTAACATAATGAAGTCGCCTCGCCGCCTTAGCGCAGCGCCATCAATGACATGGAGGCGCACCGGCAAACTAACGTGATTCCTCCGCGCATTCCGCTTGAGTTCGATGGTGACTTGCT
>Ga0137412_10003207_pt1 | contig 13059 bp, 8 predicted proteins | sample CZODoug2_1_16fun_FD_122160 | JGI IMG/M metagenome (GOLD analysis project Ga0137412, IMG submission 122160) | Vadose zone soil fungal communities from Angelo Coast Range Reserve, California, USA - CZODoug2_1_16fungal (Hybrid Assembly) | ecosystem: Environmental > Terrestrial > Soil > Vadose zone... | reverse complement strand
CAGCTCGCCGACCCGATGGCCGCCGGCCAGGCTGATCGCATCGGCGGCGGCCTGCACCATTATCGCGAGCTGGATTATCAACAACGTCGGCACAATCGACCGCCATCGCCAGCGCTGCATGATCGCGCTGCCGGCGACGACTAGCGCGGCAATCACGCAGCCGAGAGTGGTGCTGAACGCGAGCGGGCCGATCACGCGGGCTGTGCTTTCTGCCGCGTACGCTTGGTTTTTCGGCGGAACAACCAGGTGGATACGCCGGTGACCGCCAGCGCCAGCGGCGCCATACCGAATATGAACCACACGATCCGCCACCAGCCGTTGACCATCCAGCCGAAATGGCTCGCCTCGAAGAACTTGGCATAGAAGGTATTCGCGACCGGCTCACCGCGACCGCTATCGACCACCGAAACATGCGACGCATCGTGCCCGTCGACATAGACCGTGACGTCGCCGCTGTAGAAGCCGCGATATCGATATGGCGCGTGTGGACCCACGATCGAGACCGAGTAGTAGTCCGCGGCCGGCTGTGGCAGCGCGACATAGCCGACCCGGCCGGGCTGCCGTTGCTGGGCGGCCGCGGTCGCCTCGGCGAGCCCGATATCCGGCGCCTTTTTCGGGGCCGGATTGGCGGTGAACGTGTAGCGATTGGGATCCGGGGCCTTGCCGTTGGTGATCGCCAACCAGGCCTTTTCCACACCCGGGAATTCGAATGCGGCGCCAGTGACGCCCCACATGAGAACGAACGGCACCGCAACAATGCCGATGAGATTGTGCAGATCGTAATCACGGGCAAATCGGCCGCGCTTGGTCCGCACCCTGACACCATGCGACATACGCCGAATCCCCGGCCACCAGGTGATGATGCCGGTGATCGCGAGCAGGATCATCATCATGCCCAGCACGCCGAGAAAAGAGCTGCCCCAGACGACATCCTTGAGCCAGCCGATGCCGAGAGATGGGACCGGATGGTTGAGCCAGGAAACGTACCCGGAATAGCCCTGGCAGGTCAGCCCACAGTCGTGCAGGTTGACCAGGAACCCCATCGGCCCGTGCACAATATGGGAGACGCCGTTGATGTGCCCGTTGCCGGGGTCGACGCCGTACACCTGGGTGTATGTCGGGTCGCCGACCGCCAGAATTCCATGATCCGCGCCGACCCAGGCTGCCGGAAATTCGGGATGTGCTTTGTGGACGATGCCCAGCGCCTGCTCCGTGGATATCGGGTGGGCGCTGGCCGTGTGGTGATAGAGCGTCGAATGGGTCGCCCGAAAATACTCACTGTGAAACAGCACGAGGGCGCCGGAGGTCGTCTCCATCACGAGCAACAGCCCGAGCACGAGAGATGTCCACCGGTGGATGAGGACCATCGTGCGGCGGGCCGGCCGGCGGCGCAGCCAGCGCCTGCGCCTGCCGCCCGGACGCTGCCGCGCCGCGGCCTGCGTGCGGGTCAGGACAGTCGCGTCCGGCTCGGCGCTCATCGCCCTCCCCCTATGGTCGATTTAGAGCCGATCGATGGCAGAGTTGCGGGCCGATCCGGCGATCCGGTCGGCGTACCCGGAACGGGATCGAGAGAAGGTTAGCCTTACCTATGCACGACGTCTAGAGGGTTGCGGGTCACAAGTTCACGGGGACGGTCAGCGGCGTTTTTGGGGGTCGCCGGGCTTGGCTGCTATCCTCGACCCTCGCGCGTGGCCGTCGCCGCGCGCCCGAAATCGAGATCTACAAACGAGGCTGACGCGTGGCGAATATCAAGTCCCAGATCAAGCGCATCAAGACCAACGAGAAGGCACGGCTGCGCAACAAGTCCGCGCGCACCGCGCTGAAGACCGCGGTCCGGCGGGTGCACGAGGCCGCCGAGTCCGGCGACGCCGCGGCCACCACCGCTGCCGCGCAGGCCGCCTCCCGGCAGCTGGACAAGGCCGCCAGCCGCGGCGTCATCCACAAGAACCAGGCGGCCAACCGCAAGTCCGCGGTCGCCAAGCGCGCCGCCTCCGTCTGAGCAACGGCAGACCCAAGCGCCGTACCCGTCCGGGTACGGCGCTGTTTTGCGTTCCCCAGCCCCGTGATCATGCAGAAAACCGGAGAGACACGCCGCGCAAAACCTGGAGATACGCATGATCACCGACCAGGTGGGGTCAGACGAGGGACGTTAGCGGCGGGCGCCGACTCGGCGGGCGGCGCAGACCCGGCGGATCGCCTGCTCCAGCGCATAACCCGGATCGGCGGCCACCCCCTTGACGTCGGCGTTGACGTCGGCCACCGCACTCAGCGCAGCGGTCAACCCGGCGTCGGTCCAGCCACGGGCCTGCGTCTGCGCCCGCTTCACCTTCCACGGCGGCATGCCGAGCGAGGTCGCCAGCGAATACGGGTTGCCGCCGCCGGCCGAGCTCACCCGGGCGATGGTGCGCACCCCGTCGGCCAGCGCGTCGGCGACCAGCACGTGTGCGACCCCGATGTTGAGCGCCCACCGCAGCGTCTCCAGCGCTCCCGGCACGTCACCGAGCACGGCCCGGTCGGCCACCGCGAATCCGGTCACCTCGGCCCGGCCGCGGTGATAGCGGGCAACCGCGTCGGCGTCCACGTGCCCACCGGCGTCGACGGCCAGCTGACTGCACGCGGCGGCCAGCTCACGCAGGTCGGTGCCCACCGCGTCCAGCAGCGCGGCGGCGGCCGGCGGGCTGATCGTGCCACCGGCCCTGGTGACCTCGGCCCGGACGAAGTCGATCCGCTCGCTCGCGCCACGCAGCGGCTTGCATTCGATCTCGTCGGCCTTGGCCGCGCGCATTGCGGTCAGCAACGCCTTGCCCCGCGCACCGCCGGCGTGCACCACGACCAGCGTGATCGACTCGTCGGGATCCTTGGCGTAGGAGCTGAGCACATCCGCGATGTCCTGGCGCGCCTCGTGTCCTTTGTGGACAATGATGACCCGGCGCTGCGCGAACAGGGACGGCGACAGCAGGTCGTAGATGACGCCCGGCTCGATGTCGGCGGCGGCAAGCTCGCGCACGTCGGTCTCCCGGTCCACCGCTCTGGCAGCGGCGACCGTGTCGGAGATCGCGCGCGCGATCAGCAGCTCCTCGTCGCCGACGACGAGACGCAGCGGCGGCAGCTCGGCAGTCATGGGCTCATCCAAGCATGTCCGACCGACAAGCCGGCCGAGCACCCGCAGCTGGTCGCGACCGGAGGCAAGCGAATTCCCTGGCGGCCCGAGCGGTGACACAGGCTCGAATTAGTTAATCGTGACCGCAGCTTTGTACGGCGCGGTGATTTCCGATCCCGAGCCGCCGTCCGGCTCGGAAATCACGTGGTCGACCGTGACGCTGTAACTTCCGGCCGGCAACGCGGTGCTCGGCGTCCAGACCAGCGTCGAGGTGCCGGCCGGTTTGGACACCGTTCCGGTCAGCGCCGCGCCGCTCGCGTCAGTGACTGCGACCGCCTTGCTCACGTCGGCCGGGTCGGTGCCGTCGCCATGGACGGGCCAGTTGAAGGACACCGTGATGGTGCCAGCCGTTGCCGCCACATTGTCGACCAGCGGATCGCGCCAACTCGGCACCATGCCCTCGAGCAATTGACCGTCCTGCCCGGCCGCGGCGGCGACGGTGGCCGACCGGTTGTTGACCGTGGTTTCTACGGTGTCCCAGTTGCTGCGCGTGTATTTCCATTGAATGCCGGCGCCATCGGGAATTCCGATGGTGATTTCCCAGGTGTTGTCGGCGGTTTTGTGCAGCGCGGTCGACGCGTTTCCACCACACCAGAAGCACAGCGGGTCACTCGCTCCGGGTGGCAGGCCGGTCGTGGCGCCGGCGAGATATACGGTCTGATCTGCCGGCGTATCTCCCGGTACGTGCACCCGGAATGTCACCTGGACGATCTTTGCCTCGACCGGGTGGCTGACCTCGGCCGAGGGTGGCGAGAGGTTGAGACTGCCGTCCACGGCGCGAATAACGTAGTAGTGCGTCTCGCCGGGCGATACATCATCGTCCACATAGGACTTGGTCGAGGACGGTACGACCGCCAGCTGCTTTTCGGCGCCAGGCTTGTCGCCGCGATAGATGCGGTATTCCGCGACGTCGGTCGCCGGATCGGTCCAGGTCAGCGTCAACGCCGAGGCCGACCAGTCCAGGGTCGCGGTGGGCGCGGCCGGCGGCGTCGTGTCGCTGCTCGGTGTCACGGTCATCGGGTCGGGTTTGGTGTTGACCCAATGTCGGCCGCCGTCGCTGGAGAACCGCGCCACGAACTCGTATCTCCCTGGCTTTTCGGCACGCAGTTGTCCGGTGTATTGCAGCTGCGCATTCCCGGTCATCGGCGTCCATGTGGTCGCACCGGCTTTGCGCAAGCCCACCTGGGCCTGGATCGCATCCGGATCGGCGACCCCGGCCGAGGTGACCTGCGCGGTCACTGTCGTGTGGTCCGCGGTCAGCTGTTGGTTGAGCTGGGTCGGTGAGACGATCTGAGCCGCGGTAATGGGCCGATAGGCGGTTGCCGCGGCCTCCGCCGAATTATCGCTGGTGTTTCCGTAGGCATCGATCGCCTGGATCACATAGTGGTACGTCGTGCCCGGTGCCGCCGTACGGTCCACATAGGACGTCCCGCCGGTCCGGCCGATTTGCTGATATCCCCCACCGGCGAGCGGGCTGCGGGACACGACGTACTTGCTGGCCGACCCGGTCCAGTGGACTGTGACCGAGCCGTTCGGCGCGGCCTGCGCGTCAACGTGCCGCGGTGCCGTCGGCGGGGTGATGTCCTGACCCGGTTTCATCAGCAGCACCCGGGCGGCTGTCGGCGGCAGCGTCATTTCCAGCTTCCCACCGGCCGTGGTCGCTACGCCCGTACCCAAGGCATCGCTGAACGTCACGCCGTCGCGCACAACTGACCCGGTCGGCACGCTGAGTTGCTGCGTCTTGGTGTCGCTGCGATTGACCAGTACCAGGGCGATGTCATTCTTGGTCCGCATCGAGTACGCCAGGGTCTGCGCGGAATCGTCGGTGAGCAGGTAGTCGACATCGCCGGTGCGGAATACCGGATGCTGCGAGCGCAACTTCGTAAGGGAGGTAAAGAAGTTGAGCAGATCATGGTTTCCGCCGGCGCAGTAGTCATTCGCCGATGTGCAGCTCTGCCCGGAGGTCCACGGGAACGTCCGCCGGTTGTCCGGGTCGTCCGAGCCGGTCAGCCCGACCTCGTCGCCGTAATAGATGCTCGGCATTCCGGGCAGGGTGAACTGTACGGTCGTCGCGACCTTCTCCTTGGCAATTCCAACCGCCACATTCGACGCGTTGTCCTCCTTGTCCTCCCGGTTGTTCTGGCCAGGAGTCAGCATCCAGCGGGTCCGCGGTGTGTCGTGGCTGTCGAGCAGATTCATGAACGTGCGATAGGTCGCCGGAGCGTAGTCCTGCTGGATCGACTCCATTGCCGAGGCGAACTGCGATATCGGCACGTTGGGGTCGTCCTCGCCGGGAAATCCCTTGTCGTGGCCGGTGGCGCCGAGCAGCGATAGCACGGCCGCGCGGAAGCGATACCCCATCGGCGTGTCGGCCGTATCACCATTGGTGAGCGGCATGTTGTCGTTCCAGTGCCACGCCTCCCCAATCAGCGGCGCGTCGGGATGCGCGCTCTTGACGGCGGTACGGAATTGCTGCCAGTACGAGGCTGGGAACGCCGAGTCCTGCATCGAGTCCAGCCGCCAGCCGTCGACTCCCTTGTCCAGCCAGTGCTGTGCGATGCTGTCGGCCTGCTTGTAGAAGTAGTCGGCTATCGGCGCGTACGGCCGGCTCGGGTCGCTCGGATCCTTCTTGGTCAGCAGCGGCAGCGCGTCCGCGGTACCGCCCCAGCTGTCATATGTGGCGCGGACCCCGGGTTTGCTGCCGGCGCATGGGCCGTCGGTGCCCTGCGGCAGGTCGTGGAAGGTGAACCACGAACGGTACGGCGAGCCCGGGTTCTCGCAGGCGCCGGACACCGTGTAGTGGTGATACCGGTCGAAATACGGGCTGTCGCTCGAGGTCGGGTCGAACGGCCCGTCCAGAATTACCTCCATATGTTTGCGGTGCGCTCCGCGGATCAACGCGTCAAGCGCGCCGTCACCGCCGAATTTCGGGTCGATATGGCGGAAATCCCTGACGTCATAACCGTGATCGGAGGCCGAGCTGAAGATCGGGTTGATGTAGAGGATCGTCACGCCGAGCTTCGTCAGGTAGTCGAGCTTCTGGGTGATGCCCTCCAGGTCACCGCCGAAGAAGTCCCGGCCGTATTCCGCCTCGGTGCATTTTTGCGCCGGATTCGCGTAGTCGCGGCAGTACCCCTCGGGCAATTGCCCCCAGACCCGGTTGTGGATCTGCGACGTCGCGGCCGCGGCCTTCTGCTGGTCGGTCGCGTTCGGTGGTGCCGGGTAGTCGTACCGCGGCTCAGTGGGCGACGGGTCGTTCGCCGTGTCCCCGTTGGCGAATCGGTCCGGGAAGATCTGGTACATAATGCCGTTTTCGAGCGAGGTCAACGTCGGGAAACTGCGCTCGACGACGTGAATGCGATAGTCGTTGGCGACCTCCTTGTCCGACGCCACGCCCATCCCGCCGAAAAGGGTGGACTGGTCGGCGTAATACTTCCGGGCATCGGCGTTGCGGACGAGGAAGTGGTAGGACAGGGTACCGAGATGACGCGCCGTTACGGTCGTCTGCCAGAAATCGCAGGTCCCACTGATATCGGCGTAGCACGAGACATTCTCCGCGACCCGGGTCATCGCAAGCCGCTGCTGCGCATTCGTCGCTGAATCGGTGACCCGGGCGCTGACCGAGGTCGCATTGTCATGCGCGGTACGGAATCGCAGCGTGACTTTGTCGCCCGGCGATACGGTACCGAACGGAACCCGATAGACGTCGCTGTGCCCGTCGTGGCCGAGCGCCGCGGTATCAATGGTGGCCGGCGATGCGGCGACAGCAGTGGCCGGCCGGGCCACCGCACCCACCGGAATCACCAGCGCCAGGCCAACACACGTTGCCGCGGCAAGCACTGTCAGCACCCGGGATCGCTTCATCGCAACATCGCCTCCACTGTCCCCTCTGGCTCCGCTCCGCAGGCTCCGCTCCGCACCGTGGACCCGGCGCGCAGCCACGCCGGGAACTGATCGAGTCCACAGTCGACATTCACCCAGCCGGGACCGCTGACCGGGTCGAGCCCGACCAGGGGCAGCCACTCCCCCGGCGGAACCCAGAGCCGGCGTGACCCGCCGGGCCGCAGAATCGGCGCGACCAGAATGTCCGGGCCGAGCAGGTATTGCAGGTCGGCACCAACCAACTCCGGGTCGGTGAGCGCGGTCGGCCGCATCAACGGCAGCGATGCGGCCGCGGACCGCGACAGATAGGGCATCAGCCGTTCGCGCAGCCGGCAGGCCGCGATCGCCACCGACCTGGCCGGCTCCGGATATGCCGTCGGCTCGCGCCGGCCGGTGCCGTGAAAACGCATCAGCGGCGACAGCGCGCCCCATTGCGTCCAGCGGGCAAACAGCTCCGGCTCCACATCCGCGCTGACCTCGCGGCCGTCGTAGTGCTCCAGGTCGGCGAATATCGGCCGGAACTCATCCGACCCGGCGACCCAGAAGCCGCCGATATCGTGCCCGACCAATGCGAAGCCGGACAGGCTCAGCGACAGGCAACCGCGCAACGCCGACACCAGACCGTCCCAGGTGGACGGTGTATCGCCGACCCAATGACCCGGATATCGCTGCGCACCGACCGTGCCCGATCGATTGAACTGCGCGACATCGCCGGCGCCCATGGCCTCGCGGGTGATCTGCTGATACAGCAACGCGTATTCGTTGTGCAGCTCGACACCGGTGCGTCCGTCGAAAAACACCGCGTCGTCGGGAATCTCCTCGGCGAAATCGCATTTCAACGCCGCGGCGCCGCGGGCGATCAACTCGGCGACGCGTTCCCGCCACCACGCCACCGCGGCCGGGTTGGTGAAATCCACGATTGCGCGGTTGTCCTGATCCGGCGTGCGGGCGAGCTCGCCGGCCTTGTCACGAACGAGCAGGCTGGCCAGATCCTTACCCAGCGGGCTGTCGGCGATCACGTACGGGTTGAGCCACAGGCTGGTGCGGACATTCCGTTCACGCAGCCGATCGATCCAACCGGCCGGGAAGCGCCTTTCGTCCGGCTGCCAATTACACGACAGGTCGGTCATCACATCGCCGGTCATCCAGGCATCGACGTGCACCACATGCACCGGACAGTCGGCAGCCGCATAATCATCGAGCCGGTCGTGAATTTGCGCCTCGGTCACGTATGAGCAGCGGCCGCTCCACACCCCGAACGTCCAATCCGGCAACGTCGCGGGCGCGCCGGTCACCCGCCACAGCTGCCGCAGGATCTCATTGCCGGAGCCGGCGAAATAGCACAGGTCTACCTCATCGCCGGGGATCGCGACCGCGGCGATCTCGCTGTGCGTCGCGCCGAGATCGGCGAAGGCCCGGTTCGCGGTGTTGGCGTAAATGCCCCAGCCGGCGGTGGACCAGAAGAACGGCGCGTTCACATACGCCCGGTCCAGCCCGTCGGCGCCGTGCGTCTCGCGGTTGACCAGATCCCGGCGCCGGCCGCGCAGCCGCGGTCCCTGGAAGCTCTCCCCGCCGCCGTACAACTCCTCGGCCGGCAACAGTGCGGCGGTTTCCAGCCAACCGACGCGGCGCCCGTCGCGCAGCAGCCGGCCGAATCCGGGTGTGGGACCGGTCAGGCTGCGCCAACCGGGTGACCGCGGAAAGCTGCGCCGGTCGAATTCCGCGACGTCCAGTGGTGTGCCAACCGCAACGATCTGGGTGCCCTCGACCGGCGGGCGCCCAATCCGCATCCGCACCACGCCGGGAGCCGGCTCGGTATATTCGGCGGTTTCGGTCGCTCCGCTGGCGAATTCCAGCCGCAGCCCGCCACCGGTCGGGGTCGCGGCGAGGACCGGGTCGACCCGCAGTTGGCCCGCACCGATCGCGCTCAGAAAATCGACATCGAGCTCAGCCACGCACCCCACCCTGGGTCAGTCCGGCGACCAGATACCGCTGCAGGAACTGGAATATCACGATGACCGGGATCGCGGCCAGCAATGCGCCGGCGGCGAAAGGTCCCCACGATTGAGAGAACTTGTCGTTGACGAATTGATAGAGGCCCACGGCCAGCGTCCAATGGTCCTTGTCGCGCAGGACGACGCTGGCGACCACGAAGTCGTTGATGGACACGATGAACGCCATGAACCCGGCGACCACCAGGATCGGCCGGATCAGCGGCAGCAGAATGCGCACGAACAACACCATCGGCGTGCAGCCGTCGATCAACGCCGCATCATCCAATTCGCGCGGTACCGAATCGAGATAGCCCTTGATCAGCCAGGTGGTGCCGCCGACGATCGTCCCGCAGTAGATGAGGATCAGGCCGGGATAACCGCCGATGCCGAAGAACGGCACCACTTTTTTCACCGTCACCAGGAACAGGAAGAACGCCACCACAAGCAGCAACCCGGGAAACATCTGGATCAGCAACACCGCCAACATGCTGCCGTGCCTGCCGCGAAACTGCAGCCGAGACAACGCATACGCCGCCAGCGCGGCGCAGCCGACCGAGATGACCACCGAGCAACCGCCGACGATCAGCGTATTGAGGCACCAGCGCAGGAACGGATAGTTCGAGTTGGACAATAGTGTCGAGAAGTTGTGCATGGACAGCTGGCGGGGAATCAGCTGCGTTGTGTCGCCACTGGCGCTGAACGCCGCGCCCACCACGTACACCACCGGCAGCAGCACGAATGCCACCGCCAGCACGCCGATCACGTGCCGCCACCACTGCCGCTGCGCATTCATCACGCGACTCTTTCCCGGGTCAGTGTGTGCCGGATTCCGAAGACCGAGATCAACAGCACGATCGCGAAGATGATCACGCTGATCGCGCTGGCCAGCCCGTAGTTGTTGCCGGTGCCGGCGCCGAACGCCAGATCGTAGGTATAGCTGATCAGGATGTCGGTATGCCCGACCGGCGAGCCGGACCCGGCCACCGGCGGGCCACCGCCGGTCACGAGAAATATCGCATTGAAGTTGTTGAAGTTGAACGCGAAGTTGAGCACGATCAGCGGCCCGGTCGCCAGCAACAACAGCGGCAACGTGATGTGGCTGAACACCTGCCGGGCGCTCGCCCCATCCACCCGAGCCGCCTCGGGCAGCTCGGTGGAAATCGACTGCAGCACGCCGGAGGCGATCAAAAACCAGTATGGGAAGCCCATCCAGGTATTAACCAGCAACACCGCGACCTTGGCCAGCGTCGGGTCGAGCAGCCAGTCGATCTTCACGTGCAGGATCGAGTTGATAACGCCGTAGTCGCCGTTGAGCATCCCGCGCCAAACCAATGCGGTGATGAAACTCGGCAGCGCGTACGGCACGATCAGCAGCGAGCGGTAGATGCGTCGCCCGCGCAGGCTCGGATGCCCCAATGAAATGGCGAGCAGCAGGCCGAGCATGAAGGTAATAGCCGAGGACAACCCGGCGAACAACAGCGTCCAGATGAGCACGCGAAGAAATGCACCCTGAATGTCGGAGTTCGTGAACGCGTCGCTGTAGTTGCCGAAACCGACCCCGGTCCGCCAACCGGGCGACAGCGCCTTGCCGCCGGACACGAACTGTCCCTTGTGGTCGTGATAGACGATATGGCTGCGGGTATCGACGATCTGGTCGCGTGCGCTGTCGTATCGCATCGTCCGGTCGAAAACCGCTGCCCGGGTGAACGATGTCGTCTTGACCACCCCACCATCGGTGGGGATCTGCAGGTTTGCCAGCGCATTGCCGGTGCCGGCGGCCTCGCGCAGATTCAGCACCTGATAGCCACGCACGGCGGTGATCAGGCCGTCGGTCTCGGTCACCGAGCCGGGCGCGGCGGCGGTCAGTCCGGAGGTCGTGCCGAGGTAGTTCTTGCCGGCCTCGTCGGTCAGCAGCAGGGCGTACTGGTTGCCGCTACGCAGGACCTTGATCTTGTATTCCGGGCCGTTCTGGCGTTCGGACAGGCCATTTCCGACGATCGCCGAGACCGCCTGGGATTTGCTGACCACGTGACCGGTGCCGTAGTTCGAGAACGAGATATCGATCGTGTAGACGATCGGATAGAGCAGGAACACCGCGAGGAACAGCCCGCCCGGCAGCAGGAACTTCGCCGCTACCAGTCGCGGATGCAGATAGACCACGTTGATCGCCAGGGCGACGACGATCAGCCCGGCCAGCATTCCCCATTGATGGCTGGAGATCGCCTTGGGCACCGCGGCGGCGGTCAGCCCGTCCACCACGCACAACAGCACGATCTTGACGATCCAGCCGCGCAACGTGCCGCGTTGTCCGGCGGGCGGCCGGATCGCGGCACGGCCACCCACCGGAGTCATGGGGTCAATGACCGTGGTCAACGGCCTTAGTTCTTTTTGGTCGCGGCGCGGATCTGCTTGGCCGCGTTCTTGAATGCGGTGTCCGGATTCTGCCGGCCGGACATCGCCAGCACATAGGCCTGGCCCCAGGCTTTCCATACCGAGGTCATCGCCGGGATCGACGGGGTCGGCTCACCGTTGGCCGCGGCCTGCAGGAATCCCTTGATCGCCGGATTGGTCTCGACCTGCTTGGCCACCGAGTTCAACGCCGGCGGTCGTTTGTCCACGTCGTACAAGGCCTTCATCGGGCCGGCACCGTTCATAAAGTCGACGAGGAACGTCTTGGCCAGCGTGCTGTTCTTCGAGAAATGCGACACGATGAATCCCTGTACGCCGACGAATGGCCGGGCCACGCCGCCATTCACCGGCGGGATCGGCGTCACCGCGTACGGCACCTTCGCCGCATCGAACGAGGCCAGCTGCCACGGGCCGTCCAGCAGGAACGGCACCTTGCCCTTGATGAACGCCTGCTTGGCGATATCTGAGGTGACATCAACGGACATCAGCCCCTGCTTGCACAGTGCAGTGAGTGACTGGGCGAATTTCAGCCCGCCGGCATTGTCGATGCCGACGTCGTGCTGGTCATAACCCGTACCGGATTTCTTGAACAGGTATCCACCGCTCGCAGTCACGAGGCCGTAGGGCTGGTAGGCGTTGCCGTCGGAGCCCATCGGCAGCCCGATTGCCGGCTTCACCTTGCCAGCCTTCTTCAGCGTCGTCGCCTCGGACACCAGCTGTGCCCAGCTCGTCGGCGGCTTCTTGACCAGCTTGGTGTTGGTGTAGAGGCCGACCGCCTCTACCGCGTAGGGCAATCCATAGAGCTTTCCGTTCTGGGTGAACGCGGCAATCGAGGACGGTACGTAGTTACTCGCGTCCTTGCCGAGATCTATCGGGTCGACCAGGCCGTCCTTGATCAGCTCGCCGGTCGTGTCGTGTGCGGTGACGATGATGTCCGGGCCCTCGCCGACCGGCGCCGCGTGTTCGAAATTCGGCACCAGCTGGGCGAAGTCGACGGTTTGTACCGCCACCGTGATGCCGTTTGCCTTGCCGAATTCGTTGCCCAGTTTCTGCAGTACGGGCGCCCGGTTTCCGTCGGCCCAGATGACGAGATCGGCCTTGGGTCGCTTGCCGGTGCCCGCGGTGCTGGTGGGCGGGGCAGCCGACGCGGACGCCGATGATCCGGTCTCCCCGCCGGCGGACGTGCTCGGGCCGGACGGGGTCGCGCCGGATGACGATTTCTTGGAGCTGCTGCCACAGGCGGCGGCCAGCACCAAAAGGCCGGCCAGCAGCGCAATCACAGCCGCGTGCGGACGCCGAATCGGGTGGTGTGCACTCATGAAGCGGCCTCCGAGGGCGCGTAACGAGCCTGAAACGCTAGTCCGTCACCTTGCCGGCTCGAGCGGGATTGGCCCATACCCAACCAATGCGCCGTAATATCTGATCGTGACATCCGCAGACTCGACGATCACGGTCTCGGTCCGGGACATCGGCCGCGGCGAATACCCACCGGGCGCGATCTTCGGGCCGCGGGAGCTGGTCGACTTCGAGTTCGTCTGGATGCTGTCGGGCACCGCCGACTGGGTCGGCGGGATGCGGCGGGCCCGGCTCGCGCCGGGTCGATTGCTGCTGGCT
>Ga0137412_10003206_pt1 | contig 13060 bp, 12 predicted proteins | sample CZODoug2_1_16fun_FD_122160 | JGI IMG/M metagenome (GOLD analysis project Ga0137412, IMG submission 122160) | Vadose zone soil fungal communities from Angelo Coast Range Reserve, California, USA - CZODoug2_1_16fungal (Hybrid Assembly) | ecosystem: Environmental > Terrestrial > Soil > Vadose zone... | reverse complement strand
TCACGATGGCGATGGCGGCGGTGGGCATCACGACGATGGTCACGGTGGCCATGACGGACCCGGCAGGCATGACGGCGGTCACCGACACGGCGGCGGGGACGGCGCCCATCACCATGACGGCGGGCATCGCTAGTCCCCGGTGCCCACGCTCCACAGGGTCAACTGCCAGGCGCGACAGGCTGGTCAGCGGGAGCTGGGTGTGTCCGCGCCGCTGACCATCTCGGAGAGGCGGGGGAACTGCGCTGTGGAGGTCCAGCCGCCGTCGATGCGGAGCTCCGCTCCATTGACGAACCCTGACTCGTCGCTGATCAGATAGGTGGCCATCGCGGCGATGTCGTTGAGGTTTCCGTACCGGGTGAGCTGTGCCTGGGCGATCCTCGGACCCGCGACGGGATGTGCCGCGACGTCGCCGGCGAGTGCGTCGCCGAGGACGAGCCCGCAGATCATGGTGTTGACGCGCAGACCCTGTGGGCCGTAGTCGGTGGCCATCTGGCGGGTGAGAGCGCCCATTGCGCCCTTGCAGACCGAGTAGGCGGGCAGCGACGCGATGCCCGCGACCGCCGCGAGCGAGGAGATGTTGACGATGGACCCGCCGGGGGACTTGAGAAGCTGCGGGATGGCGTACTTGCAGGCCCAGAACAGCCCGTAGATCCCGACCTGGATGATCCGTCCGAACCCGTCGGTGTCCATGTCGGCGATCGGCCGTTCGCTCGATCCGACCTGGTCCATGGCCATGGCGTTGTTCACCAGGGAGTCGAGTCGACCGGTGGGCGCGGCGGCCGCGGCGATCAGCTCCCGGACACTCCCTTCATCGGTGACATCCGCCTGGATGAACCGTGCCTGCCCACCCTTGTCGGTGATCTGTTGTTCGATCTGCCGACCCTGGGTTTCACTGCGCCCGGTGAGCACCACGCTGGCTCCCTCGGCGGCAAACCGCTCCGCCATGGCCGCTCCGAAACCTTTCGTGGAGCCGGTGACCAGCACGGACTTACCGTGTAGACGCCCGGTACCTGCGTCGGCGGGCTGGGTTTGCATGCCGGAGCCTTTCAGTTTCCCACGCGAACCCGGCCGTCCTCAGCGGATGACGACAGGCGGCCGGGTTCGGTGGTGTGCGAGGTGGTCGTGCCGCTGGTCAGGCCTGCCGGCGCAGGATTCCCTGCTCGATGATCCCGAAGCCCACGTCGCCGTCGCTGGTGCGGACCTCGACGAGATCGTCGTACGAGGTGAACGCCACCGGCCCGGTCGGATCGTTGAGCGGGCAGTTGATGCGGGCCTCGGGCTTACCCAGGCTCAGACTCAGGGGCGATCCGTTGTCCAGCACGAGGTCGAGTTCGGCGATGTTGCCCCACGGGTCGCGCCGGCGGACCGTGGCGTCGGCGACGCTCTCGTTCCGGGATCCGACCAGCTGCCCGTGCGCCGGGATATCTCCATCCAGCGTCTGGAACTTCATGGTGGCCAGATCGAAGTCGTCGAAGAGGAAGAACCCGGCGTAGTACTCGGTCCAGGACGAGATCTCCTGACGGAATCCCCACGTGCGGTCGCGGACCACTCCGCCGGAGAGCTGGAGGGTGGTCGATCCCATCGTGACGGTCCCGGTGAGGGTGCCGGCCTGCTCGAAATGCTGCAGCGGCTCGTTCGGCCGCAGCCCGGGCAGGGCTCCGGACGGCGAGTAGTCGATCGCCTCCCGAAGTGGGCTGAGATCCAGGTGCAGCTCGAAGTCGTCCGACTTCGCCTCGAGATGTCCGCCCAGGTCGAACGAGATGTGCTCGGACTCGAACGTCATCGGGTTCAGCCGTTCCCAGATCTCCGCCGGGCGTTTGTCGACCACGACCGAGCATCTGGCCCACATGCCCGCATCGGTGCGCCCACCCTGCAGGTGGGTGGTGCCGTAGAAGCCGCGCTCGCGGTCGTAGAGGGTGAGGAAGAGGTTCTCCCGCCACGGCGGGTCGTCCGGTGAGAAGACGCGGTCGGTGTGCATGGGCTCGGCCAGCGGCCCCCACGGGCCTCGGGAGTCGGACATTTCTCGTCCTTCCTGGAGTCGATCATTGGTGAACCTTGATGGGACGGTCAGGAAGAGCTGGCGGCACGTTCGAGCACCGTGACGATGCCGGTGGTGCCGTCTACCCGGCAGCGGTCGCCGGTCCGGATGCTGCGGGTCCCGGTGATCGTGTTCACGACACAGGGCACCGCGAGCTCGCGCGCCACGATGGCGGCGTGGGACAGCGCCCCGCCGATGTCCACCACCAGGGCGGCGGAGATGAACATGATCGACGACCAGCTGGGGTCCGTGGCGGCGGCGACCAAGATCTCGCCGGGCTCGACATAGTCGAAGTCTGGGTCGGTCACCACCCGCGCGAATCCCTCGACCACGCCCGGACTGACCCCGACACCGTTGACCGAGTCCGCTGCCCGCGACTCCGCCGTCGCGACGATGGGTACCGGGTCGCCCTGCCAGTGCGTGGGCAGTTCGATCGAGCGGTAGTAGGCGTAGCGCTCGCGGCGACGCTCGATCAGGCCGCGGATGTCGTCCGGGCGGCGGCCCGCGATCTCACTCTCGGTCAGGAAGAACACGTCGTCGCTGGTGGCGATCGTCCCGTCCGAGGCCAGGAGGTCACCGACCCGCCGGGCAGCTGCCCGGATCGTGTCCGAGGCCTGCAGGAACGACTCCTTGGCCATGCCCCGGAGCGGGATCACGGTGCTGGCGGTGTGCAGCACCCGGCGGGCCAGTGGACGCCTGACCGGGGGCAACGCCGCGAGGATGTCCCGCTCCAACTCGAGGCGGCGATCGCGCAGTGCGGCTTCCCGCGCGAGCGGGTTCCGCTCCTCGTCCATGACGGCGTACTCGGCGACCAGCCGATGCAGCGCGGTGGCGTCCTCACGCCACACCCGCGACGACAGCTCGCCCTCGTGCGGCCCATGGAATCCGTTCCGGTCTACGACCTCCGAGATGTCCATCTCGCCACGGGACGCTCTCCAGAGATCAGCGACCACCGCTGTCTCAGGGACTGATCCGTAGCCGCTGGCGAGGCTCGTCATGTCGCCGACGCCCACGCCGGCCGTGAGCTTCTCCAGGACGTTGTAGATCGGCTGCACCACACAGAACAAGGTCGTCGCCTGCAGCGCCACGTTCCGCCGGAAACGCGCCGTCGCCTCCGAGAACAGCCGCACCGCCGCCGTATGGTCCAGGTCGGGAACGGACGCGATCTGACAGCGCCACCACTGCTGGGTATCCGCCGCTGTGGCACGCAGTACGGACGGAATCCGGAAGAAGGTGTACGGCATTCGGGCGGCAATGATCGGGTACCGGCGACGGGTCCGCAGGCCGACCAAAGTCTCCGGTACGCGACCGAAGACCTGTTCCGCGATAGCGGCTCCGGATGTGCCGGGGATGCGATCACCCATGGAGCTCAGGAAATCCAGCTGCACGGCGCCGCGCCCGTAGAAGGCACTCGAGAACCGCTCCTCCCGATCGAGGGGTACCCGTGACTCCCCGCGGGTCGCCGCGCCCAACGCGTGGAATGCCTCACGGGTGGCGCCCTCGGCGGCAACCTCCCACAGATCCCAGGTCAAGGTGGTCAGCACACCAGGCAGCGCCTCGCCGATATTGGCCCGTGACCACAGTCGGCCCGGGGGGCTCCCGGCGTGCAGCGGATCCCAGGACTCCGCCGGCAACGGCCCCGCGGCAGACCCTGCCGCCGGCAGCTCGGACCCGGGCCCGGAAGGCGAGAGCGCGGTCATCCCGCAAGCCCGGACCGGGTCAGCGACAACGGCGCCGAAGCGACCAAGCCGGGGGGACAACCGCCAACGTGGTGACACAGCGTGGTTACAAGATGCACCATTGCACCGCTCGCTTCGGGGATCGATGAACGCGGTGGGCCGAGGAACGAAGGTTCGAGAAGGTTTTAACTGCCCAGCGTAGAGCAACTGCTATCTGAAGGTAGAGGCTCGACAACAGGCGGTCAAGCCCGCGATATCACCCGATCCGGCTCAAATCAGCATTCTGAACAGGCTAGATGATCGACCTGCCTGGCGAGGTTCCCAGGCGGAGCCTCTTCGAGTGGCAGCTGGAGAGCAATCACTACTCGCATTGGAGTGACGTCGTCATCCCTCGCCCACTGTCTCCGGGGCGCGCGTCACGCGGAGGACTCGGACGAGCGTGTCTGCCCGTCCCGGTGACTGTGAGTGATGGACATGGCGACCGTCGGGACGGAGGGTGGCGTGGTCGGAGCTGCCGTCCGGGTGTGAGACGGGGCAGGCGCCCGCATCTGAGATAATCGCTCCGGTGGCCACGCCCCAGGGATCTCAAGATCGTTCGAGTGGTGCCCGCGTCGCGCGGTCGTCCGCCGTTATTCGCGAGCTGATCCTGAACGCCGCTCGGCAGTGCTTCGCCGAGGGCGGCCTGGCCGGCACGACAACCCGGCAGATCGCGGCCAGGGCCGACGTCGTCGAGAACCTTATCTTCAAACATTTCGGCACGAAGTCCCGGCTCTTCGACGAAGCAGTCGTCGAACCTTTTCAGCGCGCCATCGATAAATTCATCGTGCAATGGACCTCCCGGTCGAGTGGGCCGCATTCAGGTGAGGTGACCGCCCGGGACTACATCGAGAGTGTGTACGACCTGCTCGAGGGTCATGCCGAGTTGCTGTTCGCGCTCATGAAGGATCGGCGGCAGGAGAAGCCGCTGCTGCCGCTGCTCCAGGAGCTCGAACGCGTTGCTGCCTACGAGACGGGTGCGCAGGGTTGGACGGGAGTGGATATTGTGGTCCTCACCCGTCTTCAGTTCGCCGTGGTTGCTTTCAGCGCGGCGTTCGACGAATCCCTTTATCCATCGGGCGCCCGACGCCCGAGTCGTGATCGCATCATCACCGAGATGGCAGCCTTCTTCGTCCATGGAACGGCCCACCGACCCCAATGAGCCCTGTTCCCGGCGGTGCCAGTGGTGCGGGGGTGGCGGCCGGGTCGGGCGAGGGTACGGTTGGCCCGCGCGGCTGCCAGCTTTCGGACCACTCCGACGGGTGGTGTGCCCCTCGAGGCGAACCGCTAGATTGAGTTATTCCATTCACGGCTAAATTGTTTCCGCCAAGTTACGAGTAGCCAGGCGGCCGACACTCGTTCTTCGACTCCCCGGTGTCGGGTCGCCGATGTGGGGGGACCATGGGTCCGCAGGCAGCAAGCGCTTCGGTACGTCTACAGCTCCCGCTGAAACGCCTGAGAACGCCGGAGCAGTACCGGGTGACCGATCTTGCACTCGACTCACCCGGGCGGGACTCGGTGACCGTCACGTGGGCCGACGGGCGCCAGGCCCACGCCACGGATGAGGCCGGGCTCAACAATCTGGAAAACTATCCCAAGGCCGATATCGCCGAAATTGACGTCCATTACACCGACGGTTCCCAGCTGGTATTCGAACCGAAACGCGGCCTTGTCACGGTCACCGGTGACGACGCCGATGACGCTGTCGCGTGCGCCATCAAGATTCAGAACGAGTACAGGTCGATACCGGACCGGCGAGGCATGATCGTCAGTGCGACGCTGCTGCTCCGCGTCTCGATGATCGCCATCATCGTGTCCGTCGCGATCCTGTGTCTGCACTTTGCGGCCAACGAGCTGGCGCCGTATCGGATCGGCCTTCTCATCCTCTGGGGGGTCGTCCTGGTCGGGTGCGGGACGTGGTCGGAGTACCTCGAGTGGCGCATGGACCCAGCGCGGACGCGGCTGCTCCCAGCGCGTTCGCACTGGTACAGCCAGCCCGCGGTCCCGATCGCCACGATCAGCACGCTCATCGCGGTGGTCCTCGTCGCGGCCGCCGTGTTCGTGCGGCTCTACCGCTAGCTACTTGCCGGCCGGCTCTGGTTTGCCCGGTTATGCCGAAGCGGCCGCATGGCTCAGGAGCGCGACCGCTTCGAGCTGGGAGTTGACTTCGAGTTTCGTCAGGGCCGACCGGATCTGGGCGCGGACGGTGGTGATGGAGACGGCGAAGTGTGTGGTGATGGCGCTGGCGTGGTGACCCTGGGCGAGAAGGTCGAGAACCTGTCGTTCTCGGTTGCTGAGCCGATCGAGGCGCTGGACGACCCGGTTCCGCTGGGCTTCGTGGTCGCGGTGGCGTTGCTCCCAGGTGAGGCGTGCTTCGTCGGTCATGGGTTGCTCGCCAGCGGCCGCGGCGTGCACGGTGCTGAGCAGGGTTTGGAAGGTATCCGACATCGAGACGGCCGCGACCGCGCCGGCGGCGACCGCCGCGGCGATGCGAGCCTCGTCGTTGGTGCCGCTGACCGCGACCACTGACCAGCCGCGTGCGCACAGTGGTCTGACGAGGTCGACGCCGTCGATGTATCGGCCACGGTGGTCGCGCCCCAGGTGCAGATCGAGCAGTGCGAGCCCGGCCGGCAGCCGCACCAGCTCCGCGAGGATCGTCGCGGTGCCGCCGGCGGTGGTCAGTTGGCGTGCATCCAACTCATAGGAGCGCAGCACCAGCGTCAGCGTGTTGCTGAACATTTCATGGTCGTCGATAATCACGATGGGTCTGTTCGCGCGGTCCTGGGCGACCGGTCCCGCAATCGCCGGGTGTGCGGCGTAGCCGTCAATGGACTGCATGAAGGATCCTCCAGCAGGCTGGTGAACAGGGCCACCCGAGGTTCGGGTGGCTCGGATCAGGTCCAGCTCAGCGTGTGCCGTTGGCACAATGGGGACAACCTCCCGAGCGAAAAAACGATGTAAAGAATAGCCTACTTAACTTGGTCATTCTGCTGAGCTCTCGCTCAGACTTGGCTCTGACCTGCGGTTATTGAGCTCGCTGGGCTCAAGCTGGCATGGTAGCCGCGAGTTATCGGATACTTAACCCTCCTGTGACGCTTGCTTGCGTCAACGTGAACAGGTCTCGGAGCGGGTGGTGTCAGGCTCTGCCCGCGAGCCGGGTCAGGATGTGCGCGGCGGGCTCGGCGGTGGCGTAACGGTGGCCGGTGCCGGCCCACAGGTTGATCCGTTCCGGATTGCCCGAGGCCGCCGCCGCCTTGCGCATCGGGCTGGCCAGGTGGTGCAGAGCGGGGTAGCCGACCGGGGCCAGCGGTGTGTAGCGGTCGGTGAACTCGTTGCGCAGCGCCCTCGCGGGCCGGCCGGTGAAAGCACGGGTGACCACTGTTCGGTCCCTCGATGGATCGGCGAGCGCGGCCTTGTACGGCGGTGACGCACCGCTCTCCCCGGCGCGTAGCAGAACGGTGCCGATCATGGCCGCCTCAGCACCGGCTGCCAGGACCTCGGTGACCGACGCGGGTGTTGCCAGTCCGCCGGCGGCAACCATGGGCAGTGAAACCGCTGCGCGGACCTGGCCGAGCAGCTCCACCAGAGGTGTCTCCGGTGGGATGTCGGACGGGGTGAGGGTGCCGGAGTGCCCGCCAGCGGCGGAGGCCTGCACGACCAGCAGGTCAGCGCCGGCTTCGGCCGCCAGCCGGGCTTCGTCGGCCGAGGTGACGGTCTGTACGACGAGCGTCCCGGCACGACGCAGGGCTGCGATCACGCCGGGTCCGGGGATGCCGAAGGTGAAGCTGACCACCGGGACCGGGTCCGACAGCAGCGCCTCGATCTTCTCCGCGAAACGGTCGTCGTCCTCCACGATCGGCGCCGCTGCCAGGTTCAGCCCGTACGGGCTGCCCTCGGGCTGGATGGTGCGGGCGTAGCGGTGGAACGCCTCAGGACCCACAGCCACGGGGTTGGGTGCGAACAGGTTCACCCCGAACGGCACCGACTCGGCGCGCACCTCGGTGATCTGCTCGGCCAACGCCTCGCCGCTTCGGTACCCGCCGGCGAGGAAGCCCAGGCTGCCGGCGCTGGCAGCCGCGACCACCAGTTGTGGCGTGCTGGGGCCGCCGGCCATCGGGGCGGCGAGGACGGGGGAGGACAGACCCAGGTTACGCAGGGCTGCGTTCATGGCGTGGCTGCTTTCTCGGAGGTGCCGAACACGTGCATCTATGCTTCACGCACATGGACGTCGAGTTGCGTCACCTGCACGCGTTTGTGGCCGTGGCCCGGCAGAAGTCGTTCACCCACGCCGCCGTCGAGCTGGCGATCACCCAACCCGCGTTGAGCCGCACCATCCGCCAGCTCGAGGCGAGGATGCGCGTGACACTGCTGGACCGCGGCTCGCGCCACGTCGAGCTCACCAGCGTCGGGGAGATCTTCCTCGGCCACGTCGAGCGCGTGCTCGGTGACCTCGAACGGGCGTTCAGCGCGGTGCGCCAGCAGATCAGTATCCGGTTGGGGTTCAGCTGGCTGCTGCCGGATCCGTGGGCACAGAACGCGGTCACCCGGTTCGAACGGACCACAGGGAGCACCGTCAGTCTGGTGCGCTCCGACGACCCGCTCTCGGCGGTACAACAGAGCAAGATCGACGTGGCGCTGGTGCGTGGCCAGGTCAGGTCCTCGACCGTGCGGGTCGTGCACCTGTTCGACGAAAGCCGGGTCGCGGTGTGTTCGGTGAAATCGGCGCTCGCCCGCCGGGACGAGCTGGACTGGCGCGAGATCCCCCGCTGGCCGCTTGTGGTCAACATCGTCAGTGGCACCACCGGCCCGTGGTCCTGGCCGGCTGGGCACGGGCCGGACACAGTGATCGAGACGCCGAACTTCGACGAATGGATCGAGTCCATCGCGGCGGACCGGGGGATCGGCGTCGTACCGGAGGTGGCGATGCGCCGCAACATCCACCCCGCCGTGAAGTTCGTGCCACTGGTCCACGCTCCACCCAGCCCCGTGGCTCTGGCGTTCCTGCCACACGTGCAGGAGGCGCTGATGCGGCAGTTCCTGGAGGCGGCGCTCGGCGCGCTGGCCGACGGATAGCCTCCGGCTGCAGCCACCCATGGTGAGCGCCCTCAGTTCCCGGCGCTCTGGCCGCCGTCGACGTGGAGGGTTTCCCCGGTGACGAACGGCGCTGTCTCGAGGAACAGCACAGCCTGCACGATGTCGGCGATCTCGCCCATCCGGCCGACGGGGTGTAGGCCGCCGAGCATGTCGTGGGTCGCGCTGGGGTGCATCGGGGTCTTGATAATGCCCGGTGAGACGGCGTTCGCACGAATTCCGCGCTTGGCGTACTCGATCGCCAAGGATCTCGTGGCCGAGTCCAGGCCGCCCTTGGTCAGTGAGGCCAGAACCGAGGGGACGTTGGAGTTCGCGTTGTCGACCAAGCTGGTGGTGATGTTGACGATGTGCCCACCGCCCTGTTCGAGCATCTGCGCGACCGCGCGCTGGGTGATGGCGAAGAACCCGGTGAGGTTGACCGCGATGAGGTTGGCGTAGTCGTCGGCGGTGTAATCGGTGAACGGCTTGGAGATGAAGATGCCCGCGTTGTTGACCAGCGTGTCGATCCGGCCGAACTCGTCCAGGCCCTGGCCGATGACCTGTTCGGCGGTGGCGGGATCGCCGACGTCGCCCTGAACGGTCAGGACGCCAACGTCTTCCGACGGCTTGATGGAGCGGGAGTTCGCCACGACGGCGTAGCCGAGTTCCCGGTAGGCGGCGACGAGCGCCTCTCCGATTCCCTGCGAGGCCCCGGTGATGACGGCAACCTTTTGGACTTTGTCACCCATGATGGTATCTCTCGCTTTCTATTTCTTGCCGGCCGGGTCGTTCGGGTGCGGGGTGAGCGGGGTGACCGTCACCGTCATCCACACGTGCAACGGCAGGCTGGTGAGGATTCCCTGCAGCTGCTCCTCGTTGTCGGCACTGAACAGTCCCAGGGTGCGCCATTCACCCGGCACCGCCGGGGGCTTCCACAACCGCAGGAGATGGCCGGCCGCCGCGAGTTCCGCGGCGCGCTTGGCCTCGCGGGCCTTCGTTTCCTCCACCGTCGCTTCCTCGGTGCCCTCGGGCACGTTGGTCACCAATTCGGTCAGGAATTCCATGACTTCCTCCGGTACTTTCAAATGGGACGGCGGGTTCGATCCCTCGCCGCGGTCGGGCTGACACGGCCCAAGAGGGTGGTGAGCTCGGTGATGGGACGCGAGTCGATGTCGTGCACCGCGGCCACGATCTGCTCTCGCAGCTCGGCGTCGGCGTACGGCTCGCTGAGCCAATGGAACTTCTCCACAACCCGATCCCACGACAATGGTCGGGTGGGTGCTCCTTCGAAGTCGGTCTGCTCCCGGATGAGTTCCTGGCCGCGTTTCGTGGTGACCGCCACCCGCACCGGCGTGGTTCGGGGGTAGCCGCTGGTGAGGGCGTCGTCCGGGTAGACCTCGACCCGCTGCAGCAGGTCCTGCACATCGGCGTCTCGGATCCGGTCCTCGCGTAGTTGCTCCGGACCGACCTGGCCGTCGATCAATGCGGCGGCGGTCAGATATTTGAGGTTGTAGTCGGCCTGTTCCTTGGTGGACGGGAAGTTCTTGTCCCCGAACCTACCGCCGCCGGCGATGTCGTAGGCGGTCTGGAAGACATCGAGGCGTACACAGTCGATGTCGTCGTGGTCAACGTGGTGCTGTGCCGCCAGGGTCAAGACCGACTCGATCACGGGCTGACCGTGGATCAGGCAGCAGTACTTCTTGAGGTAGGTCTGCTCGACCACCTCGAGTGAGGAGTCGGACAAATTGAGATCGATGTTCTGGTCGAAGAGCTGGCAGAGCCCATTCGGGCCCTCGAACAGACCCAACGGTCCGGTGATGCCGCGCTGCGCCAGACCGGTGGTGTACACGGCGCGTTGGGCGGTGATGCCTGGTGAGACGCCTTTCCAATTCGACACCGGTTCGGAGTGGATCGCCGCGAGCGAGACGTTGTCGGCCGCCGCGATCGCGATCGCATGAGCGGTCTGGTTGGCGTCCAGGCCCAGCAGCTTGGCGCTACCGGCTGCGGCGGACATGGCGAGCTGCAGCGCGTGGTTGAGGCCTCGGGCCATGACCGGTACCTGGGCACTGAAGCGGCACTGCACCTCATAGGCGATCGCCAGGGCCAGCATGAAGTCGGCTCCACTGGCCTGCACCTGTTCCGCGACGGCGAGGACGGCCCCGAAGTTGTCGGCGGGATGACACAGCCCGCCGGGGGTGAGGTAGGTGTCGAGCAGATCCACGTACCGCACGAGGACCGAGTTCAGCAACGCGGCTTGATCCGCACTCGTGCGTCCGCCGCCGATGAGTGTGCTCACCGGGTTCCCACCGACGGCGCTGAGCTGTTGACGCATCGCGGTGACCATCTCGCCGTCGAGTGCGGCCAGGGCGCATCCGACGCTGTCGAGGATGTTGCGCTTCAGGGCGGAGCGGGCGTTGCCTGACATGGCGGACAGCTGCGCGTCGCGCACGAAAGTACCGAGTTGTTCCACCAGGAACGGCCGTCGGCGCGCCGCTTGGGACGGGGCGTCGATGGCCGGGCGTGTGGCCGAGGAGATCATGGCACCGATCCTCCTCCGACACCCTCAAAATCTCCACGACCTTCGGGATCATGCTGATAGACGTTGCCTCATAGCGGGCTGATTGACGGGGCGGTCTTCAGCCGAGCGAGGGGACGACCACGGTCCTGACGAATCCCGCACCGGGGGGTGGCTGCAGCAGGACTTCGGGGAGTTCGTCGAGGGCCACCAGGGTCGGCTTCGGAGGGTGGAGGACCCCGCGGGCGAGCCGGTTCAGCACCACTTCCAGGGTGCGGGCGAGGTGGTGGGAGTTGGCCGTGATCCATGTAGCCCACTCGACGCCGACCACCGTGCGGTTCCGGAGCAGGATGTGGTTGGCCGGCAGGCTGGGGATGTCGCCGCTGGCGAAGCCGACGACGAGGTACCGGCCCTGCGGGCCGAGGGATCGGAGGGCGAGTTCGGCGAGTTCGCCGCCGACCGGGTCGAGCACCACTTCGATGCCGCCCGGGAACCGTTCCTTCATGGCGTCGCGGAGGTGTACGGAGCGGCGGTCCACGATCAGGTGGGGCTTGACCGGGTGGTCGTCCCACGTGGTGGGGTCGGACGTCACGGCGATCACCTCGGCGTCGAGGTGCACGGCGATCTCGACGGCGGCGGCGCCGACCGCTCCGCTGGCACCGAGGATCAGCAGCCGTTCGCCGGCCCGGAGCCCGCCGCGCTCCTCGAGGGCGTAGCTGGCGGTGCCGTAGGCCTCGATCGCCGCCACGGCGAGCTCGTCGGCGACGTTGGGCGGGATCGGCACCACGGCAAAGGCCGGCGCCACGACGTGGGTCGCCCAGGTCCCGTAGCCGCTCTTGAGGACGATCACGCTCGTCCCGGGGGTCAGGTGGGTGACGCCCTCGCCTGTCTCGACCACTTCGCCGGCGCCGACGGCGCCCGGGACGAACGGCAGAGGGGGCCGCACCTGGTAACCGCCGCCGACGATGAGTCGGTCCACGAACGAGACGTTGGCCGCGGTGGTCCGGATGAGGACTTCGCCCGTACCCGGTTCCGGGATGGGTGCCGACTCGACGACGACACCGTCGCTGGTACCGAACGACCGGCAGACCACCCGTTTCATCGCCGCGCTGTTCATGGGCACAGTTCCCTTTCGGTGCGGTGGCGCCTCGATTCGACGAACGAGCAGGCGACGAGGGCGGCGACCTTGAGTTCGTGCCAGCGCTGGGCCGGGTTCAGCCACAGGAGCTGATCGACGTCGCGGCCCGGGGGCAGGTCGGTCTCGGTCGCCGGTTCCAGGGAACCGGCGAAGGCGCTGGACACGTGCCGGCCGAGCCGGTCGAGGCCGTCCCGGCCACCGGCGAGGATCCGGTCGAAGCTCACGAAGCCGTGGATCTGCCCGGGGTAGTGCAGCGCCCGGACGGGTACGCCGGCGGCCCGGAGGCGGGCGGCATACTCCAGGCCCTCGTCGCGCAGCGGGTCGAAGCCGGCGGTCAGCACGATGGCCGGGGCCCCGCCCCGCAGGTCCGGAGTGGCGAGGGCGGAGGCGAGGGGGTCGGAGAGATCGGAGACGCGGCTGATCTGGGCTCGCAGCCAGGCCATCCACTCCGGCGTGAACAGCCCCGGCATCCGTTCCGACGCCGACGGGAGCGACCCGGTGAGATCCGTCGCCGGATAGACGAGAACCTGGGCCGCGAGCGGGAGCCGGCGTCGGGCGTGGTCCTGAGCCACCAGCGCCGCGAT
>Ga0137412_10003205_pt1 | contig 13061 bp, 12 predicted proteins | sample CZODoug2_1_16fun_FD_122160 | JGI IMG/M metagenome (GOLD analysis project Ga0137412, IMG submission 122160) | Vadose zone soil fungal communities from Angelo Coast Range Reserve, California, USA - CZODoug2_1_16fungal (Hybrid Assembly) | ecosystem: Environmental > Terrestrial > Soil > Vadose zone... | reverse complement strand
CTGTCGACGAAGTGGCGCAGACGATTCTGGCATTGCCAGAAAGCACGCGGCTGAATGTGCTCTTCCCTGTGGAGGCAGTGACGCCGCCGGGGGCGAAGCCGGAAAAGAAAACGCGTGGACGCAAATCGGCGAAAGCTCCTGCCGTTTCAGAGACGGTGGTGAACGCGCTGCGCGAACGCTTGTTTGATCTGCGCAAAAAAGGTTTTGGCCGGCTCTTCCAGAATGGACAGATCTTTGAGTTCGCGACGCCGGAGTCATTGCTCGACATCGATTTCAGCCAGCCAGTGTATGTGCTGATTGATCGCATCGTGGTGGCGGCGGACCAGCGATCGAGAATTGTGGACGCGCTGGAACAGGGATATCCCCAAACGCCCTTCCATCTCGGCGATGGCGCGACTCACGGCGCCCTGGGTGAGCCGCAGCTCCACGGCCGCGCTCGTGAAGTTTGAGTGGCGAGCGGCTGCTTCGAAGGCGACCAGCTCGTTCATCCGCGGGACGAAGCGACTGCCGGACATTTTTGACCTCCCGATGATGTCATGACTATTACTCATGACATGATCGCAAACTTTCGATTTGGGTGCCGGCCGTTCTGAGTCTAGAATCGCGCCTCGTCAGCCCCCAGCTCGCTCATAAGAGTACCGAAAATGCCTGCCGAAACTACCTTCGCCTGGGATGATCCACTGCGTCTCGACGAGCAACTGACAGAAGAGGAGCGCCTGGCCCGCGACACCGCCCATGATTACTGCCAGTCATCGCTGCAGCCTCGCGTGATGCTGGCCGCGCGGGAGGAGAGATTCGACCGTGAGATCCTTACCGAAATGGGTTCGCTGGGGCTTTTGGGCTCGACGCTGCCTGAGGTGTACGGGGGTGGCGAGCTGAGCCACGTGGCTTACGGATTGATCGCCCGAGAGGTGGAACGGGTTGATTCGGGGTATCGCTCCGCCATGAGCGTGCAGTCCTCCCTCGTGATGTATCCAATTTACGCATACGGTAGCGAGGAACAGAGGCGCAAGTACCTGCCCGGACTCGCCGCCGGCAAACTGGTTGGCTGCTTCGGCCTCACGGAGCCCAACCATGGCTCCGACCCTAACGGCATGGAGACCCGCGCCACGAAGGTAGCTGGGGGATTTCGACTACACGGCAGCAAGATGTGGATCACCAACAGCCCGATCGCGGATGTGGCGGTCGTATGGGCCAAGTTGGATGGTGTCATCCGGGGCTTCCTCGTGGATGCCGATCGGCCCGGCTACTCGGCGCCGAAGATTCACGGCAAGCTTGCGCTACGGGCGTCCGTGACCGGGGAGATTGTGCTCGATGACGTGTTCGTTTCCGAGACCGCGTTGTTGCCCCACTCCCAGGGACTCAAAGGACCTTTTGGATGCTTGAATAAAGCGCGCTTTGGGATCTCCTGGGGTGCTCTCGGCGCCGCCGAGTTCTGTTGGCACGCCGCGCGCGAGTACACGCTCAACCGTAAGCAGTTCGGGCGACCCCTCGCTGCCAATCAGCTCATTCAGCGCAAACTCGCGGATATGCAGGTGGAGATTACTCTGGGCCTGCAAGCGTGTTTGCGCGTGGGGCGACTGTTAGACGAGGGCAAATGCGCTCCTGCCAACATTTCGCTCGTCAAGCGCAACAGCTGCGGCAAGGCACTGGCCATCGCTCGGGAATCCCGAGACATGCATGGGGGCAACGGTGTCAGTGACGAATTCCACGTGATGCGTCACATGTGCAACCTGGAGGCGGTCAACACCTACGAGGGAACGCATGACGTTCACGCACTGATCCTGGGCCGCGCACAAACGGGGATCGCCGCCTTTGAGTGACTCGAGCCGGCAGACGCGGGCGCTGGACAACATCCGCGTCGTTGACATGAGTCGCGTCCTGGCGGGTCCCTGGGCCACGCAGCTATTGGCCGATCTTGGCGCGGATGTGATCAAGGTGGAGCGGCCGGGGCACGGGGATGACACGCGAACCTGGGGGCCGCCTTGGTTTACAGCGCAGGACGGGCGCCGCGAAGCAGCCTACTTCGTCAGTACCAACCGCGGTAAACGTTCGATCGCTATCGACATCGCGGAGTCCGCGGGGGCTGCGCTCGTCGCTGACATGGCAGCAGAAGCCGATGTCTTGGTCGAAAATTTCAAAGTCGGGTCGTTGACCCGTTATGGGCTCGACTATGCAAGCCTGGCGGCGCGCAATCCGCGTCTGATCTACTGCTCGATTTCCGGTTTTGGACAGGAAGGGCCCTATGCAGCCCTCCCCGGCTACGATTTTATCGCGCAAGCGATGGGTGGCATGATGAGCTTGACTGGCGAGCCAAACGGCACTCCCATGAAGACAGGTGTTGCGCTCGCCGACATCATGACCGGGCTTTACGCCTGCAATGGAATACTCGCCGCGCTGATGCAGCGCGAGCGATCGGGTCGAGGACAACACGTGACGACGTGTTTGTTGGATGTCCAGATTGCGACCCTGGCCAATCAGGCAACGAGCTATCTGGCGACCCAACGCAACCCGCCGCGCATGGGCAACGCCCATCCGAGCATCGTGCCCTATCAATCATTCGAGACTGCTGATGGTTGGGTTGCGATTGGCGTCGGAAACGATGCGCAGTTTCGCCGGCTTCGCCGGGCACTCAACGTTCCACAACTCGCACGCGACGGACGTTTCGCAACAAATACGGGGCGAGTGGAGCATCGGCAAATCCTGGTTCCGCTGCTGCAGAGCGCGTTTATGCGCGCATCGAGCTCGGAGTGGATCGCGCAATTGACCGCGGTAGAGGTGCCGGTGGGACCGGTGAATACATTAGCGGACGTGTTTGCGGACCCCCACGTCATCCAGCGGGGACTCCAGATCGCCATGCCACATGCAGCGTTGGAAAGCGTGCCAGGAGTGGCTTGCCCGGTGCGTCTGTCGGACTCGCCGCCGCGTACGGATCGGGGACCACCGGTGCTCGATGAGCACGGCGACCAGATCAGGAGCGAGGTCGGAAGCCGCTCGGCAATCTAGGGTTCGAATACGATGACCGACCGCACGTTGCTTTCAGCGTGCCGGTAACCTCAAGGTACGAATCGGAGTCCTTCGGCCTCGAGCGCGCGTTGGACAGCGGGGCGCTCGGCCACACGAGCCGCAATCGCGGATAGCGCAGGCACAGTCGGCCGTGGGGATGGCACCGTTTCCCGCCTGGACCATTGATGAAATACGAACAGGTACGCATCGCAGAGCGAGAACTCATCGGCGATCGCAAACTGCCGTCCGGCCAAACGCCGCTCCAGTTGCTGCAACACTTCGTGCAACGAGGTGCTGCCTTTGGCCCGCACCTCTGCAATTCCAGACTGCGTAGATGCCAGCCGCGACGGCCGAAATATCGGCCTGAAGGCGATATGCACCGTACTGGCAAGATGAGCCATGAGCTCCAAGGCACGAATCCGTGCAACAGTACCCCACTGCGGGAGCAGTCCCCGCTCAGGAACCCAATCGGCAACCAGATTCAATATGGCGACCGTTTCGGTGACGATGATCTCATCGAGCTGCAGAGCCGGAACTCGCGCCGCGGGATTGATCGCACGATACGCGTCGGTTTCGTGAGCACCTGTCGACAGGTCAATCCATTTTGCCTCATAGCTCAGACCGCTTTCCTCGAGTGCGATGTGACTGGCCAGCGAGCACGACCCCTTGTTGTAGAACAGGCGGATCAAGTTGGGTCTTTGCAGCGTCATTGCGAAGTTGGCAATCCCGTGGGGCTTCTACCGGGGAATTCCCGTCATCCAGTGCCATCCGTGGATTGTCGAGCTGGCAAACAGGCCTGCTTGGCAGAATGGGTCGTTCTGGACGATCCTCTCGACCAACTCGCGATTGGCCGCTTCCACCACCAGCAGCGAGCCGATCATGGTCTCCTCGTCCTGCGCCAGCAACGGCCCGGCCAACCGCAAAGTCGCCGGCCCGAGATCGCCATGAATGTACGTCCTGTGCTCGGCACGCAGGCGCTGACGAATACCCCCGCCATCGGGCCGGTCGATGTTGAGAACCACAAAGTACATGACCGGATCCTCTCAGAGACTTTCATGAAGGATGAACGTGTAGTCGAGAGTATGGAACGGAACGTTCACTACAGACCCGTCGGGTGCAGCACCGGGTTCCCGCCGAATAAACGTTCCGAGACAGGTGCTGAGTACGCCAAATACGCAATCTGTGTCGAGATAGGGGTCGTCAGCCGCGAACACATGTGTCACCAATGGGTCGAATCCGGGGTGAACGATCCTGAAGTGCACGTGAGCGGGCCGCATCGGACTGCGATGTGTTGCCCGCATCATTTCACCTACTGTGCCATCGGTAGGAATGGCATAGTGAGTTGGCATTACCGAGCGAAAACTGACGCGTCCCTGCTCGTCGGTGCAGAAAACCGCACGCAACTGCGCCCTGCCCAATTCCCACTCGGGCTTTTGCACGTCGTAGAGTCCCTCGCCGTCCGCCTGCCAAACATCCACGTGAGCACCCTCCAGAGGAATGCCCGCACCATTGGTTACGCGCGCGCTCACAAAAAGCGGCGAGCCTGGGGAGCGGTCGCCGAGCATGGTTCCGTGCGATATGCGGACTGGCGCGCCTTCCACGTGAAAGGGCCCGAGGACGGTCTGCTCAGTCGCTGCCGGCGGTCGCCTGTGGCTTTGCGCTACAACCAACTGGGACAAGCCCAGCGTATCGGACAGCAGCACCATCTCCTGCCGGACATCCGTGCTCATCTGACCCGTCCGAGTCAGGAAACGGACTCCCGCAAGCCATTCCGCCTCGGTGAGATTGACCTCCCGTGCGAGCTCATGCAGGTGTCGAATCGCACTTTGTAGAATATCGCGCAATCGCGGGTCGGTCTTCGTGCCAATCCGTCCGAGAACCTCGGCAGTGATCGTGTGTTCGTCCAGATTGCGCATGGCTCGGGTCGTGTTCCGTCTACTTGGCAGCGGGCGATGTTGTCTCGGCATCAATCAGCTTCTCCATGAGCCGACGCCCACGCATCGCTCCCGCATCGCTGCGGCAGGAGATTTCCGTAGGCGGCTGGTCGAGCAACTGTAGATTTTCCTCGACCGCTTCGAGCGCTGACCGATCCTGCCCCACCACGAAACGCAGGCCCTCCCGCAGCCCGTGGGTGAGTGCTTCATCTGAACGGGCAAATGTCCTGGCAAATGCGAAGAAGTAGTGCGTTGTAGAGCGTGTCTGCGGTGTCAGGGCGTGATACACCTTCAGTTGACCGTAAAGACGCGCAGACTCACCGTCAGGAACCCCTGCCCGCTTGAACCGCTCCCAGCCCACGTGCAGCCCCGGTGGGTAGTAGTCGATGAGCAGATCGCGATCGATCCGCTCATCGAGTTGCAAAGGCTCACGGAACAGATCCGGGGCAGTAACCCCCTGCATGTAGCGCCCGTCCCGCATGAATCCATCGCGTTCTTCAAACACCACCTTCGACTCGGCAACCTCCGCGGTACCGATGGACTCCGGGTGGAGGAAAGTCGCATGAGTGAGGTCGAGAAGGTTCTCATTCAGGAGCTGATAACGGGCTTTCAAGGGCATGCTGAAGCCGATCGATGCCAGCCACTGCCCGTCCGTCAGACTGATGGCATGATGATCCGGAATGCCATTGGGATCGGCACTCGCGGCCTCCCCCATCCAGATCCAAACCCACTGCCATCTTTCAACGACGGCATACTGCCGAACCCGGCAAGCCGATGAAATACTCCGCTGCGACGGAATTCGCACGCAGGCACCCGTGCGATCGAACGTGAAGCCATGATAGCCGCACTCGATGAGATCGCCACGACGCCGGCCCTTGGACAGCGGATAGTTGCGATGTGCGCAGCGATCGGCCAGCGCGACGGGCGCGCCATCCTCGGCTCGAAAAATCACGATGGGCTCATCCATCACGACACGGCGTTGCGGCTGACTTCCAAACTCATCGGCCCATCCCAACACATACCATTGATTCCGCGCATAGAGATGGCCGTCTTTGAAGGGATACACGTATTTATTCTCCAGGACGAGACCTCACCTGGCCTTTGCCGGCGGCACTCCCACAAATGCGGCACGCAGTAGCGCCGACACACCGTCGTAGGTTAGTGGGGCCGGATTCCAATAGGGGTTTTCCAGAGCGAATGTTGCGGCACGCTCGATGTCACGCTCGGACATACCCAAGTCCTTGAGCGCGACGGGAGCACCCACCTTCCTGGCAAGATCAAACAGTGCAAGCGGAGGGTCCCGCGTGCCCATTGCCCGCGATATCCGCGCCATGGCATCCGGAACCGCGGGCGCGTTGTAGGCCAAAGCATGCGGCAGAACGATGGTATGCGTTTGCGCGTGTGGCAAGTTGAAAGCCCCTCCGAGAGTGTGACAAAGCTTGTGATGCAGCGCCACTCCAGCGGTACCCAGACACGTACCCGCCAACCAGGCTCCGTAGAGTGCCTGCGACCGTGCTTCGATGTCGTGAGGTGCGGCAACCACGCCAGGGAGGCTTGCCGCCAATGCCCGAATGCCTTCCTCGGCAAACAACTGGACCATCGGGTTCGTATCTTTTGCGTAAAGCGCTTCAACGCAGTGCGCAATCGCATTGATGCCACTCGTCCCGGACAAATCCGGCGGCAGCGACAGAGTCAGCGAAGGGTCGTATATCACGGTCTTCGGAAGCACTCTCGGATCACGTCCCGTCTTCTTCTGGCCGCCGGCCGTGATTCCCCAGATGGGGGTCATCTCGGACCCTGCGTATGTCGTCGGGAGTGCAACGATCGGAAGATCACTCTCCAGAGCGATGGCCTTCCCCAGGCCGATTGTCGACCCTCCGCCGATTGCAACGCACACGTCTGCGCCCAACTTGCGAGCTGTGGATCGGGCGTTCTCCGCCACTTCCCGGGGTACGTGCATGACCGCCTGGTCGAAGATGCCGACGGCCGTGTTCTCCAAGGCCGAGACGGCGAGCTCCGCAGTGGACCGTTGCTCCAGCGTACACAGGACGAGCGCTTTGGATCCCAGTTTGCGTACTTCTTCCGGCAACTGCGCCAAGGCACCGTTTGCAAAGACGACCCGGCTCGGCAGACTTTGATAGATGAAGGCAATCAAGCGGTTTGCCGAACGGGCGCGGCCGCGAGCGCCGCCTCCACATCGTTCTGGAACCGCTCGATTGACGAGACGGTAGCGGCGGGGCACTCGAGCATTGGGTAATGACCCGCGTCCAGTACCTCCAAGCGTGCGTTAGTGTACCAGTTGAGAGTGGTTTCACGCGCCAGCGCCTCCGTGCAAACCGGGTCGTGTTTACCGATGAGCGCGAGGAATGGGACACGCGAACCCTTTATTTGCCCATGAATATCCGACGTTGCGGGGTCTTGCATGTCCTGTGCATAGTGTGAAAGCGCGGCTTGCGAGACCTTGCCAACCGTCAAATCCACAATGCGCATTGCGAATCCCGGCGTGTAACGGCCCGCGGTACCGCCTTCGACGATCGACGCACACACATTGCGGTCAGTTGCAGCTCTCGCGAGTAACTGGGTCCGCGCTGGGTCACGGGGAGCACCTCGCGCGCTCAATCCCGCGATCGATACGATGCTGGCGACCCTCGAGGGAGCGGCTACTGCGACCATTTGCGCAGCCAGCGCGCCCATGGAATGGCCGATCACGTGAGCGTCTCGCCAGCCGAAATAGTCGAGCAGCCGCATCACATCAACAACGATTTCCCGCAGTGTAAACAGGCCGGGCATGTCACGCACCGGCCCGTAACCGCGGTAGTTCATGAGTACATACTGGAACCGCTCCAGCTCAGCACATTCCAGCATCGGTGCAAACGTGGGTGCCCCGCCGAACAGTCCCGGCAATGCCAGCACCTTGATCCTGCCGCTACCCACTGTGGTGAATGGAATCATAGTGATCAGCCCGAAGTTGCGATGTGTTGCGCTACTGTGTTGCGTGCATCAGATCGAAATGGGATCTTCCTTCTGCATCAATACCGTCAGCTCGGCGTGCGAAATGTTGAATTGCGGCGAGATCTTGAGGTCCGTGCCCAGTTGATCTTCAGGCTCATCCATGAGGAAACCCAGTGACTTGGTCGCCTCGAACATGGCGCCGCCCGGTGTGCGCACATACACCGACTCAAAATAGCCACGGTTCTTACGGTCTGAAAAGTCAGTGAAACCGAGTCCCTCAGTGTCGGACTTCACGCGCCACTGCGCGTCGTAATCCGGAACATCGAACGCACCGTGATGCACGATACCTTCCGAGAGCGTCCAGGTACCCTGCCGCAAATCGGGAGCGGACAACATATCGATCCGCTTTCCCGGGCCGCCGCCATCGACCTCGTAGCGGGTATAGGCCCCATCCCGCTGAGTCGGCTGGAAGTACCACGCCTTCTGCATGAAGGTATTCATGTCTTCGGTTTCTCTAACAGTCACCGTCCAGTTGTGAAATCCACGCACCGCGAATTTCTCGGGCACATAGGGCGACTTCCACGGCGCACGACGATCCGTGTGGTCCTCGACCACCTCGAAGTCAATACCCGCGTGTTGCACGTGGAGGTATTTCTCACCGAAACGTTCACTTTGTCCGACAACACGAACGTTGTTGGTGCCGAAATGCTCCCGCCAGAAATCGAGTGAGCCGCGCGGCACGGAATACGCAATCGCCGTGAACTGTCCCGAACCTTTGCGGCCCACGAGCCGCGTGCGTCGCATCGGAAACGTCGTCATCACAGTTCCCGGAGTACCCGCAGCATCCGTGAAGTACAAGTGATAGATGGGAATGTGCCCATCGTAGAACAGGGTCCTTTTGATGAAGCGCTGTCCCATCACCTTGACAAAGAAATCGACATCCCCTTGCGCAGTGCCCGTGCACAGCGTGATGTGATGCAGCCCACGAATGGGAGATTGATCCACACGAGCCTCCTACTAGCGAAGTACCGCCTCATGATGCCGCCATAGTGTGTTTCCTGGCGCGGCGGGTGTCCTGCATGCACACAAACTGTTTCTGCACGAAACAGCAGGTTTCCTCGGGACTGGATATCGAGCACCCATCAAAAGGTTCTCTGAAAGGAGAGTGACACGAACCGGCGGTCCGAGAGTGCCTGGCGGTAGGACAGTACCTGTGAACCAAATGCATTTACCGGGGTCAGGAATGTACCCGTCTTGCCAAAGAAATCGGTGAACTGCAAGCCACCTTGCCAAACGACGTTGTAGTGCGCAGTGAGCCCTACACTGACGTCCCCTCCGTGAGTGGTCCCGCCATTGAAATTGAAGATGGCAGAAGACCTCCCATAGGGATTCCAGCCCAACCCGATCGGAACTGACACGTCCAGCCCCGGAAGCACCTGATAGTGGTCCATGGTGAAAACCCCTCGAACGGCCACGGCCGAGCGGGTGGTGTTGGGGTCTATGGCCGATGGATTGCGGGAGATCCCAGCGCGCTCGTTCCAGGCGATCTCAGCCAACCAGTTGCCGCCGCTCCAGAGGGCGGACTTCTTGAGCAGGCCCACCGCCGATATCTGCGCATGCACCGTTGTGCCCACCGCATACGCCGGGTGGCTGTCGTTATCGGCCACCTGCCCCGGCAACACGAGCTGAGGGTCGCTGACCAGCGGTTGGTGGAATCGAGCAGACGCCTCTCCTGCAACATTGATATCACCGATGACCGTACTGACGCTTGCGCCCAAGGCGGTGATGTTCTTCGGGTACACCGCAATGAGCTGACCGACCTGTCCGCTGACCGGGTTGAAGTGAGCCGGGTCGAGCACCACCGGTGCGGGACCGCACTGCGGCGGCGTGCAGACGCTGGGCTCAATGTAAAAGTATGGCAGCTTCTCGTGGTAATGCGTCAGATACAAACCATACTCAAAATTTCCATCTCCCGGGCGCAAACGCAATTGCAGTCCGCCCTGTCCCGCTTCACCCGGCGTATAGTCCCGCCCTCGGAAGAACGCGGGGTTCTGGCCGCCCGGAACCAACGGTGAGGTCCCAACGAAGAATCGTTCGGCGCCGTTGTCGAAGAAATCGACATTGCTGAGATAACTGCCGACCGGAGGCACACGGGTTTTCTCCCACTGCAACTGGTAGTAGAACCCAACAGTTACTGTCGGGGAGAATTGCAGCTGAACCGATAATTGGTTCTCCGGGCGGATGATTTCCTTGAATTGCGAGCTCGGCACGGTCAGCAGCTTGATGTAGTCGATAGGCGCCTGGCCATTGGCGATACCATTGGAACCAAAGAAGAGCGACTCGCCATAGAGCACCGCATGACGCCCGAGCCTGATTGTTGCGGGCACACTGCCCAGGTTCAGGCTGCCGAACACGAATGCGTCGAGTGGATCAATATGGCGCCCCATCAGATCGACGGTGCCGCGTGCGAACCGGTTACTGGCGGCGTCAATCTGGTTGGCGGTTGCCGGCGAGTTGTTATCGTTCTTCTGGTTGTAAACGGTGTCGTACCACGCCGCAACACTGCCACGGATGCCGAAATTGTCCTTGAAGGTCAAATCGGCTTCGGAAAAGAAGTCCACACGGTTGGATACGACACCTGCGCGGAAATTTCGATCGCCATCGTCCTGGTTGACGTCGACGACCAGGGCCGGATCAGGGTCGGTCAGACGAAACAACGACGTATATTTGAACGTGTTGTCCCAACGTAACTTCAAATCCGGGTTCCCGGTCGGAATTTCCACTGCGGGCACCGTGCTTTGCGCGCTCAAAAGTAACAGAGCCGCGACTACATGGAGCTTGCAGCGCGGACGCCTGATTCGTGCACCTTGAATCCCCGACATGACCATCGTTCCCCCCTTTTTAAACACGCAGCTCATACCTGATGCGCTGATCGGGTGGTCACGACGGCGCTGGCAGGTATGTTATTGAGGGATCGTCGCGCGTCTTCGCGGACCCGTCCTGTACACACCGCCATCATTTCTGCATGAAGCGACAGGATTGCGCCGGCGGCGCGGCGGTCTACGTCGTACGTTTGAGGGAGCCAGTGGCGACATCCTGCGTGACATTGCCGGGCCACCACATATGCCGCGGACGCATGAGAAAGCAGCACACGGCGGGCAGCAACACCAGCGCGCCGATCATGTTCCACAGGAACATGAAGGCCAGCAGGATCCCCATATCCGCCTGAAACTTGATCGGCGAAAGCGCCCAGGTCCCTACGGCCGTCGCCAGTGTCAATCCCGTCAGCATGACTACCTTGCCGGTGAAGAGCCGCGCATCATGGTAGGCCATATCGAGGCTCGCTCCAGCACGCATTCGCGCCAGCATTACGGCGAGCACGTAGAGCGCATAGTCGACGCCGATCCCAACACCCAGGGCAATGACCGGCAGCGTGGCAACTTTGACGCCCATTCCCAGCGCAACCATGATGGCCTCGCACAGAATCGAGGTCATTGCCAGAGGTAGTACAGCCGCAATCACCGCGGGAACCGATCTGAAGACCACGAGACACAGCACAATGACGGCCCCATATACCCACAGCAACATCTCGCGCATCGATTGGCGCACTACGATGTTGGTGGTTGCCTCAAATCCAGCGGTCCCCGCCGCCATCAGAAACCGAATCCGGTCACTGGCGTGCTCGCGAGTGAACTGGTTTACGGTTGCAACCACGGAGTTGAGCGTATCGGACCGATGGTCCCGTAAATAGACGAACACCGGTAACGTATTGCAAGCCTGATTGAACAACTCGCGGGGTGCCATCGTGGTAATGGCATTCAGAATCCCTTGCGTCGGCACGAGCTGGTACCACTTCAAACTGCCTTCATTCAGCTCGGCGACCATGTGTGTACTCAGCGTCGCCATCGAGTTTGTATCGATCACCCCGGGCAACGCCTGCAGGCGCCACTCCAGCAACTGCACCTGCGAGAGCGTTTCATAGCTCACGCACAAATTGTCCGGGGTCTTCACCATGACGACGAATGCGTCGCTGCTACCTTGATAGTTAGCCCGCATGAAGGCGACGTCGCGGTTGTATTGCGAATCAGGTCGCAGCTCCGGAGCGCCTTGATCCAGGTCGCCGATCTTCAAGTGACTGCTGATCAGCAGGCCGACGCCGGTCAATACGGCCGCGGCCACAATCACTCGAAATGCCGGCGAAGGGCGGGTCAACCTGTCGAACGCGCGCCAGATCGGCCGATCATGTCCCGCGCGGGCTTCCTGCTCTGCCCGCAGACTCCTGAGAGCGGCGGCGCGGCTGACACCGGTGTATGACAGCAGTATGGGCAGCAGGACCAGGTTGAGCGTGTTCTCCGGCTCCTGGAGCAGGGCGGCCAGCCGCTTGGCGCCCTTGCGCCCTTCCTCCTCCAGCGACATGGCCCGGATCCGGTTCATCCGCACGAAGGCCGTTTCGGCCATGGCGAAAAAGGCTGACGTGACGAGCAGCACCCCGATTCCCGCCACCGTCAGCCAGTCGGTGTTCGACACCTCACTGGCCTCGCTCGAGCTCCCGGAAGCGGGCCATGAGCTCCCGTTCCCTCTTCTCCATCACGGCCGCCTCGTCGTCCTCCTCGTGGTCGAACCCGAGGAGGTGGAGGACGCCGTGGACGACGAGGAGGCTGAGTTCGTCGTCGATCGGCACGTTGTGCTCCAACGCCTGGCGCTCCGCCACCTTGGGGCAGATGACGACGTCGCCCACCAGGATCGGGGCGTCGGACGGCTCGGCGGGCGAGCCAGGGCCCCGGCCCCCCTGGTCGGGTTGGCGGCCGCTCTCGATCAGCTCGTCGTCCATCGGGAAGGCCAGCACGTCGGTGGGCCCCTCCCGCCCCAGGAACCGCTCGTTGAGGTCGCCCATCGACTTCTCGTCGACGAAGAGCATCGACAGTTCGGCGTCGCCCCGGACCCCCTGCTCCTCCAGCACCATGCGGGCCAGCCGGACCCAACGGAGAGCGTCGACCGGTACTTCCGCCTGTTCGTCGGCGACGAAGACCTCCACCGGATCCATCACCTCGAGAGGTTCTCTTCGTAACGGGCGTAGGCGTCGACGATGTCGGCCACGATCCGGTGTCGGACGACGTCGCGCCCCGACAACTCCACGAACGACAGGCCGGGAATCCCCTCCAGGAAGCT
>Ga0137412_10003204_pt1 | contig 13061 bp, 10 predicted proteins | sample CZODoug2_1_16fun_FD_122160 | JGI IMG/M metagenome (GOLD analysis project Ga0137412, IMG submission 122160) | Vadose zone soil fungal communities from Angelo Coast Range Reserve, California, USA - CZODoug2_1_16fungal (Hybrid Assembly) | ecosystem: Environmental > Terrestrial > Soil > Vadose zone... | reverse complement strand
GGAAAGACAGCGAGTCGGTCGAATAATGGCCTGCGATCAATTTGCATCGTTCTGTCCGTCTGACTCACAAGTGCAGTGTCTTTTTCAATGCAGACCGACGATAGCAACGTGGAGTCGATTAATCAGCCTGGGATTTAACCCGGAGCGCGCTTGGCCTGACGGAATGTGATGCCCGAAAGAATCACGCGCATGACCCGCAGCGAACGCTGTCGTCCGTCCCAGGCGATGCGCGGAAGCGCGCGCAGATTGGTTCGTCCCTCGGTCTCGACGACGCCTGATATCGCCGACACCGCACTGGCGAAGCCGGCCTCCTCGGCCATCGCGATATGTCGCCGGCCGAAGGCTGCGCGATCGCCGAACGGATAGGCGAAATGTCGGACCTTGCGGTGGAACGCGGCTTCGGCGACCGCCCGTCCCATCGTCATCTCGCGCAACACGGCGTTATCCTTCAGGTTCGACAGCACAGAATAGTTCACCGTGGCGCTTCCAATCGTCACCAGCGGATCCGCCGCAAGCTTCGCCAGGTCGTCCCAGTCCATCGATGCGTCACGTGACAGTGCCGCAAGGTCGACGGAATAGCGTTTGCAGAGATCCTTGATCGCCAAAGAGAGATCGGGCGGCGGCAGCGAGCGCATCCAACCCGCAAGAAAATCATACAGCTGATATTTTTCGGAAGTATTTCCGACATTGAAGCGCTGCTCCTTGCGATCCATCACAAGGCTGACGCGATTTTCGCGCGCAATCACCGCTTCGAGCGCAAGCCACCAGGCCTCGCCGAGACGGTCCGGAAACGCCGTCGGCACATAAACGGTGAAGGGAACGCCGTGCTTCGCCAGCAGCGGATAGGCTGACGTCATCAGATCCTTGTAGGCGCCGTCGAATGTCAGGCACACAAATCGTCTTGGCGAGGCCAGCGTGACCGCCCTCTGGCAAGCCTCGTCCATTGAAACGATGTCGAATTTCCAGCGCTTCAAGGCACGGATCGTTCGATCGAGAAATGCGGGCGTGATTTCGTGGGATTTGAGCGGTTGGAAGCGCCCGGCGTGCCGCGCGCGCACGCGTTCGAACCGCAAAATGACTCCGGCGCCCCCGGCGCGCCGCTGCATCAGCCGTGAATAACCGCTGAAATAGGCAAGCTCCAGGCCCGCGCGGGCCAGAAAAGGGTTCTCCGATGGCAACGTCCCGTCCCCTCACTGCCGCCATCGCCCCCGCCTGCGGCTAATGTCATTACGCTTTGTTGACCTTTCTTTGCAAAGGTCGGCCGCGTCGCAAAATGCAATAATTCCCTGTAGGCAGGTTTTCCGATGACCATGGCTGCCGCGATCGAAAGCCAGCCGGCCGGCGCGCAGGCGTGGTCGAAAGCGAGCCGTATCGCCAGCGTCGATATCCTTCACGATCTTGTTCATGCCGAGGCGATCTGGCGCGGCCTCGAAGATCGGCAGCAGTTCTCCACACCCTACCAGCGGTTCGATTTTCTTGGCTCCTGGCAACGCCGGGTCGGAGCGCGCGAGGGCCTCATCCCTTTCATCGTTATCGCCTACGACGCCGAGCGCCGACCGCTGTTGCTGCTTCCGCTCACGCTCACGCATCGGCACGGCGTTCGTACCGCCTGTTTCATGGGTGGCAAGCACGCCACCTACAACATGGCGCTCTGGGACAGGGATTTTGCGGCTGACGCGACCGCTGTGGATCTCGACGCGTTGGTATCGGGAATACGCCAACGATCCGAGGCCGACGTTCTGGCGCTTGACCAGCAGCCGTTGCGCTGGCGGGATTTGCCGAATCCGATGGCGCTGCTGCCGAACCAGGCCTCGGTCAACGATTGTCCGCTGATGACCATCGTGCCCGACGAACCGCCGACGGCGCGGATCAGCAATTCATTCCGCCGCCGGCTCAAGGGCAAGGAACGCAAGCTGCAGGCCCTGCCCGGCTATCGCTATGGCGTGGCGCAAACCGACCACGAGATCGAGCGGCTGCTGGAGGCGTTCTTCCGCATCAAGCCGCTGCGGATGGCGGAGCAGAAGCTGCCCAACGTGTTCGCCGAACCCGGCGTCGAGGATTTTATTCGCGACGCCTGCCTGACGCCGCTTGCGAGCGGCGGCCACGCCATCGATATTCACGCGCTTGAATGCGACGACGAGGTAATCGCGCTGTTCGCCGGCGTCGCCGACGGACATCGGTTTTCGATGATGTTCAACACTTACACGATGTCCGATAATTCGCGCTACAGCCCCGGACTGATCCTGATGCGCGATATCGTCGATCATTATGCCGAGCGCGGCTATCGCGCGCTCGACCTCGGGATCGGATCGGACGACTACAAGAGGCTGTTCTGCAAGAGCGACGAGCCGATCTTCGACTGCTTCATCCCGCTCAGCCTGCGCGGCAAAGTAGCGGCGACCGCGATGTCAGGGATCAACCGCGCCAAGCATCTGGTGAAGCACAATCCGGCACTTTTTCAGCTGGCGCAAAAGCTGCGAAGCGCGCTTCACCGAACAAGCTGACGCACATCGGATCTGCGTTCAGGCCGCCACGACCCGCGGGCCGATCTCGACGGTATCGGCGGGCTGCACCGGTTTGCTCAGCATCGTCAACTCGGTGAAGCAAGCGGCAGCTCTCAACTGATCGCACATCGAGCTGCGGGCGTCCGCGGTCATCGATGCATCCGGCACCAGCACGGCGCGTGCCTGCGCCGTCAGCAGTTCGGCTGGCAGGTCGGCGGCGGTGCCTGCGTCCAGCAACACGTGATCATAGACCCGCAGCAATGCATCGATCGCGAGCGTGAGCCGCGGCGATTGCAGCGCTGCGCGGTCCGAGCCCGGCCGTCCGGCGCTGACGAGATGAACCCGCGACAGCCGGTCCTTGGTGATGACTTGCGAAAACGAGGCCTCGCCCATCATCAAATCCGCCAGCCCCGGCGCGGTCGGATCGACCGAAGTCAACGAGATGGTCGCTGATGACGCCGACAGATCGACCACCACGACCCGTGCGGTCTGCGCCATCAGGCGTGCCAACGTCAGCGCCGTCAAGGTGATGCCTTCGCTCGAGGCGGTGCCGAGGATCGTGATCTTGCGCGCCGCCTCGCCTGCGTCGCGCAAATCATTGGCGAGTGTCTCGATCTCGGTGAACTCGGGCGCGATGTCGGGGTGGGTTTCGCTGTAGAAGGGCTCGGGATCGGCGACGAGCGTAGCCGCCGCTGGCGCATCGACCGGAGCCGGCAAAGGCGCAAACGCCGCTGCGGCACGGGGCGCCGTCATGCGCAGGAGTTCGCCGGTTGCGATCGCGCCGGCGCTGAGCATCAGCGTCGCCAGCGTCGCGATCAGGACGACCGGCAGCTTCTTGGGGTAAGCCGGGGTGTTGGAAACGCTGGCGCGGGAAATGATCCGGCCGTCCGCCGGCGCGGCGTCGATGTTTTCGCGGGTGGTCGCCTCGCGGTATTTCGCAAGATAGGATTCCAGAAGATCGCGCTGCGCCTTGGCTTCCCGCTCCAGCGCCCGAAGCTGAACGTCCTGGCCGTTGGTCGAGGTCGCCAGCTTCTTCAATTGCTCGAGGCTGGCGCTCAGGCCCTCGACCCTGCCGCCGGCGATGCGTGAATCATTGTCGAGCGAGCGGGAGATCTTGCTCGCCTCTTCGCGAAGCTGGCGGTCGAGATCCGAAAGCTGCGCCTTCAGCTCCTTGATGCGCGGATGATTGTCGAGCAGCGTCGATGACTGCTCGGCAAGCTGGGCGCGCAGCGTGACGCGCTGTTCGGACAGCCGGCGGGTCAGTTCGGAATTGAGAACCTCGGAAGCCTCGATCGGCTTGCCGCTCTGAAGCATTTCACGGATCAGCCGGGCTTTCGACTCGGCGTCGGACTTCAGCGCGCGCGCGTTGTTCAATTGCGTGTTCAGTTCGCCCATCTGCTGGTTGGAAAGCGTGGTGTTGTTGGTGCCGACGAACAGGCTCGATTTCGAGCGAAAGTCCTCGACGCGGGATTCGGCTTCCGCAACCTTCTTGCGCAGATTGTCGATTTCGCCGGATAGCCATTGCCCGGCCGATTTGGCCTGCTCCTGCCGCGCGCCCTGCTGCACCACCAGGTAGCCTTCGGCGATCGAGTTGGCGACACGCACCGCCAATTCCGGATCGCGCGACTGGAATTCGATGACGATGACACGCGACTTATCGACCGCATAGGCGGTGAACCGGTCGAAATAGGCATCCAGCACACGCTCTTCGGGCGTCAGCGAGAACGGATCGCGACCGATCCCGAACAATGTCAGCAGCGACTTGACCGGCGAAATGCCTTGCAGCACCGGATCGAACTCCGGCCGCTCGGCGAGCTTGTTCTTCCTGATGATTTCACGCGCAAGATCGCGCGACAACAGCAACTGGACCTGACTGGTGACCGCCTCGGCATCAAGCGCGTTGCGCTCCTCGTTGCGCTCGCCGTTTGGCCGCAGGAAGATGTTTTCGCGTCCGTCGATCAGGATCCGGGCTTCGGATTTGTATCGCGGAGTGATCATGTTGACGGCGGCAACCAAGAGCACGGCGGCGAGCAGCGTCGGAACGATAACCCAGCCCCGCTTGTGCAACAGGGCCTGGCCAAGCGCGCGTAGATCAAGGTCGCCGGATTCGGGGGCGGCCGGCTTGTCGATGGCTGATGCAGGCGTTGCGACAACCTGCTGCGCAACGCTGTTTTCGTTGCCCGCTATGTCCTCGCCTGCACGCCAGAACGCTAAACGCATCGCACACCCCCGCAGACGCAAACTGCTCCGCTCAACCCTGGCGATTACACTCTATTAAGGTTGCCGCTGGGTTAATTCCGCCGGTTGCTGCCGGGAACGTCGGGGCGCGCGCCGCCGCGCTCATGCTTTGTTAACCATGAATGCCCTTAATCGGAATCGATAATTCTCTCAGGGCTGTCCGATGCGAGGCGTTCGCGCCGCTATCCTCTGTCTGCTCACTGCGCTCGCTCTGGCGGGCTGCATGCGCAGATCCGCGCCGGTCGCCGTCGTCGAGCCGCAAGGCGAGTTCGATTCGTTTGCTTACGGGCCATCCTACCGCATGGCCCCTGCCCCAACTGCGGCGGCCTATGCTGCTGCCGCGCCAACGCCGGTGGTTCATGACGCGGCCTATCGGCTCGATGCCGGCGACAAGCTGCGCGTCGTGGTCTACGGCCAGGAAGGTCTCACCAATACGTATGCGATCGATGCCGGCGGTTCGATCACCATGCCGCTGATCGGCGCGGTGCCGGCGCGCGGACGAACGCCGGCGGGGTTGGCTGCACAGATCGCGGCCAAACTGCGCAATGGCTACATCCGCGAACCGTCGGTGGCGGTGGAGATCGAGGCCTATCGGCCGTTCTTCATCCTCGGCGAAGTCGCGGCCCCCGGGCAATATCCCTATGTGCCCAACATGAGCGTTGAAAGTGCGGTGGCGATCGCCGGCGGATTTTCGCCGCGCGCACGCCGCGACCGCGTTACGTTGACCCACATCGACAATTCGGGCTCATCCCGAACCGTGGTGCCGCTCGGCACCGCGCTTGGCCCCGGCGATACCGTCCTCGTCGGCGAACGCTGGTTCTGATCATGACCGTCGTTTCAGATCAGCCGCTTCGTATCCTGCACGCGGTGCGTGCGCCGGTCGGCGGAATTTTCCGTCACATCCTGGACCTTGCCAACGGGCAGATTGACCGTGGCCACCATGTCGGCCTGATCGCCGACAGCCTGACCGGTGGCGAGCGCGCCGAGGCCGCGCTCAAGGAAATCGCGCCCCGCCTCGGGCTTGGCGTTCATCGTCTTGCCATTCGCCGCGAGCCCTTTCCCAGCGACGTTTGGGTGTGGGCGCGTTTCATGCAGCTGATCCGGCGGCTGAAGCCGGACGTCCTGCATGGCCACGGCGCCAAGACCGGCGCCTTCATCCGCCTGAAACCCCGTTCAAAAGGCGCCATTCATGTCTATACGCCCCATGGCGGCTCGCTGCATTACCCGCTGAATACCATCAACGGCGCGTTCTACAGTCGCCTCGAACGCACGCTGATGAACCGCACCGATCTGTTCCTGTTCGAAAGCGCCTTCGCGCGCGATACCTATCAGCGCACCATCGGCACGCCCAAGGGGCTGGTGCGCTGCGTGTTCAACGGCGTGACCGCGGACGAGTTCGACCCTGTCGTCAAGGCGGCTGACGCCACCGATATCGTCTATGTCGGCGAGTTCCGGCACATCAAGGGGGCGGACCTGCTGGTCGACGCGGTGGCGCGGCTGCGCGCCGACGGTAAACCGGTCACGCTGACGCTGGCAGGCGATGGCGAGGAACTCGAGGCTCTCAAGGCTCAGATCGAAAAGCTCGGCCTCACCGAGGCGGTCCGCTTCATCGGTCACGTCAAGGCGCGATACGGTTTCTCGAAAGGCAACGTCCTGGTTGTTCCGTCGCGCGGGGATTCGATGCCCTATGTCGTGATCGAGGCGGCGGCGGCCGGAATTCCGATGGTCGCCGCGAATGTCGGAGGCATCCCGGAAATTTTCGGACCGCACACCGAGGCACTGTTCGCCCCCAATATCGCGGGCGCGATGGCCGACGCGATCGAGATCGCGCTTGATGATCCCGAGGCCGCACTGGCTCGGGCAAAGTCCCTTCGCGAACGAATCTTCCTGCATTTTTCGCAGAATGCGATGGTGGACGGGGTGTTGGCGGGCTATCGCGACGCTTTTGCCAATCGTTAACCGTTTCCACCCGCGATAACTGTTTCTTCCGATTTGTCCTCTAAGCCGTGAAGAGAGGAATTCCGCCTCGGCGCGCGCATGCCTGAATGCCTGTGCAAGAACGGACTTGATAAAGTGGAACCGATCAACGCACGCTCGATGTTGGATGCAGCGGCAGCCGCCGCAATGACCGTCACGGCGGATCGCCCTGCAACCGAACGGCGCCTCCGGCTGTCGCTGGCCGCACTCACCGTCACCCACCAGAAAGTGCGCAAGGCCTATTCGCCGATCGTGATCGCGGGCGCCGTTCGCGTCGCCGATTTTGTCCTGGTCAATCTCGTGGGCATCGCGCTCTATCTTGGATATGTGGTTCCTCTCAGCGGCTTTCACTGGGAATACATCGCCGCCATCTTCGGCATGACCGCGACCGCGGTGCTCTGCTTCCAGGCCGCCGATATCTACGAAGTACAGGTGTTTCGCGGACAGCTGCGGCAGATGACGCGGATGATTTCGTCATGGGCATTCGTGTTCCTGCTGTTCATCGGCGCATCGTTCTTCGCCAAACTCGGCGGCGAGGTATCTCGGCTCTGGCTCGCGGCGTTTTTCTTCGCCGGCCTGGCCGCGCTGATGGCCGAACGGCTGTTTCTTCGCGCCCTGGTGCGCGGCTGGGCGCGTGACGGCCGGCTCGATCGCCGTACCATCGTGGTCAGCTCGGACGAAAACGGTGAGAAGCTGGTCGAGGCGCTCAAGGCCCAGTGCGATTCGGATATCGAAATCCTCGGCGTGTTCGATGACCGCAACGACAGTCGCGCGTTCGATACCTGCGCCGGCAGTCCAAAACTCGGCAAGGTCGACGATATCGTCGAATTCGCCCGCCGCACCCGCGTCGACCTCGTGCTGTTCGCGCTGCCGATTTCGGCGGAGACGCGGATTCTCGAAATGCTGAAGAAATTGTGGGTGCTGCCGGTCGACATCCGGCTTTCCGCTCACACCAACAAGCTGCGCTTCCGTCCCCGCTCCTATTCCTATCTCGGCAAGGTCCCCACCCTCGATGTTTTCGAGGCGCCGATCACCGACTGGGATCTGGTGATGAAGTGGCTGTTCGACCATTTCGTCGGCGCCGTCATTCTGCTGCTGGCGAGCCCGCTGATGGCGCTGGTGGCGCTGGCGATCAAGCTCGACAGTCCGGGGCCGGTGCTGTTCCGCCAGAAGCGGTTCGGCTTCAACAACGAGCGCATCGACGTCCTCAAGTTTCGCTCGCTGTACCACGATCAGGCCGATCCACTGGCCACCAGGGTCGTGACCCGGAACGATAGCCGCGTCACCCGCGTCGGACGCTTCATCCGCAAGACCAGCCTTGACGAATTGCCGCAGCTCTTCAACGTCGTGTTCAAAAGCAATCTCTCGCTGGTCGGCCCGCGCCCGCACGCGGTGCAGGGCAAATTGCAGAGCCGGCTGTTCGACGAAGCGGTGGACGGCTATTTCGCGCGCCACCGCGTCAAGCCGGGCATCACCGGCTGGGCGCAGGTCAACGGCTGGCGCGGCGAAGTCGACAGCGAAGAGAAAATCCAGAAGCGCGTCGAGTTCGATCTCTACTACATCGAGAACTGGTCGGTGCTGTTCGACCTCTACATTCTTCTCAAGACGCCGCTGGCGCTGATGACGAAGAACGACAACGTTTATTAAGCATCACCCCAAGACTGCTGGCAAGACAGCCGGTTCGGGCGTGGGGTTACCGGTTGCGTTGCGTAAAGTCTGCGGGTGTGTGATGGCGTATATGGCGACAGCCGAGGGCTCCCTACCGTCGGTGACGGCTGCGCCGGGCGTTTTGGCGCTGCAGCGCGCGCTGGTGTGGCTGGTCGGCGCATCCGGCGCGATCGTTTTCATCGAACCCAGCCCCTACGAACTGGTGACGCTCGCCGCCAGTATCATTTTCTTTGCGACCGGCTTGCGGCTGCGGCTGATATTCATGCCGCTGTTGCTGCTGCTGTTCCTGGTCAATATCGGCTACAGCATCAGCGCCGCCTCGCTGATGGACAAGCCCGAGGTCGCCAACTGGATCGCAACCTCCTGCTACATGGCGGTCACCGTGATCTTCCTTGCGATGGTGCTGTCCGAAGACACCGCGGCCCGGCTCGACATGATCAGCCGCGGCCTGACGGTGGGCGCCTTGATCGCGGCGACCGCCGGCATCGCCGGCTACTTCAACCTCGTCCCCGGCGGACATAACCTGCTGACGCTGTATGACCGCGCCAGCGGCACCTTCAAGGACCCGAACGTGCTCGCCGCGTTCCTGATCCTGCCCGCGCTGTTCGCGCTGCAAAGCGTCGTCTCCGACGATTTTCGAAAATCGTTCCGCAGCACGATTGCCCTCGCCATCATGGTGCTCGCGATCCTGCTGGCGTTTTCGCGCGCGGCCTGGGGCGGGCTCGCCATCACCTCAGGCTTCATGCTGGCGCTGATGGTCCTGACCAGCCGGTCACGCGCGCAGCGTTCGCGCATCATCATGATGGCGGTGGTCACGGCGATTATCGTGGTGGCGCTGATCGCGGTGCTGCTGTCGTTCGATTCGATCGCCGAGATGTTCAAGCAACGCGCGAGCTTCGATCAGAGCTACGACGAGGGCCGCTTCGGCCGTTTCGGACGGCACATCCTCGGCGCGGAGATGGCGCTCGATTTGCCATTCGGTATCGGCCCGCTGCAGTTCCACAAATATTTTCCCGAAGACACCCACAATTCCTACCTCAACGCCTTCATGTCCGGCGGCTGGATCGCCGGCGTCTGCTATCCGGCGCTGGTGTTCATCACCGTCATCACGGGGTTTCGGCATGTCTTCGTGCCCGTGCCATGGCAACGCGCCTATCTCGCGATCTTCGCGGCGTTCCTGGGCACAGTCGGCGAAAGCTTCATCATCGACACCGACCACTGGCGGCACTTCTGGATGATGCTGGGGGCCATGTGGGGCCTGTTCGCCGCCGCGCAGCGCTACAGGCAGACTTCGGATCAGGCGCTCACGGCAACCGCGCCGGCCGCGCGCCGAGCGCATTGTTGCGCTGGCCCGCCGCAACGGCAGCCAGAAGCGTGAGTTCAGCGCCGCGGGCGCCTGGATCCGCGACCACCTGCTGAAGCTGCTGATTCCGGTCACGGCGAAGGGCATGGACTGGATGTACGCCTATGATCCCCGCACCGCGGGATCTAGCTCTCGACGTCAAACGTCAGACCGGCGTGATCGACAAGCCGCTTGATCAAGGAAACGCCCATGGCAGCGCCGGGAGTCCAGATGCCGCCTCGAATTTCCGGCGTGTCGCGCAGCAGGCAGATCGCGCATTCCCCGATCATTTTCGAAGTCGATCCATAGCCGGGATCGCGATCGCCGCGCACCGCGACGCGAACCTGACGTCCGTCCGGTGCAAGACCGACGAACAAGAGACCGTAGTGACCTGACTCGCGCTCTTCCTTCGACGGGCCCTCGCCGGGCTTCGGCCCACCGCTGCCCATCTTCTCCGAAGTGTTGGCTGCGAGGATCCGTCTGGCGCTCTCTTCGCCCTTCTCGCCCGGGCCGGTCAGCACCATCTCGTCATAGACAAAATCCCGGCCGTAGGGAAAGCCCATCAGCATGTTGGAGCGGTGCACGTTTCGGGTGTTGATGTTCGCCATCACAAAAGGCGTCGTCCACGATTCCAGATCCCCGTCGTAGAGCGGCTTGTTGCCCGGTGGCTGCTTTGGGCCCTCAAAGCCCGGCGTCAACGCGAACGGATTTCGCAACAGCGCCACCAGACTGAGGTCGTTGGCCGCGGCAGAGAAAATCGCTTTCATGCTCGCCGCGGTGCCGCCCGACAGGGTGCCCTTCATGACGCGGACCCGTCCCTTGATCCGGCTGACCGGCGCGCCCAGCAGCTTTTTCGCGGTCTCCTGGCAAAAGAATACCCCGAGTTCGAACGGGATCGAATCGTAGCCGCAGGAAAACAGGATGCGGGCGCCGGTGCTTTTTGCCGTGGCCTCATGCGCATCGATCATTTGACGCATCCAGACCGGTTCGCCGCAGAGATCGAGGTAATCGGTACCAGTGGCCGCGCAGGCTGCGACAAGTTCCGAACCGTAATACTGGTAGGGGCCAACCGTGGTCAGCACCAGATTGGCCTGCTCGACCATCGCCCGCAGCGAAGCCGGATCGCCGGCGTCGGCGGCAATCAGGGGAATATCGGCAGGCGCGCCGATCGCATCGCGGACGGAAGCGAGTTTGTCCAGGCTGCGGCCGGCCATCGCCCATTTCGGATCGGTCTTGCCCACATAATGCGACGCAAGATATTCGGCGACGAGCTGGCCGGTAAAGCCGGTGGCGCCGTAGACGACGATGTCGAATTTCGACGAAGACATAGTGTGGTTTCCTGACGAGACTGCTGGTTCTTCTGTCATTGCGAGCGTAGCGAAGCAATCCATCTCACCACAAAAAGAATGGATTGCTTCGCTTCGCTCGCAATGACGGTGGCTACTATTTCCTGGCGTAGGAAACGCCCATGCCGGCGCGCACGTCGGCCTGAATCCCATAGGGCGCGATCGGATAGCGCAGGCCGTTCTTGGCGAGCTGCTTCATGCCTGATATGGCCTTGGCCAGATGCGCCGGCGGCAGCGCCATCAGCATTTCTTCATCCGGCACGCCGCCATAGCGCCGCTCGGCAAAACACGGCAGCGAAAGGCTCGGCTCACCGGTCTTGAGCGCCCGGCCCCAGGAATCGGCGCAGGCGGTCTCGCCGACCACGCCCCATTCGAACTTCTTGTAGCCGGTATATTGCAGGCCGTTGATCAGGATGATCATCTGGCCGGGCGTCGCATAGACCAGGCAGATATCCGGCGGATTGAGTCGGCCGCTGGTGAGCGGACTCACCGCCATCGCCTGGTATTGGCCGTACGGCACCACATCGAGCGCTTCCTGGCGCAGCCGCGCGTCTTCGGCGGTGCCGTGCCAGACACCGACATAGTTTTTTCCTTCGAGAAACGTTTCGTCCTGTGGCGCGAGACCAATGACGGCGCGGCATTGCGCGCCGACGAGATCTTCACCGGTGATGCCGACGGTCCAGCCCAGCCGCGAGGCCATGCTGACGATCTGGTCGGTGGTATGGACCGCGGTCGGCCGCCTGATCTTCGGGATCGCCGCCATCTCCTCCACGGACGCGAACATCTTCATGCCGATCACGGTGGTCTTCAGGCGAAGCAGATTGTTCAGATCGGCCGCCATGCCGGCCAAATCGAACTGTTCCGGCGGTGATTGCTGTTGCATGGCGTGAACTCCCAGAAATCGGCGGACTGAAGCGGTGCGCGCCTGTTGCGCCGATCCTAGCCGGATTGGGCTTGTCTTGCGACAGGCCCGCTTCTAGTCCGGGGACGGCCCCGGCAGCAACCGGTCGATCTTGCCGGTGGCCCAATAGGCGGTAAGGCCCATCCATTCGCGGAGGCCGACGTTGACGCGATCCAGCCCTTCCAGCCAAAATGCCGTAAACCGCAGCAGATCCTCACGCCCTCCGACCCGCCAATCGACCGGATAGGCTTCCACGGCAAATCCCGTTTTGCGAAACAGGCCGACCGAACGCGGCATATGGTAGGCCGATGTGACCAGCAGCCATCGCTCACCGGCTTTGGGCGCGGCAATCGCCATAGAGAATTCGGCGTTTTCCTGGGTGTTGCGCGAACGCCTTTCCATGATCAGGCGCTCTTTGGATATGCCGAGGCTTTCGAACAGCGACGCCGCGTAATCGGCTTCTCTGGCATCCGACCGCAAATTCGGGCTGCCACCGGAGTAAACGATACGGGCGTTGGGATATCGATGGGCGAGTGCGGCGGATGCGAGGATGCGGTCGGCCGCACCGGCGACGACCGCGACGCCGTGCGCGGCCGACACATCCGCATCGATCGACCCCCCGAGCACGACGATGCCGGCAGGCGCGCCCTGCGCGGCATCCCACGGCGGAAACCGCTGCTCCAGCGGATAAAGCAGCAGGTATCCCAGCGGCGAAAATCCGCAGATCGCGAGCAGCATGACCGAAGCGATCAGGAGCTTGCGTCCGGCAGGTGCAATTCGCGTGGCCAGCAGCAGCGCGCCGAGAACGCCGATGCCGATCAGGAAATTCGTCGGCAGCAGCATGATGCCGATGGTCTTGGAGAGGATGAAAAACAAGAAGAAACTCCCTCGGACGCGAATCTCGCGCCGAACGCGCCAAGATTGTCATACGCGGGCTTGACCCGCGTATCCATCTATCTTCACTACAGGCACTATTCGAAAATGATGGATTGCCGGGTCAAGCCCGGCCATGACAAATAGACAAAACAACAGCCGCCGCGAAAGCCCCCTCATGACGCATCACCACCTGCATTCCAGCCCCGAAA
>Ga0137412_10003203_pt1 | contig 13062 bp, 11 predicted proteins | sample CZODoug2_1_16fun_FD_122160 | JGI IMG/M metagenome (GOLD analysis project Ga0137412, IMG submission 122160) | Vadose zone soil fungal communities from Angelo Coast Range Reserve, California, USA - CZODoug2_1_16fungal (Hybrid Assembly) | ecosystem: Environmental > Terrestrial > Soil > Vadose zone... | reverse complement strand
AGCCGCCCAGTACCGCACGCCGCTCGAGGGCCTGTTCCTCTGTGGGGCAGGATGCCATCCGGGAGGCGGGGTCATGGGTATAGCCGGACGCAATGCCGCGCGGCAGGTATTGGCCGCGGGGAACTCGTGAGGCCGAGGACGGCGCACGTTTCCGCGGAAACGCGACAGCGTCCGCCTCGCGGATGACGTTTCCGCGGAAACGCACATGAATGAGCTGGAAAGTGAACGAGCTGAAAGTGAATGAGCCAGAAGTGAAATCACCATGACTGAGATCGCCGTACACCACTTCAAGCAGCCGCTGCTCAAAACTCCGTTTCACGGACGCGCCCGCGCGCTCTCCCAGGTCGATAGCTTCATACCGTGGGCGGGATACACCACGGTCGATGTCTTCACCACGATGGAGCAGGAATATTTCGCGATTCGCAACGCCACGACGCTCTATGACTTGACGCCGATGGTGAAATACCGCGTGGCGGGTCCGGATGCGCTGCCATATCTCAATCGCTTGGTGACCCGTGATCTCGCCAAGCTCGAGCCGGATCGCGTCGCCTACTGCGTGTGGTGCAACGATGCGGGTCATCTCATCGATGACGGCACGGTGTTTCGCTTGGGTGAAGGCGACTACCGGATTTGCACGGCGGAACGGCAGATCGATTGGCTGTTGGACTCGGCCATCGGGTTTGACGTCGAAATCGGCGAGGTCACCGAGCAGATCGCCGCGCTGGCGGTGCAAGGTCCAACCTCCTGCGCGGTTCTCGAGGCGTTGGGCTTGCAGGGAGTGGAGAAGCTCAAACCGTTCGAGATCGGCTACTTCGCCCTCGGCGCTCATCGGCTGACCGTGTCGCGCACCGGGTTCACCGGCGACTTGGGCTATGAGCTCTGGATGGCGCCGGAGGCGGCCGAGTCGGTGTGGGATGGCTTGATGGAGGCGGGCCGCTCGCGGGGCATCCGCGCCATCGGTTCGCAGGCCCTGAACACCGCGCGCATCGAGGCCGGTTTCCTCCTCCCCAACGTCGATTTCGTATCGGCCGAACACACGATCCGAACCGGGCGCGACCGTTCGCCGCTGGAGTTGGGCTTGGGGTGGCTGGTGGATTTCAACAAGGGGCATTTCACGGGACGGCGCGCGCTCCTGACCGAGCGGGCGCAAGGGTCGCGTCGCCGGCTGGTCGGCCTGGATATCGCCGGCAACAAACCGGCCCACAATGCGCTGCTCTACACCGACGACACCGGCAAGCGCGAAATCGGCAGCGTTACGTCCGCGACCTGGTCGCCGACTTGCAAGCGCAACATCGCCCTTGCTATCGTCGATGCGCCGCATTTTCAGGTCGGCGCGACCGTTTGGGCGGAAATCTACCTGAATCGTGAACTCGTATGGGAGCGTCGAATGTCGCGAGCGCAGGTCGTGGAGCGGCCCTTTTTCGCGCCCGAGCGCCGTCGCGCCACGCCGCCCGCGGAGTTCTAGGAACGCGTGGCCGCCACCCCGAAATCGATCGCTGACCGGCCCTGGCTCGATCCGGACGCGAAGCCGCAAATCGTCATCGAGAGCATCAACAAGACCTTCGGCGCGTTCACCGCCGTCGACAGCGTGAATCTACGGATTTACAAGGGAGAGATGTTCGCGCTGGTCGGCGCCTCCGGGTGCGGCAAGACGACGCTGCTGCGCATGTTGGCCGGATTCTCGAGCCCGAGCGGCGGGCGCATCATGATCGAAGATGTAGACATGACCAACGTGCCCCCGCACGAGCGCCCGGTCAATATGATGTTTCAATCCTATGCCCTGTTTCCCCACATGACGGTCGAAGACAATGTGGGCTACGGATTGCGGCGGATGACCTTGGATAAGGCCGTCAAACTCAAGCGCATTCAAGAGGCGCTGGAAATGGTGCAATTGGCGCCTCTCGCCAAGCGCAAGCCGCACCAACTGTCCGGCGGTCAGAGGCAGCGTGTCGCATTGGCCCGCGCGCTCATTCGGCGCCCGAAAGTCTTGCTCCTCGATGAGCCTTTGAGCGCGCTCGACAAGAAATTGCGCGAACAGACGCAATTCGAGCTGATGAACATCCAATCGCAGGTCGGCATCACCTTCGTCTTCGTCACTCACGATCAGGACGAAGCGATGGCCCTGTCGACGCGCATCGCCGTCATGAATCGCGGTCAGGTCGCCCAGGTCGGCACTCCGTCGGAAATCTACGAATTTCCCCAGACCCGATTCGTGGCCGACTTCATCGGTACCACCAATTTCTTCGAGGGTACCGTGAGCGGCGGTGAGCCCGGCCACATCACCGTGCGCAGCGCCGAGGCCGGCTGCGATCTCGTCGTCGATGACATGGGCCGCTTCGGCAGCGGCCAACGCGTCTGGGTGGCATTGCGGCCCGAGAAGATCCACTTGAGCAAGGAACCGATCGCGGGCAGCCGCGTCAATCAGATCAAGGGCATGGTCTGGGAATTGGGCTACCTGGGCAATCGTTCGACCTATCGGATCAAAACGGAAACCGGAAAGCTGGTCACCGTCTTCGCGCAGAACGATCGGCGCACGTCGGAGTGGTCGATCGATTGGAGCGACGAGGTGTATTTGAGCTGGACCGCGAATTGTGCGGTGGTTCTGCAGCAGTGACGGGTAAATCGGCGTCGGCATCGGCATCGGCATCGGCATCGGCATCGGCAATGAGCATTACATTCATAGGCGGGCGACGCATGCAAGCAAGACTGGGCTCGACCATCCACGTCCTCGCCATCGCCTCGCTGCTGCTGTTGGGTGCCGCGCCGGCTCTGGCAGGCAAAACGCAAAACGTCGTGTTGATCGTGAGCGACGGACTGCGGTGGCAGGAGATCTTCACGGGCGCCGATCCCACGCTTCTCAACGAGAAGGAGGGCGGCAGTTGGTTGGCGGCGGCGGATCTGCGTAAACGCTACTGGCGCGATGACGTCGATGCACGACGCGCGGTGCTATTTCCGTTCCTGTGGGGAACGGTGGCAAAGCAAGGGCAGATTTACGGCAATCAACTCAAAGGCAGCGTGGCGCATGTCACCAACGGCAAGGCATTTTCCTATCCCGGCTACAATGAAATGTCCACGGGATATCCCAACGACGCCATCGACAGCAACGAGTACGGACCGAATCCGAACGCGACGGTATTCGAATGGCTCAACAAGTTCGACGAATTTCGCGGCAAGGTCGCCATTTATGGAACGTGGAACGTCTACGACAACATTTTCAATCGGAGCCGCAGCGGGTTGGTGATGCAGACGGGATGGGTCCTGCCGCAGAAGGTGCACGAAACGCCCCGCGATGCCTTGTTGCGTGAGCTATACGAGACCACGACGCGCTTTGACGAAGAAGACGTCGATAATTCCCTTCTGCAGATACCGCTCCTCGACTACGTCAAAACCGGGCTTCCGCGCGTATTGTTCGTGGGGTACGGTGAGACCGACAACTGGGCGCATCAGGGCCGCTACGATCTGGTCCTCGACAGTGCGCATCGCATGGATCATTTCGTACACCAGTTGTGGGACACCATGCAGGCGATGCCCCAGTACCGCGGCACAACGACATTCATCGTCACCGCCGACCACGGTCGGGGCAGCGGCTTGACCGAGTGGAAGGAGCACGGCGTCGAAGAGAAGGGTTCGGAAAATATCTGGATCGCAGTGCTGGGCCCGGACACGGCGCCGCTTGGCGAGCGTGCCCACGTCGCGCCGGTGACTCAGGCGCAAATTGCCGCGACGGTGGCGGCGTTCGTGGGCAAGGATTACCACCATGATGTGCCCAAGGCGGCCGCGCCGATCGCAGAGGTCTTGGGTCAGGCGCACCGGTAGCCCGCCAGCCTCGCGCTCCCGCGAAGCTAGGAGACCGCCTCCGTCAATCTACGAGGCCGCCACCGCGACGGCTGCGCCGGCCATCGCGGTTCCCGCCCCGCGATTGAGCAGGCGAATCGAACTCGGCCTGCTGAAGAATCGCCGGGCTCGCGACGCAGCCAGGGCATACCCACCCAGTACCAGGGGCAGGATAAGCGTTATAGCCATGGCAATGAGGACGTAATCTGCGAAGTGCAAGGCGCGCAGATGAACTACCGTCGGCAGCAGGGCCACAAAAAAGATCATCGGTTTGGGATTGCCCAGGGTCAGCGACAGACTTCCCAAAAACAAGCGCCATGGTCTCTGCGACGCACGGATATCGCCGGCTTCGAGCGGCTGAATCGGCGCGGTCCAGAGTCGGTACGCGAGATACGTGAGATAGAGGGCACCCGCATAACGCACGACCAGGAACACGGTTTGTGCGGTTTGGGCGAGCGCAGCCAGACCGGCTGAGGCACCGGCAAACCAGAGGAGGTCGCCGATCAAGAATCCCGCGATGAATGCAGGAGCGCCGCGCATGCCGTGTGTGAGCGAACGCGACAGAACGGCGGCTACTCCAGGTCCTGGAGTGGCGACTGCCAGCAGGTACACGGCGCAAAATCCCGCAAATCCGTACAGCGACATTTGTTTCCCTTCCCGGTGCGGAGGCTGCGGCGGCCCGGCGTCAGCGCCGCTTCGCCGCGATGACCTCGATTTCCAGCAACGCACCGGGTGCGACCAATGCCGCGACCTGGACGGCACTGCGCGCAGGCTTGTTCGGCTGTTCCTTGGTGCCGAAGAACTGGCTATACCCGGCCATCAGTCCCGGGAAATTGAGCTTGTTGTCGTTGGCGGGGTCAGCGGCCATGAATACCGTCATCTTGACCACATCGCCCATGCCGAGTCCCAGCTTGGCCAGCGTACCCTTGATCGACGTCAACACGCTGACGGTCTGGGTTTCCATATCGCCGTAGACCGGGGCCGTGCCCTTCGGGGCGTCTTTGTTGATCGCCGCCGGCAGTGCACCGCTGACATAGACCGTGTCGACACCGGCGCGGACGGTAACCGCGGCGGAGATAGGGAAGGGATTGCCATCGGGAAGCGGCGTCCGCACGACATCTTCCGCACCGGCCGCAACACAGGTGACCGCGGTTGCGAGGATTCCCAAGGCGAGCATCACGCTGCGCCGACGTTCGATCTTCCGCATTTGCGATCCCCTTGAGTTTTGTGGCAGGCATCGATCCAGCGCCCGAGCATCGCAATTCGCACGCCCCGCTGTCCAGATGTTTTTTGGATGAGCGGCGGCACCGCCGCAGCCGTACCGAGAATCAGGCAGCGCTGGGTGAGCGCGAGGACTCTGCGCGCTGCGCGGCCGGAGGTTCGCTTCGCTCGGAATGGAGCCGGAACACAGCCACCGAGTCGACCAGGAAGGCGGCCTGATCTTCGAGCGAGCGGGCGGCTTCGGCGGCGTTTTGAACCAGGGAGGTGTTTTGCCGCGTGGCGTCGTCGATCTGAGTTATGGCTTGATCCACCCGTTCGACGCCTGCCGTCTGGCTGGCCGACGCCTGCGCAATTTCACGGACTATCGAACTCACGCGCTCGATGGCGGCAACGATGTCGCCCATTGCCCGGCCCGCCGATTCGACCAAGGTGGTGCCGGCATCGACGGTGTTGACCGATGCGCCGATCAACGCGCGGATTTCGCGCGCGGCGTTGGCGCTGCGGCCGGCGAGGCTGCGCACTTCGGCCGCAACCACCGCGAATCCGCGGCCATGATCACCCGCGCGCGCCGCCTCGACGGCGGCGTTGAGGGCCAGGATATTCGTTTGGAATGCGAGACTGTCGATGACGCCGATGATGTCGGCGATCTTGCCGGACGCCGTGGCGATCTCGTTCATCGTCCGTATGACCTGCGCCACGGTCGCGCCGCCATTGTTGGCGACTTCGGCGGCATGCGCCGTGAGCCGATCGGCCGAATGAGCCTGTGCGCCGGTGCCGCGGACGATCTCAGTGATCTCGGCCATCGAGCGCGCCGTCGATTGCACTCCCGCCGACTGCTGCTGGGTGCGGGTGCTGAGCTCGGAATTGCCGCTGGCGATGTCACCGGCCGCCGAATTGATGGCCTCGGCGGCGCTCTTGATCTGTCCGACCATTTCTTCGAGCCGGTCCGCGGTGCTGTTGGAGTAGTCTTTCAGCTTGCCGAACGAGCCCCGGTAGTCGCGCTCGATGCGCTGCGTCAGATCTCCCTGCGCCAGAGATTCGAGCATGCGCGCGACATCTTCGAGGCTGGCCTCGGCGGTGGCGAGCAGCCGGTTGATGCCCGACACGAGTGCGACATGAAATCCCGCGTCGGCTGCGCCCGCGGCGCGATCCGGCAGCGAGATGCGCCGGTCGAATTCGCCGAGCGCGGCGGCGTCGACGATGGCCGCCACTTCGCGCTCCAGGGCGGCTTGTTCGGTCTGGTCGCTCCATTCGAGCACGAGACCGACTTCCCGGCCGCCGGCGGCCCGGACCACATCGCTCGATACCCGGAATGTCCGGGTCCCGATCACCAATTCCGCCCGACCTCCATTGGATATGGCCGCGAGGCCGTTGGCCGAGAGGCTGGCGAGAGCGGCGCCGTCGAGCGATTGTCCGGCGTTCGCGAGTAATTCAGGCACCGCGGCGCGTAGTTGATCCGCGACCGAGCGGTTCGCGTAGACGATGACACCCGCCGCGTCCGCCACCATGATGCCAACCGAACAGTTGTCGAGCGCGTTCCTGAGACGCAAACTCTCCTCGGCGATCCTGCGGTCCGCTTCGAGCCCGGCCGTGAGGCGGCGCTGCGCGGCGATGACGAACCACAGCGTCATGATGCCGGTCACGACGATCGCGAATGGGACGGCAATCTGTTGAACGTGGGCCGATTCAATCGCCCCCTTCATGACGGCCTCATCGCGGCGATCGAACTCCTCGGCAATGTTCTTGGTTGCTGCATCGGCGGCGCGCATGCGGTCGCGCAGTTTCAGCAGGGTCGCCAGGTCCGCGCCGCTCGGCACATCCCTTGTCAGGGCGCCGATTTCCGACACGGCGTTGCCGACCAATTGCGGGTCCGCGCCGCTGCGGGCAAGATCCCGCAGCGCCGCATTGGCCGCGGCGAGCGAATTGAATGCCGATGCGTTCAGCGTCCCCGAATCGACGGCATCGGCGACGCCGGCGAAGAACGACTTGTATTGGTTGCGAGCTTCCTGCGCGTTGACGCGCAGCGGCCGCGAGTGTTCGAGCGCTGCCGCCCGGCGCGCATCGACCACCGCCTGCACGAGCAGCAGAATACCCACCGGCAGCACGAGCACCAGGAATTGAAATATCACCAATCGATTCGCGTTGAGTGTTCTCGCTCTCATGAGTCAGCGGCGGCCAGCCGTCCTAGAACTTCGCGACCACGGCGACTCCGGCCGGCGCACTCGAGACATAGGTGCAGGCCCCCGGCGTTTGCTTGACGTAGGCGATCGCCTCGGCGTCGCTGCCCTTGACGGGCGGCGGGTTGGTGCCGTCGCGAAACGATTTTTTCGTCCAGATACCGGCGTATTTGTTGGGGTCCAGTTTCAATACCTTTTCGAGAAAATCCGCCTGCGCCGCGCTGTTGTCGGCCGGAAAGAGCTTGATGGGGCCGGCGAAGCCCTGTTCACCGAGAAACACGTTGCGGACCTCGTCGGACTTCAACGCCACGCCGGCGCTGCAGATGACGTAAACATCCCCCGCAGCGGCGCCCCCGGCCCAGGTCGTGATCATCATGGCGAGAATCAGGACAACGGCACGGCTGTGCATCGGTGTGGTTTCCATGGTAGGCGTGATTTTCATGTGAGCCTAGAAGCGGATCGCGACGTCCGCAAGGACTTCATTGAATTGCCCGACTATGCGGTCCGTGTAATGGGTCTTGGCGACCTCGAACTTGAAGGCCGTCTTCAAGTTGAAGTCGTAGCGCAGGCCGGCGGCGGTGCGATAGTACGACATGCCGGTCGCCTGCTGGTTGAAGAACTGGTCGGTTTGATCGAGTAGTGTGCGCTCGTAGCGGACGTAGGGAATGATCCAAGGCGCGCGATAACCGAACTGGGCGTAGTAGGCCTTACTGTGGTGTCCGCCGGTGTTCGGATAAGTGTCCAGGTTGTCGAAAAAGTAAACCTCGGCCATGTGCTCCCAGCGGTCGGTGTCGTAGACGGCATACCCGCCGTAGACTCTCACTTCGGTCATGCCCTGGGGCACCTGATTATCGTCGATCTTGGAATCGAAGGCGTGCACTCCGAGCGTCAGGCCCTCGGCGGCGCCCGCCGTCCATTGATAGCCGGCGCGGCCGCCGTAGATCGGTTTGCCGTGATCATTGCCGGCGCTACGCATGTCGATCTCGCCGTCGATGATCTGCTGACCGTTGCCGATGTACACATCGTAGAGGACCTTGCCGCCGTCGCCCCGCTTGGCGCCCGTCAGCCACGCCCCGACGGTGTGCGCCGGCAGAATGCCGCCCTGGTCCTCGAACATTAGAAATTGCGGCCGGCGCAGCGCGTCGTTGATCCAAATTCCATGGTGCAACGCCGTGTTCACGAACCCGTAGGGGGTGTGGAAGCGCCCGATCCAAAGCGTCGCCTCGTCGCTGAATTGATAGCCAAGCTGCCCGCGCTCGATGTCGACGCCGACGCTGCCCTCGCGGTCCACTTCGAAGTTGAGTTCGAACAGCGCCAGGAACTTGCCGCCGAGCCGCGGCGTCAGGTAGAAGTCGAGATTGTCCAGGTCGAACCCCTTGGAACCCGGAAAGAAGGGGTTGTGAGTGCCGACGCCGATGTCGGCAAATCCGTGCATCGGCAGGCCGGTGTCGTCGCCGTGGCGCGTGGCATTGTCAGTCTCGATTTGGTTCACTTTTTGCTCGACGGAGTCGAGCCGCTGCGCATCGACCGGAGTTGCCGGCGGCGCCTGCGGCGCCGGCGCAGCGGCGGCCGCCGTGGCCGATCCAGCCGCTTCACGGCCCTGCTTGGCCTCCAACTCGTGCACCCGTGCAGCGAGCGCGCGGATCATCTCGACGCTCTGATTGAGCTGCATTTTCAGCTGGGCAAGCTCGTCTGCTTGGGAATCGGCAGCCGCGGCCGGCAAGCTGACGGCGCCAAGCAAAACGCCGAGCGCGAACGATCGCGCAAACAATGAAAGCTGATTGAACATGATTCCTCGCGTGCAAAATGTTGGGTCAGAGACCGTCGGGCCAATGTGCCGTCTCAGGGCCAAGCGCCGTTTGCACGGCGCCATCGGAGTCGAAAATGAGCGCGCGCGATTCGTGCATCACGTGCTCGTCATACTTCCAAAAACTGAAACCCAATTGCCGCGCCAACGCTTCGGTGGCTTCCGCGGGTCCGCTCAGGAAATGCCAATTGTCCCGGCCCAGGCGATGGTTCAACCGGTATTGGCGCCAGTCCGCAGGTTTGTCGTTTTGCGGGTCGTAGCCGACGACGACGATCTCCGCGCGTTCGCCGCGCGCATCGAGCGCCAGCTGCATGCGCTTCAGGCCCTCCATGGTCATCGGGCAGATGTAGTGACAGCTCGCATAGGCCATGGTCAGGATCACGCGGTGTCCGCGCAGCTCGCTGAGCTTGAGCTCATGCCCCTGGTCATCGCGCCAACTCTGCGGCAGCAGATCGAGGCGCGCTCCGGCTCGTGCCGAGCTGAAACCCGTGAGCAGCGTCAGCGCGGCGACCAACAGCGCCATCCGCGACTTCGACGCAACGCGAGCATGGACGTCTATACGCATCTTGTGGCTTGCTCCTGGAACCCCCGTCTGATACGGAGGTATCGGCCCGTTCGGCAATGAGTTAAATGAATTCAGCGGCGTATTGCGCCGCTCCGTGACGCGTGTCACGCGCCGCTGCGGCCGGGCCGCAGGGTGTGCGGGGTACTTTCTCAATCGACACTACTCGGCATGTGCCGCGCGCGACGCGGCGCTCAGAAAGTACTGCTCGAGACCGCGCCGCTCGTCGGCACTGATGCTGATGCCGAGCGGCATCCCGGCGGAACCGGCGACCGGATCGAGGCGGTAGAGGATCTCATCGAGCAGGCGGCCGCGCGGGTAGTTTCCGCCGGCCAAACGCAGCGCAAGCGCGTCGCGATCGGCGAATGGAATCTGCGGACCCACCTCGCCGTTGTGACATGCGGCGCATCGATCGAGAAGCGGCGGCGCGTCGGCAGCGCTACCCGGCCGCGCATCGCGATCCGTCGACGGGTCGTGCGCCGCGGCGGTCTGTGGCTGCGCGGAGTACCAGACATCGAGCGAGCGCCGGCTCGCGTCTCGCAAGTGTTCGCAATAGCGGTCCCGGCCGTCAAAACTGCGGTACGAAGCCAGGTCCCGCAACGGCGGGTCCTGTTGCACGACCCACTCGAATAGCGCCTTTTCCAGTGTAAGGGCACCGTCCGGCGCCGACAAATCGTACGTGCCGCGCTCGAACGCGAGAGTCCAGTGCTGGGTGCGAACGCCAATGCTGCGTTCGGCCAGGAAGCGCAAATCGTTCCATTCGTTCACCGCGGCGCCTCCGCGGTAGGCCGCCGTCTTGCCCGCCCGGCGCAGCGTCTTGGCGGCGGCCTGAGTTGCGTCTGCGGCCGCGACCGCCTGGTCGAATTCCTTGCGTGCGGCGGTGAGCGCTGCCCGAGCGCGCTCGGGATAGAAATCCGTGATCGGGCCGCAACCGCCGTTCGCGGCTGCGAGCAATGCGTAGCGATGCGGCTCGAACGCCGGCCGAGCCGTCATCTCCGACAGGATGGAGCGGATGTTCAACGTGGTCAGCAGCGTCGACAGCAGGGCGTTCGGAGGCTCCACTCCCGCATTGTCGTAAACGGCACGCGAATTCGGCACGTAGGTATCCCGATCAGCCATCGTCTGCGCACCCAGCAGCGGCCGGTACCGCGGATGCCGCTGTTGAAGCGTCAGAAACGCCGCGATGCCCTTGGTTTCCGCGGCGGATAGCCCCGCCTTGTATCGTTCGCCGTACACGCCGGGCCAGGTAGGCGGTGTATCCCAAATCGGCCGGGCCGGTGTGCCGTGGCATGCGGCGCAGCGCGACGGATTCGCGGCGGAGACGACTGGGGGACCTGCGTCGGAGCCGCTTCCGAATCTGATTTCGCGGAACAAGAAGGCAGCCGTGCCCGGATCGAATTCCATGGTCTCGACGGCGTCGTAGCCGCGCTCCTGCGGATCGCCGTTGTACGTCACGATCAACCGCGCATCGGAACCGAACAAGATCACACGGGGATTGGCGTAACTGGCACCCTGAAGGCTGCGGCTCGCGAACACCAACGTGTAGTGTCCGCGAAAGTCCGCAGGCAGCGCGGCGATGAGCTCGTCGATGCCGTGAATGGCGCGTGATTGCATCAGCCGCTGCAGTGAATCGAACGTCAGGTCGCCCGCGTGCACAGTGGCAGCGGCCATCATGAACAGCCAGGGCAAAAGCTTCGGCAATTCCCGCACCGGCCTTCCTTAATCTGCGCTGATTACAAAGTATCGGCGTGCGGATCGGCTTGTTGAAGGAACCAGCGCACAGTGTCAGCGCATCCCATGCCCGCGAGTGCGCTGCGACACGTCATTTAGGCGTTGCCGCGGCTCACGTGGTTGGACGTTGCCTTGGCTCACATAGTCGAACGTTGCCGTGGCCAACGTAGTGCTGAGGCCGCGCTCAGTCCTCGGAGGAATTACCCCCCGGATGGGGTAAGGCGGCTACTTGAGCAACCGTCGCATTGCCTTTGGATTTGTTGCCGAAGCGGGTGCGGACATAGTTCACCACGGCCGCCACTTGGGCATCGCTCAAGTGAACGCCGCCCAGTACGAATCGGTCCGCCGGCAAACCGAACGGCGGCATGCCGTTCTTGCCGTTGAGCACGGTCAGTGCCACGAATTGCCACGAGACCAACGCAGGATCGCCGGCCAGCTTGGGATAGTGGCCGGCGCCGACCGCGCCTTGGCCTTGAGGCATGTGGCAGCCTTGGCAAATGTGGGCGTAGATATCCGCGCCGTTGACTTCGCTGCCGGCGGCGGCCGGGGCCAAACCGGAATCATCCGCAAGGGCGGCCGCCGCGGTCCCGGCGGTCAATAGGAGCGCGGCGAGGTGCTGGATTACCGCGCGCTGGACTGGGACTTTCATGCCTTTGCACCCTCCGCCACGGCGCGCTGATGCAGCCGGCCGATGGCATCGAGGGCCGAAGTGACCGCCCCCTCCTGCCACCCTCCAATGTAGGAGGCATGTTCGCCGGCCAGCGCAATGCGCCCATCGATACTGCATAGATCGTCGTAGTGTTTGGTACGGCTATCGGAACTCCACAGGCCGAAACAGCCCATGGTGAATGGCGAGCGATGCCAGGCGACGGCGACGCCGTTATCGAACTCTCGTGGGTATTGGGAATGAATCTGGCTGCCGTATTCCACGGCCTTCCGCACCCGTTCATCCGGCGTCATGGCGGTGAATTCCATGGCATCCGCGCCCCAGATATAGGCGCCCAAGAGCACGCCCTTGCCGCCGCTGTGAAACCCCGTGTTCGGATAACCGATATTGGTGATGGGCAAATCGGTGTAGGTAATGCCGCCATAGATATGATCGTCTTCCTCCCAAAAGCGGCGTTTGAACTGCAGGCCTACCTTCACGGCCGAGGCATACGGCACGGCCGAAATGGCGGCGGACAAAGCCGGTCCGACATTCATGGGAATCTGCGCGAGGATGGGCAGCGGAATCGTGCACAAACACCAATCGCCCCTGGCCTTGAGCTTGGTGCCCGGTTCTCGGGTGTCTTCATACACGACGCTGACGCCATGACTATCCTGACGGATCTCGGTGACCTTGGCGTTGTAGCGAATCAAAGACCCGAGTTCACGACCGAACGCCTCGCCGACCCGGCCCATCCCGCCGACCGGCTGGAACAATGCCGTCTGCATGTCGAACGCATCACCGACGGGTAATCCCTGCCAAAGCTTCGAATCCAATATGTCGGCGAGGCCGATGGGTTTGGAGGGAATAGGGCGCGCGGTCAAACCGCCGCCGGGATCCTTGTGATAGCCGCGCCGATCGCTGCTCCTGTCGTTCGCGACATAGGCATGGTTCTTGTCGAGCGCCCCCCAGTCGCGCAGCGACTCGAGCAGCTTTTCCTGGTCTTCTTTGCTGACGCACGCATCGAGGGCGCTCTGCTGCGTGGCCTTGGCCAGGAGCTCTGCCACGTGTCCCTGATAGTCGG
>Ga0137412_10003202_pt1 | contig 13065 bp, 11 predicted proteins | sample CZODoug2_1_16fun_FD_122160 | JGI IMG/M metagenome (GOLD analysis project Ga0137412, IMG submission 122160) | Vadose zone soil fungal communities from Angelo Coast Range Reserve, California, USA - CZODoug2_1_16fungal (Hybrid Assembly) | ecosystem: Environmental > Terrestrial > Soil > Vadose zone... | reverse complement strand
ATAGAGATCATCCTGCTCACCGCCTATGGCAATATTGCCGACGGCGTGCAGGCCATGAAAAACGGGGCTTTTGATTATATCACCAAGGGGGACGACAACGATAAAATAGTACCCCTGCTCAGCCGGGCGCTGGAAAAGGTACAACTGCAGAAGCGCATCGAGCAATTGGAGCAACAGGTAGGCAAACGATATGGTTTTGAGCATGTTATGGGCGAATCGCCTATCATAAAAGATGCCATTGCCCTGGCAAAAAAAGTGGCCCCCACCGACGCTACGGTACTCCTGCTGGGCGAAACAGGCACGGGAAAGGAAGTATTTGCCCAGGCCATCCACAGCGGCAGCCGCCGGGTGGGCAAACCCTTTATGGCGCTCAATTGCAGTGCTTTTACCAAAGAATTGCTGGAAAGCGCCAAACAGCAGCTTGACAGCCATCCATCCTTCAGGCGCGGCGGTAGCCAATTCCGGAAAGAACTGAAGCACCGGTGCCTCGACGCCCTGGATCAGCCCGCGGTCGATCGCAATGCCCGCCAGCAGAGAGACGACGCTCTTGGAGACCGAGCGCATGTCATGCTTCATTGTTGCATCGAATTCGTAGCGCTTGTCGTCATGCCCCCAAGGCTCGTCGTAACCGGCGAAATATCGTTCGAATATCAGCCGGCCGTGGCGCGCCACGACGACACTATGCACGTCGTCCGCATCCTGCAGCCTGTCGGCCAGCCCGCATAGCCGCGAGCGGTCGAAGCCGGCCGCGTCGGGTGTGTCGATCCGCCAGCCGTCTTCGAGCGGCAGCGGTGCGCCGCAGACGACTGCCGTTTGCGCCTGGACGGCGGCGATCCGCCAAGGCGCCAGGGCGACCAGAAGACCCAGAACAAACGTGAGTGAAATGCCAGTCATCAATCTGCTCCCGCCGGCCATCCGATGCTACCGCCTGCGTGACTTCTCTCACATTGGCCGTCCGCCGAACAGCCTAGTCTCCGGTCATCACGACGGGAGACGTCATATGCGTAAAATTATTTTAATTGCAGCGATGGTCCTGGTGTCGGCGGGCGCGCAGGCGGGGGGATCGAGAAGCTTGTCGCTGGCGGGCAGCGACTCCAAGGCGGTGCTGGATTCCGCCAGGACGGCCGAGTCGGCCAGCGCGGTCGAGACGCAGCGGGCGCCCCAGGCCGCCGACGCGACGGGCGCGACCGACACGCCGACATCCACCGAGCGGCAGAAATTCACCGAGCGTCCGCCCGGTGTCGATATCAGGAGGCAGCAGTCCTATCGGCAGTCGCAGATGCAATCGCGGCCATCGCGGATGTCGGCGGGAGCGGGACAACGGCGCCGGTCCGCCCGCATGTCACGCATGGGTGCCGGCATGGGCATGCACAGGCCCGGACATATCCGCCTCTGGAGCACGGCGCGCATCGTCGCCACGCTGCATCGTCACGGCATCTATTGGTAAAACAAAGGCATGCCGCGGGACCTGCCGGGCATGCCTTCATTTGCTTATTATCTGTTTATTGCGAAACCGTCTGCACCACGGATGAGACCGGGCGCGTGCTGGCAACTGGCACCTTCTGATCCTTCAGCAGCGCCTCGTCATATTGCGGCAGGGTCTGCATCGTCGTCTTGGCTTTCATCTGCACGACCTTGTAGCCGCCCGCCTTCAGGCGGCGCAGCAATGTCGGCAGCGCTTCGGCGGTGTGCTTCTGGAAATCGTGCATCAGGATGATGCCCTTGCCGAGCTTGTCGACCTTGGTCATCACGGTGTTGACGATCTTGTCGGCGCTGCTGTCGCGCTTGAAGTCGAATGAATCGAGGTCGCAGGAGAACACCGCGATGTTGCGGGTGCCGAGATAGGCCATCGTCGACGGATTGTGCTGCAACTCGGGAAAGCGGAAGAACGGCGAGGGCGCGGTGCCGAGCGCCATCTTGACCGCGCTGAAACCCTTCTCGACCTCGTCCTTGGCCTGCTGCTCGGTCATCTTCTTGCTGTTGAGATTGGCATGCGACCAGGTGTGCGCGCCGATCGTGTGGCCCTGGGCCAGAACCTGCCGCAGGATTTCCGGATGATAGGTCGCGTGCTTGCCGATCGGAAAGAACAGGGCCTTGGTGCACTCGTCGTCGAGCGCCTTCAGCACCGCGGGCGTGTTGCCCGGCCACGGACCGTCGTCGAAGGTCAGCACCACTTCCTTGTCGGTGAGGAAATCAAGCTGCTTGAAATGCTCGAAGCCGAAGCCCGGTCCGCCCGAGGTGTCGATCTCGACCACGCGGGCCACGCCGAGCGCGTCCGGATTGGCGCAGGCCGATTTTTGCGGGACCGGCAAGGGCAGCGGCGCCAGCTGCGCGGTGGACTTGCCCGACAGCGAGCCCGTGATGTCGAGGTCATCCTTTGTCAGATTCGAATCTGCGGATGCGAGCTTGGTGGAGGAGGAAGGCTGAGGGCTCGCGGGTTTCGCGGCCATCGCCTGCGGCGCGGCCTGATCGGCGCGCAGCGAGGTCGCAAACAGCCAGCCACCCGCGATCATGAGCGCCGCAACGACGCAGCCCAGTATCAGGCCCAACGGATTACGCATGTGTACATTCCCCAAAAACGCAACTACGGGATGCGCGACGACTGCGCCCGAGCATTAATGCGAAGGAAATCTTAACGTCTTCCCAACGCGGCGCGGTTCCCGAAGCGATTTCCGAGGGATGTGCGGGAGTGACCGGTGTCACACGGGGAGTGCCGACCGTGATGACCCTCACAGTATAAACAGGGCGTTAAGTTCATGGTGGTCCCATCAGAAACGGGCACCCGAGGGTGCCAATGGGAGCCAAAAATGAACGCTTCTTTTACCCGCACGATCCGCCAGGCCGGTTTGGTGCTGGCCTTCGCCGTCTCCGTTTCGGCCTTGTCGTCGAGCCAGAGTTTCGCGTTCAGCGCCGAAGCGCAGCAGATGTGCACCGGCGATGCGTTCAAGCTCTGCAGTTCCGAGATCCCGAACATCCCCGCGATCACCGCCTGCATGATCAAGCACCGCAGCCAGTTGAGCAGCGGCTGCCGGGTGGTGATGGACCGCGACCTGGCCAAGCAGGGCAAGAACGTCGCGGCCTCCGAGTAATGCTTCGACAGGAACAAACGACGCGGGTGGCGGCACCTGCGTCGTTTTTGCAGCATCGCCCTGGTCCCATCAATGGATCGGGGCCTGGATTTGCGCTAGTACGGTTCTTAAGTCCGATGGCAGGTCACAGAGGCGTCAAAGATGATCAGGTTTCTTTTCGCCGTTCCATTGGTCGTGATGGCTACAGCCGCATTGGCGCAGGGCGCCGGCCCGCATGAACATGACGCCTGCGCCCGCGACGTCTCGCGCTTCTGCCGCGCCCATATGAACGACGGCGATTCCGTCGTGCTGTCCTGCCTGCAGCAGAACCGCGCCCGCCTCTCCAAGGCCTGCGCCAAGGTGCTGACCGATCACGGGCAGTAATTCTTCGGGAGTTGCAGCGCGCTCTTCTCGCTCCGTCATTCCGGCCGTCAGGTACTGCTGCCCGCCGCGCTTGCGACCACCGGCAGCACTTCGTTGGCGGCGCGGTCGGGGCTGTCTTCCTTCCAGCGCACCGAGCCGAACGGGCGTTCCAGCATGCGGCGGATCCGCACCGGATCCGGCCCGAGATGAAACGCCATCGCCTGCTGGTGCAGCGCGCGTTCCGACTGGGTCGAGCGGTTGCGCTGGCGCAGATAATCGAGCCAGGTCGGGCAGTGGTAGCGCTCGGTCCAACATTCGGGGTCGGCGATGTCGCGCGCGATCGACCAGCCATAGGCGCCGTTGCGCTGGCGCGAGAGCTGCACGTCCTGCATCACATTGTGGAAGGCGCGGGCATCGTCCTGCGCGACCCGGTATTCGATCTCGACCACCAGCGGCCCGCTGCGCCCGGTCAGCACCAACTGCACCTCCGGATCGGCCAGGAATTCGGCGTCCTCGTTGCGCCCGCCGACGCGCGGCATCGGCAGCAACAGGCCGAGCAGCGGCAACAGCAGCATCAGTCCGCCGGACACCAGGAGTGCCATCTGCACCCCGGCCGCATCGGTGAGATGGCCCCAGCCCCAGCTTCCGATCGCGATGCCGCCGGCGATCGAGGCCTGGAACGCCGCCAGCGAACGGCCCGCGACCCAGCGCGGCGCGGACAACTGGACGCCGATATTGAACAGCGCGACCGCCATCATCCACGACGCGCCCGCGATCACCAGCGACGCCGCCGTCAACACCGGCATGCGGCTCAACCCCACCGCGACAATGGCGCCGCCCATCGACAGCGCACAGGCGCGCACCGCGGCTTCGCCCGAAAGCTGCCTCCGGATCTGGCCGATGTTCAACGCGCCGATCACCGCGCCCATGCCGAACGCGCCGAGCATGATGCCGTAGGTCTGCGCGCCGCCGTGCAGCAGGTCGCGCGCCACCAGCGGCATCAGCGCCGAGACCGAACCGCCGACCAGGCCGGTGGCAAAGGTGCGCGCCAGCACGATCTTGATCGGCGGCGAATTGGCGATGTAGCGCACGCCCGAGACGATGGCGCGGTTGAGCCGCTCGCGCGGCAGCCGCGACGGCTCGCTGACGCGCCGCCACATGAACAGCACTGCGAATAGCGGCAGGTACAATAGCGCGTTGGCGGCGAAGGCCGCGACCGCACCGGCGGCTGCGACCACGATGCCGCCGATCGCCGGCCCGAAGCTGCGCGCGATATTGTAGCTGATGCCGTTCAGCGCGACCGCCGATGGCAGCGTCTCCGCCGGCACCTGCTCGCTGACCGAGGATTGCCAGGCTGGCCCGAACAGCGCCATGCCGCAGCCGACCACGAAACACAGCGTCAGCAGAATTTGCGGGTTGATGTGCCCGAACCAGGTCAACAGCGTCAGCGCGGTTGCGCCCGACAGCGAGATCGACAGCGAGACCAGCGCCACGATGCGGCGGTCATACATGTCGGCGACGGCGCCCGCCGGCATCGAGATCAGCATCACCGGCAGCATCAGCGCGGTCTGCACCAAAGCGACCTTGTCGGCCGACGAAGCCATCTGCGTCATCGCCCAGGCCGCGCCGACCGCCTGGATCAGGAGCCCGAGATTGGACAACAGGCTGGCCAGCCAGATGCGCCGGAACACGGCATGCCGCAACGGCGCCGCGATGCCGTCGGTAGGAAATTTCGGCGCTTCCTTCATGTCTGGTTCCGTGTGATTCCTCGCGGGGCTCTAACCTGATGCCCGCGAAGGTCCTGCCCTGTAAAGTCTGCTGATGTTCCCCGTCGGATGCGGAGATCGGCGGTAAGATACTGAGGATGGCGGGGAGACTGTCGAATGCCGGGAATCCCGGCGAACGCGATCGAATGGCGTCGGCATCCTGCCCGCAGGCGCGGGCGGCTTCAATGGCAAACCCGTCTCGCGCGACGACCTCTGTTTTCCGATATTGATGGCAGTTAAATATCTTGCCGTGCTCTCGCACCGTGTCACCATATGCGGCAGGCAAGGCGAGGGACGGCGAACATGGCGAAGATAGACCATTTGTTCGTTCTGATGCTGGAGAACCGTTCGTTCGACCACATGCTCGCCTTCTCCGGGCTGAAGGGCACAGGCCCGCCTCCGCCAAGATTCGGATTCAAGCCAGGCGCGATCGACCAGTTGACCGATGATCCGCCGCACGAATTCAACGACGTCGCCGCGCAAATTCATGGCGGCGCGATGGACGGCTTTCTGCGCCGGGGCGGTCCGGACACCATGCTGGGTTTCGACGAAACCGAGGTGCCGGTGCTGATCGAGCTTGCCAGGAACAATCTGGTTTTCGACAACTGGTTCTCATCGGTGCCGGGACCGACATGGCCGAACCGCCTGTTCGCGCATGCGGCCTCTTCCGGCGGTCTCGACAACAGCATGGGATCGCTGGATTCGGCGAAGGCCGCGACGCGCTCTGAATATCATCTGGACTTCGAGCACGGCCACATCTTCGACCGTCTCACCGAGAAAGGCGTCTCGTGGCGGATCTACCATCATCACACGCCGTTCAACATCGACTATCCGCAGGTGCTTTGCCTCAAAGGCATGGTCGACAAGCGCAACGATCCGAATTTCTTCCGGCCGTTTCGCCGCTTCGCGGCCGACATCACCAAGGGCGATGTCGCCGGCTACACCTTCATCGAACCGGCCTATGGTCTTCCCGCCTATAGCCGCGGCAACTCGCAGCATCCGACCGGGACCATCAGCCTGGGCGAGATCCTGATCCGCAATACCTACAACGCGATCTTCAAGCAGAAGGTCGGCGCCAACAGCGCGCTGCTGATCACCTGGGACGAGCATGGCGGTTTCTTCGATCATGTCGCGCCGCCGGCAGCGGTGCCGCCGGGCGATGCTGCGCTCAATCACAAGCGCGCCAAGCTGCCTGGGAATTGCAAGTTCGACAGCTTCGGGGTCCGCGTTCCCGCCGTGCTGATCTCGCCCTGGCTGCCGGCGGGATTGGGATCGGCCATTTTCGGCGGCAAGGTGTTCGATCATTCATCGATCGTGCGCGCGCTCCGCACCACCTTCGCCCTCGGTCCCGCGCTGACAAATCGCGACGAGGTCGCGCCGGATTGGAACGATCTGCTGCTGACGACCCCGCGCGCGCTGCGGGCCAAGCTTCCCGCGGTCGCGCAACCGAAATTCCGCGCGCCGCCACTGAGCGATGACGCCGTCGCGGCACGGAAACCGCCGGACGGAAACCTGCTCGGCGTGGCGCAGATCGCCGCCGACATCGATTGGCACACCGCCGAGCGGCTGCACATGCCGCCGCTGCTCGCCTCGAACTTCGCGCCCAGCCTCCAGCAGTCGCACGAGGTCATCTCATTTGCGGCTCAAGGCGAAGCCATCGGCGGCCCGGAGCGAACCGCGGCGCATCGGACGGTGCTGCAATACATCGCGGCCGTCGAGGCCAGGGACGCGCGACTGCAGACCGCGCCGCCGCCGCCCACCCCGCGCCGTGGCCCGCGCGCCGCCAAGAAGTCGGTCAAGAAGATTGCCAAGAAGCCGGTCAAGAAAACCACCAGGAAAACCGCCGCCAAACGGCCGCCGCCGAAAGCGTCTGCCCCGAAGCGGAAGACCAGGACCACGCGGCCGCGCGGCGCGCGCTGAGCGGTCGCCGATCGATTTGATGATGGAACGGTCACGCGCTATGCGCAGAGCGACAAGTCTGGGCCGCAAGCGACAACGCCGCGCCATGCTGGATACACGCCGGATATTTCTGTGATTGCGTTGTCGTATCCGCCTTCCTGGCGCCTCGATTTGAGATTGATAAGGGCCCGCCACGATAGGAGTGCTTTCGAAACCGTGAGGCCGTCGCATGAGCGTAGCCGAAGTGTACGAATTGCCAGTCGCCCGCCGGCCGCTGGAACCGCCGCGTCCGCCGCGCGCCTCCGAACACTTGACCACTCTCGGCTGGATGGCGGCGATGCGCACCAGCGCGCTCGGCGCCTGGGGGCAGCGCGCCTATGAAGAGGACATCATCAAGGGCCGCCTGTTCGGCCGCAGCAGCTTCACGGTCAACACGCCGGACGCGATCCGGCATGTGCTGGTCGACAATTATGAGAACTACGGCAGGACGCCGGCCGGTATCCGCGTGCTGCGCCCGATCCTCGGCCAAGGCCTGCTGATCGCCGAGGGCCGGGCCTGGAAGCACCAGCGCCGGACACTGGCCCCTGCGTTCACGCCGCGCGCGGTGACGCCGCTGGTGCCGCATATGATCGCGGTGACCGACGAAACCATCGCGACGCTGAATGGACGCTGCGGCGCGCCGATCGACCTGCGCGAGGTCATGCAGCGGATGACGCTCGAAATTGCCGGGCGCACGATGTTCTCGTTCGGCATGGACCGCCACGGCGCGGCCTTGCGCAATTTCGTGATGGAATATGGCGAGCGGCTGGCGCGGCCTCACATGCTCGACATGGCGTTGCCGCTGTCCTGGCCGACCCCGCAGGATTTCGCCCGCGCGCGCTTTCGCAAGCGATGGACGGCGTTTGTCGCCATGCTGATGGCCGAGCGCCGCGCCGCCGGCAAGAACGAAGGCGCGCCGCCGCGCGACCTGTTCGACCTGATGGGCGACGCGCGCGATCCCGAGACCGGCAATGCCTTCAGCGACGAACAGCTCGGCGACGAGGTGGCGACGATGATTCTCGCCGGCCATGAGACCACCGCCACCGCGCTGTTCTGGGCGCTGTATCTCCTGGCACTCGATCCCGACACCCAGGACCAGGTCGCAGCCGAAGCCCGGGATCTGCCCGCGGGCGCTGTGGTCGATATCGAGCGGTTGAAATTTACCCGCGCGGTGGTCGACGAGACCATGCGGCTCTATCCGCCGGCCTTCCTGATCGCGCGCGCCGCCAAGGCGGCCGACACCATCGCAGGGCTTCCGGTCAAACCGAAGGACGTGATCCTGATCGCGCCATGGGTGCTGCACCGGCATGAAAAGCTGTGGCGAAACCCCGATGCCTTCATTCCGCAGCGCTTCCTGGCCCCGGCGCCGCCGCCCGACCGGTTCGCCTACCTGCCGTTCGGTGTCGGCGCGCGGGTCTGTATCGGCGCGCATTTCGCGCTGGTGGAAGCCACCCTGGCGCTGGCCAAGCTGATCGGCGCGTTCCGCATCGAACTGGTCGACAAGGCGCCGGTGCTGCCGGTCGCCGTGGTGACGACGCAGCCCGACCGGTCGCCGAAATTCGTCATCAGGCCGCGGCAAATCTGACTTAACCAGTCTGACTTGAGCGGCGGCTGACCTGGGCGGCGTCTGATTTAATCAGGGCGGGTGGGGCTGGCGGGTATTGTCCGCAGGTTGCGGCGGTGCCATCTAGACGTTCGGCATGAACGACATCGGAAACCTGATTTCGGCCCTCAAGCAAACTGCCTATCCGGCGGTGGCGGATGCGATCGCGCATCTGATCGATCACGGCAAGGACCATCAACTCAATCGTATCAATGCCTTGGACTTCTCCAAGACGACCGGGCTCGACGAGGAACGGGTGATTTCCGGTTTCCTGCATGCCTCCCGGCTCGGGCTGTTCGATCTGACCTGGAACGTGCTTTGCCCCGGCTGCGGCGGCGTGCTCGACGCCCATGGCACGCTGAAATCGCTGCGTCCGGACGACTATCATTGCGGGCTCTGCGCCTGCGGCTATGAGGCCTCCGTCGACGAGCAGGTCGAGGTGGCCTTCACGGTCAGTCCGAGGGTCCGGCGGATCGCTGCCCATGACCCCAACTCGCTGCCGATCTGGGAATATTTCAAGCAGGTGTTCTGGAGCTCGGGCGTCGATTTCGACGAGGAATCATTCGCCTCGCTCTCCAACGACGTCGTGCTCGACGCGCGCGAGCTTCCGGCCGGCCAGCGGACCGTGGTGTCGCTGCAGCTGCCGCCGCAGTTCATCATCGTGTTCGAGCCGGTGACCCATGCCGCCCGCTTCATCGACGTGCAGGGCGATCCGACCGACGAGGTGCAGCATCTCGCCTTGAAATATGACGGTGCGCACAGCTCGGTCGAGACCGCCACGCTTCGGCCGGGGCCATTGGAGCTCGAGCTGGACAATCAGGCCGGCGTCCGGGTGCTGCCGTCGATCCTGGTCGCGGCCGACGCGCTCCATCACCTGATCGGCAAGCGCAAGCCGTTCGTCACCGCCAAGCGGATGCTTTCCAACCAGACCTTCCGCGATCTGTTCAAGGCCGACAATCTCAGTTTCGACCAGCGGCTGAAGATCACCTCGCTGACCTTCCTGTTCACCGACCTGAAGGGCTCGACCGCGTTGTACGAGCGGGTCGGCGATCTCGCCGCCTTCGACCTGGTGCGCGCGCATTTCCATGCGCTGCTGGAGATCATCGGCTCGGAGAAGGGCGCCGTGGTCAAGACCATCGGCGACGCCGTGATGGCGACCTTCATCCGGCCCGAACATGCGCTGGCCGCGGGCCTGCGGATGCGCTCGGCGATGGGCAAGCTCAATGAAGCGCGCGGCAAGCAGGATCTCGTGGTCAAGATCGGCATCCATGAGGGGCCGTGCCTGGCGGTGATGCTGAACGAGCGGCAGGATTATTTCGGCCAGACCGTCAACATCGCAGCGCGGGTGCAGAGCCTGTCGACCTCGCAGGAGATCCACATCACCGGCCCGGTGATCGATGCGCCCGGCGTCGCCACGATCCTGGAAAAAGAGGCGATCCGGCCGATTCAGAAAGAGGCCGCGCTACGCGGCATCGCCGACAAGATAGTGGTGTACGAAATACCGTGAGAGCTGGTGTCATTCCGGGATGGCACCAGACCCGGAATCTCGAGATTCCGGGTTCGATGCTTCGCATCGCCCCGGAATGACGGCTCAAACAACTAGATTGCCGAAACGTAACTGAAGTGCCGATTGCGTGGGTCAGCGTTTCTCCTCATATACCTTGCATCACCGCCGCTCCGGCGGACCAAACACTGATTTTCACGGCGGGAGCATCATGCTGGACGGACTGCGCCAATTCATTGCCGACGTTGTTTCGCCGCACGCCCATGAGGATCGCAGCTTCGACGACACCGGCTCCCGGCTGGCCGCCACCGCGCTGCTGATCCACGTGATCTCGCTCGATGGCGAGCCCTCCGAGGTCGAGAAGCACAAGCTCCATGGCCTGATCGAGAGCCGTTTCGGGCTCGATCCCGGCACCGCCGACCGGTTGATCCATTCGGCCATGCTGGTCGAAGGCGAGGCGGTCGACCTCTATCATTTCACCAGCGTCATCATGCGTTCGGTGGATGAGGTCGGCCGGCTCCGCATCGTCGAGATGATGTGGGAGCTGGTCTACGCGGACGGCGAGGTCAGCGAGTTTGAGGACAATGTGGTCTGGCGCGCTGCTGATTTGCTGGGCGTTTCGTCGCGCGACCGCATCGAGCTGAAGCACCGCGTCGCCGCCTCGCGATCCGCCGCCGGCTGAAATGACGGTGGCGAATGCGGCGATCGGTCACGCCGCACTGCGGCGTCGGCGCCGTCTGGGCCAACTTACTGACATGACAAAACTTTAATTTGCCAGTAGCCGGGGCGGAGCCGGGTAAACTGAGCCGATAAAATAGGTTATCCACGTCGCAACCGGCGTTTGAGCACGCCGGTACGCTTGCTGATGACTTGCCTCCCACCTCAGGCCTATGCTCTCGTCCGGCGCATTATCGACGCGTCCTGCAATTGCTCTGAGAGCCTTGAATCGTGACCGAGCGTATAACGCTGATTACCGGTGCCTCCGCGGGCATAGGCACCGAGCTGGTGCGCGTTTTCTCCGCGAATGGTCATCGTCTGGCGCTGGCGGCGCGGCGTGCGGATCGCCTGACCGCGCTGGCCGCCGAGATCACCGCCTGCGGCGGGGTCGCCCCGCTGCTGATCCCCTGCGACCTGGAAGCGCCCGATGCCTGCGACAAAATCGCCGAGGCGATCGGGGCGGCGGGCGTGGACGTCGAATATGTCGTCAACGATGCCGGTTATGGCCTGTTCGGCCGGGCGACCGAACTGGATCGCGCCGATCAGCTCGGCATCATCGCCGTCAATATCCGCGCGCTGACCGACCTGTCGCTGCGGTTTTCCGACAGCCTGATCAGGAATCGCGGCGGCATTCTCAATGTCGGCTCGATCGCGGGCTTCCTGCCAGGGCCGGGAATGGCGGTCTATTATGCCTCCAAGGCCTATGTGCTGTCGTTCACCGAAGCGCTGCGCAACGAGCTTGCGCCGCATGGGGTGCGGGTGACCGTGGTGTGTCCTGGCCCCGTGCCGTCGGAATTTCAGGACAGGGCCGGATTCAAGCCGGGATTCGATTCCGCGATCCTGAATGTTTCGGCCGCCGACGTCGCCCAGCAGGCCTATCGCGGATTGATGGCCAACCGTCGCATCGTGCTGCCCGGCCTCGGCATCAAGATGGTGCCGCCCTTGCTCCGGCTGTTTCCGCGCGCCTTCATCCTGGCGGCGGTTGGTCTGTTCCAGCTGCGCAAGCGCTGAGACGGCCACGCATTTTTTGGCCCGTCATTTGCTTGTCGAGGGTTCAAGCCCGCTCACCTGAAATTAACCTTTGCTTAGCTATGATGGCGGCTCGATGACGAGATCCATGCCAACGAAAGCACCGCGGTTGGCCGGCGATGCGTAACACCATGTCAGATCCCCGGCCGGTCCTGATCGTGCTGCACCAGGAGACCTCGACCCCCGGTCGGGTCGGCAACGCGTTGCGCGCACAGGGGCATTCGCTGGATATCCGCCGTCCGCGGTTTGGCGACCCGCTGCCGGACACGCTGGATGAGCATTCCGGCGCCGTCATCTTCGGCGGCCCGATGAGCGCCAACGACCCCGACGATTATGTCCGCCGCGAGATCGACTGGATCGAAGTCCCCCTGCGCGAGCGGCGCCCGCTTCTCGGCATCTGCCTCGGCGCGCAGATGCTCGCGATGCAGCTTGGCGCGCGGGTGGCGCCGCATCCGGAAGGCCGCGCGCAGATCGGCTATTATCCGATCCGCCCGACGCCGGTCGGGATCGCGTTGTGCCCGGATTGGCCGGATCACGTCTATCACTGGCATCGCGAGGGATTCGGGCTTCCTGTCGGCGCCGAACTGCTGGCGGAAGGCAGCGATTTTCCGATCGAGGCGTTTCAGTACGGCCACGCCTTCGGCTTCCAGTTTCATCCCGACGTGACCTACGCGATGATGCATCGCTGGACCACGCGCGGACACGCCCGCTTTGAGCTGCCGGGCGCGCGTCCGCGCCACCATCACTTCGCCGATCGCGCGGTGCACGACGTGACCGAACGCGCCTGGCTAAAGCATTTCATCGACGGCTGGCTGGCGCGCGAACCGATACCAGTGATGGCGCAGGCGGCGGAGTAGGTTGTGAACTTCGCGACTAACCTGCCGCATTTGTGACTGTCGAACGAGCCCGGCTACGCCCTTTGGGCTTCGCCGCGGCAGCCTTCGCTACGATGGGGCTTGCCGAGCCGAAGCTGGCGTAGCCTGCGAAGGCTGGTGGAGCCAGGCGGGATCGAACCGCCGACCTCATCATTGCGAACGATGCGCTCTCCCAGCTGAGCTATGGCCCCGAGATGGCCGC
>Ga0137412_10003201_pt1 | contig 13068 bp, 7 predicted proteins | sample CZODoug2_1_16fun_FD_122160 | JGI IMG/M metagenome (GOLD analysis project Ga0137412, IMG submission 122160) | Vadose zone soil fungal communities from Angelo Coast Range Reserve, California, USA - CZODoug2_1_16fungal (Hybrid Assembly) | ecosystem: Environmental > Terrestrial > Soil > Vadose zone... | reverse complement strand
GAATCCAGTCGAGTTCGCCAACTATCGGAATCATGTCGAGTTCGAGTGCCGGCGGAGTCAGAATGAGCAGGAGGCCCATCACCGGCACCATCTTGGCAAGTCTCGGGACCCGAACGTCAGTGATCAGCCGGTAAAATAGCCGCACAAACTGCGGCAAATACATCACCATCCGGCTCATTTGAAGCGGCCCGAAGAGTTGCATGCGCAGGAGTCGGAACATTGTCGTTACCAGTAGGACAATACTCTAGAACAGGGCCAGAACGAAGATGACCAGTGCGGTCGTGGTGATAGTGGCGACGGCGCGGGCGTTCGGAGTTTTTGTTACAATGAGCTTCGGGCCAAACGCAGGAGTGCGGTCAGGAGGCGAAGTGAAGTGAAGAGGCATATGGCGCTCGGCGATTTCCTGGTCGCCTATCTGCGTAAGATCGGGGTGCAGCACGTTTTCGGCATCCCGGGCGATCTCGCGCTCAAGCTGTTCTTCGCGCTGGGCCGGCGCCATGGGCTGGAGATCATAACGCTCTCGCATGAACCGGGGGTCGGCTTCGCGGCCGACGGCTATGCGCGCGCGACCGGTCGGATCGGCGTCGCCTGCGTGACCTACGGCGCCGGTGGCCACAACATGGTAAATCCGGTCGCGGGATCGTTCTCCGAGCGGGTGCCTATTCTGATTTTCTCCGGCGGTCCGGGCGAGGAAGAACGCAAACTCGGAACGCTGATACATCACCAGGCTCGCGAGATCGAATCGCAGCATCGCATATATAAGGAAGTCACCTGCGCGTCAGCGGTGCTGACCGAGCCACGCACCGCCGCGATGGAACTGCATCGCGTCGTGCGCGCCATCTGGGCCGAGCAGCGCCCCGGCTACATCGAGATTCATCGCGACATGGTCGATCGGCAAATCGAAGTTCCCGATGAACTGATCGAATGGGACGGGCGCCTGCACTTTCAGGAATCCGATACGCGCAAAGTCGAGGAGGCGTCGCGCGAGACCGCCGCGATGTTCAACGAGAGCAAAAAGCCCGTGCTGATCGCGGGCATCGAGATCCATCGCTTCAAGGCGACCCGCGACCTGGTCGAGCTCGCCGAACATATGGGCGCGCCGGTCTTCACCACAGTACTCGGCAAGGGCGCGTTTCCGATGGACCATCCGCTCTACATGGGCGTGCACGTCGGCCCGATCAGTCCACCCTCGATTGTGGCGCGGATGGACGAGTCGGACTTCGTGCTCAACCTCGGATGCCTCAAGACCGACATGAACTTCGGCAACCGCCCGCCGCACGTGATCCAGGGCCGGACGATATGGGCGGTCGATCGCAAGGTCGAGGTCAAGTATCACACCTACACCGATGTGGGCATTCGCCATTTCGTCCGCGGGCTGCGGCGCGAGAAGCTTAAGCAGCATCATGAGAAGGTTCACTACGCCGACAATCTTCGCGAGATCGCGGCGCGAAACGGCAAGCCGGTCAAGGTCAGCCAGATCCTCGCGGTGGTCAACGAGTTCCTGGCCGAGAAGCGCGAATACCTGGTCGTCGCGGAATCGGGCGACATGCTATTCGGCGGTCTCGATATCAGGGTGCCGCACGACGGCGGATACCTGGCGCAGGGATTTTACGCATCGATGGGCTTTGCGGTGCCGGCAGCGCTGGGTGCGCAGATAGGCAGCAAGATCCGGCCTTTGGTGATGTGCGGCGACGGCGGCTTCCAGATGACCGGGCCGGAAATTTCACATGCGCAGGCCAAGGGCGCTAATCCTATTGTGCTGGTGATCAACAATGGCGGATGGGGCATCTTCAGGCCTATTGCGGAGCGGCGCGAACTGCTGGAGATACCACCGTGGCCATATGCGCAACTTGCGCGCGATTGGGGCGGGGTTGGATTCGAAGCGACTACTTCCGAGCAGCTTCGGGACGCGCTCCGCTCTGCGCATGAGTGCGGGTCGTTCGCGATAATCGACGTGCGCGTGGAACGCGACGACTTGTCGCCGGTGACGGTGAAGTACATCAAGGCTGCGGCAAAACGCTCTCAGTCGCCAGGTGCGCGCAACAATTCGCGGCTATGAAGCGATGGCCACTTCTGGCTACTTAGACGACTGACTATTCAAGTGAGTAACGACGCAATCGAAAAATATCGGCTCGCCTACCGGAACTTCAAGTGGGAGACGCCGGAGTTCTTCAATTTCGGCGCGACTATAGACAAGTTCGCGGAAGATCCGCGGCGGGTCGCGATCTTTTGGGAAGACGCGGCGGGCAGACGCGCGCGGCTGACGTTTGCGGATATCGCGCAGCAGTCGTCTCGGATCGCAAATGTTTTGACCGGCTTCGGAATCAGGCGCGGCGATCCGATTCTGCTCGTGCTGCCGCGAATCACTATTTGGCAGGCTGCTTATATCGCGGCGCTCAGAATCGGCGCGATCGTGATCCCGTGCACCTCGATGCTGCGGGAGAAGGACCTGGTGTATCGCGCGAACCATTCCGGCGCGCGCGCGATAATCGCGACTGCCGAGAATGCCGCGATGATCGCCGAACTGCGCAAGCAGTGTCCTTCGCTGCAACACTTCATCATAGCCGGCGCGCCTCGCACTGGATGGACCAGTTTGCAGGAATCGATGCGCCAGGCGTCGCCCAATTTCAAACCCGCGAACACCAAGTCGTCGGACCCCGCGATTTGCTACTACACTTCCGGCACTACCAAAGAGCCCAAGGCGGTACTGCATAGTCATGGCTATAGCTACAGCCATCGATTTACCGGACTCAACTGGCTGGACCTAAAGCCCGACGAAATTCATTGGACGACCTCCGACACGGGATGGGCGAAGGCGGCGTACGGCGTGATATTCGGCCCGTGGATGAATGGGGTGACGACCTTCATGTACAACGGGAGATTCGACGCGCAGAAGGAATTGGAATTACTCAGTCGCTACAATGTTGCTACTTTCTGCGCGCCGCCGACTGAGTATCGGATGCTTATCAAAGAGGATCTGAGTAAGTACCAATTTCCGAAACTGCGGCATTGCACCGGCGCAGGGGAGCCGCTGAATCCCGAAGTGATCGAAGTATGGCGCGAACGGCTGGGCCATACGATTCACGACGGCTACGGGCAAACCGAGTCGATCGTCCTCGCAGCGAATATGCCGGGGATGCCGGTCAAGCCGGGCTCGATGGGATTGCCGTTTCCGGGTCACGATGTTCGCGTGATCGACAACGCGATGGACGAAACGAAAGTCGATGAAATCGGCGAAGTCGCGGTGCGGGTGAAGCCCGAGCGGCCGCCTTCCCTGTTCCTCGAATATTGGAAAAATCCGGAGGAGACCGCGACCGTTTTTCGCGGCGATTGGTACCTTACCGGCGACCAGGCTACGCGCGATGCGGACGGCTATCTTTGGTTCGTCGGGCGCGCGGACGACGTGATCATTTCGGGTGGCTATCGAATCGGCCCGTTCGAAGTGGAGAGCGCCCTGCTCGAGCATCCCGCGGTGATGGAATCGGCGGTGGTCGCGAGTCCCGACCCCGATCGCGGTTCGATCGTGAAAGCCTTCGTGAAGCTGAGAGAGGGTGCGGAGCGCAGTAGCGCGCTCGCGATCGAACTGCAGGAGCATTGCAAGCGAATCACCGCGCCGTACAAATATCCGCGCGAGATTGAATTTATCGACGAGTTGCCCAAGACGGTCAGCGGCAAGATTCGCCGCGTCGAACTACGCCGCCAGGAAGAAGCCCGCAAGGGAAAATAGATCGCCCTACTTCACTTTTTCACGGCGGTCGACGTCGCGCTCGGCGCCGCTGGTGTTGGCGAGGACGCCGCTTCGGACGGATGCAAGGGCAGCGCGCGGCGGAATTGCGCTTGAAGCATCAGCGAGCCGATTGCGCGCGACAGCGCGACCGATAGCGACTCCGCAGGGAGAGTCTCGAGCGGCAGAAAGACTTCGCCGCCGACCGGATTTGGCGGTTCACTTTCGATTCCACTGATCTCACCCGAGTACAACACGGCGCCCGTCCTATCGCTCAGTTTAATTTTGGCTCGCACTATCGCTCGCATCGAGAAGTACTGGCCGTGAATCGTCTGGCTGGCGCCGAACCGTTTGTTAACTTCGAATTGCTCGAGGTCGGAGGTCAAGATGAAATCGGAGCCGTCGGGAGGTTTTCCGTCGCCTGTACTGGAGTTAAGCGGCACCGGGCTCAACCCCGCACCGGCGAGTCCTTTGATTAGCGCGTCGGTGAAAACGCGCGCGGGATCGGAGACCGTCAGAATATTCTGCGCGTTGCCGTCGGATCGGTAGATCCGGCCCACTTCGATATCGCCCGAGCCGAGAGAGGTCGTGCTTGGCGGCACCGCGATTTTCACCGGGCGGAAAATATTCTGCGAGCCGGGCACGAAGCCCGGCAGATAGTGCAAATCGATTCGGGTGCGCGGTCGGCATCCTGAAAGCGCAAGCGCGAGTGCTGCAATCGCTACGCTTAAGAGAGGCCGCCTACGGTTCCGGACGCGCGACAGGATTTCGGTCTCTCCACCAGAAAAACAAAACGACGACTACGAGGATGAATCCAGCCAGCCCGATCCATCGCGCCATTTGATGGGTCATCGTGGCGGCCCGGTAAAATTCGTCGCCGAGAAGATAGCCGACCGTTACCACCAGCGTGCACCAAACCAGCGCGCCGAGGATATTCCATCCCAGGAACTGATAGAACGGCATCCCGGCCGCTCCCGCCATCGGACCGGCCATGAACCTGGCGCCGGTGATGAAGCGCGCCATGAAAACCGCCTTGCTGCCGTGAGTCTGAAAGAAAACTTGCAGACGTTCGTAACGCGTGCGGATGAACTGGGACTTGGAGGCGAGCCGAGCCAGCAGGCGCTGACCACCGGTGCGGCCTATCAGGAACCCGCAGCAGTCGCCGGTGACGGCGCTCACAATCACGACGAGATAGACATAGCGCAAATCCAGGATGTCGCGGTTGGCGAGGAAGCCCGCCGCGACCATCACGGTTTCTTCCGGAACCGGAATGCCCAAGTTGCCGATGAAGACGGAAACGAAAATCCCGAGATAACCCCACGTCGCGAGCCAGGTCGCGATATTCGCCGGGTCCATTATCCGATGCATCGGAAACTCAACTGTCGCGAAGTCGGCGCCATCCCCACCCCCTGCCAGCTACCCTGACGGATTGAGTCTGCCAGCGTAAGAAGCCTTTGGCTAGTCAGGTGTTAAAATTACGCGTCAAATCCGTGGGGTCGGCGCCCGCGAATCATCAGGATAATCCCAATGATCGCAGCAATAGCCAGCAAGTTATCGTAGATGAGACCTCGATGTTTGGGGATCGCGGTCAGGCCTCGGCGCCGATAGAGGCGAATGTATCCGCTATCAAGAATTTGTTCGTAGTCGGCGTGCATTTGGCGCAGCGCATCGGGAGGCGGCGCCTGCTCGAGAATGTAGGGCGGACGCGCTGCAAGCGCCCGACCCAGGTCCGATAGCCCGCGCACGCGGCTTCCACCTTCCCACAGATTGTTGGGATCGTGCTGATATTCGAGCGGGTCGTCGTTGATGCCGGTCAGCACCGGAAACTGGACCAGCGACCACGACGAGATGGAGTCGCAGATATGCAGGATGTGCGTGGCAGTCGTGATCCGCCCGGCCGCAATCTCGTCCTGCAGCTTGGCGATGAGCGGCATTTCCTCGGCGCCGAACGTCCAGCGCCGATCGGAATGTCCCGCCCAGTAGCCATCGGCCGCGGTTTGCAGATTGAATGCCCATTGCTCGGTTATCGAATGCTCGACGGAATCGTAGTCGACCGGATCTTTAATCTGATTCCACGGATAAATCAGAAGAGTCAGCAGCGCGAAGAAGGTAATCGGCTTCGACCAGCGGTCGTATGCGAGTGAGAAAAGAAATCCCGCCGGTAGAGTCAGAAAATATGGGATCCAGTAATCCCAGAGCTTGATCCGCAAATCGGAGACCATCATGCCGGTTGCCGCGCCCTGCGAAATAGGGCGCAGGATCGCATCCAGATATTCGCCCACGATTCCCAGCGAAAGCGCCACCACCACGACTGCCGCGTAAGGCATCGCCGACGCGTTCTCGCCGTAGATAGTTCCCGCCGCGGCGAGCAATCCCACGAAGCAAAACAATGTGAGCATCGGCAAGTTTCCCGCGACCTGCGCATAGAGCGAATATGGCTCGACCGCATGCCGATAGAGCACCGCAAGTATGAACATGGCGATCAGCGCCACGTTAAGGGTGCCGAGCCGCGTGCGATCGCGAGTCGATGAATCGTCACGAATCTGGTTGACGCCCCCAACAATCAAAACCACTCCCGCTATCAGACAGAGCGGGAGAATCGGAAACCGAAGCGGCCGCGCCAGGCCAATCGCAAACTCGGGCAGTGCTATTAGAGTCGCCCCGGCGAGGCTCGCGAGGCCGGCCTCGACGCGCTGGAAGTCCCGTTCAAGCATCCAGAAGATCAGCGCGGCCGACGCTACCAGCATAGCGAACCCGCCGTCGATCGCGTGCGCAGCGACCGCGGTTCCAAGCATCGCGGCTCCTAGAGCCATTAGCAGCCGGCGCCGGCCAGGATCGAGAAAGAAGGCGAGCCCTAATGCAAGGAGCGCGAAATCGACTGCCGTTCCACGCATCCCCTGCGCGCGCCGCAGCAGACAAGTCGAAAAAATAAACAGCGCCGAGAATCCGCCGGCGGTGTCATTGAACAGAGTCTTGCCAAGCCGATAAGTGGCGAAAAACAACAATCCACCCATCGGAAGCATCGCGGCAGTTTCGGCCAAGGTCCCAAAGCGGGCGTGACTCCCCAGCGCCAGCATCGCGTAGAACAGTTCCAGCGCGGGCGTCTGCGCATACGGTCCCCAGCACCCGTATGGATCGTTGTCGAATGGCAGATAGGTATGAAAGGTAAGGATGCGCTGCACCGACGACGGATACGAAAGCACGTCCATGAACGGCGGTACTGGCGAGCCAAGTTGCAGCGGCAGATACGATACGGCGAGCAACGCGGTGGCGAGCGTGGCGAGTTTCTGGCCCGAGGTCCATGCACCGCGTCTTATCGTCGGCGGACTCCGCCATAGATATACGCTTCCGGACGCGAGTAATCCCCACACCGTCGGCGTGTTGTAAAGGCCTATCGGTCCGAGCAAATTGCCGAGAATGTAGGCGAAGACCCAGAGCCCGCCCGCTCCAGCCAGCAACGCGTCGGACAACTCCAGTTCGGGGTCGAGCTTGAGCGCGAATCCCGCTATTATGGCGGCACTCCACGCCCAGAATATCCAGACTTTGAGAGCAGCCCATGCGGTCGCTGGCAGGACCGGGCGGATGCCGGCCAGCGCGGCGCACCAATTAAGGTGGTAAGGAAAATCGCGCAGACGATGGATCGCCAGGAAGGTCACGATCCCGAGGCCAACCCAGACCGCGATCCATTGGCGACGTTCCTCGCGGCCGCTTAGTTTTGCGCTTCCGTTCGCCAAATCAGGATCAACGCCGCTAGCGCGGCCATTGTGAGTGCGAATGCTAACAGGATGTGCTCCGGCGCGTACACCAGCTCGATTCGATTTCGCCCCGGCGGAATACGTACTGCGATTAGTCCATTTTTGGAGTAGAGCTCGCCATTGCCGCTGCTGAGGCGCCATCCTGGATAGTAATTCTGATTAACAACTAAGGAAGAGGGTCCTGACACGTTTACCTCATAGCGAAGACGATTCGGGGTCCACAAGGTTTGCCTGACCTCTCCCGGCTCAAGAAGGTAATACTCACCTCGATAGCCAGTCTGATTATATCCGACTGCATTTTCGGGGATGTCGTTATAGCCATATCCCTCACAATTTACTGATCCCATGTTGGCCTGCGAAATCTCAGTTTGGATGCCTGGATTTGGCACCCAGTACTGGCGGAAGTCGCGCGAAGCATCGACTTGCCCGATATCGTTATGAAACAGGTAGCGGAGATTCGGAGGGCCTAGCAGCCAGCTATCGGCCAAGCCAAATGTCAGCAATAGAATCGCGATCCACTTTCCCCATGGCTCGAATTTCGAAGACAGAACATCTGCACCATATGCTGCTATGACTCCGACGCAGAATACGAACGGAATCAGGTATCGTCCCGTGAGTCCCGCACTGGCGGAAAGCGGCAGAAAGCGTATCAGCAACACCGGAGAGTGGTTACCGGTAAAGCCTTGCGCGAAGAGGAAGAATACTAAGGCGGGCAGAAGCCACGGCAACGTTTTAAGCGGACGGCTGACGAGGCCGATCACAGCCAAGGCCACGAAAAAGCCCGAAATATAGGCTCCATATTCACTGAACAGGAATTCCGCTCCACTCGGGTGGTAAAGGTCTTGATGCCGGGAAAGGAGAAATCCCGAAATCAATCGCGGGGTGATCGCTTCGAGCCCAAAAGCATTCTTTGGATAAATCGTGAGTTGCTGCGACATCGGAATCAGTTTCAATGCGCTGAATCCAATGCCAAGAATTCCGATAACTAGTCCGGAGATCAGAGGCCATATGCTCAAACTCAATAACGCGAGTACCAACGCGAGCGATCCAATGATGATCGCAGTGTACAAAAACGTGTAGTTTCCCTCGGTCAGGGTGAGCGCGCAAAGAAGTCCGCCAAGCGCGGCAGGGAACAGTCTGCGGCGGTCAATTGACATCAGGAACAGCGCCACGATCCACGGAATGTATAGCGCTGGAAGAAAATTCAGATGACCGACCGCGAGATGAAGATATAGCCACGAACTCGACGGAAAAACCACCGCACTGACTATTGCGGCGATTGGATTCAAAGTAGCCGTACGCGCCAATACATAGCCACCGGAGAAAGCCATCGCGAGGTGGATGACTATTTCGATATATAATCCCGCGTGCTGGCCGAATAGTAAGTACGGTATCAGCGCCGGACTCACGACCGACGACTCGGGATTGCTCAGCATCCCCATCCCCCCGCATTTGTAGGGGTTCCAGAAAGGAATTTGATGGAAGTGAGCAATGGTGTAGTACGGAACCCAGCGAAGTTGCGTGAACAGATCCCAATCGCCGTTCGAGGGGAATCGCCGTAGATGATCCAGCACCGGACCAGTCGATATCCACCCGGAAATGCCAGGTCCAAGATACCCGACCTCGCAAAGCATCGGATAGAGAAACACAATCGAGAACAGCAACGACCCAGCCGCAACCCACGCGGCCTCGCGCCGGCTCATCGATTGAAACCATCGTTTCTTGATGCAAAACGAAGCCCCGCCGGATTCATCCGGAGCAAATTTACGCGAAAGTGTAGTGGACTGAAATCCCGTGGTGGCCACGAAGTTCCGTTGTAGTGCTCGGCCAATTACGGGAAACTGCATCGACCGTGGATTTGTCTTGAGGGGGAGCGTCTTCGATGGATCGGCGCCGATTTTCTTTGGGCTATGTGAGCTTCGCCCAGGGGAAGGAAAGAGTTGCTGCGCAGGTGGCACTGCTTGGCCTCGCACTCACCGTCATAGTCAGGACTGCGTGGATGTCCGACGATGCATTGATCACGCTCCGTTGCGTGATGAACTTCGTCCACGGATATGGCCCGAATTTCAATATCGACGAACGTGTCCAGGCTTTCACCCATCCGCTGTGGTTCATTCTTATATCCGCCGCGACGCTAGTTACGCGAAACGTGTTTGCCGCCACGTTTGCGGTATCTATCATGACGTCGTTGACGACGTGGTGGATCGTCACGACGAAGTTAGCGGCCAGCTTCTGGCCAGGAATGATAGCTGGCGCGGGATTGCTGTTGTCGAAAGCGTTCGTTGACTATTCGACTTCCGGACTCGAAAATCCTCTTTCGCATTTGCTGCTGGTGGTAGGTCTGCTGTTCGGGTTCATATCCCTCGAAAGCGGCGGAGACCGGCGCTCGGTGACTATTTGTGTTGCGACGCTGGTGTTGACGTATCTCAGCCGTCCGGACCTGTTGTTGCTGTTCGGTCCATTTGCGGGGCTGGTTTTATGGAGATGCTACCGCACTCGCAATGAGACCGCTTACGTTCTCGCCGTGGCGATGGCGCCGATATTGTCGTGGATTGTGTTCAGCCTCTTGTATTATGGGGCACCTCTTCCGAATACGGCATACGCAAAGCTCGGCACGGGTTTTCCACTGACGGTGTTGTTTCGGCAAGGCGTTGTTTACCTGCACGATTCGTATTCGCGCGATCCAATCACGCTGGCCTTCATTTCTCTCGGGGTCTTGCTCGCGATACGACAACGATCGTGTCCGAGAGCAATCGCGGCTGGAATAGTTCTTTACCTTGCATATGTGATCAGTATCGGCGGCGATTTCATGACCGGCCGCTTCCTGACGGCGCCGCTGCTGGCCGCGTCCGCAATCCTCGCACATACGCCTCTGTCAACGCAGGAAAGGTGGATCGTTGCCCTGGCGTTTGCCGCGCTGGGCGGATTTTCGTTGCATGCAACGTTACTAAGCGGCCGCAAGTATTCAGATGATACCTTTTATCCGACCGGCATTACCGATGAGCGCGGGTTTATGTTCCCGTCGCGAGGTCTGACCACAGCCAGCAAGGATTTTCTCGCACAGCCCAACTGGGCGCCGACCGACGGTATCAAGTCAATCGGCATCGCATGCGGCCTGTTGGGTATCGCGGCTCTGAGCGCGGGTCCGGCTACCCATTACATCGATTCATGCGCACTGGCGGATCCTCTGCTTGCGAGGCTGCCCGCAAAATTCGAGCCGGGATGGCGGATCGGTCACTTTGAACGGCGACTACCGTCGGGATATGCGCAGAGCATCCTGACTGGGAAGAACCTGCTAGAGGATCCTGCGACCCGTGACTACTGGGAGGTAATACGAAGGGCGACGCGCGGCCGGCTGCTCGGCCTCGACCGGCTCGCGGCAGTGGCGCGCCTCAACCTGGGAATGACGATCAAGCCTGATCTCGAATCGTACCGTGAGGGTCGCGTCGCGCCGCGCGCGGTGGATTTGTCATCATTGAGCCAGCAGCCGGTATCAGATGAGGCTTGGTTTGCTCCTCCGAATACGTTGTTCGAGTATGCCATCGAGGTGCGGCTTCCAAGTCGCTTGGCAATCTCGTCGATCGACGTATCGCTGCACAACAGCAAGTACCTGGTTGAGTATCTCAATCAGGGAACTTATGCGCGACTGGCCGAGTTTGGACCGACCGATCATGACGGAATGATCCCGTTTCGGCTCAAGCTGAACCGGCCCACAGCGCCGACGGACCGCATCAGGATTACCGAGATCGAAAGCTACGGGCAATATTCGATTGGCCACCTGTTCCTGAATCGGTGAGCGTCGCGAGGATGGCGGAAAAATCCCTGCCCCGCATTACGAGCGATCCGCTCGCAATCGTGGCCGCTGCTGCAGTCGTATTCTCCGCGATTTCGATCTACGAACTCAGGGATTTTGATTTCCCTCGCGATCTGCATGCGGCTTGCAGCGCGTTGCTGAAACTGGCCCCTGACACCGGCGTAACAGCGATCAAGGTCTGGGCGTTTTGGGCCTGGTCGGCGCTGCTGATCGCCGCGTTTGTTCGAAAACTCGATCCGGATGTCGAGTGGTTCGATTCGAGCCTAATCGGCATTGCGGGCGTATGGGTCTTAGCGTATTTCGTAGGAACTTTTCTCGGCCCGATCGGCCTGTTTCGCGGACCAACCCTGTGGCTCGGGGCGCTCGCTGCCACATTCTATCTCTATCCAAACATATCGGTCCCGAAATTCCGTCGTCCAAGTTTCGGACTCGGACTTGCCCTGATTGCAATCGCCCTGGCCGCCGTCTCGCTGCTTCCTCTTCAACTCGGATCGCCGGTGGCGCCCTATATGGATGTGCTCTCGTGGCCGGCGTCTGCGCAGCGCATCCTCACGTTTGGCCGATACCTTCCTTTCGACAACGATCCGTACGGCATCTTTGGTCCGAACGTACAGCAGCCGGGTCTCGAACTTTTCTACGCTTACTTGGCGCTCGGCTCTCACACAAAGTTGGCCGTGCTGGCCGAGAGCAGCCTGATTTTTCCAATCGCCGCGCTCATGATTCTCGCGACCTATCGACTTGGTACCACGCTCTTCGACGAAGTGACCGGAGGGGCCGCGGCCGTACTGCTCTTTCTCACGACCATCTTTCGCTGGCTTGAAGGGATGCGAGGCACTGCGGTCGATTTCGTACTGGTGGCACTGGGCCTGGCGTTGTTTATGGACACGCGCCGCAGCCGCACCCTGATGGCGTCCGGCGCGCTGATGCTCGCTGTTACGCTTCCCTCGCATGCAATCGACGGCGCATTGGCCCTGGGAGTTGCGAGTGCGGCATGCGCATCGTGGCTGCTGAGCGGGGACTTCTCGCGATTTAGAGCCGGCGCGTTGTCAGTCGCGGGTGCATTGCTCGTCGGCGCTCCGGAGATCGCAATCGCTCAGGCAATGGTGGTGCCGACTGCGGTGCTGATGCTCGCGGAGATAGCTGGAGCAGCGCTGATAATTTATGGCGCGTCGTTACTGCGTCAGCGCGACGGTGATGTCGAGCCTCGAGTTGCAATTTTTCTGACCCGCGCGGTGTTGGTTATCGTGACTGCGGCCGTCTTACACGATGTCGTCCGGGGCGGATCGCTCTATGAAGAGGTAACGGCGAATTTCGTGCTGCTGGGAATACTCGCCCTAGCCGGCTTGGTAGCCATAATCATTCGGCCGCCGAGCACAGACACCGTTGGACGCCTGTGCGCGATTTCGGCGATGTTGTTGCCACCGCTCGCAATTGTGCGCGTTTTGGCGAGCGTGGCTCCGTATGCCAGTGCCTCTGCCGGATTTGTAAACTTCGAGCTCACTCGCAAGATTGCCGACTATTGGATGCCGTTCGCGATGATATTCTCCGCCGCACACCTCGTAGGTCTCGGATGCGAGCTGTTACCGAAAGCCGCGGTGATGACAGGACTGCTCGCGTTATTGATTTTTCCGCCGCCCGGCAAACTTGGCGGATTCGATTACTACACTCACGAACACTCGATCGGCGAGAACTGGATGATCGACTTCAGTATTCTGAGCAATGGCTATTGGACTCTCTCCAACGATTCGCGCTGGACTGCAGGGCCCACGGAATTG
>Ga0137412_10003200_pt1 | contig 13068 bp, 4 predicted proteins | sample CZODoug2_1_16fun_FD_122160 | JGI IMG/M metagenome (GOLD analysis project Ga0137412, IMG submission 122160) | Vadose zone soil fungal communities from Angelo Coast Range Reserve, California, USA - CZODoug2_1_16fungal (Hybrid Assembly) | ecosystem: Environmental > Terrestrial > Soil > Vadose zone... | reverse complement strand
AACTGCCGTAACCACCAACGACTGCTTGTTCACGAGGATCAGGACGGTTTTGGTCGCCGTAGCGTAGTTGGTAGTGTCGGTTGGGGTGAACGTAACTGAGAGGATATCGGTGCCCGCCGCAGGAATACTGCCGGCAGCAGGAGCGTAAACCAGGGTGCCTGGGACCGATGCTGTCGCATTGAGCTGTGTAGCAGAAAGTGCTGTCCCATAAGTGATGGCAGCAGGCGGGGCCCAGGTGATGACCGGAGCGGCCTGAGTGACCGTAATCGTTACTGTCTTGGTCGCAGTCGTGTAGTTAGTCGTGTCAGTCGGGGTAAAGGTGACCGAAAGAGTATCCGTTCCTACAGTCAGGATGCTTCCTGCTGCTGGCGTATAGGCAAAGGAACCCGGTACCGATGCCGTTGCGTCGAGTTGTGTGGCGGAGAGCGCCGTTCCATAAGGAATGCTTGCCGGATTATTCCAGGTGATCACCGGTGTTGCCTGAGTGACCGTAATCGTTACAGTCTTGGTCGCAGTCGTGTAGTTAGCTGTATCGGTTGGGGTGAAAGTGACCGAAAGAGTATCCGTTCCCGCTGTTGGAATGCTGCCAGCAGCGGGAGTGTAGACAAACGAACCGCTAACCGACGCAGTCGCATTGAGCTGAGTGGTAGACAGGGCCGTCCCATAGGGGATGCTTGCCGGATTATTCCAGGTGATCGCCGGTGTCGCCTGATTGACAGTCAGCTGCACGGTTTTCGTAACTGTTGTGTAGTCCGTCGTGTTAGTCGGAGTGAAGGTGACCGAAAGTGTATCGGTTCCCGCGGCTGGAATGCTGCCTGCAGCCGGAGTATAAGTGAACGAACCACCTACGGTTGCACTCGCGTTCAATTGAGTAGCTGAAAGTGCCGTCCCATAGGTAATCGCTGCAGGAGTATTCCACGTGATCACCGGAGCGGCCTGGTCGACCGTGATCTGTACGGTCTTGGTAGCTGTCGTGTAGTTGGTGGTATCCGTCGGAGTGAATGTGACCGAGAGAGTATCGGTTCCCGTAGCGGGAGTCGTACCCGCGGCTGGAGTGTAGACGAAGCTGCCAGGGACCGACGCCGTCGCATTGAGCTGCGTCGATGAGAGTGTAGTGCCGAAGGTGATGTTGGCCGGGTTATTCCAGGTGATCACAGGAGTCGCCTTCGTAATGGCAAGCGATCCATCGACAAAGGTAAAAGTGTAGTTGGCGGAAACAAGCGAACCAATGGCTGCTGTAATCGGATAGATCCCTACCGCGGTAGGCGAAGCCGGAGTGGTCGTCAAAGAGGGGCTACCCGTTACCGAGCCCGCCTGTGTGTCTCCATTCACGAAACCCGTGATGGTTGCGGTGTAGGGAGCGACCGTCCCGCCGAAGACAACGGTCTGACTACCAGCAGTGACCACGAGAGACTGCTTGTTCACGACAATGGAGACTGTCTTGGTCACGGTAGTGTAGTCGGTGGTGTCCGTGGGTGTGAAGGTGACCGAGAGGGTGTCGGTACCAGCAGCTGGGATGCTGCCGGCAGCTGGTGTATAGGCAAATGAGCCGCCGACCGTTGCCGTGGCATTGAGCTGAATGGCAGAGAGCGCCGTCCCATAGGTGATGGCTGCCGGGGTGTTCCACGTAACCACCGGAGTCGCCTGAGTGACCGTGAGGATTCCGGCGTTGATCACGACGGTGTAGTTGGCAAGATTACTACCGGCAGCGGAGGGTGTGATGGGATAAGCCCCGGCGGACGAGCTGAGGATTGCAGTAGTGGAGAAGCTCTCGGTGAAGACGTCGCCATTGACCGCGCCGGTAATGGTGCCGGTGAAGGTTGGGTTGACGGTGTTGTAAGTCCGGGTTGCGTTGGCTGCGTTTACCGTCAGCGTTGCCTGGGTAACAGTGAGCGAAACAGTCTTTGTTGCCGTCGTATAGTCGGTCGTGTCGGTTGGAGTGAAGGTGACCGAGAGGGCCTGAGTGCCGGCGTTGAGAATGGCTCCAGCTGCAGGCGTATACGCAAATGAACCGCCGACCGTTGCCGTGGCATTAAGCTGTATGGCGGAGAGTGCCGTCCCGTAAGTGATGCTCGCGGGGTCATTCCAGGTAATGACCGGTGTTGCCTTGGTGACGGTCAGCGAGACCGTCTGCGTGACAGGTGTGTAATCGGTGGTGTCGGTAGGAGTGAAGGTGACCGAGAGAGTCTGGGTTCCGGCGTTAAGGACGACTCCGGCTGCAGGGGTATAGGCAAAGCCGCCAGGGACCGAGGCGGTGGCATTAAGCTGAGTGGTAGAGAGAGGCGTCCCGTAGGTGATGCTCGCCGGGTTATTCCAGGTGACGATCGGCGTCGCCTGTGTCACGGTCAGAGTGCCGTTGGTGGTAACGATCGTATAGTTGGCGAGGTTGGCGCCGGCAGGAGTTGGGGCGATCGGGTAAGTACCGGCGGGTGAGCTGAGTATAGCTGTGGTCGTGAAGCTTTCAGTGAAGGTGTCGCCATTGACTGCGCCCGTCACAGTTCCCGTGAAGGTTGGGTTAGCGGTGTTATAGATGCGGCTGGCGTTGGCTGCCGTCACCGTGAGGGTTGCTTTGTCGACGGCGATCTGAGCTGTTTGCGTGACCGACTTGTAATCGGTGGTGTCAGTTGGGGTGAAGGTGACCGAAAGAGTTTGTGTGCCGGCATTGAGAACGACTCCTGCAGCCGGGGTGTAGGCAAATGAGCCGCCGACCGTTGCCGTAGCGTTGAGCTGGGTTGCCGAAAGCGCCGTCCCGTAGGTGATGGCCGTCGGGTTATTCCAGGTGACGACCGGCGTCGCCTGTGTCACGGTCAAAGTGCCGTTGGTGGTGACGACCGTATAGTTGGCGAGGTTTGTACCGGCAGCCGTCGGGGCGATCGGGTAGGCGCCGACAGGCGAACTGAGGATGGCAGTCGTCGTGAAGCTCTCGGTGAAAGTGTCGCCGTTCACCGCACCCGTCACAGTCCCAGTAAAGGTTGGATTGGCAATGTTGTAGACGCGATTTGCGTTGGCTGCGGCAACGGTCAAAGTTGCTTTGTTGACGGTGAGCGAAACGGTCTGAGTGACGGCCGTGTAATTGGTAGTGTCCGTGGGATTGAAGGTGACCGAAAGAGTCTGGGTGCCCGCGTTAGGGACAGTTCCGGCTGCTGGAGAATAAGCGAAGGTTCCGCCGACTGTTGCCGTAGCGTTGAGCTGGATAGCGGAGAGTGCAGTCCCGTAAGTGATGGCGGCAGGCGGAGCCCAGGTAACCACCGGAGTTGCTTTATTGACGGTCAGCTGCACCGTCTTGGTAACAGTGGTGTAGTTCGTAGTGTCGGTTGGGGTAAAGGTAACCGAGAGCGTATCGGTTCCAGCTGTTGGCACGTTCCCCACTGCTGGGGTATAAGCGAAGGAACCTGGGACGGAGGCAGTGGCGTTAAGCTGAATGTTAGAGAGAGCTGTCCCGTAAGTGATGGCGATTGGTGGAGTCCAGGTAACCACCGGAGTGGCCTGGTTGACGATCAGCGAAACGGTTTTGGTGACAGTGGTGTAGTCCACCGTATCAGTTGGGGTAAAGGTGACCGAGAGGGTCGCGGTTCCTGTGGTTGGGACGGTGCCCGCGGCCGGAGTGTAGACAAAATTTCCGACCACCGTTGACGTGGCATTCAGCTGGAGAGCGGAGAGTGCCGTGCCATATGTGATAGGACTCGGTGTGGCCCATGTGATCGGTGGAGCGCCTTGACTAACGACGATCTGTACCGTCTGAGTGACGGTGTTGTAGTCCGTGGTGTCCGTTGGTTTAAAGGTGACCGAAAGAGTATCGGTACCGGCGGCTGGAATGCTGCCTGACGCAGGAGTGTAGGTGAATGTGCCGGGGACTGTAGCTGATGCATTCAACTGGATGCTAGAGAGCGCCGTTCCGTAGGTGATACCTGCAGGATTCGCCCACGTCACGGTGGGGTTGATCTTGGTGATGGTGAGAGTGCCCGGAACGAACGCGAAGCCATAATTAGCTGCGGCCAAGGTGCCCTGCGCAGCCGTGATTGGATAGGTGCCCGCGGCTGTCGGTGTGGCCGGGATGGTCGATAGTGACGCCGCGCCGCTGACCACGCCGGGGGCGTCGCCGTTAACGAAGCCCGTGATCGAGGCAGTGTATGGAGCCAGACTGCCACCGAAGGCGATTGTCTGGTCGTTGGCCGTGACAGTGAGCAAGGCCTTATTGACAACGAGGCTGACGGTCTTTGTTGCCGCCAGGTAGTTCGCATTGGTTGGGGTGAACACGACGCTGAGCGGAACGGTACCGACAGCAGGAACGGTTCCTGCAGGCGGGGTGTAGACGTAAGTGCCCGGTACCGTAACCGGAGTAGACGAAGTGCTGAGCGACATCGCCGCGATCACAACGTTGCGATTGTTCGGGAGGGTGATGCTCTTCACAATCTTTGTGCTATCAAGGACTATCTGATATCCGTACAGGTCGGCTTCGTTGCCTGTTATTTTGCCTCCGCTGCCAGTGTTTCGGTATTCGGTGACCGCAACGATAGTTTCGTCAGCGTAACCCTGAGATACCGTCCAGCCACTAAGATCGAGATTTACGGTTTTGGTAGTGCCATCGGTATAGGCAATCGTAAAGGGTTGCGCGAGTTGCTGGAACGTGGTCGCCGAACCAATCATGGTCAGGGCCGTAAAATTACCTTGAGGCAATGCAATCGTCGTGCTCGTGACGGCGCTTGGAAGATTCGCCGGACCTAATGAATAAGTCTGCCCATTCCAAACGACAGAAGAACCCATGGCGTTGGACGAGTAGGCCTCTCCAGCATTGTCGAAGCCCCCAGTCGAGAAAATCGATCCGTCACTCTGAAAGGCATTGACGCGATAGTAGGACGCGAGCGAAACAGATGTCGTTCCTGGCGTTGTCTGGGCGACGGCGTTGAGTTGCGTCGAGCTGAGCGCTGTTCCATAGGTGATAGGTGCGGGCGTAGGCCAGACGAGCGTCGTGGGGTTCGCCGGATTGACAAGTTCCAGCACACTCGCGGTCGCGCCGTTGAAATCTGTCTGATCGGTAGGAGTGAATACGGCTGAAAGAGTATCGTTCCCGGTAGGCAGAATGGAACCGGAAGGTGGAGTGTAAACAATCGTACCCGGCACCGGCGGAGTGACCAGCGCCATGGCGAGAAACACATTATTTCGTGTCGCTGGAAGCTGGATGCTCTTAACTATTTTCGTGCTGTCGAGGGCGATCTGATAGCCGAAGACGCAAGTCAGGTGGGCGTCCTTAGTACCATTTGAGTTATTGCGGTACGGGACGCATGTGATCACGGACTCACCGGGATAATTCAACGGGAACACCCAGTCACTCAGGCTTTGCGTCACCGTCGTAGTTGTATTGTCGGTATAAGTGACGACAAAGGTGCTCGTAGTGGAAACATTCCCATTGACGAGCGCGCCAAGCATATTGAGGCTGGCGTAGTGCCCGGCAGGAAGATTGATGGTCGTATTTGCGACCGCATCGGGTGCGTTGGTGGGCCCCAACGGATAGGTTATGTTGTTCCAGGTGACGGAGGTTCCAAGCAAGTTCGATGAGTAGGCGGCGCCCGTTCCATCGAATCCTCCAGGGGGCACGCCAAAGGTCGAGCCATCCGTGTAGATACCGGTGACGTTGTAAAAGGAGGAGAGCGGAACCATGTTGTAAACCGCCACGGTCGCATTGAGTTGTATGCCGCTCAATGGAGTGCCGAAGGTGATCGGCGCCGGGCTCGGCCAGTTGATTTGAGGTGTTGCAGGATTAACAACGAGGGTAACGCTGCTGCTCGCGGTGGTGTAGTTCGCCGTACTCGTAGGGGTGAAGGTTACGGTGAGAGTCTGCGAACCAGCCGTGAGTAACGTCAGGGCCGCTGGGTTATACGAGAATGTGCCAGGCACAGACGCCGTTGCGTTGAGCTGGGCGCTCGACAGCAGCGTTTCGTAATCGATGGGGCTCGGATTGGCCCAGGTGATTACGGGGATTCCCTTGCCAACGGTAATCGCTATGGCAGATGAGGTGCTGGTCAAAAAGTTGGTATCTCCAGCGTAGGTTGCAGTGATCGTGCTGTGAGTACCTATTCCGAGACTTGTGATGTTAAGTGTCGCTACTCCGGCCGAGACGGTTCCTGTCCCGATCGATAGACCGCCGTCCTTGAATGTTACGGTCCCGCCGGGCGTCAGGCTTCCCACAAGTGACGGAATCAGTGTTGCGGTGAGAACGACCTGCTGCCCAAATGCCGGCGTTGTCGTGCTCGCGCTCAGAAGCGTGGACGTCGTTACCTTCGTTGATGCCAGCGATAACGTGGCGAAGCTGCCAGAGAAATTAGTGTCGCCCCCATACGACGCTTCAACTGTATGATTGCTCCCGCTGCCAGGAATGGAGATGCCTGTAAACAACGCGCTGGCGGTATCCGTCACCTGGTTTAGAAGAATGCTTACATTCTTGCTGCCGCTGTTTGCGATTGCGAGATCTGTGTGGGCTTGTCCGTTGAAGTCCCCTGCCGCTATCGCAACTGGAGTTGTTCCAACGCTGGCTGTCGTCTGCGTCTGAAACGTAAGGTCGCCATTACCCAGCAACAAGCTCGCTGTTCCCGAGCCTGAGTTGGTTACGGCAAGGTCGATGTTGCCATCCGCGTTGAAGTCTCCTGCAACGATCGACACGGGCGTGGTCCCTGTGGTGAGGGAGGCTGGCTGCAACGTGAAGGTACCGTTGCCGTTTCCTTTGAAGATGTCTACCCTTTTTTTATTGCTCTCCGCTACTGCGAGATCAAGTTTGCCGTCCGCGTTGAAGTCCACAGCGACGAGAGCAGCGGGACTTGTTCCACCTCCAGTGGATCCGGTTGAGATAGGTGAACCGGAGGCCTGATTGAATGTCGTCCCGTTCCCGCCGCCCAGCATGACGCTGATACTGTTAGCTGATTTGTTTGTGACGGCAAAGTCGAGATTGCCGTCTCCGTTGAAGTCACCCACAACGATGGACGACGGGCCTGCGCCGACGCCAATCCCCAGCGGCGTGACATCGCTGAACGCACCTGTACCATCGCCCTGCAGAATAACCACCACATTACCCAGCAAGTAGGTATTAGCTACTGCAATATCGGGAATGCCGTCTCCATTGAAGTCGCCTATCGCGAGCGCTGTAGGAGTAGTGGGAACGATAAAGAGGATGGGTAAGGAATAAGGTACCTGCGCATTGAACGTGCCATCGCCTTTTCCAAGCAGAATGGAAACCGTTCCATCAGAGCCGTTCGCCACGGCCAGATCGAGCTTGCCATCTCCATTAAAATCTCCAGTCACAATGGCGACAGCGCCATTGCCGACTGCGGGGTTCGTGGTTAACGCAGCGAATCCGCCCGAACCGTCGCCTTTTAGAATGCTTACATTCTTGTCGTTGGCATTCAGCACTGCAAGATCAATAAAGCCGTCGCCGTCAAAGTCCCCGGCGGCCACATCCTGCGGATTATTGCCAACCGTAACTGGCGAGTTGCTGCCTGCTACAGTCTGTTGCCCGATTGTTCCCGATCCCAGTCCCGCGGTACCCAGGTATAAGTTGCTGTTGGTCGTATCGAAAAGAGTCAAATTTCCGGTGGGCGAAAGTGTGAGGGAACCCGTTCCGACGACGGTCGTAGTCAGTGACCAGCTAGTAGCCGATCCGCCCGTCTGAGCGAGGCTAGCAGTCGTTGGATATAGGCCGGTAACCGTTACATTTTGTGCCGTTGAGAAACTGGTTAAATAGGCTGTTGGCTTAGTGAAAGCGTTGAAAGTGGCGACGATGGAATGTGCGCCGATTCCAAGCTCCTGTTGTAGGACCGCGTTGCCTTTGATGCCGTTTGCCGACTGTACCTGGACTGTGCCAAGCACATGCGTGGTGCTGTTGTAGGTGTCGCGAAAGGTAACCGTACCCCCTGCCAGCGGAGTGGCGCCTGCATTTACCGTCGCCGTCATCGCGAATACGTTGGTCACGCTCGTAGAGTTCACCGAAAGCGTGGTCGTTGTGGCAGTCTGCGCACCCGCTACAGCATAGGACATCATCACGAACAGTGCAGCGCACAAGGATGTGAGAGGGCTTCTCCCACGATTAGTTCTTCCGCAGATCCTTGCGTTATTAGAAATGCTTAATGTTTCGTCAGCATCGTCAAAAATTTGTGGCAGCCCAATTGCTTCAGTACGCAGTGCCGTTCGTAAGCAGGACTGCGAAAGCAAATATTTTGCGACGTCGAGAAGGGACCAACGTGAATTCCACGTAGCTTTAGCGAACGAAGCTGACCGGCAAAAGCGGAATGGAGACGAGTCCACCCGCAAAACCTTCATCATTACAGGCATTTCTGAACCTTTCGACTGATGCAGCGAACTAATACTCGTTTGCGGAAATTGCCCTTCGTGTCGTGCAGGACAGCGAGGTTTTCTCGACAAAGGCCTCTGAGGTTGCTTTTACGGTGAGCATGATTTTCGGTAACAAGCTCTCGCTCAACCTGTTACAGGATCGATTAGCTTGCGCATCCCAGCTATCACTCAAAGGTGTGATGGCTACGAACCTTGTGGTCAATTTCGGGGCAAATCGATAAATTAGGCTGCTGCCATGCTCGGGGGCATAAAGATCGCATTCAGCCCCATCACTGGTTTCACTACTTGAGAGTGATCTCGGCCTTCTTTAGTTTTGTTAGAGGGCGCCGAAAGGCTGCTACGTCGTCGCCTTGATCGGCCACTCCGCATCAGTGAGGTGCACGAACGCGCCAGCCTTCCCGCCAACTCAGGCGATCCGGCTTGCAACTTTTGTTGCACGTTTCAAGGCTTGAGTTGATTTGATCAGGCGACTGAAGTGCCTGATCAAGTAGATTGAACTTTGACAATAGGAACAAATGTTCTCAAGCAGCATCCGTCCGGTTCAGTTGCAATTTATTGATTATTCTCCCGCCAGTTGGGTTCGCGACGCTGGTCTGCGACGTTGACATTTTGAAAACATACGGGCCGTCGCTGATGACCGGCATGTGGGTTTGTCACTTTTCGTGAAGCCGCCATGCGGCTCGGGTAGACCATTCCATGTTCGATCGGCGCGAAGCACCGCAATATTTATCTCGAAGCATTGAAATGATCACGTCCGAAAATCGCTAGTTCAGCGATATGATCATGGGAAAATTGAGATATGGAACTACCTGGCCGTGACGTCTGCTATCGCGCACTGCAAAGTCGGGATGCCCGTTTCGACGGGCTGATTTTTGTCGGAGTTTCTTCGACCGGAGTCTACTGTCGCCCCATTTGTCCAGCGCGCACACCGAAGTTCGAGAATTGCTATTTCTTCGGCTCTCCCGCGGCTGCCCAGGAGGCAGGCTACCGTCCATGTCTTCGTTGCCGTCCGGAAATAGCTCCCGATCTGGCTTCGTGGCGAGGCACTTCGAATACGGTGTCTCGCGCGCTGGCGCTGATCGCCGAAGGGGCTCTTGACGGCGCCGAAAATAGCGTTGAAAAACTGGCAACTCGCTTAGGCTTGGGTGAGCGCCAATTGCGTCGACTCTTCCTCCAGCATCTTGGTGCATCCCCCATCTCCGTCGCACAGACACGGCGGGTGCTGTTCGCAAAGCAACTGATTCACGACACGAAGATGCCTATGGCTGAGATTGCAGCCGCAGCCGGTTTTAGCAGCTTGAGGCGATTCAATGAGACCTTTCTCGATCTTTTCCACCGTCCCCCCAGGGCCTTGCGCAGAAAAAGCGCTGCAAAGACAGAGGAGAAGGACATTTCCCTTCGGCTACGCTATCGGTCTCCGTATGACTGGGATAACATGCTCAGCTTTCTGCGTGCGCGTGCGATCTCGGGGGTGGAACTGGTGGAGGGTGAACGCTATCTACGAACGGTGGAAGTTGACGGCACAGTAGGAAGCATTGCGGTGACTCACCTGCCGAAACAACAGAGTCTTGGGGTCACCATTCGGTTCTCGAACGTCAAGTCCCTTCCTGCCATTGTTGGTCGTGTGCGCCGCCTATTCGATCTCGGAGCGGACATTGAGACAATCGACGAACATCTGTCGGCAGATCCAGTACTGGCGAGATTGGTCGCACAACGTCCTGGTCTCCGAGCGCCTGGTGGATGGGATGGATTTGAGACCGCCGTACGCGCGGTCCTTGGTCAACAGATCAGTGTCGCTGCTGCCCGGCGGCTAGCTGGCGAACTCGTCAAATCGCACGGCCGGCCTGTTCCCCAATCGTATCGAATTCACCCTGCGCTCTTGTATGTATTTCCTGTTGCTAAGCGATTGGCCTCAGTTTCTTCCATTGGGTTAGGTATGCCTGCAGCACGGTTGGCCACGCTGAAGGCCATAGCAGAGGCGGTAGTGGCAGATCCTAATTTCTTTCGTCCATTCGACGGTGTCGATGATACGATTGCGCGTTTCAAATCAATCCGCGGCGTCGGCGAATGGACTGCCCAATATATCGCTCTTCGAGCCGTTCGCGAGATGGATGCGTTTCCCGCAACAGATATAGGACTATTGCGGGGCGCGACTTCGATCGATGGGACGAAAGTGACCCCAACAAATCTCCTAGATCGCGCAGAATCCTGGCGACCGTGGCGTGCATATGCAGCCCAACATCTTTGGGCTGCTGATGGAAACATACTTACAAACAACCCTGTGATCGTTTATTAAAAGAGAAAGGAAATCTATGAACCTGGCTTTCAAAACGATTGATTCTCCTGTTGGAAAATTGAAGCTGGTCGCAAGCGACCAGGGACTGGTAGCCGTTCTCTGGGAGAACGACAAGCCAAGCCGCGTTCGTTTGGGCGCGATGGTGGCGGATGGAAGACATCCCATCCTCCTCGATACAGAGCGCCAACTTGAAGAGTATTTTGCTAGGAAGCGGAAAACATTCTCAGTCGCTCTCGATATGAGAGGCACATCCTTCCAAAGGAATGTATGGGAGCTGTTGCTTGCCATACCGTTTGGCGAAACCAGGAGTTACGGGCAACTGGCGAAACAACTGGGTAACTCTAAAGCGATGAGGGCTGTTGGGGCCGCAAATGGAAGGAACCCGATATCCATCATCGTGCCTTGCCATCGTGTGATCGGCTCATCAGGAAAGCTTACTGGTTTCGCCGGCGGCCTTGAAACGAAAGCGCGCTTGCTGAGTCTGGAAGAACAAGGCACCAAGCTCTTTGCTTGAGGGAAGGGGGGCAAATTGAATGACGGCGAATCAAACTTCGAAGATCGGGTTTGGCTGAACCCGCCGCCCGGATCCCAGGATTGAACTCAACCGCCTCTTTCGATCAACTGGTAACGGCTCCTTCACATTGTGGCTTTCCAAATTCTGCTATGCCGAAGATTTCAACTAGGCCCAGGCCGCGCAGGCTAGCATCCGACAGAACTTTTAAGGATGAACAGACCGAGCGGCGTGTGATGATGTGGAGTCAATAAACGGTTCCACATCACCACACATCTGCCGCCGCGCGACGGCTTCCTCTCGCGCTCGGCTCTAAATACCTTTAATCTCGCCACCGTCCATGCGGACCGATGTTCCTGTCATCCACTTTGCAGCTGGTGAGACCATGAATCCGAGGAGCTCGGCGATCTCTTCTGGTTTCCCGTAGCGGCTGATCCCAGCCTCCTCCGGAAACTTCTTCATCGCCTCCTCAATATTCATATTGTGCACCGGCGCCCATTTCTCGAGGAAAGAGCGGCGACGCCCAGTCATCACTGCGCCGGGAACAATACTGTTCACCTGAATGCCATCCTTAATGCCTTGCTCTGAGAAAGCTTTTGCAAGTGCTGTGATCGCAGCGTTGGTCGCGGCAACGGCCGCGAAGGCAGGCTTAGGATCGAGCGCGGCACTTCCGGACATAAAGACCACGGAACCTTGCGCTTGCTTCAGGGCATCCCATGCCCGAATCGTCAAGCGTCGTGCGCCATGTAATTTCAACTCCATGCCCGCCTTCCACTGTTCATCCGTCATCTCGAAAAGGTCTATCTGTGGAACAGCGCCCGCGATGTTCAGTAGTGCGTCTATTCGCCCGAAGCGTTCGAGTGTGGTTTTGATGACCATTTCAGGTGCTTCGACGTGGCTCAAATCGACTGCGAGAGAGAGCGGTTCGGCTCCGGTTTTCTGGACCACAGCGGCAACCTCCTCAAGCTCTTTCGCATTTCGTGCGGCTAGTACAACGGCGCAGAAGTCGCGAGCCAATCGGATAGCGGTAGACCGTCCTATGCCCTGGCTGGCTCCCGTCACAATTGCTACAGAATCCTTCATAAGATTCTCCAATGACTACGGTGGGCTAACGCACCGATCGGTGGAGCAAATCAGGTACGCGCGGGCTTAGGTAAATGAGCAGGACGCAACAGACCAGAGCGAGCCCGCTCAGAGGAGACCAAAAAGAGACAACGGTTGCAGCACTGAACATGCCGAGCGCTAGATAGGATCGAATCCTCACGATTCGTCGCAGCCGAGGAGTGATATCACTGTCGCTTGCCTGTGAAAGCGCTGCTCGTTCGAAAGCAATATAGGCTGTCTCTACCAGGACAAAAACCAACGCATACACAAAGACCGGCGCCGCAGCCAGTTTCGTTGCGGCCATCCAGGCCGTAGTCGCCGGCACAAGCGAAACCATAAAAAGATGGGCGAAGTTCCACCAGATAAGCTGAGATGTTGCCTCGCGAGCAAATATTAAAAGGTGATGATGGTTCACCCAGATGATCGCGATGAATAAATAGCTGACGGCGTAGCTCAGGGCAGTGGGCCACAGCGGGAGGAGTGCCTTCAACGTTGCCTCGGCTGGCGGCTTAAGGTCCAACACCATAATGGTGATGATGACGCTAAACACCGCATCGGAAAATGCTGCCAGACGTTCTGGTGTGGTCTTCTTGTTGGACATGGCTTCTTCCTGCAACGCGTGTGATCGTATCCTGTTTTACGAAAGCGTCGCTTTAGCCGCTTCAAGGATGATGTCTACAACCTTGTCTGGCGCCGTGAGTAACGGAGTGTGATCGACTGCGAAAGACCTTACTGTCGCCTTCATGCGTTCCGCCATGAAGTGCTGTGTTTTGGGATTAATCATTCGGTCTTCTTGGGCGATCAGGAACCACGAGGG
>Ga0137412_10003199_pt1 | contig 13068 bp, 13 predicted proteins | sample CZODoug2_1_16fun_FD_122160 | JGI IMG/M metagenome (GOLD analysis project Ga0137412, IMG submission 122160) | Vadose zone soil fungal communities from Angelo Coast Range Reserve, California, USA - CZODoug2_1_16fungal (Hybrid Assembly) | ecosystem: Environmental > Terrestrial > Soil > Vadose zone... | reverse complement strand
CTCGAAGGCCTGATAGATTTCGGCGATCCTGAAGCCCGCCGAGACCTCCATCGAGGTCAGTTCGTCATGCAGCGCCAAGCGCCCCAGCTCAGTACCGAGGCGAGGATCCAACCCGATCTTCTGACCGTTGGTCTTGATGCGTTGCCAGAGCGCTGGCGAGATCGGTTGTTTTGACGTGTCCGCCGGCTTCAGTTTCCCGCACTTGTATCGATCGCCGGACTTTGACGGCCGACCGCGCTTCGCGACCATGATGCAATTCCCCTGCCCACGGTCCTCATGTCCCACTTCCCCGATTGCCGATTTGCTTCACCAATGCGCGCGTGCGAGGCGCAAGATATTGTGGTCGCGCGCCCGATACACATCGTCGAAACGTTGCACGAATATCCCCTCGCCAACGCAGATAGTATGTATCGTTTCACGTGAAATTGCCACCGGAATCAAAGCATTAGCGCACTCGGCAACATTCCGGAATCGGAACGTTATGGGAGATGGACTCAGTAGCATGCCGCCAAATTTTGGATTGATGCGAGCTTGCCGAATGAACGAACCGTTCGACGATTGCGCGTGCGATATAGGAGCGAGCCTTCGGCTCGCAAGGAGAGTTTTTAATACCTTTGAGACATGCCAACGGCCCCTGAAACGGTCTGCTCGTGAAGGAAGACCGGAAGTCATCTGCACACCGTCAAAACGACGCGAATGACCCGGAACGGAAGTCGATGCGTAAGCTTCGATCGCGCTAAAACAGACTTAGGCGCCCCAGCCCGAAACGGAGCGCCGGCGCTTAAGCGTCGGCGCCCCCTCAGCAACTTTACTGAGCCGACAGACCCACCGTTCCTTGCACCCGCGTGACCGCCGGCGGGCTCCATTTGCCGGTGAGCGCCTCGGACTTCGGAGCGTACAGGCGCATCGTCAGATTGAATGGTCCCTTCGGCGCGGGAAGCCAGTTGACTTCCTTGTCCTTGCCGGGACTGTCGTTCTGGAAGTAAAGATCGAGCGAACCATCAGCATTGTTCTTGAACGGCATCCAGCTGCTGACGGCGAAGCGGTTCAGGGCGTTACCGACCTGGAATCCCTCCTGATCGTAAAGCGTGATCGACCAGAAGGCATTGACCGGCGGGGCGGCGCCTTTCTCGAACGTGATGGTGTACTTGTTGGCACCATCCAGCGGCTTGCCGGATTCGTCGGCGAGATTGAGGGGATAAATGGCGTCCTCGACGACATTCGCACCGAGCCCTTGCTGCGCGAGGATTGCCCGCTTCAGGTAATAGTTGCCATATACTCCCACCGTGTCGGTGTTCATCGACCAGCCATTTGCCACCCGCGCCAGCGTGGGCAGCTTCCAGGCCATCAGCTTCTGCGCGTCCTGCGGCGCGGTCTCCAGCGCCCTTTGCACGGCTGGATCGAGCTTGCCGATATCGAAGCTCTTGCCGGGTTCGATACCAATCTTCTTCATCTGCGCGAGGATCGGCTCATCGGTGACATGAGGCAGATGAAGCTTGAGCAATTCTGCTGCATAGGCGAAATACACACCAGCCGACATGGTATCGACCTGGACTTTTGGCGGCGTCTTCATATCGACGCTTGGGTCCGGCTTGAATTCAACCGACCTGGGCGCTTTGCCAAAATCGGAAAGAAGGGTGACCTTATAGCCAGCCTGAATCTTATGGACGGCGTCATAATCCGGCGGACCGTCGGTCTTGGTACGGCCAATAAGCCAGACATAGGGCGTTGGCGCTTCAATGCGCTGGGTGTCCTTCGGAAGCTTGAACTCCTCTGCAAACTTGTCGCGCAGATCCGGCCGCCAGCCCGCGGGCGTCACCAGAAAAGTCCCTGCCTTGGTCCCCGTCGTTCGCCAGCCCGGCGACGCAAAAACATCGGTCCACATATCAAGCATCGGCAGCAGGTAGTAGCGTCCATCAGTGTCCGGCGCGTTGATAACGACGGGCTCCTTGGTCATGTCCAGCCAGGAAACGGAATAGAGCGTATCGAAGTTGGACCGCACGACACCCTTGAAACTTGCCGGCGGGTATTCGGGCACGTTGACGAACGTGTTCATCGGGCCTTTAAAATCGGTCGTGCCGTTGGTGAATTGCTTCCGGGACACGTCCATCGACATGATGGAGTAGAAGTAAACATAGGCGTCCACCGCGATGGCGTGCGCCTCCTGTTCGGTGATGGCGCTCTGCGCTTGTGCGGTGAACGGAAGCGCAGAGCCAATGAGAAGGCTCATGACCAAGGCAGTCGTGCTCTTTTTCAAATTACCCTCCTGTTACATCAATGCATGCCGGTCTCGGTGGGGTCTTCATCCTAACAGTCGGCTCGTGCGCGTCTATGCAAATCCGACCCCCTGAAACGCTCATGGCGCTCGAACCCTTTGTCTATCGCACTGCAGGGGTCCGTTAAAGGCACGAAGCGTAAGTGCCGGAGCGCACCGTGATTTCCGAAGCTGGGGGTAGACCGGCTGTGCCATCCGCGTGTCGGCCGCAGCCGCCCTTGACCCGAAGCGGCCCACTTTGAGCTTGTATCAGAGCGGGATTGTTTTTAGCCGAGTTGATCGACCAATGCCGACCACAAGGCCCAAGCCTCGTCGTTGTCGCTGGCATTGGGAGCCTCCACGGCGGTCTGCACCATTACGAGCTTGGAGATTGGATCAACGCAAACATACTGGCCCTTGTATCCGACAAATGCGAACTGACGCCTGTCACCGGGAAACAACCATAAGAGATAGCCATAACCAAACTTCTTATTTGCCCTTCCCGGGAGCAGATAGGCGGCTGAAGCGCGTACCGTCGTCGCATCGATCATCCATTGCGCCGGAACAATCTGCTTGCCTTCCCATGCGCCGTCATGGGCCAGCAAACGCCCGAGCCGCGCATAGTCGCGCAGCACCGCATTGAAGCCGAAGTGCGCCAGTTCAAATCCTTCTGCGTCGATCAACCATTGGGCGTCCGCTTCCGCTCCGATCGGCTCCCACACCTTCTCGCGCAGATAGTCGGATGCTGATTTGTTGACCGCATTATGAAGCACCATGCCGAGCACATCGGGTTCTATGCTGGCGTAGTAAAATCTCGTTCCCGCTGGCGCGATACGTTGATTAAATTGCACGATGCTTTCGACCGTGCCGATCTTCGTAGTTGGAGCCGCAATCCCCATGCCGTTCCAAAGGCGATCGAGGTCGCGTCCTCCATCTCTAGTTTCTCCGAAATCGACGCCCGAGGACATATGCAGCAGATCGCGGATTGGCGTCTTGCCATATTCGCTGCCCCTGAAGCCTGGTACGTAGGTTTCCGAAATATCATCGACCGACTTGATTGCGCCTTCGGAGACCGCAATGCCAATTAACAGGCCGGTGATCGACTTAACCATCGACTGGGATACGAACCGGTCATGATCGGTCCGAGCATATTGATAACGCTCGAAGAGAATTTGGTTGTCCTTGGCGATCAATAGGCCGGTGACTGGATTGCGTGACATATATTCAGTGAGCGGAAGCCGGTTTCCGCGAAATTCGTAGTAGATCTCTGCTGTCGAACACTTGAACTTCCAAGCCGATCCCGCGCGCTGGACAAGCCGTGTTGGATAGATTTGATCGAGATGGGTGAATGCGCCGACACGATATTTAGGCTCCCAGGGGTCGCCCCGCCTTCGTGCGTCCATAATGTCGGGAAGCGGATAGCCCTCTTTTGCGCCGTAAAGCTCGGCGTTTGGACCTGTCGCGGAGAAGCTCGGACCAGTGCAGTCTTGCGTCTGGCTGGGAGAATCCGGTTCTGCGCTTGCGGAGCAGCTACCGGCCAATTTGCAGGCGACTGTAGCCGCAAGCGCTGCAACAGTCTTACGACGGGAGAGGAGTTCTGCCGACATCTAATCCCTCGAAGTTTCCTCCAAGTAGAGACTCAGGCGAACAGAAACTTCAAGGGGCATGTCTCTTGTTGGCACAAACGCGAAGTGCCAACTCCGTCAAGCAATGTCCGAGTTTATGGGCACAGCGGAAAACATATACTCGTACTGAGTTCTTCTCACTTTGACCCAAACGCGACATTCGCACTGTGTCCGCTCGCTCCCCTTGCAATTCGCGGAATGCCTCTTCTGACGACCGCGGACACTTGCCGTCGTCGGTATCTCGCGAAGCGCTTCCGGCGGGTCTCACCTTCTAGATGGCCCGCCGGGACACTCGCTATCGTGCAACAGGGACAAACTCCAGCGGCGGCAACTAGTGCTGCTTCGCTCCCACCGTTTGGGCCGGCTGCATTGCATTTTTCACAACGTACTCACCGATTTTGAGCCCCATATCCGTGCCGACCCTGGTCGAGAAGCGGTAGTGGAAGCCGGACCAGATACGAGCATTCGCAACCTCATCGGCAAAGGCCGTCATGTTCGTAAACCGGTGGGTCACCCCCGGTGCAGCAGTGCTCGTTATCGCGATCTCGGGAATGTCGTCGGCTCCGAGCGCCGCCCGAATAACGCCCGCGATGGTGCCGCTGAGAATGCAATGCGCGCACGGGTATTCCGGGTGCATCGGCGTATTGTCGATCGGCAGCCAAGTCGCCTCGCGTTCCGTGACGTCACTGCCGTCAATGTCACCATTGCGGATCGCAGTGATTGGGCGCCAGAAGTTGTAATGGTACTTGGCATCGAACACGCTTATGAGCGCGTCGTTAAGGCCAATCGCCGCGAGCGCCATAAATCGCGCGCTGTCGCCGACACTCATCTGCTTGGCGGTTACGAGCTGGCGCACAAATGGATGATAGGCTGGTGGACCGACCATGAGCCAGAACCGCGCGGTCTCGGTCTGCTGCGGCGAACGCTTTGCACTGGTCTTGCCGCCGTAGTCCTTGATCTCGTTATAGTCAGTCGCCCATTCCTTGCTCGACAGCGAGATCGGCGGATTTGGCCGGAATTGGGATGCCGACGTCAGGGCAAACGGCTTCACTTTCGACCAGGTCGAGGCCGCGGTGATAGCCGTCGGCACATATACGCCCGGCGTCGTTCTCGGTCGGTAATCATCGACCGCGTCGTGGCCATCGTTTGCGCGCGCCTCTAACACCTTGGCAGCAACCGCCTCGCCAAGCTTGATGCCATCCGCTTTCGCTGCGCCATCATCCGCGATCGACGCGAGATAGGTCGCGAGGGTGACTCTCATTTCGCCGGCGGTCTTTTCATCAATTGCCGCCAGTACTGCTGCGGCAGCAGCAGCCGCAGCGGCTTCCCTGGACGTGGCCGGGTCCGCGGGCAGCTGCACCAGATACGGTTGGTAGCGCCGCTCAATCGAGTTGACCGCGTCGAACATCGCGGCGTGGACCATTCCCATCATTCGCTGAGCCGTGTAGACCTGCTGTGACACGCCGACAGCCCCTGCTGGCATGACGACAGCGACGGCTTTCTCGTCCCAGTCGGTAATGACATTAGCGCTTGCCGACATAGGAACGCCAAAGGCAAGCCAAGCTCCGATTACGAAGGTTGAAGCCGAATGGGTCATACGCATATGTCCCTCCTTACGCCTGTTGCAAGATGTAACCGAAATCGCGCAAGCCCAGGCTGCAGCCGGCGCTCGGCGAGCGAGTCGTGCCGCTGAGAAGACAGATGAAATTGGGTTGCTTGTCGAGTAAGTCGCCATCTGCTCTCCCAAGAGACCGGACGACCTCGCACGTAAGGCAAGAGACTAGCACAACTTAGGTCGATCGGGATGTGAATAAGCTCACATCGCGACGTCTGGTTCTGGCACATCGCGTCGTTTCGCCACGGCGCTGAATTTGTCTCCGTTCAGGGGTATTGCGGACATCGATAAAGCCGAACCAAACAGCCTCGATTCTTGAGTATGCCTACTTTGACGAGCCGACTACCATCGGCCCAAAAGGTAGGGGTGGCCCTGCCGTCGCTTCCTTCTTCGCCATCGCGAGCATCTGCCCGACCCCATTGCGGAACGCGTCGCTTCGCAGGCCCTGCTTGTCCGCAGCGGCAACATATTCGGCCAGCTGCGCCACCCCCGCCCCGGCCTCCCGGATCCATCTCTCGACGGTGACCTTGGCGGCCATGTCGGTGATGGCAAGCCGGCGCATAACGATCGCCTTGCCGTCGGTTGACAGCCAGTAGCGCGGCGCATCGCGCTCGGCGAATTGTTTATCGCGAGTCGCCTTCCCGGCCCGCTCGAGCTTCAGCTTCTCTCGCCGCCGCCGCTGTCGATCGGCCGCGGTCGGATCCTCTTTGTCCGGTTGCCGCTCGTCCCAGGTCACCAGATAGTCATTGTCTATCCATCCCAATTCCTCGAGCTTCCGATAGACCTCGCCGACCTTGTCCGGCTCGATGTCCAGAGCGGCGCCGCAGTCGATCACCGAGAAGTCGCGGACCCAGCCCCGCGGCCGCGACCGATTCGCCGTGCGCAGCAACGCCACCGCGATCATCGATACCTCGCAAATCGACATTGCGCACTGTCGCGCAACGTATCGGAATTTCGGGTGTCCAAGAAAATCGTTATAGAGGCGAAACCAGTCGTAACGTTTCTCTCTTGGGGACCACGCGCGGCGTGGCGGCTGGCCGGTCATCAAGGCACCTTCGGAAGGGCACGCGTGCCCGATACTCATGAGGGCTGTAGTAAACGCCACGCTCCTGGTCGAAGCCGCCGTGGTAATCGGTCACGGCCTGGAGATGGGTAAAGGTGCTGATGCCGAGGCGGCGATGGAGTGACGAACGCGGCCCGGTATCCTTCTCGCCGAGCGGCAGCCGCGTTTTGGGGATGCCGCCCATGTTGCGGCGTTTCATTCTTGACGCTCCAATTCGGGAAGCGTAACCGCCCGCAACGCCTGACAGACGCGGCATTCCATCCATCCGCAGCCGGATCGCGGCATTTCCCTAGTCCATGACTCTCGTGCGTCGCGTACCCAAAGGCGGACTCATCGGCTGCTGCAGAAACATGGGCATGCCATCAGGCGGCTTGAAACACCTCGACCGGCTCGGCGGGTGCTGGGGCGGCATGCTGCACGATGATGATCTGCAGGCCTGGCGGTTGGCCGGCGCCGGGCTTGCCCTGCTTTTCCTCGGCGACGTCGCTGATCTGCTCAAGCGCCTCCGCCTGCCCGACTCGCCTTTGACGATGGCCGCCCCCGTCTTTCCCACGCGTTCTGAAGACTGCGGGATGAGAGAAGCGCGGAAGACCGGGGAGACCGCTCGAGTCGGCGCAGGCACGGCCGGCGCTTTACCCTGGCGCGCGCGAGGGGCAGCGCCCCATAGTTCTCAAGAGAAAAAAGAAGCGTATGGGCGAAGCTCCAGCGGAGACCACTCGCGGGTCCCGAGACCGGTTGAAAGGGCAGCCGCAGGAGCGTCAGCATAGCGCCGCCGAAGGCGGGACGCGGGACCGACTGCCCCCGGCGAGCGACTCAAGAGCAGCTTCACGACGCGTTGGTATCACTCTTGCGTTTATGATATCGTCTCAATGATGCGCATGTCGATGCTCGGCATGCGCGTGTTCATTGAGCCGGTTTTTTAAGAGGACGACATGGCCAAGAAAGCGAGGAAAGCAAAGAGGACCGCGAAGGCAGCCACCAAGAAAGTAGCAAAGAAGACCTCAAAGAAAAAGAAGTAGCGGTATCCGTGACTGCGAAATTGCCGCCCCCCGGGTCATAACCCGGACGCCGAGCGAAACCTCTCCAAAGGATCTGAAATGTCCTTTGCGGCCGTTCGGTATCGTGGCAAGGCATTATAAGTCCGGACCTTTGTGCAGCTGGCTGCTGCATAGAGGTCCGGTTTCGTTTCCGCCCCGGTGAGGGCGTGATTTGCGCTTTCGCGAAGGATCGTGCCGCTTGGAAGCTCTTGCAGCGCGGTTCACGAGAAATCCTGGTCCGCGAAATGCGCCCCGACGGCGTCGTTTACCCCACCTGTTTGAGCTTCGTGAGCCGGACGAAGATTGGAGCACGATGCCTTCCAGGATTGGACATAGCCAGTGGCGCATTCGGCGAGAAACCACGGCTAGGAAGCTTCTGCTGGGAGCTCGACGATAGATCGTCACGCGCAATTGGGACACTCGACCTAACCGACGAGTGCGCGGGCTTTAGTCGAGTCCATTTCTCGGTGAACTCTGGCCGCGCCGGGCCCCACAGCCGAGGGCTTGGGCTTGCTCAACTCGCCGCTCGTAGCCCTCGGCGAGCACCTTAAGCCTATCCGCGATCGCTTGGTCGGTCATGCTTCGGGCAACGCGAAGCAAGGTCCGCGCCGTATTCAAATATTCCTTGCTCAGCATAATCGGCTCCGCGATCAATTTTCTCGAAGTGCTGCTCGGGACTTGTCTACACGTAGCTCGTCCATTTTGGGACGCCACTAAATTCGCGTTTAGGTCGACGGCTGAGGCCAATGCGTAGCGCTCATCATACTAGGGTGCAGACTCAATTGAGCCAGTATGCGACGAGAGCGGCGAGATGAACAGCAGCCAAGAAATTGCGGGCGAGCTTGTCGTATCTGGTGGCGATGCGGCGAAAGTCCTTGAGCCTGCAGAAGCTGCGCTCAATTACATTTCGGCCTCTGTAAGCACGCTTGTTGAAGCGATGGGTCACGACGCGGTTGGATTTGTTGGGGATTACCGGCTTGGCGCCGCGGCGAACGATTTCGGCTCGAAGGTTGTCGCCGTCGTATCCTTTGTCGGCAAGGAGAGCGCTCATGGGGGGTGCGAGCGCCAAAACGTCGGGCGCGGCAGCTATATCGGCATCCTGACCGGGAGTCAGATGCAGAACGACCGGCCGGCAGAGCGGATCGCTCAGCGCATGGATTTTTGTCGTACGACCGCCCCGCGACCGGCCGATGGCCTGATTGTGCTCCCCCCTTTTCCACCGGAGGCACACCGGTGAGCTTTGATCGAGGTCGAGTCGAGCGAGAGCACCACGGCATCTTTGCCAGGTCTAGCCAGCGCTTCAAAGATTGCGCACCATCGGCCGCGCTTGGCCCAGCGATTGAAGCGATTGTAGATCGTGGTGTAAGGGCCGTATTCGCGCGGACAGTCGCGCCATCGCGCGCCGGATTGCAGCATGTGAACGATGCCGCTGAGGATGCGCCGATCGTCGTCCCGATCAGGCCCCGTCAGTCCAGTCGGCAGGTGCGGTTCAATCCGCGCCCACTGCTTATCATTCAACCAAAACAAGCCGCCACCCATCTCTCGTCCTCGAATCAAAATATCCAGACAAGAGAATCACGTGGCGCTAATTAGGTACAGGCCCTAAACCGACGGTGGTCGTGGCGTTGTCAAGCCAATGCTGGATCTGCTCGTCGGTCCAACCGTGAAATCGAAAAACGCACCGACGCGCTAACACGTCGACTGGACGGGTGGTCGCCCTCGGGGAATATAGGTCTCCGGCAGATCGCGCCGCGGAGCACCTGAGCCCAGGACCAAGATACCGGACGGCAGCTTATTCGATGCCGAAGTCTGACCTGACACGGAGAGCGCAAGTCTCCGTTAAAGCTTCTGGGTGCCATTCAGCTCGAGGCAAGTCTAGTCGTTCTAACTTCGCACGATTTTTTGCAAGGCGCTCGGAGGCTCCGGCAAGCGACGCCTCGCATGGTCGGGACATCATCGATCATACCTCGGTATGGCTCTCCCAAAGCGTTTCTATGTCGGTCGCTTACCCGCGTATGATTGAGACGGCTGTTCGACGCTCTTAGTCTCGCTGCAATCGACGATCCAATTTCGGGTGACGAAGTGCGCGCCAATTCGACCACCCAGATCGATCATAACCACGATCGACCGACGAATTTTCCTATACGCTCCGCGACTGATGCGCGTGAAACTCTGCACATGGTGTCACTGGCGCTGCGAGATCTACGGTCCACTACGATTCCGGAGGCCTACTTGACCTCCGTACCGGATGTGCCCGTGGCGATCGCAACATTGTTCCTCGCAAATACCACAGGAGGCAAACATGCGTAACATTGTCCGCCGTCACTGTAGGGTCACAACCCCAAATTGTAAGATTTGTAGCGGACCATTTGGACTTGCCCGCCACTACGTCTGCCGAACAGCCCTCTGCTCAACAAAGTGCACTGACCGCTTCAGGGTCCGGCGAGACGACGACCGCAAATGGCTGCATCAGGCTCAGACGGCTTGACCAGAACCAATTCCACGCCGGCTGACGGACGAATCGGCACCGGCCGAGGGAAAGGAGGTTGTGATGAGAGCATACAAAACCAACCGTGACAGTCTCGATCGGACGAAGTCTGCATCCCTCGCCACCGATGCACGGATTTTGGATTCAAGACCGGTACATTTGCTGAAGGCGTCAAACATAAACAGGCCCGAACAGCATCGCCGCTTTGCCCGGAGCACGCAGGCGCCGCCGATGCTGCAGAATAACTCCGGAGAACCCTTCGATAGCTTCGAGGGTCTACCAGACCCAGTGCGTCATCTCGTCCACGATGTGCTCGCGGAATTGCGGACAGAGGTATTGTCGCAAGATGCCGACATTCGTTTGATGTTGCCGGGCACCCTTGAGAGGATAGCTGACCGAATGCGCGGATCGTCCCTCCGGCGAAAGGCCGGGCTGGAGCGGCGTCTCGGATCGGTCGAGGTGCCGGCTGGTGAAACCCCGCCGCCAGTTTCGGGCGCAGAAACAACGCTGCGCGTGGGAACCCTCAAACTCGATCTCATCGACCGAGCGGCCTGGCGTGGCGAGCGTCAGATTGATCTCCGGCCGCGCGAGTTCTTGCTGCTCAAATACATGATGGAGCGGAACGACAAAGTGCTGACCCGAGCCACCCTCCTGAAGGAGGTTTGGCACTACAAATTCGTCCCCGAAACGAACCTTGTCGATGTTCATCTTGGGCGATTGCGTCGCAAGGTCGATGCTGCGAATGAAGTTCCCATGATCCGTAACGTCCGCGGTCTTGGGTTCGTTCTAAGTGCCAATCTGCTCTCGATGGCTTCGTCCCCTAAGCGCACCGAGCGATCGACGCCCTTACGGTCGGAGACAAGCCTCAGTCGCGGGTCTAATAGGATCGACACGTCTGCCGACAACACCAGTTCCATGGCTCGTGACTAGACGCGCCGCCGCGCCATTTGACTCAAACCAGCTTGTCAGCGCCACCGGATCTCGGAAAGGGATCACACATTTCTCCGATCCATCAGAGATCAGCGACCGGCGATCCCCGACGTCATCGCGCCTTCGTCTTCGGTCGACAGATTCGGCTCCGCTGCAATGTTGCCGGGTGCGGCAAAGGCATTGCTATTCCGAAATTGATCGGTTGCCATTGTGCGGCCCTTCGTTCGCGGGTGGTGACGTTCAGAGGCCACCGCTGCTTGCGCGCTTAATGCAGCAACTAGCGGAACAACGAGCAGGGTGAGACTTTTCTTTCGCATTGTCATCTCCATTTTTGTTATGCGCAACAATCTCGGTTTGGTTCGCAAACATTGAAGATGGGAAATCTGTTTGTTGCCTCAACTAAACTCACTGTTATGAATTTGATTTACCACCCGCGCGGCTGTTTGGCGCATCAGCGCGGCATTTAACCTCCCCTTGCGTCCGAAACCGGGCAGGCGGAACGAAATGGGCCGAGCACGATCAGCCTGCGCTTCGCGCGCGCTCCACTCGATTCGATGGGACGAAGCGCCGCGTACCGTCCTCGTCGAGCACAAATATCGGCACGGATCCGATCGTCTCCGTGGAAATCTCCCAGATCGTCGGCCAGGCGCTGGCGCTGGGCCTTTTGCCGGGCTTTTGCCTTATCGCCTTTCCACCATGTGCCTTGAATCACTCCGTTTCATCAACACAAGAGGCTTGAGTACAGGACCCAGCGGCTAATCATACCTAGTCGGAACTATTTTGGCATTTGAGTTTACGAATGCGACCAGAATAGATTCTTTGTCTGCATCAGCGGACGTCCGCGCCGAGCTAAGTAATCGGTCCGGTCTCTCCCTCGCGGAAGCGTTCGCCGCCAATCGCAATCTTGCCAGTGAAGGCGTGGAAATAGCTATGCCGACCTGCCGGCACTTCGGGCATTTCGACCTGCGAATGCGGACCGGGCTGCTCGACGCCTTCTTCACCACCAAATCCAACGGCATGGGTATGGGACTTTCCTGGGCCACGGCAAATACACCTCACGGGGTGACGTTTCAGTTCACCCTGCCGGTGGACGCAGAGACTGTATCGTGAGGTTGCGCACGTAAGCCACCAAAAGTACTGGGCGCGGCCGAAACTGCTCGTGGTCTTCCTCGACGTTTTGCAATGGCTCGACGCGGCGACGCTCGACAAGGCGGTTGAGATGAAGGTAAGCTTCTACCCAGCGCACCTCAAAGCAAGGGCTTGCGTAAGGCAGATTGGGGAAGTCGATCAGGAAAATCTTGCGAATGCGACTGGCCCCTGAGTCTCAGAAGAAGATCTTGAGCCAACAGTGAGGAAATCATGCGGAATCTGCTGGTCCTCTGGGCGCTCGGTTGCGGATGCGGAGTGCTGGCCTTGGTCAGCGGCCAGTCTCTGGCCCAAACCAAAGACACCATCATCATCGCAGTACCGGGAACACCACAAGGCGTGGATCTTGACCGCCAATCTGGTCCCCAAACGTGGACGATGGCGGCACAGGTGATCGACCCCGGCGCAGAATGGAAGCCGACCACCTATCCGTATGCGCCGACCCCAGGGGCAGATCCGACCAAGATTCCAGGGTTCACCTACCCAGACTTCCGGGCGCAGCAGATGGTTCCGAGCATTGTCGAGAACTGCGATTTGAGCGCGGACAGCAAGACCGCCATTTATCATCTGCGCAAAGGAGTGAAATCGGCGGTGGGAAATGAATTCACGGCCAAGGACGTGCTGTGGAGGGTTGAGCGCGCGCATGAGCTTAAGGCGATTGGAACGTTTATGCAGAGTGCTGCGAACGCGCCCGACCCAAAACAGTGGCAGGAAGTCGACGACCACACGGTGCGGATCAGCTCCGACAAGCCGATGCCGCTAATTTGCAAGATTCTCACCAACCTCTACTGGTACTGGTACGATAGCACGGAAGCGAAGAAGCATTCGACGCTTGACGACCCGTGGGCTACCAAATGGGCTTCGACGAGCCTTGTTGCCTTTGGACCCTATGTGATCCGCAGCTGGGAAG
>Ga0137412_10003198_pt1 | contig 13071 bp, 12 predicted proteins | sample CZODoug2_1_16fun_FD_122160 | JGI IMG/M metagenome (GOLD analysis project Ga0137412, IMG submission 122160) | Vadose zone soil fungal communities from Angelo Coast Range Reserve, California, USA - CZODoug2_1_16fungal (Hybrid Assembly) | ecosystem: Environmental > Terrestrial > Soil > Vadose zone... | reverse complement strand
TGAACGTCGGCGGGATTCGCCCGATCCAGGTCCGGGCGCCGCTTGGCACGACCATGGGATGGAACATTCGGAATGAGAAGCATCGCCCACAGGACAGCATGTGCAGCTTGACAGGCACGTACGCGCCGTTCGCGACGACAAAGGCGGAGCGGCTGGCAATAGGGGATCCACGTCCGTCGCTTGAGGAACGTTATGGGGATCATGACGGGTTCGTGGACGCCGTGACGAAGGCCGCCCACGAACTTGTACGCGCGCGCTTTCTTCTTATGGAGGACGGCGATAAGTACATTCAGGCAGCCAAAGACAGCAGCGTTCTGAAGTGACTTCGCTCCTGGGTCAGCGCCTGCGAGAGTGTCCGTTCACCTCTCGCACTCGGCTGCGGACAAGGTACCGCGAGCTCATCGGGGAGGCCGTACGGCAGGTCTGAGCTGCGCAATCTTCAGCCCTACAACTGCGCGCGCTACCGGCTTGCTTTCCGGCGCCATAGCCGACATGGACGCGCAGACCAGCGTCGCTATGCTGACCCTCGACTTCATCCGCTTTCCTGCCGCCTGAGCTCGGGATCCGGGCGATGCATTTGGCAAGCAGGTGGCAGTTGTAGAGCCGGTTGTTGCACTCCGGACAGTTACCCAGCAAATTGTCAAAATATTGGGTAATTATCCGCTCGCTGATATACTTACCCAATAAATTGTATAAACGTTGGGTAACAATGGCCGCTCTGTTTGCGAAGCACGAGCTGTCCTTCCAAACCCAGTACGCCGAGGTGCGGGAGCGCGCGCGCGGTGCCGGTCGCCTCCTGCCTGGAACACCGGGCACGCTTGTGCTGCGCGAGGGCACTGGCCATTCGTATTGGTACCGCGTGTATTACTTTCCCCCGGGAAAACAAAGAGAGGATCTTGTCTGCAAGGCTGGGGACGATGCCGCCCTGCAGGCCATGCGGGAGCAGATCCAGTTCTCCGAGTGGGTCTCGGGCCAGGTGCCGACGCTTCGAAAGCTTGGCTTCCAAGTCGCCGACAAGCTCACCGCCCGAGTGTTGCTCGAGCTGCACAACAAGGGCGCATTCCAGGCTGGCCTGGTGCTCGTTGGAACGTTGGCTTACATGTCGTGGCTGAACGAACTAGGCGCTGTTGCCGTCAGCGCTCGCACGATGGACGTCGACGTGGCCCGAAAGCACTACCTAGCGTTTGGTGCACCGGTGTCGTTCCTAGCAACCCTGAAATCGACCGGGTTGCCATTTTCCGCCGTGGCTGGATTCAGGCCTTCGGAGCCGGCGACGTCGGTGAAACTGCCAGGCATCGAAGGCTTGCGCGTTGACCTGCTTGTACCGGGTAAGGAGATCGGTGCTGCGGTTCCCGTACCAGAGCTCGAATGGGCGGCGCAGGCGATGCCGTACTACGACTACCTCCTTGAGGCCCCGGTGGACGCCGCATTGCTCGCAAGATAGCAGTGCATCCCCGTGCGAATCCCGCAGGCTGCGCGGATGGTGTGGCACAAGCTGTATTCAAGCGCCAGCCGCCGCGACGCCACGAAGCGCGCGAAGGACTTTCACCAAGCCACCGTCCTTGCCGCGTCGATCTCGGAGAGCGAACCGGTCGCCCTTCGCCATGCCTTTGAGGCAGCGCCCAAGAGCATGATCACTTCGATTCGCGCTTTGCTTCCGCGGCTGATGGCCAAGCTCAAGGATTACCCGGATGTGGCCGCCGCGTTCGAGTCGTCTCTCAGAGGGCGCCAGCGAGGAACAAAGTCCAGTCGTACCGCGCGGGCGCGGCGCCGATAGACGCGCTGCATCTCGACCCCGTTTGTAACATCATTTCGGTCACGTCTTACGCCCGCAACCCGACTCTTGGCCTGGAATTCGGCGATATGTTCACAAGAAACCGAGGCCACAAACGTTGCTTTCGGAGACATCATGGCGCGCCCCGAAAGCATGGCCTGAATCTGTCGCTTTAGGGCTGATCCTGGTTGTGACTCTCCAACATGTTCTCCCGCGGCAGGCTGAAGAAAAAAGCCGCACCTTCATCGAGTGTGCTCTCGGCCCAGACCCGACCAAGATGTTTTCCCACGATGCGTTTCACGATGACCAGACCCACCCCGGTACCCGGAAATTGTTCAGCGTGATGCAAGCGCTGGAATATGCCGAACAGCCTGTCTACGTTAGACATGTCAAAGCCGACACCGTTGTCCTTGACACAAAAAACGCTCTCCTCGTCGGCGTCAAATCCGTATACCTGCACGCGTGGGCGAGGTCTTGTTCCGCTGTACTTGAGCGCGTTCGAGATCAAGTTGACCCATACCTGGCGCAGCAACGCGTGGTCGCCCCAGGTCTCCGGCAAGGAACCCATTGAAATTTCCGCGTTCGTGCCGCCATTGGTCGCGGTCAAGTCGGCGCAGACCTGTGCCACCAAAGTCCGCGTATCGAATCGCGTTCTTTGGACCCCTTGATACCCTATTCGAGACAGAGAGAGCAAGGCGTCGACGATGGTGCCTGCCTTTCGTACGGAGTCTCGGATGATGCTGATCTTCCGTCTCCCCTCGTCACCCAATTCAGGGCCATGATCCTCTTCGAGCATGCAGGCAAAACCGTCGAGCGCCCGCAGCGGAGCCCGCAAGTCGTGTGACACGGAGGAGTTGAACGCTCCCAAATCCTCGTTGGCCTCCGTGAGTTTCGCGATCAGTTCATCGCGCGCACGCGCCATGGTGAGATGCGTGCGCACCCGCGCCAGCAATTCCTGCGACGTGAACGGCTTGGCGAGGTAGTCGTCGGCGCCGGCTGATAGACCTTCGAGCGAGGCTTCCTGACCCGCACGCGCCGAAAGCAGGATCACCGGCAGCGTGCGGGTCTCGGGATCTTCCCGTAGCGCGCGCACCAGGCCCAGGCCATCGAGGTTGGGCATCATCACATCGCTCAATATAAGATCCGGTTTCCTCACCCGAACGGCCGCGAGCGCTTCGCGCCCATCGGCCACAGGCTGCACATCGTAATGGGGTGCAAGCAGGCTGGTCAGGAAAGTCCGCAAGTCGCGGTTGTCGTCCGCCACCAGCACGCGAGCGCTGCTCTTTACCGAAGTCGAGGCAACCGTCTGCGACTCGTACGGCAGCCATTGCAGGGCCTCGTCCAGATAAGCAGCCGCGCCTCTCGAAACCGCTCCTGTGTCGGAGGATTCGGCCACCTGCTTGAGCGGCAAGTGACCACTGCCTGCACGGAGCGCGATCGTAAACTCCGTGCCCTTGCCTTCGTCGCTCGCGACGCGGATCTCTCCCCCATGGAGGGTGACGAACTCGTGAACGAGCGCAAGGCCGATGCCCGTACCCTCGTGCGAGCGCGAGCGCGCGCCCTCCACGCGGTGGAACCGCTGAAACACCTTGGACAGCTCGCTTTGTGGAATGCCTACGCCAGTGTCCTTCACTGTAAGGCACGCACCGCCCTGCGTCGGCGCAAGCCGCACGCTCACTGCACCCTCGAACGTAAACTTGAGCGCGTTCGAGAGCAAATTCATGACGATTTTTTCCCACATGTCTCGATCGACGTAGATCGACACCGGCAGCGGCGGGCAATCTACCGTGAACGAAAGCCCTGCCTTCTCCAACGCGGAGCGGAACGCGCTCGCCAGATCGACGGTATAGCGTGCGAGATCAGTCGGCACGAATCGCGCCGAGTGCCGACCGGCCTCCACGCGGGAGAAGTCGAGCAGCGCGTTCACCAGGCGCAGCAGGCGCAGCGCGTTGCGGTGCATCTGCCCGAGCCGCTCCTGGGTCTCGGCGTCCAGGCGGGGCCGGGCGAGAAGCGTCTCCAGCGGCCCAAGCAGCAGCGTGAGCGGGGTCCTGAACTCGTGGCTGACGTTGGAGAAGAAGGCGGTCTTGGCCCGATCGATTTCTGCCAGCGCTGCTGACTTGCGCCGTTCGTCTTCATGGGCACGGGCATTGGCCAGCGCAGCGCTGACCGATGCGGCGACGAGTTCCAGGAAACTGCGGTACGGATCGTCCGCCCGCAGCCGCGAGCTGACGCCTGCGACCATCGCGCCCACCGGACGCTCCCGCCCCGGCAAAGTAATGGGCAGGACAAACGCCGCATTGGGCAACTCCGGGTACGGCCCCACCGTCATGCCGACAAGACCCGACGCCACATCGTCCACCTGCTGCGCTAGGCCGCTGCGCAGCAGGGCACTGATCGGCCACGGCCGTAAGTCCGGAGCATTCAGATCCACCAGGGTCGGGCTCATTGGGGTCCCGGCCGGCAGGCCTGCCTGGGCCACCAGCTGCGCAGTGCACCCGGCCTCGTCGACCACGTAAAGCAGCACGAACGGCAGGTCCAGATTCGATTCGGAGAACAGATGCGCCGACGCTTCGAATACTTCTTGCGCGGTCTTGGACTTGCCCGCGCTGGCAGCCAGATCCCTCAACGTCTTGGTTCGCCGCTGCGACAGAGATTGGCTGGTCAACTCAGTGACCGGATGAAATACTCCGGCGACCTGGCCCGACTCGTCGGTAATCGGGCTAAACGAGAATGTGAACCAGGTCTCCTCGAGGAATCCGTAACGGTCGAGGAACATGCGCATGTTTTCCAGATAGGCGGTGTTGCCGGCCCACGCTGAGGCATACCCCGCCCCGATGACCGGGAATGCGGAGGCCCAGCATTCACGGTAATCCTGGCCCATTGAACCCGGATGCTTCGCGCCGCAGATGGGCCAGTAGCCATCGTTATAGACTTGGATGTGGCCCGGGCCCCAGGCCAGCGAGATAGGTGAGTTGGAGGCCTGGACCAGGCTGACCACGGTACGCAGGCTTTGCGGCCAAGTACCGATGGGACCAAGCGGCGTGCCGGACCAGTCCTTGGCCTTGATCAGCTTGGCCATTTCACCGCCACCGATCAACCAGCCGTCCAGCGCAGACAATTTGATGTCGGTAGTCACCAGAGCCACCTGGCCTTTTGTAGGGCGTTCCGGAATCCCACGGGGCGGTCAGAGGCCGACCGGAACCGTTCACGACGAAGCCGTCCGAGGTCGTCATCTACAACCGGCGGCTGCCTTGGCACGCGATCACGCGCCTCAGCCTCAAATTCCAGCCGCCGGCTCCTTAGCTGGTTCACGCGGATACCCAGTACACGCGCTATCTGCGCCTTCGGTCGATCGAACACCGCGGCCAGCTGCACCGCCTCGAGCCTGAACTCCCGGCGATGCGGCTCGTAGCACTTGCCTGCCATGAGACACCTCTGTCAGAGCGAGTGTGCTCTTTCGAGGGTGTCCATCAGGATCAGAGATACCTTCTTTAGAGCCACTAATTCGCAAAACATGCCGATCAGAGACCGAAACCGAGACCACGTTGGCCGGAGAAGTCTTGCAATCTGATTGCCGTTGCCAAGAGGCGCCACAGACCGTGCCACAAACTTGCGCCCCTCTCGCGGCAGAATGCGGGTTCCGGAGGGGTTAGTGTCGCGCAAAAATGCCTGACCGGTCGTCGGGGGCCGCCAGGGCCAATTCTTGGGTCAATCTGACTGACTGAGGTGCAGCTCGAGAATTCGCGCGACTATATCTTCGCCGCTGCAGGCATCACGCAGAATCTATTCGGCAGCCAATAGAGGCGAATCGTCGGACGGACACGGGGCGGCGTCGGCCGCCCCGCAACATGCAGCTCGGGCGACCATGGCCGTGATCGACGTGGCGTGATGAAGACCCGGAGGTAGCTACTCGATGTAACTTACGAAGCAGAATCCGGACGCAGCCGTCACGGTGTCATTGGTCCAGATCGTCAGCGGCGTGCCCGACGTCTTCGAGGCCAGAGCCAGCTCGAACATTCGTTCGCCTCCCTTGCCATGGGGCAAAAGAAGCACGACGTGCCCTGCCTCGTCAGGCTTGCACGTCCACAGCGAGTCGACCCCAGCGAGTGAAAGCGAATCCGACTCGACGCCAGGCAAGAAACCGCGCGTGCGCAGTATATTGACGGTGCCAGTTGCCGAGTAATCCGCGGCATAGCCGGTCGACCCGAGAAAGAGGAGTAGTGCACTCAGGCAGCGAGCCAGCAGTCTCATTGACTCATCTCCGATCCTTCCACTTCCAGCCGCAGCAGCCGCTATTGTAGAAGAAATCGGCGTGCACGGACCAACTACGAGACGTCGCCGCCTGCGCGATCGCATCGGGTAGGGTGATCCTACGGATCAGAGCTGTCGGTCTCGCCATCGGGCGCAACTGGCCATCGTCGATCGCGGTCGCGGACCCCGGGCTTCCAATGGCGAGTTGTCCCTTGCCCCTGCCCGCAGCTTGACAATAGCGCCTTCCGCCGGATGCTGCGACACGCTGATCGATGCTTGAAATCACGAGGGCGTTGGGGCGGACTATCACGTAGTCCTTACGGTCGAGTGTGGCGCTAGTTGTTCTTCAATGGCCGCAAGCTGCGCGCAGATCTCATGCGCGCATTCGTGGTCTTTGGCGTCTTATCGGTTTACCAAATTTGAGGGCGAAAACACATTGTGATTTGAGCGAGCACAGGTCATAGTTGAGTCGTACTGCGCCTTTGCGGCAAAGGTCACGTTGGCCGACGATTCGCTCCGCTCACAGTGGAACGGGCCACGGGGCGCTGCATCGCTGATCAAAATGCAGGAGGCGATTCTTCCCCTAACCAGGGCCGAACATGTCGACCAGTCGATATGAACTCGAGGATCTGCGAGGAACTGGGCTGATCTGGGCACTGTCGGCGGCTTTGCTGGCGAGCAGCTGCGGTGGTGGATCGTCGGGCCCTGTAGCTCTGCAGAGTGCAGGAGCGGTCATGACCTACGCTCTGCAGGACGGGTCCGACAGCTTGGCGTGCAGCGCTGCCAACGGCGTGGGAACCGCGAGGACCGCCGACGTGAACGATGTTGTCGCGGCCTGCTCGGAGAAGTTCTACGCTCTGGGCGGGACCGTCAGCGGTTTGACTCGCCCGGGCTTGAAGCTGGCCAACGGGGGCAATATCGTCTCGGTGGCCGCCAATACGACTACTTTCACGTTGCCAACGCCGATGGCCTACTCCCACCGCTACGCGGTGACAGTGGCCACCCAGCCCGCGGGGCTGACCTGCTCAGTGAGGAACGGCTCGGGACTGATGCCGGCAAGCAGTGTCACGAGCATTAAGGTGAAGTGTTCGGACAGCGCCGACCCGGTCGGCGGAGCCGCCAGGGACTTGAACGCCACCGGCCTGGTGCTGTTCCTAGGGCTGGCGCGTAGCGCCCACTCGCGGTTCTGAACGGCAGTTTTCCGACCGATCCTGGATCCGTTTAGGGTCGATGGTCTTTGAGCTCGCTGACCTGCGTCAGATGGCTCTGCATTTCGCGCAGTTGATCCGTCAAAGCGGGCTTGAGCCTTCGCGGCCGGGGTTCCGGGTCGCGAAGGTCCGCCGTACTGGCGCTTCGCCTCTTCACCCCGCCTGGTTGGCCCGCGGCCGTTTTTATCCGAAGGTTCCGGGGTAGGCCGCTCCATCCAGCAGCAGATTCTGTCCTGCAATAAAACCCGAACCCGCACTGCACAGAAAAGCACAGGCAGCGCCAAATTCTTCAGGAGACCCAAAGCGCCCCGCCGGAATCTGATCGAGGATGGCCTGCTGCGCCGCTTCGATATTCTTTCCGGTTTGCTTGGCGACGGCGTTTGCGGCGGCACTCAGGCGGTCAGTCGCGTGGTATCCGGGAAGCAGGTTGTTGATCGTCACGTTATGCTTGATCACCTGACGCGCCAATCCGGCGACGAAACCGGTAAGCCCGGTTCTTGCGCCATTTGACAAGCCTAGAAAAGCAATCGGCGCCTTCACCGCGCTCGATGTGATATTCACTACGCGACCGAACTTGCGATCTATCATGCTTTCCATCGTCAGGCGGATCAATTCGATCGGCGCGATCATGTTGGCATCCAGCGCACTGATCCACGACTCGCGTCGCCAGTCGCGATAATCCCCGGGCGGAGGCCCTCCCGCATTCGTCACCAGAATATCGGGGTCCGGCAGAACCTGAAGCGCGGCATCGCGCCCCTCGGGCGTGGTGATGTCGCACGCTACGACTCGCACCGATACGCCCGTCGCATTGCGAATTTCGGCGGCGGTCGCTTCCAGCGCCTCGCTGCTACGTGCGGTAATGACCAGATTCACACCCTCACGAGCCAACGCGAATGCGCACCCTTTTCCGAGGCCCTTGCTAGAGCCGCACACCAACGCGTTGCGTCCCGCGATTCCGAGGTTCATAGCATCTCCTTTTTGCCAAAAAAATGGGATCGTGCTGTTGCGCCCTCAACGCGTTGGACCAGGCGCCAAGTCGATCTCGACGCCCAGGCGACGTGTAGAAATGCGTGGAGATTGGGGGTGCCAACGGGGCGGCACAGTACGACCTCTCGCGCTTGCACGAGAAGCTGCCTTCGATCAACGTTGTCGAGCGATCACAGTTGCCAAATGCGAGCTGATGCGTTTCAGCCTGGCATCTGTCGGCTCTGAGCGAATGGCGAAGCCCATCGAACGGGCCAGGCCTAGCATGGCAACGTTTTCCGCGAGGACAAGGCCGACGGCTTCAGGTATTCCTGCGCTCGCGGCGTGTTCCAGCAGCGTCTCCAGAAGCCGGCGGCCGAGCCCCTTGCCTTGCCATGCATCCGCAAGTACGAGCGCTACCTCCGCGCTGGACCCTGGTGAATCGACGACATAGCGACCGACTCCGACGAATTGCTCGGTACCATCGCCTGCCATGGTCACGGCAAAGGCCATGTGGCGGCGGTAATCGATGCGCGTCATGAAGGCGATCCACTCGGGCGTCACGTTGACGCCGCCGCTCAGCAAGCGTTGATAGCGGGATTTGAGGGAGAGCGCGGAGACGAACGCCAGTTCCCGCTCGCCGTCGTCGTGGCGGACCGGACGCACGACCAGCGATTGACCCGACGCCAGTGTCCAGGTTTGGGACAGGTGCGCTGGGTAGCTGCGCAGCCAGTGCGACGAACTATCCAGTAGTGCAGCGGGCATGCGCTGGTCAGGCGGCATCGGACTGGACTCCTGTTCCCGGAAGCGGTGGCACTCCCTCAACTGGGAGTATATACACGTAATGTGACGTGTCAAGGGATTCTCCAGTTCTGGCGCGATGTAATCAGTCGTTGGTACGACGGAAAGAATCTCGAAATGCACGTTCGATGGGAGAGGGAAAAGCCCTGCGCCAACCTGGCGGGTCGCGCAGGACTCCTTGTCCTCGACGGCATCTCACAAACTTGACACTGCGTGTATATGCGCGTACAAAGAGCGCATATACACGTAAGACAACCGTCAAACGACGAAAGGAGTCCACCATGAAGATGCATCTCGTGTTAACAGCAGCATTTGCCGGTCTGTGCTCGCTCGCGTTTGCGCGTTACGACGGCGGCGACACCTGGCCGGAACTGGAACCGCATCCCGTTGCACGTGCGACCCAGCCGCTCGTGGTGACAACGATTGCGCCCTTGAGCACGGCGCAGCGCGACTACGTGGATGGCGCGCCCGGCCGCTATGACGGCGGCGACACATGGTCGGCCATGGAGCCGAAATCCGCCGCACCTTCGACCCCGTCGCTCGTGGTCGCAACGACCGCTTCCTTGAGCACCCTTCGACGCGATTACCCGAGCATCTACGGCACACCGGCCGAGGGTCGGTCGGCCGACCGGATCGTGCGGGTGTCAGACAGTGCCCGCTCGATCAACGTCGCCTACGGTGAAACGGTGACGTTCGTCGTCAACGGTGAGAACGGGTCGGAGCGATCGTTCGCCTGGCGCTTCGATGTGTCGCCCTCCCTGAGCCATGTCGATCTGGACGACGTGGCCCCGGCAGGCCTTAGTGCTCGCAACGTTCGTGTCTTCGTTGCTCCGGACTCACGCTATGTCGGCGGATGATGTATCCGATGGGAGTGGCCAAAAAACCAGCGGTAAGGCCCTGGGGAACTGGTCACTCCCAAAGGTACTTGGGCGATATCTCGCATGCGCGGGTGCGCTGGCTGCGCTGGCCGGTTCAAATTCCGCCTACGCGGGCGACGCTACCGACGACAGCCTGACCTGGTTCGGCATCACGCTGTATGGAACCGTCGACATCGGCTACACGTATCAGAACCACGGAACCCCGCTGAGCGACTACTTCACGACCGGCCTGCAGTACCTGATTCAGCCAAGCAACAACAGGTCGATCTCGTCCATCTCCGAAAATGGGATGAGCCATTCGAAGATCGGTCTGAAGGGTACCCGCGAGTTTTTCGAAGGATGGTCTGGCGTCTTCAAACTGGAAACCGGCATCAACCCGCTGTCGGGCAATGTCTCCGACGCACTCCAAGTGTCCCGCGACACCCGCATTCGGCGGCGCCAGTTCGGCGGTCAACTGCCTTGCGGCCGGTATCTCGCCCGACACCGCGGTTGCCGCTACGGTGTCGGACAACTGGACCTGGTCATTGGACGCGTCATACGTCTTCGACCGCGTCAAGGCCTCGATGGGCTACGAGGACATCCACTTCCGCAACCCGCAGACGCCGCTCGCGGCTGGCTCGCCCGACATCGGCGGCTATACGCTCGGCTTCGTCAACAACAACGCGTACCCGAACGGTGCGAAGCTGTTGCAGATCAGCTGGCTGGGAGCGAAGTACGCGTTTTCAGGGAATTTCGATCTGACCGGCGCCTGGTATCACTACAACCAGAACAACTACAACGTCACGGCGAAGTGCCCCGGCGGAACCAAGGACTCCGGGGCCTGCAGCGGCAGGCTCGATGCCTACTCGCTGGTGGCCGACTACAAGTTCGACCGGCACTTCGACGCTTACGCCGGCTTCATGTGGTCCCACGTCGCCGATGGTCTGGCCGCTGGCTACCTGAACAGCTGGACGATCGATCCAACGATCGGCGGGCGGTTCAACTTCTAGGGCTTTTGTACCTTCAGATCCTCCAACCGCGCGCATGACCCATCAACGACTGACGAAGGAAATGACATGTCCGCTCCCGTTGTCTTGATCACAGGCGCCATGACCGGCATCGGACGTGCGACCGCGCTCGCGTTTGCTCACGAAGGCGCGCGCCTTGTCGTATCTGGCCGACGCGACGAGGCTGGCCAAGCGTTGGCCACCGAGCTACGCGGCCTTGGTGCTGAAGCTGAATTCGTCCGCGCTGACGTTCGACGGGAGGATGACGTGCGCAACTTGGTCGACAGAACCGTCGAGCGCTTTGGTCGACTGGATGTGGCGGTCAACAACGCCGGGACGGAAGGCCAGCCGGGGCCGTTGACCGAGCAATCCGCCGAGACGTACGCCTTAACCTTCGACACCAACGTTCTCGGCACCATCCTGAGCCTGAAGCATGAAATGCGCGTGATGCTCGCTCAGCGGCACGGCAGTATCGTGAATCTGTCGTCTACCATGGGCAGTCGCGGCGCGGCGGGTGCGTCGATGTACGTCGCCAGCAAGCACGCGGTCGAAGGTCTTACGAAAGCCGCCGCGCTCGAGGGCGCAGCATCCGGTGTGCGCGTCAACGCGGTTGCCCCCGGCCCTGTCGAGACCGAGATGCTGAACCGCTTTACGGGCAGCGCCGACAGGAAGGCCGGCCTGGTTGCCGGCGTGCCGGCGAAGCGCGCTGGTAGGCCCGAAGAGATCGCTCAGACCATCGTGTTTCTGGCTTCCGGCAAGGCCGACTTCCTCACCGGTCAAATCATCGGGGTCAATGGAGGCAAAACGGCCCAGTAGCTGTCGGATTCCGTCGTCGAAGCGATCGAGGAACGGGCAGCGTAGGTGTGGGCGTCAAATTCGTACTCGTCATCGGCGAATAATCAAGAGAGGAGAATTTATGGAGCCGTCAAAAAAAGAGAGTCTCCATGGAAATTTACGATCTAGATTTGTGAGAGCTCTTGCCGGTTGTTCAGCGGTGATCAGTGTCTTGTTTCTAATTTCGTGTCCATCTGCATTTGCGGGTGATCGGCACGGTTTTTCAATCAAGGTGTTCACCTCCCCCGACGATCAGTTTTGGACCAACTCCGTCATTATCGAGGGAGTACGTGAAGTGATGTTGGTCGATGCGCAGTTGACAAAAACCAGTGCTGAAAAAGTACTACAGGAAATCCAAGAGACTAAAAAGCCGCTGTCTATTATCTACATCACCCATGAGCACGCCGACCATTTTCTTGGTCTGCAGGTCTTCAAGGAGGCATATCCAAGGGTGAGAATTATCGCGAACTCTGCGGTCGTAGATCGAATCAACAACGTGTATCAAGAGAAAATAGATAAATGGAAACAGATCTTGGGCTCCGGTGCGACGTCTCACGTTGTTGCTATCAGCAAATTCGACGGCGACTTTATTAAATTTGAGAGCTCAAAAATAGAGGTCCTTAAAAACATCCAAGGCGACACCGATGAAAACTCGATGCTTTGGATTCCTGGGCAGAGGATCCTCATTACGGGCGACGTTTTGTTCAATGACATGCACGTTTACACTGCAGAGACGGACAGTAAGGCTCGAAGGAAATGGTTGAACTCATTACAGAAAATCAGGGAATTAAGACCTTCGATTGTTATTCCTGGACATACCAAGGTTGGAGCTCCCCTTGACGCGAGTACGGCCGTAGATTTTACGGAAAACTATTTATTGGTTTTTGAAGAAGAACTCAGAAAAGCCAGAGATCCGGATAGCCTAGTTAATACCATGAAAGAAAAATTCCCATCCTCCGACTTGCTCTTGGCAATCGAACGGGGTGCGAAGGCCAATGTTCAACGCTGACAAACAAACTGACGGTTTGGTAGACCGAGCCTTCGTCGCGGGACGCGAAGGGCCGAATCAATCACCGCGGGATGTATGCCAATGAAGAAGTACAAGATCGCTGTTCTGGACGATTACCAAAATGTGGCACTTGAAAGCACCGATTGGTCGGTGCTCCGCGATCGAGCGGACATCGCCGTATTTCGGGACCACCTCGCCGATCCGGACGCCGTGATTGAGCGGTTGCTGCCTTTTGATGTCGTTTGTGTCATGCGTGAGCGGACCCCGCTCCCCGGCTACGTCATTGAGCGCCTTCCCAATCTGAAGCTCATTGCCTCGACGGGAGCTGGAAACGCGTCGATCGATGTCGTTGCGGCTGCCGATCGCG
>Ga0137412_10003197_pt1 | contig 13074 bp, 12 predicted proteins | sample CZODoug2_1_16fun_FD_122160 | JGI IMG/M metagenome (GOLD analysis project Ga0137412, IMG submission 122160) | Vadose zone soil fungal communities from Angelo Coast Range Reserve, California, USA - CZODoug2_1_16fungal (Hybrid Assembly) | ecosystem: Environmental > Terrestrial > Soil > Vadose zone... | reverse complement strand
CAGTCGGCCGAAGAGATCGCGCTTAAGCTCGATCTGCTCCGGGATCGCCTCGACCACCAGCTGGGCGGGCGCGACATTCATTACATCGGTGCTGAATTGAATGCGTCCGAGGAGCTCCGCCTCGGCTTCAGCGGTCAGCTTGCCCCGCTGCACGGCCCGACCGGTCGAGCGCTGCACATGCCCCCGGCCGCGATCCAGCGCCGCCTCGTCGGGCTCGAGCGCCACCACATCGCAGCCGGCCCGGGCGAAGACCTCGGCGATCCCCGCTCCCATCGTGCCGAGCCCGACCACACCGACCGTCTGGAATTCCGCCGTCATGACCCGCAGTCTGTCAGCCCCGCTGAACGGACTCGATCAGGTACCGGGCCACGCCGAATGCCTGCGCGAGGGAGTCTTGGGTCGAGGCCCCGATCTTCTGCCCCAGCACCGCACCGACAATCAACCGGCGCCCGTCGCGAGCCGCGAACACCAGGTTGCCGCCGGCCTGGTCGGTCGTGCCGGTCTTCAGCCCGATCACGCCGTCGGTGCCGAGCAGCGCGTTGTAGTTGCGCACCGTGCCCGCGCGTGGCAGCCGAACGCTGCGCTGGCCGACGATGTCGGCGAGCGCGGGGATCCGCATCGCGTGCTCGGCCAGCCGGGTTTGATCGACCGCGGTGCTCACGGTCGCCGGCTCGAAGCCGCTCGGGTCGACGTAGTGCGTGTTGCGCAACCCGAGCGCTCGAGCCGTCGCGTTCATGTCAGCGACGAAATCGCCGATCGAGCCGGCGTCCCAATCGGCCAGCAGATCGGCGATGTTGTTGGCCGAGGGGATCAACAGTGCCTCGAGCGCCTGCCGCTCGGTCAGCTCGTCACCGGCCTGCACCTCGAGCAGCGACTGGCCCGTGGACCGGCGCCCCTCGTAGTCCCGAACGTCCGCCGGGCCGACCTGTAGCTTCGGCCCGTCGTCGTCGGACTTCAGCGGGTGGTGGCGCAGAACCACGTACGCGGTCATCACCTTGGCCACGCTGCCTATTGGCACCGGCCGCTGCTGGCCGAAGGTGTGCAGGTGTCGACCGGCGGATCCGACCGCCGTCTGCCCCTCCATCGGCGGTGCCGCCGGGCCGATCCGCCGGCCGGCCGAGGTGAATGTGACGGCAAGCAGCGCGGTCGCGAGGGTGACCAGCCCCAGCACTGCGGCGGTCACGGCCCAACGGGTCGCGACCGGCCTCGGCTGGCTCCGCGCGACCGTTCCCCATTTAGATACTCGGTATGTACGCTTCACGGTTACCGAGTATGCATACCGAGTATGCCGATCGCAACCGTTCGGCCGGGACCTCGGTCACATCGCTAGGAACCGGGCGCCCACCCGCACCCGGTCAGCGGCGCCGACCGACCAGCCGGACACCGGCGACCAGCGTCCGCAGCGCTCGATCGGTCCGCCGGAATGTCATCACCGCGAGTGGCGGGGCGACCCGCTGTCTGGCCACGGCATGCGTACGAGTGAACTCGCGCAGCCCATCGGCACCATGAATCCGCCCGAAGCCGGAGTCGCCCACCCCGCCGAACGGCAGCGCCGGCACACCCATGAACGTCAGAGCGGCATTCACCGACACCACGCCGGCTCGCATCCGGCGGGCCAGCTCCTCCCCCCGCTCGCGGGAGAAGACGCTGCCAGCAAGGCCATACGGCGTGCCGTTGGCCCGCTCGATCGCACTGTCCACATCGGACACCCGGGTGACCGTCAGGGTCGGGCCGAATGTCTCTTCCTGCACCGCGGCGGCATCCTCGGGCACGTCGGCCAGGATGATCGGCTCCACAAAGGGCGGCCGGATCGACTCTGGCCCGCCGACCAGCGCCTGCGCGCCGCGGGCCACGGCATCCTCGACATGGCGCCGGATGATGTCGATCTGCTCGGGCGTAGTCATCGCGCCATAACGGCCGGCACCGTTGCCGCCGGCATGCACCTCCCGCGCCCGCTCGACGAGCCGGGACACGAAGTCGTCGTACACCGACTCCACTACATAAGCCCGCTCAATGCCCACGCAGCTCTGCCCGGAGTTGAAACAGCCCCCGAACAAAGCAGCGTCGGCGGCGGCATCCAGGTCCGCATCCTCGGCGACGACCATCGCATCCTTGCCGCCGCACTCGATCACCACCGGCGTAAGGGTTTCCGCGCACGCCGCCATTACCCGCTTACCGGTTGCCGTCGAGCCGGTAAACGCGAGCTTGTCCACACCGGACCGGGCCAGCGCCGCCCCGGTTTCGCCATATCCGGTAATCACCTGTAGCACCGGTTGCTCGGGCACCACCTTGGCAAATGCCTCCGCGAGCCACCGACCCACCGCCGGTGTGTATTCGCTCGGCTTGAACACGACGGCGTTTCCGGCGGCCAGTGCGTACGCGATCGATCCCATCGGCGTGAAAACCGGGTAGTTCCACGGTCCGATCACGCCGACCACGCCGTATGGCTGGTATTCCACCGATGCCGCCGTATTGGGCAACAGAATTCCCGGGGCCAGCGAGCGCCGGCGCAGCGTCCGTTCGGCATGGGCCGCGGCCCACCGCAGCTGGTCGATCGAGACGACGAGCTCGAGCCGGGCATCGTCATCGGACTTCCCGTTCTCCTGCGCGATCAGCGCCGCGAGCTCGGGCAGTCGCTTGGCCAGCTGCGCCGAGAACCCGCGGAGCCGGTCCCGTCGTCCGGCGAATCCCAGCTCCCGCCACCACGTGGCCGCGACCCGGGCCCGCGAGACGGCCGCATCGACCGCGTCCGCGTCGTGCACCGGGAACTCGCCCACGACCTTGCCGCTGACCGGTTCGTACGAGCTGAACATTGCGGTTGCCATGCCCGACACCGTACTTCCACCCGCGCCTGATCGCGCAGGGTCAGAACAGTCGGCTGCTCGGGTCGTCCACGCCACGCATTGCGTCGTAATCCAGCGTCAGGCAGTCGATGCCGCGGTCGAGGGCCAGCACTCGGGCCTGCGGCTTGATCTCCTGCGCGGCAAACACGCCCCGCACCGGGGCCAGCAGCGGGTCGCGATTGAGCAATTCGAGGTAGCGGGTCAGCTGCTCAACGCCGTCGATCTCGCCGCGCCGCTTGATCTCGATCGCCACCGCACCGCCGTCGGGATCGCGGGCCATAATGTCTACCGGCCCGATCGCGGTCGGATACTCCCGGCGCACCAGCCGGTATCCCGGCCCGAGCGCCTCGATCTGCTCGGCCAGCAGCTCCTGCAGGTGCGCCTCGACGCCGTCCTTCACCAGACCGGGGTCCACCCCGAGGTCGTGGCTGGAGTCGTGCAGTATCTCGGCAATCTCGATCACCAGCTCATCGCCGGTCTTCGTGTTGCTGACCGTCCAGGTCGAGTCCGCCACCCGCAGCGTGCACGGCGGACTCATCCAGTTCAGCGGTTTGTACGCCCGGTCATCGGCGTGCACCGCCACCGATCCGTCGGCCTTGACCAGCAGCAGCCGGGTGGCCATGGGCAGGTGCGCCGTGAGCCGGCCGACATAGTCCACCTGGCATCGGGCGATGACGAGTCGCACGCCGGCCGACGCTACGCGATCGCTCCGAGCGCCGCTCAGCTGGCTCCCACACTGAGCGAGACACTGTGAATGGTCAGGGGCTGCGCGGCGTCGGTGGCCTGCAGCCGGAGGTCGGCCGCCTCGTTCTGCAGCTCGTCGAAGCTGGCGTCGGTCAGGTGCACGGTCGCGGTCACCCACTGGCCGGTACCCGGGCTGGTCACGGTCGGGCCGTTCTCGTACGCGCCGCCGGCGCCGTCGTACTGCACCTGGAACCCCTGGCCAGGGGCCGCCCAGTAATTCACGGTGACGTCCACATGGGAGGCTCGCGCGACCTGGCTGCCCGGGTCCATCTGCATATAGGCGTTGGCGCAACCGCAGCCGGCCTGGCTTTCCTGTGCCGTCCAGGTTGCGACCGCCTGCTGACCGTCCACAGTGACCGTACGCAGATTGCCGTCATGGCCCAGCCCGGTATTGCCGATCAGCAGCAACTGCAGCCCGTTCGGTGACTCGCCGATCGTGTTGCTGACCGTTGTCGAGCCGGTCCCGGTGATCGGGCAAACGGCCGGCACGGGTGTGCCGCTCGGTGCCGCACCCGGAACGAGATCCCATTCCTTCATGTCCGCGCCGGTCATCTGCGCCGGCGCGCATACACCGCCGGTTACCGCCTTTTGCGGTATTGCGGCGCCCGTGTCGGCGTCCACCAGATGGTATTTCCCTGGCTTCATGCCGAGCCCGGCGAAGTTGGCCGTGATCGAGCCGTTGTAGTCGTAGAACTGGTTGACCTCGGCGATCATGATCTGCGCACTCTTCTTGTCTGGCGCGACCGTCGGCACCGTCTCGATCAGGTGCGCGGCGGTAATTGTGGCGTACGGCTTCGAGTAGGTGCTCAGCTGGCTGTCGCTGGTCAGTACGTGGCCGCCGCGGGCGGCATAACTCTGCAGGTAGCTATCGGTGCCGTTGACCGGCAGTACTGCCTTGAACTTGGCGAGGTCGACGACGTGGTGTGCGACCTCCTCGTCGGTCACTACGGTGAACCCGGTCTGGGTGCGGCTCCAGATCCCGGCCAGCTGGTTTTCCACCGCCCCGAGATCGCCGCCGGCCGGGTCGCCATGAGCCGCGGCAAAGGACACGTATACCGCGACCGGCTGCTGCGGGTACGACCCGTTGATCGACTTCAGGTGCGGCAGCCACTTCGTGTAGATCGGGAAGCCGATCTTGTCCTTGTCCGTGCCGTCATGAATGAAGAAGTCCTCGCCCGCGCCGGCCGGCATCGAGAACCCATAGTGGACAAGCCATTGCGCGGCCTCGGGCGCCAACCCGCTGTCGCGGGCGGTCCATTCCTGCATCAGCGGTACGCCGTAGCTGCGGGCCAGGCTGCCGAAAAGCACGCTGAGCCCGGTCGAGTCCGCCGCGTCCTCGATCTCGGTCACGCGATACTTGCGGGCGAGCCGCATGAAGATGTCGGGCAGGTTGCCATAGTCGCGGGCATTGCCCAAATGGCCGCCGTAATAATAGAACAGCGGACCGTTGGAAATGCGCCGGACGGCGGCGGTGAGCCGACCGTACGTGTCCTCGACGCTCCACAACCGAAATGCCTGGAACACCGGAAAGAGCGGATCGGCGATTTTCGCCGCCGGCACGTCGTCAAATGACGCGAATGTGGTGTGGTAGCGCTGGTTGAACCGCGCGATGGTGCCATATCGGGTCGGCAGCCACTGATGGAATTTCGCGACATCGGCCGGCCCATAACCACCGATGCCCGACGGCTCGTGCCATTGCGCGTCGAGCCAGCCATAGTTGAGAATGGCGCCGCCATACCCGGCCGAATGCTGGATGTGTTTGACCGTGCTGGTGACGTAGTTGAAGTATTCCTGCTGGTCGGCCTGATTCCACCACTCCGGGGAGTTGCCCACGGCACCGGTGTCGGTGAGCTCGTGGCTCGTGATCCAGCTGGCCGGGTTGCCGCCCCATACCGATTGCCAGAAGATGGGGACGACCTTGAGCCCTACCGCCGCCGCATTTGCCAGCTCGGTGTCGAGCACCGTGAAGTTGAACGTGCCGCGAGACGGCTCCAGGGTATTCCAGGCCATGTTCACCTCGACGGTATTCATGCCGTCATTCTTCAGCTCGGTGAACGCATCGGTCGACCACGGTTGCCCTGAGTTGTCGGTGAACTGCATCTGGGTGGCCCAGGTCGATGAATGCGCCGGAGCGGCCGAGGCCCCGGTCGGTACGGTCAAGAGGGCTGCGGCGAAAGCGGCGCAGGCGAGCGGACGCAGGCGACGTGGCATGGCGAACCCCTTTGTTGTTGGGACGCTCAGTGGTTAAGGCAGCTGCCGGGGCGCGGCGGTCACCGACTGCGAGCCGGCGACCGCACCGCCGGCGACACCCTCGACGAGATAGCGCTGCAGCAGAATGAACAGCAGCAGAATGGGCGCCGCCACGATTACCGTGCCCGCAGCAATGAGCGGCCAATTCTGTGTGTGCTCACCAAAGAATCCGTACAGCCCGCGGGTTACCGGCCACAGACTCTCATCGGAGAGCATGACCAGCGGCAGGATGAGATTGTTCCACGCGGCGATGAAGCCGAACACACCGAATGTGGCCAGCGCCGGCTTCATCTGCGGAATGATGATGAAGAAGATGAAGCGCACGTACCCGCAGCCGTCGATCGCGGCCGCCTCGTCAAGCTCCCGAGGAATGCCCTTGATGTAGCCGACGAAGAAGAAGAATCCGGCGCCGGCCAGGCTGGTGAGGATCAGATAGCCGAGGCGGTGGTTGTAGAGATGCAGGCTCTTCGCCTCGATGAACAGCGGGATCAGCCCGCCGGGCAGGAATCCGGAAAAGACGAAGAACGCATACAGCGCGTTCGAGTAGCGAAAATAGCCGCGGGAGATCGGGAAGGCCAAGAACACGCCGAGCAGCAGCGTGATGAAGTCTGGGACAAGGGAATAGAGCAGGCTGTTGCCCAGCTCGCGGGCGAAATTGCCCTGCTGCCAGGCGTCGCTGAAGTTGGCGCCGGACCAGCTGGACGGAAGACCCGTCGGGTTGCGCAGAAATGTGGTGTACGGCTTGAACGCCTGCATCGCGATATAGAGGATCGGCAGCGCGAAAAACCCGACCGATATGACGAAGCACAGGGTGTGTTGGCCGATCAGCGCGCTCAGCCTGCGCTGCCGGGGTGAGCGCGGGGCCAGCCGCGGGGTCACCCGCGCGGTGGGTGAGATCTCGACCGTGGTCACAGCGAGACCTCCCGGCGACGCAAGAAGTACAGCAACGAGCCGCCGATGATCAGCGTCAGCCCGAACTGCAACACGGCTAGCATCGAGCCGTAGCCGAGCTGTCCGGTCGCCGACCCGAAGGCCGAGGTGAACATATACATCCCCAGCGTTCTCGTTCCGAAGTTTCCATTGGTGAGCACGAGGATCAGCGCGTACTCACCGAGCGTTCCCATCGCCGTCAGAAAGACATTCACGGTCGTCGACGACGCCAGCAACGGCCAGGTCACATGCCGGAATGCGCGGAACCGGCCGGCTCCGTCGAGTGATGCCGCCTCGTACACCTCGCTCGGGATCTGCCGCAGACCCGCGATATAGATGAGCATCGAGTAACCGGTGAACATCCAGACATTGATCGCCATCACCAACGGCAGGGCGGCGGAACTGGAGCCCAGGAACGCCGAGTTGATACCGAATACCGAATGCACGACCTTTTCGATAGGTCCGCTGTAGGGATCCAGCAATAGCGAGAAGATCGCCCCGACGACCGCCACCGAAAATATCTGCGGCATGAAGATCAGCGCACGGTAGAACGTGAACAGCCGGCCACGGCGCTTGAGCAACAGGGCTAGGAGCAGGGCGACCACATTCTGCCCGATCGTCACCCCGATGACGTAGATGATGGTGACCTTGAGGCTCTGCCCCACATCGGGCAGCAGCTTCGTGAACGCATTGTGGTAGTTGCACAAGCCACAAACGTTCAGCGGCGTGCCGGGCACCCCGGAATACTGGGTGAACGAATAGAAGATCGTCGCTATCGACGGGTAGAGCCCGAAGATCAGCCAGCCTGCAGCCGGTATTGAGATCGAGAGCCACGGGATATACCGCCGAGAACGCGAGGTACCGAACGGGCAGGTCGCCACGAGCCCTCCCCTACTTCTTCGATTTGCTGTACGCCTTTGCCGACTTGGTAAGCGTGTCGTCCATGCTCTGCTTGCCGATCGGCTTTGCCTTTGTGAGGTCCGGGTTGCCCGCATCTGTGGATGCGCCCGTGGGCACGGCCGGCTTGACCAGGTCCGGGAACGAGGTGCTCATGTGTGCGTTCAGCCAGTCGGTCCAGGTCTGGGTAGCGCCCGCGGTAACTCCGGGCTGGGTCGACAGCGAGCCGGTCTGCTTGAGCCAGTCCTGATAATTCGACTGCTGCGAGAACAGATCAAGCCATTCCAGGGCGAGCTTCTTGTGCTTTGCCCAGGATGGCACCGTCCAGGTAAGGTCCGGTGCTACCACGACCCGGTTTGCGCTGGCGTCGTTCGTTCCTGGCGTGGTGAAGAATCCCACGTTCAGCTTCGGATTCGCCTGCGAGATAGAGGCGTAGTCATACGATCCATCAACGAGGAACGGGAAGTCGTCGGACTTCGCCGCCCAGATTCCGGGCGCGGTGTATTCGGTGACACCGCCGGCCGAGGGCTCGATGTATTGCATGATCTGTTCGTATTCCTGGCCCGCCTTCTTATACAGCGGATCGTCCCAGTTCGCCGTGCCGGTCCAGAATGCCTTCTGCCGTGCGGCTCCGACGGTCGAGGCCTGCGACGACGCCTTGCCCTGCATGAGCATCTGGTTGACGATGCCGTCCCAGATCGTCAGCTGCAGGTTGTCCTTGCCCGCCACGAAGATCGGCGTGATGCCCTTCGACTTGAGCGTCTTGAGGTCAGTCATGAACTCGTCGAATGTTTTCGGAACACTCAGGTGATACTTAGCCAGCAGGTCTTTCTTGTACCAGAGACCGCCGTTGTGCGCATACTGCGCGACCATGATCCCATAGATGCCGTTCTTATAACCGACCGCATTCTGCTGTGACACCTTGTCGTAGCGCTTCATAAATGGCTGAGTGCTGAGGTCGGTCAGTTGGTTCGAGGTGATCAGGGCCGCCGTGCCAGACGGCTTCAGATTCGTGTAGGCGGGCGGAAACGCCGACTGAGTCGGCGCAAACTGAGCAAGAACATCGACCGATTTAGCCGCCAGCATGCTGTTGGTCAGCGTTTGCCACGCGTTGTTGGCGGTCGGCGCGTTCTGCAGCTTGACCTTTACGCCCGGATGCTGTTTCTCAAACAGGGCATTGACCTTTTTGGTGGCGTCGATCGCGCCCGGATTCGTCCACTCTTCAACGACAAGTGTGCCTTTGGAGGACCCCGAGCCGGTGTCGTTGCTGGATCCACCAACGGTGCACGCAGCAACCGGAATCAGCAGGGACAGGCTGATACCGGCGCACGCCGCCTGGCGTACCCGGCGTGGCTGGATGTTTCGAGCCAGCAGCGCGGATATCATGAAACCCCATTTCCGCTGCCTCGGCAGCGTTGGGCAGGCATCGAGCAGCCACGGAGGTGCGCACTGGGGGCGCCGGCCGCAGTAACGGCCGGAAATCCTCGAGCTGGGACGATGCTGGTATCGAGTGGGCTTACTATATTAAGGCCGTGTTAATATGTCAATGAAATCTGATGAACGCCCTGCCGGGAGGTGTCCGTGATCGCAGACCGGTTGACGCATGAGCGCTGAGTCACGGCAACCGCCCCTCTATGAAAAGATCAAGGCTGCGCTGAAGGAAGAGATCGCCGAAAAGCGGTACGACCCGGCGGAGCCGTTCATCACGCAGCGAGAGGTATGCGAGCGTTTTGGCGTTAGCACCATTACCGCGGTGCGCGCACTCAACGATCTCGTGGGCGAAGGGGTATTGGTGCGGCGGCGCGGCCAGGGCACTTTTGTGGCCGATACCGAAGCGGCGCAGCCCGAGCAGACCGGCGACGTAACCATTGCGTGCATCGTCAACGGATTACACGGCCTGCACGGTGCGCACGTGGCGCACATCCTCACCGAGGTCGAATCAATCTGCGCCGAGCAGGGCTACCAACTGGTCCTCGCCAACTCCGCCGAGTCCGCCGAGCGCGAGGAGGGCTCCCTGCAACGCGCGCTGCGCAACGGCGCGAAGGGGATCCTGCTCTATCCGGTGCAGGGGCACTCGCACGCCGAAGTATTCGCACAAGTGCGCCGGGCGAAAGTGCCGATGGTGATGATTGACCGGTACCGGCCAGACATTGCCAGCGATGCAGTCGTGGTCGACAACACCGATCTCGGTTATCAACTGACGACGCGGCTCATATCGGCCGGGCATCGGCGCATCGCCACCCTCTGGGGCGAGACCGAGGCCACCAGCGTTCGCGATCGGTTGGCCGGGCATGTCCAGGCGCTGCGCGATCACGACCTGCCGGTCGAGCCTGACCTCACCTTGCTGCGCCCGTACGAACCACTGCCGGATGACGAACGAGCCGGAATGTTATCCACGTTATTGGATTGGCCGGAGCCGCCGACGGTGTTTCTGTGCGCCAACGGGTACGTCCTCGCGGCCGCCGCCCGCGATCTTGACGCCCTTGACGTATCGGTCCCCGACGCGGTCGACCTAGCGTGCATGGACGATGCCGGACCATACGACCTCGTGCCGCTGGCCATGATTGCCGGGGTGCTGCCCTCGGCCGAAATGGCCCGCAAGGGAATGGAGCTGCTCGCGCAACGAATTAACAGCGGACGCCCCTACGGCCGGCCGGCGAGGCGGATCGTCCTGCCGATAGCCATCCGCGAACGCCAATTATCTCGTCGATCTTGAGGTTATGCCCCACATTTCGATGGGCCGTATCCTCAAGATCGGCGCGGGAATTAAAGGTCGTATGTGGTGAGCCGGCCGCACATTCCCCAGTGCTGCTCGGCCGGTGCGGCTTCGGCGTGCACCTTGGCATCGGTCAGGTGCGCCCAGTCGCCCGCCCGCAGGGCGGCCAATCTGCGGCCGGTGAGCTCGGCGACCGCGGCCGGGCCCGCGCGCCAACGGCGTTCCCATTCGGCCAGCCGAGGCGCCACTAGTGCGGCCGCGGCCGCGTAGAAATCCTCTAGTGCGCCAGAGCCATCGGCCGCAACCTGCTTGCACAGCGCGCTAAATCCGGTCACCGCGAGATCCCGGCGGCGCATCGCGGCCGCCTCGTCGGTGGCAAAGACCCGGTCGGCCCGCGCCAGCGAGGCGGCCTCGGCATAACGCGCACCGTCGGCGAGTACGTCGGGCGGGAACGTCAGCACCGCATCGCCGGCCTCCGGCAGCCCGGCATTCTGCATGATGACGACGATCCGCAGCGAGCCGTCGTTGATAACCCGGTGAATCGTTCCGGGCGTGAACCACACGACGTCCCGTTCCCGCAATGGCATCTGCGCGAACCCCGACGAATCCAGCGTCTGCAGCCGGCCCGACCCGGCCACCACGATATAGCCCTCGGTGCAGAGCAGATGAATATGCGGCGAGCCGCCGCATACGCCATCGGGCGCGGCGGAGTCGTAAACCTGCAGGCCGGTGACGCCGGTTGCCCCGGGAAAGGCCTGCGCTGCGGTCATTCCGAGTCGCCAAGTGGGTCGACGGACCGAATCTGCCCGGCAACGAGGCGCTCGATCCGCGCCGCATCCCTTTCGCCCGCGCCAACCACCACGTCATAACGCGGCCGCAGCGTCTCGCCGGCCGGAAGCTCCAGGATCTGGTCGAAAAACGGCGCCGGCCAGACGCAGGCGTACGGCTCGTCCCGGACGAACCATCGCGTCGGGTGCCGCGGATTGGCCGGACTGTCCACGAATACGATCGTAGCGTCCCCGTTCCCGCCGTCATGCCGCCCGACGTAGGCGAGCCAGTCGGCCCGGTCCCCCATCAACTCCGGGCCGGACTTCCCACCCGCAGCGAGGATCTGGCCTCGGATCGGCTCGTCGATCTTGAGGTTATGGCTGCCCATAAATCGCAGCCATAACCTAAAGATCGGTGGGGGAAGCGCTTTCCGGTCGAGTCGGCCCGGTGTCCATAGGTGTGATGTCTCTAGGCGCCCGACGGGTCAGCGGGATTTGGCGTCCTCGGTGGCCAGCGCTTCAAGGACCGGAAGCGCATCCTCCAGGACCTGGCGCTGCTCATCGGTCAGCGCGGCCAGTTGCTCGGCCAGATATGCGGTGCGGTCGCGGGTCAGGTCGTCCAGCAGCTTGTGCCCACTGCTCGACAGGCCGACCAGGGAAGACCGCCGGTCGTCGGGATCGATCGTGCGCTCCAGGTGCTCCTGCTGCTCAAGCGCGGCCACCACACGGGTCATGGTCGGCGCGGTCACTCCCTCGCGCCAGGCCAGATCGCCGATCCGCAGCGGGCCGTGCTTCCCGAGCGTGGCGAGCGCCGAGACCTGGCTCGGCGTGGGACCAACCCCTCCATAGCTACGCATCCGACGGCTGATCCGTCCGATCGCGAGCCGCAGTCGCGTTGCGACCTGAAACTCGACCGGGGTGCTCGTTGCGGGGCTAGCGGTAGGTGCCATCGGTCAACTCTCGGTCGGGGAATCGCCGCGTGCGATTCCGGCGATGGTACGCCGATGTCAACGCGCCAGGCGGTATATGGAGTTCCCCGCCGGCGTGCGCTCAGGCTGCCGCAACGACCGCCGGCTCGATGGCCAACACCCGATCCAGCCGGGTGAGCAGCAGAATCCGGCTCAGGCGCGGCGGAACGGCCCGCAACACCAGCCGGCGGCCGGCCCGATCGGCCCGCCGATGCGCTCCCACGAGAACGCCCAGGCCGGCGGCGTCGAGGAGCTCGACATCGGCCAGATCGACCACGAGTGCGCCCGATCCCGATCGCAACGCCGCGTCGAGTGAGTCGCGGGCGATCTCCGTACCGGACACGTCAAGGCGCCCCCGTAACCGCAGCAGCTGCCCGTCGATCTCGGTTACCGCTTCCATGGCCCACCCCGCCGCGTCCGTGCCATCCAGTCGTTCTATAAGAGAAGACGTTCGGGCAGCCGAATACGTTGCGCCGCACACATTTCGGGTCGGTGTGCGATCAGATGGCCACTTACAGTGAGAATTCGGGCACCTCGACGCGGGTCACGTCGGCTCCCAGCGCCCGCAGTTGCTCGGCGAAGCCGGCATACCCGCGATCAATGTGCGCGACCCCGGAGACCGACGTGAGGCCATCTGCCACCAGACCGGCCAGCACCAGCGCAGCACCGGCCCGGATATCGGTGGCCTGCACCGGGGCGCCGGAGAGCTGCGGACGACCGCGTACCACCGCGTGATGACCGTCGGTCCGTACGTCCGCGCCGAGCCGGACCAGCTCGTCGACGAACATGAACCTGCCCTCGAAGATGTTTTCGGTGACCATCGCGTCGCCCTTGGACACCGCGGCCAGTGCGATGATCGCCGGCTGCAGATCGGTCGGAAAGCCCGGGTACGGCAGGGTCGCCACGTCGACCGCGCTCGGTCGCCGGTCCATCCGCACTCGGAACCCGTCGGGCACCGC
>Ga0137412_10003196_pt1 | contig 13076 bp, 11 predicted proteins | sample CZODoug2_1_16fun_FD_122160 | JGI IMG/M metagenome (GOLD analysis project Ga0137412, IMG submission 122160) | Vadose zone soil fungal communities from Angelo Coast Range Reserve, California, USA - CZODoug2_1_16fungal (Hybrid Assembly) | ecosystem: Environmental > Terrestrial > Soil > Vadose zone... | reverse complement strand
GACGCTGTTGTTGCTGTCCTTACTGGTGTTCGCGTGGCTGCGATCGCTGCCCGGCGGGCCGGCGGGCGCTCTACTCGGGGACAAGGCCACCCCCGAGAAGATCGCCCAGCTGAACCACATCCTCGGCCTGGACCAACCGATCTGGACCCAGTACCTGCGGTTCCTCGGGCGGGCGGTGACCGGCAACTTCGGCAGCTCGCTGATCACCGGCGACAGCGTGCTGGCGGAGATCGGTCGGGCCCTGCCGGCCACCGCCGAGCTGTCGGTGGCGGCGATGGTGATCGCGGTGGGGCTGGGCGTGCCGCTGGGCTACCTGGCGGCCACCCAGCGCGGCCGGGCACTGGACAGCGCGACCATCGTGGCCACCCTGGTCGGCGTGGCCGTTCCGGTGTTCTTCCTCGGCTACCTGCTCAAGGCGGTGTTCGCGGTCAAGCTGGGCTGGCTGCCGCCGTCCGGGCGGGAGTCGATCGGGCTGGACGCCACCCGGGTGACCGGGTTCGCCGTGCTGGACGGGCTGCTGACCAGGGAGTTCGACGCCAGCGAGGACGCGTTCCGGCATCTCATCCTGCCGGCGGTCGTACTGGGCACCATCCCACTGGCGGTGATCGTGCGGATCACGCGGGCCTCCGTGCTCGACGTGCTGGGCGCCGACTTCATCCGGACCGCGCGGGCCAAGGGGCTGGCGCCGCACACGGTGCGTGGGCGGCACGTGCTGCGCAACGCACTGCTGCCGGTGTCCACCACCATCGGCCTGCAGACCGGGCTCCTGCTGGCCGGCGCGGTGCTCACCGAGAAGGTGTTCGTCTGGGGCGGCCTCGGCACTCTCCTCGCCGACGGCATCAGCCGCCACGACTACCCCCGGCTGCAGGCGCTGCTGCTACTCGGCGCGCTGGTGTACGTGGTGGTCAACCTGCTGGTCGACGTGTCCTACGCGATCATCGACCCGAGGGTGCGGCTGTCATGAACGTGCTCATGCAGCGCCGTCGGGAGCGGCTGGACCGGCTGGCCGAGGCCGGCGGACCCGGCGGTGGCGGCGGGCAGAGCCTGCTGGCCGAGGCGTTCACCCGGCTGCGGCGCAACCCGGTGGCGGTCACCGGCGCCGGGATCATCGTGGTGTTCCTGCTGGTGGCGGTGTTCGCGCCGCTGCTGGCGCCGCACAACGCGGAGGACAGCTTCGAGGCGCTGCGGACCTCGCTGCGCCCCGACTCGATCCCCGGCCCGATGCCCGGCTTCCCGCTCGGCAGCGACCAGAACGGCCGCGACGAGCTCTCCCGGATGATCCTGGCGTCGCAGCAGACGCTGCTGGTCGGCGTGCTGGCCACCGTGCTGGGGCTGCTGGCCGGGGTGCTGATCGGCGTGCTGGCCGGGGCCTTCGGCGGCTGGGTGGACACCCTGCTGATGCGGCTGACCGACGTGCTGCTTTCCTTCCCGAGCCTGCGGCTGGCCATCTCGATCGCCGCGCTGGCGGCCAAGGCCAGCCAGACCACGGTGATCATCGCGGTCGCCGTGGTCAGCGTGCCGGTGTTCGCCCGGCTGCTGCGCGGCGCGATGCTCGCCCAGCGGTCCAGCGACTACGTGCTGGCGGCCACCGCGCTCGGCATCCAACGCCGGCACATCGTGCTGCGGCACATGCTGCCCAACGCGGTCGGGCCGGTGATCGTGCAGGCCACCCTGGTGCTGGCCAGCTCGATCCTGGACGCCGCCGCGCTGTCCTTCCTCGGCCTCGGCGATGCCGACCCGGGGCGTGCCGAATGGGGGCTGATGTTGGCCAACGCGCAGTCGTACTTGGATGTGCGCCCGGAGCTCGCGTTCTACCCGGCGGTGGCGATCATCCTGGTGGCGCTCGGATTCACCCTGCTCGGTGAGGCGATGCGCGAGGCACTCGACCCGAAGAGCCGGCGGTGAGCGCGCGATGACGAAGAACCCACTGCTTGAGGTGCGGGATCTGCGGGTGACGTTCGGCGGTACCGGCCGGCGCCGCCGCGGCGACCCGCCGCCGACGGTCGCCGTCGACGGGGTGAGCTTCGACGTCTCGCCAGGGCAGGTGGTCGGCCTGGTCGGCGAGTCCGGCTGCGGCAAGTCGGTCACTTCGCTGGCCATCATGGGGCTGCTGCCGCACCGGGGGGTGCGGGTGAGCGGTACGGCGATGTTCGAGGGCACCGACCTGCTCGGGCTGTCCGACGCGGCGATGCGCGACCGGCGCGGGCGTGACCTGGGCATGGTGTTCCAGGATCCGCTGTCCGCGCTCAACCCGGTGGTGCCGATCGGCATCCAGGTCACCGAGGTGCTGCGCCGGCACCGGGGGCTGTCCGCCGGCCCGGCGCGGGACGAGGCGACCGAGCTGCTGCGCCGGGTGGGTATCCCGGACCCGGGTCGCCGGCTGGCGGAGTACCCCCACCAGCTCTCCGGCGGCATGCGGCAGCGCGCGTTGATCGCCATCGCGCTGGCCTGCCGACCCCGGCTGCTGATCGCCGACGAGCCGACCACCGCGCTGGACGTCACCATCCAGGCGCAGATCCTGGCGCTGCTGGCCGAGCTGGTCGCGGACACCGGAACCGCGCTCATCATGATCACCCATGATCTGGGCGTGGTGGCCGGGCTGTGCGACGAGGTCAACGTGCTCTACGGCGGACGGGTGGTGGAGCGGGCGCGGCGGCACGAGCTGTTCGCCACCCCGCGCCATCCGTACACCCATGGGCTGCTCGGCTCGATCCCCCGGCTGGACGCGCCGTCCGGAGAGCGGCTGAACGCCATCCGCGGCTCGGTGTCGGACAACCTGCCGTGGGGCTCGGCCTGCGCGTTCGCTCCTCGTTGCCCGCGTGAGCTGCCGGATTGCCGAGAGATCACCCCAAGCCAGGATGAGGTCATGGACCGGCTGCTGAGCTGCCACAACCCGGTGCCGGTGCAGGTGCGGTCATGAGCACCCATTTGGTGGAGGTCGACGACCTCAAGGTGCACTACCCGATCAAGCGCGGGCTGCTGGTGGACCGGGTGGTCGGGTACGTCTATGCGGTCGACGGGGTGTCCTTGCGCATCCGCCGGGGCGAGACGTACGGGTTGGTCGGCGAGTCCGGCTGCGGCAAGTCCACGCTAGGGCGGGCGCTGCTGCGGCTGACGGACCTGACCTCCGGCCGGGTGGTGGTGGACGGGGTGGACCTGTCCGGGCTGTCCGGCGAGCCGCTGCGCCGGATGCGCCGGCGGATGCAGATGGTCTTCCAGGACCCGATGTCCAGCTTGAACCCCCGCCAGTCGGTGCGCGCCATGCTGGTCGAGGCGCTGCGCGCGCACGGGCTGGACACCTCGGTGCCCGAGACCGAGGCCAGGCTGCGCGAGCTGCTCGACGCCGTCGGGCTGCCGGCCGCCGCGCTGCGCCGCTACCCGCACGAGTTCTCCGGCGGGCAGCGCCAGCGGTTGGGGATCGCCCGCGCGCTGAGTGTGAACCCGGATGTGATCGTGGCCGACGAGCCGGTGTCCGCGCTGGACGTGTCGGTGCAGGCGCAGGTGCTCAACCTGCTGGATGACCTGCAGGCCGCGCTCGGGCTGACCTACCTGGTGATCGCGCACGACCTGGCCGTGGTGCGGCACGTCGCGGACCGGGTCGGTGTGATGTACCTGGGCGGGCTCGTCGAGGAGGCGCCGGCCGGAGCGCTGTACGCCGCGCCGCGGCACCCCTACACGCGGGCGCTGATGTCCGCGGTCCCGGTGCCCGACCCGGAGGTGGAGGACCGCCGCGAGCACCTGCTGCTCACCTGCGACCTGCCCTCGCCGGCAGCGCCGCCGAGCGGCTGCCGGTTCCACACCCGGTGCCCGTGGCGGCAGCCGACCCGGTGTGACGACGAGCGCCCCGAGCTACGCCCGCTCGCCGACGCCCCCAGCGGCGGCCCGGTCAGCGGGGCCGACGCCGGGGCGCACCGGGTGGCCTGCCACTACGCCGAGCAGATCGAGTCCGGCGAGCTGCGCCCGCACGACGTCTCCCCGGAGGTCGTGCCCGAAGGCGTCGTACTCGCCGCCGCTCCGCCCTCGCCTCCTGCTTCGATCACCGAGGTCCTCGGCCACTGATCGCACTCAGAGCTCGTGACCGGTGGTGCTGTCGACGTGGGCAGGGATGGCGCCGTTGTGGCGGTCACCGGTTGTTGAGGTACCGGTCGGCTCGAACATGAGGATGGAGCCGCCCGGTGAGGACGGCTTGTGCTCGGTGCCCTTGGGTACGACGAACGTGTCGCCCTGGCGCAGCACGACCGTGCTCTCCTGCCCGTCCGCATCCCGCATCGACACGTCGAACTGCCCGTCCAGGACCAGGAAGAACTCGTCGGTGTCCTCGTGGACATGCCACACGTGCTCGCCGAGCGTGTGCGCGATTCGCACGTCGTAGTCGTTGATCCGAGCCACGATCCGTGGGCTGTAGATCTCGTCGAACGAGGCCAACGCGGCCGTCACATTCACCGGTTCCGGACGTGTCATAGCCAGATCCTCCAGCTCGGCGGGTGACGCCGTCTTGTGCATTTGTGGCGCGAGGCAGACGTGGCTCGTGAAGGCCACCGTCCGTTGTTACCTTGCTGCACACGGCGCATGATCAACGGGCGGTTGATCTGGCTGCTGTGTAGCTGGGTAACACCGGAGCGTCGAGCCGGCGGGCGCGTAGCGGAGCGCCCGGAGCTGCTCGCCGGATTGCGACGAGGACTCCGGGTTGGGTGGCTGCCAGGATCACCGCGAGCACCACCGCTGCTCCGCCCAGCCAGGTCAGCACCGTTCCGGTGGCTGCCTGGCCGGGTCAATGAGCGGGGTTAGCGGGAGGCGCGGTTGATGGCGGAGACCACAGCGCGAAGCGACGCGGTCACGATGGAGCTGTCCACGCCGACGCCCCAGAGGGTGCGGTCGCCGATGGCGCACTCCACGTAGGCCGCCGCCCGGGCGTCGTCCCCGGCGGTGAGCGCGTGCTCGTGGTAGTCCAGCACCCGTACGTCGAAGCCGACGCCGGCGAGTGCGTCCACGAACGCCGCGATCGGGCCGTTGCCGGAGCCGGTGATCTCGTGCTCGGTGTCCTCCACCCGGACCACCGCGACGATCTCGTCCCGGCCCTCGCCGTCGTTGGTCAGCCGGTGGCGCACCAGCTTGAGCGGGGTGACCAGGGTGAAGTACTCGCCGTCGAAGATGTCCCGCATCTCCTTCGGGGTGACCTCGCCGCCCTCGGAGTCGGTGACCTCCTGGACCACCCGGGAGAACTCGATCTGCAGCCGGCGCGGCAGGTCGAGCCCGTGCTCGGCCTTCATCACGTAGGCCACGCCGCCCTTGCCGGACTGCGAGTTGACCCGGATCACCGCCTCGTACGAGCGGCCGATGTCCTTCGGGTCGATGGGCAGGTACGGCACCGCCCAGCGGAAGTCATCCACCGGAACGCCCGCTTCGGCGGCGTCCACCTTCATCGAGTCGAAGCCCTTGTTGATCGCGTCCTGGTGGCTGCCGGAGAACGCGGTGTAGACCAGGTCGCCGCCCCACGGGTGCCGCTCGTGCACCGGCAGCTGGTTGCAGTACTCGACGGTGCGGCGGATCTCGTCGATGTCGGAGAAGTCGATCTGCGGGTCGATGCCCTGGCTGAACAGGTTCATGCCCAGGGTGACCAGGTCCACGTTGCCGGTCCGCTCGCCGTTGCCGAACAGGCACCCCTCGATCCGGTCCGCCCCGGCCTGGTAACCCAGTTCGGCGGCGGCCACCGCGGTGCCTCGGTCGTTGTGCGGGTGCAGCGACAGAATGATCCCGTCGCGCCGGTCCAGGTGCCGGTGCATCCACTCGATGGAGTCGGCGTAGACGTTCGGCGTGGCCATCTCCACGGTGGCCGGCAGGTTCACGATCATCGGGTTGTGCTTTGTCGGCTGCCAGACCGCGGACACCGCGTTGCACACCTCGACCGCGTACTCCAGCTCGGTCCCGGTGTAGGACTCCGGCGAATACTGGAACCGCCAGTCGGTGGTCGGGTACTTCTCGCTGAACCGGGCCACGTCCTCGGCGCCGTCTGTGGCGATCTTGCGGATGCCTGATCTGTCGGACCGGAACACCACCCGGCGCTGCAGGATGGAGGTCGAGTTGTACAGGTGCATGACCGCCCTCGGTGCGTCCTCACACGCCTCGAAGGTCCGCTCGATCAGCTCCGTCCGGGCCTGGGTGAGCACCTGAATGGTCACGTCGTCCGGGATCAGATCTTCGGTGATGATCTCGCGGACGAAGTCGAAGTCGGTCTGGCTGGCCGCCGGGAACCCGACCTCGATCTCCTTGTAGCCCATCCGCACCAGCAGCTCGAACATCCGCCGCTTGCGCGCCGGAGACATCGGGTCGATCAGTGCCTGGTTGCCGTCCCGCAGGTCCACCGCGCACCACAGCGGCGCCTTGGTGATCCGGGTGTCCGGCCAGGTGCGGTCCGGCAGCGATACCGGCTCGACGAACTCGTGGAAGGGCTTGTAGCGGCGGAACGGCATCTGGCTGCCACGCTGCGGATTCCACGGCGGCTGCTCGGCCGGAATGGGGCCGGCGGGTTTGCTCAGGTGGCTACTCGGACTAGACGTGTAGGCGTCGGGTGAGCTGGTCATGCGGGCTACTCCTGATGTGATGTACCGGCGGTCTGGTGACGACTCGACCGGCGCGCGCCAAGACCCGCGACGAGGGGCCGGTCGGTTCAGACCCCGCCGCGGCGGCGAAGGAGCAGCTGTGCCACGTGACCGAGAGTAGCCCGGGTTCGGACCTGGCGTAAATCTGTTCTCCCAAAGGGTGAGACATCTCAGGCGGAACGGCGGACAGTGAGGGCACGCTTAACTCACAGCGGTTCGTGACCGGACCGTGCCGCCGAGTAGCCTTCCGGACGGATCAACGACGTGTCACCATGGCTGCCGTTCCGCCCGGGTATACGGGAAGAACGCCCAACTTAGCCAAGGAGGTTTCGTGGCCACTGTCGGAACACGCAGAGCGGTCGGGGCGGTGGCGACGGTGCTGCGCGTCATCGGCCTGGTCATCGTGGCGATCTTGGTGATCCACATCCTGCTCACGGTGTTCGGCGCGAACCCGTCCAACTCCTTTGCGACGTTCATCCGGGACGGGGCGAACATGTTCTCGCTTGGTCTCACCGACCTGTTCACCTTCGCCGACGCGAAGCTCTCCGCGGGGGTGAATTACGGGATCGCCGCGGTGATCTGGTTGGTGATCACCAGCATCGTGGTGGGGCTGGTACGGCGTGTCGGCTGACGGAGACTCGCCGACCGGGCCCGTGCTGGCGTCGCCGCCGAAGACACGGCGGCGGCGGTTCACCGTGCGCCGCGGACTGGGTCTGCTGGCCAGCCTGGTCAAGCTGATCGCCCTGGTGGTCTTCGTGCTGCTGGTCGTCTACATCCTGTTCACGGTGTTCGGGGCGAACCCGGCCAACCCGTGGACGATATTTGTGGCCCATTGGGCACAGACCCTGAACCTCGGGTTGGCCAACCTGTTCGTGCAGGGCAATCCGAAGATCCAGGTCGTGATCAACTACGGTGTCCCGGCGCTGATCTGGCTGATCGTCGGCCTGTTGATCAGCCGGCTGATCCGGCGGATCTAGCGTCGCGACTGCACCTGATTCGGCCGTTTGGCCCCGTACCGGGGTGCGCTGGCTCTATGGTCACGGCCTATGACGGGGGTGGTGGGCCTCGGCCAGCGGGCGATGGCCGGTCGGCAAGGCCCTGAGGTGGCGGCCAAGGCGGCGGCGTTCGACCGGCTCGGCATGCAGGTCACCCCAGCCAACGTGCTGGCCATCTACGCCGTGATCATGGAAGAAGTTTCAAGACTGCAGGTGTCGATTCGGGCCTTCCAGACTGCCTACTTCGAGGGTATGCCGCAGCTGGGGGATGACCTTGTCTCGCCCTATGCGGCACGCGGGTTCACTCAGGCGACGAACCAGCTAGTCAGCAAGTGCCAGACCGCTATTGATGATCTGAAGCGAGTGAGTCGCGGATTGGCCGAGGCCGCGCGGTCGTATGGCAAGACTGAGGATCAGGTCAATGCCGTCCTTAGCACCAGCGAGTTTCAAAATGAACCAGCTCGACCGGGCGGTCGGAGGTGAACTGTCGCTGGATGCGCCATGTGGCGGCGCTGGCAGGCGGGATCGCTCTGATTGGAGTGGCTGCCTGTAGCGGAATCACTTCGCCACCGGGTCCTGCTCCGACTTCGCCCGTCACACCGGCTGGCCCTGGCTTACCCGTTCGGCCAGTAGAGCTGCGGCTGGACGGGGTCAACACCTGTGCGCTGCTTAGCGAGGCCCATCGCCACGAGCTCGGGGTAAACGCTGGCGTTACCAACGGCGAGAACTACGGCGGACCGCTCCAGGGTCCTGTTTGTGTCTGGACCAACCTCCCAAGGAGCCCGGAGAACGGCTACACGGGCGGTGCAATCCTCAACCACGGCGCGGACTACGCGCTGGGTCGCGAGCCGCTCCGCTTCGTAGACGGATTCGCCGCCACCACAACGGGTTCGATCGGCACGGACCCTAACTACTACTGCGGCATGCTCGTCGATGTTGCACCGGGCCAGGCGTTGTCAGCGGCGTACGACAACAACGCCAAGGACTATCCGGGGATGAACCATCAGCTGGCGTGTGACAAGGCGCAGCAGCTGGCTTCTTACATGCTCAGCACCCTGCGTTCGATCAAGCAGCGGTAGGGCCGGGGCATGGAGGACATACCGTGCTTCAACTACGAGTCGATCCCGCTGGAACAGAAGTACCAGTGGATGCGCAGCGGCCCGGGCGGTGCCGCGTCGATCGGCTTCGGGGATGGGTTGGCGCGGCTGGCGGATGACTTCAATGCCGCGGACGCGAACATCGGGCAGAAACTGCTGCGGCGGGGGTTGGCTGCCGAGTGGCAGGGGCAGGCCGCCACCGCCGCCGACGGCGCGTTGAACCGGGCGGCCGCCGTGGTGGCCGCGAACGCCGCGCCGGGCAACGCCGGCCGGGACTCGGCCCACCGGTACGGCGACTCGTTCGAGGCGGCCAAGAACGCCATCCCGCCGCCGCCCAGCGTGGGGCAGAACAGCTGGTGGGGCAGCCGCGCCGACGAGCTGGGCACCGCGCTGGACGACACCTTCGGCTCCACGTTCGGCGTGCAGTCCGACTACGCCAAGCGGTTGGCCGCACATCAGGCCGCCGACCAGGCCGCCAACGACGCCCTGCGCCACCACGAGTCGACCACCCGGACCGTGCTCGCCGCGTACCAATCCGCGATCACCGGTCAACCCGCCGCGCGGGCGACTGGTGCCCCGCCGGCCGGGATCGCGCCCGGTGCGAACGGCGGTCCGGGCAGCTCCGGGTCGAGCCGTTCGGCCGGGTCACCGACCACCGGGCCGGCCAGCGTCACCCCGCTCGCGCCCGGCGGCTTCACGCCGCTCGCTCCGGCCGGTGGCGGTTCGGCTGGCCTGGTGCCGGGCTCGGGCGGTGGGTTCGTCCCGGCCGGACCGGCGCCGAGCCCGACGGCTACACCGCCACCGGTCCCCGTCGGCGGATCCCGGTCGGGCGGCCCGGCACCGTCGGGGCGGGTCCCCTCCGGTGGCGGCGGCACCGGAGGAGTCCCCGGCGGCGGCGGTGTTCCGCCCGGACCGGGCGGTGCTTCGGCGGCGGGCGGCGGCGCCTGGCCCGAAGGGCGTGCCCCGGCGGGGGCCGGCGGTACCTCGGCGCCCGGCGGCGCCTGGCCTGGAGGGCGCGAGGGGACCGGTGGTGCCTGGCCCGGAGGCGCCGGCTCGGCTGGGCCTCGTGCGGCTTCGCCCGGCGGCGGTATCCCACCTGGCGGCGGAGTCCACTCGCTCGCCGCGCGGGGTGGCGCCGGTTTGGTCAACGACAGCTTTCCGAGGGCGCCATCGGGCGGGCACCCGGGGGCCGGGGCGCTGCCCGTCGAGCGCGGCACCGGGCCCGGTGGCTTCCCGCTGGGCGGGCTCGGCGGCATCGGCGGGCAGCGGTTAGAGCACCGCAACACCGTCTTCATCCCCGACGATGAGCCGTTCCGGGTGGAGTTGGACGACCTGACACCCCCGGTGATCGGGTTGCCCGGCGACCAGTGAGCACGGCCAGGGTCAACCCGCGACCGGTCTGACGGCGGCGATCCGGCCGAGCAGGAAAGTCCGCTCGTCATCGCGCAGCCGACACCAGGCAATGAGCAGGTCCTGCTCCAGTTCGATCGGATCGACCACCCGACTGGTCATCCGGTCTGACCCGCTGACGTAGTCGATCCGGACCGGGTGCCGGCGCTCGATCGCGTCCGCCAGAATGGCCACTTCGCCGGGGGTCAGCTGCGAGGCCTGCGCGCTCACCGCGGTGGACACGGGTCCCGGGCCCGGCTCAAGTTGCGTCGCCATCCCTCGGTCGAGTGCCGGGACGGGCCGGCACAGAACGCTCGCCAACTGCCCAGCGCTGAGCAGGGCGGCCGGTGGCGGACCGGGCGGGCGAGACCGGCGCGTCCGCCCAGGCGCCTTCGCCGTTCGGGTCGGCGCCCTTTCCACCACGGTCTGGCCGTCGGCGTCCTCCCGAACCGGCGCGTACCCGGCCGCCCGCAGCGCGGCCAGTGTCTCGGCTACCGGCTTCGCGCTACTCAGTACCGTGTCAGCCAGCTTGGCCAGCTCCAGCGCCGCCAGTGCGCGATGCTGGGCGATCTCGGTGGCCAGCACCGGGTCCGGCACGCACACGCAGCACCCCATGGCCCGCACCCGCACCGTGCCGTGCCGGCGCGCGACGTCGTGGACCAGGTAGCTCAACGGCTGGGGCAGCGCCTTGTCCGCGACCGCGGTCAGCGCGGTGAGCAGCCCATCGGCGGTATGCCCCGCATCCAGCGCGCGCCGGACGCTGCCCGGGCTGAATCGCCAGGTGGACGCCACATCCCGCGCCTCGGCATCCGCGCAGTTATCCAGCAGAGCGGCCAGCTCCACCGATGCCGCACCGGACACGATCGCGGTGAGGTCGGGGAGGAAGGTCGCGGTGCCGGCCGGTGCGGGGAGCAGGCCGGCGACCGCCTCGACCAGCGCCGCGGGCGGGTCGTCGGTGCGCACCCCGTCCCGCAGCGCCCGCCCGAACGGGGTGAGTGCGTCGTCCGCGATCAGGCCGAACGCTCGGAACTCCGCGTTGGCCGCCGTGACGTAAGGCCGGAGGGTCGCCACGTCGCCGTAGGCCAGCGGACGTCGCCAGGCCAGCAGGTCGATCACCGCGTCCAGGTCCGGGACCCGCGTCCAGTCGCCGACGGCGGAGAGTGTCTCCAACAGGTCGGCCCGCAGCCGGTTGGCGTTGACCCCGGAGAGGCGGCCGCCGAGCGCGGGCCGCGGCTTGCCGTCAATGTCGACCCGGTGTGTCGGGTTGACCGGCAGATCCCACCAGCCGGCGAGCAGGGCGACCCACGCCGCCGCCGGACCGGCGTGCCGCCACTGCTCGCCCTCCTCGGTCGGAAGCACCGCGCCGCCCTGCACCGCGACCAGGCCTGCCTCGGCCGCCGACTCCAACCACAGCCGGATCTCGTGCTCCCCGGCGCGCAGCTCCTTGCCTACCCGGCGCAGTTCGCGGGTGCCGACGCCGCCGGCCTGCACGGTGGTCAGCGGCGCATAGCTGAGCAGGGCCAGCAGGCGGCTGAGCCCGTCTATGGTTGCCGCGGCCGCGCGCTGGGCCGCCGCCAGCAGCTGCTCCTGATCGGCGTGGCCCCCGCCGGGCAGCGTGGGTGGCGCCGGGACGGTCGGGTGGTAGTCCGGGCCGCGCAACGCGAGCGCGACCTCCCGAGGCATCTCGCCGGTGTGGCCCCAGGTCTCCGGTATCAACCATCCGGTCAGCGCCAGCTCGGCGTCCGGCCCCTCCACCGGCATGGCGCCGTATGCGGACGGCAGATACACGCCGCTGACCCGTGGCCCGTGCCGTGCCACCTCGTCGGCCAACTCGCGGGCGGCCGGCGACAGCTGGCCGCGCAGCCGGCTCACCGTGTCCGGGTCGACGATCGCGGCGTTGAGCGCGGTGACCCAGGCCGCCTTGTCGGGCGGCCCGGCCAGGTCGTACCGCGTCCCGATGCGGCGCAGCGCCTGGACGGTGAGGCGGTCGAGCAGTGCCCGTGCCGGCCGGCCGAGCGACAGCGGGCTTGGCATCAGCTCGCCCAGGATGCCGGGTGTGGCCAGGCGCTCTCCGTGCGGCCACACCAGGCCGAGGCGGCGCAGCTCGGTGAGCACATCGGTCATGCGCGCGGACGGCAGCGCGGCTGGACCGCCGAACAGCTGGTGCACCCGCTCCTGGTTGGCCTCGCCGCCGAGCGCGCGGATCCCCTCGAGCAGCACCAGACCGGCCGCGGTCAGTGATTCCATGGCCGACCGCACCGAGTGCGGGGTGCTCAGCCGGTTCGCCAGCTCGCCGAAGGTCCGAGGCTGCGGGGGCAGCAGGGTGTCGGGGCGGGTCCGTAACAGTGCGGTGAGCTCGTCCTCGGGCAGGCTCCCCAGCCAGCCAGTGAGCTTCCCGCCCGGGGCCTTGCCGGATCTCGCGGCCATGGCACCGCAAGATACGGGCTGGGCCGCCGGCCGGTGCAGGGCCTCAGATCGCGTACGACCAGCCGGTCAGCGCATAGCCGCCGAACCAGGCCGACGCGAGCGCCGCCGCCACCACCACGGCCAGCGCCGTGCTCGGCCGGCGTCGAGCCAGCCCCAGCGCGGCCGGTACCAGCAGGGTGAACGCCGGCAGCAGCAGCCGGGCCTTGGAGTTCATCAGCCCATTCGAGCCCAGGTCCATGACCAGCACCCCGGCCGCGTACGCCACCAGTGGCCAGGGCAGCCCGGAGCTCCGCCAGCGCCGGCAACACACCGCCAGCAGCACCAGGCCACCGACCAGCACCGCCACGGTGACCACCTCGAGCACCGACCGGCCGCTGGCCAGGGTGTCCCTGGTGAACTCGAGGGTGGCCGCGCCGCCGTCGAACTTGGAGTTCCAGCCTTGGCGCTGCAGGTCGAACCAGCCGCTCCACGACCCAGTCCGGGACGCCACGTAACCGAGGTAGCCGAGCATGCCGAGCGGGGCGAGCAGCCCGCCCACCCACGGCTGCCAGGAGTCCCGGCTGCTGACC